>Ga0065721_10004091_pt1 | contig 44446 bp, 36 predicted proteins | sample Mesricmetagenome_FD_59108 | JGI IMG/M metagenome (GOLD analysis project Ga0065721, IMG submission 59108) | Mesophilic microbial community from rice straw/compost enrichment Sample: eDNA_1 v2 (version 2) | ecosystem: Engineered > Solid waste > Grass > Composting > Bioreactor | place: USA: Davis...
CGATTACAGTAAGATCAATACCTACGCCGAAGCAGTGAAACGGTTTGCCGAGAAGCACCCGGAAGCGGACGTCTCTTTCCTGCTCGCTCCGACCTCGGTCGGGATGTACCCGGAGCGCCTGCCCTGGAAAGCGCCCAACTATCCGCAGGAGAAAGTTAACGCCCACGTGGGCTCGGTTCTCGGGGACAGCGTCGGTTATTTGAACGGCTTTGACTTCCTGCGTCCGCACGCCTCCCAGCCGATCTACTACCGGACGGACCATCACTGGACGACGCTCGGCGCGTACTACGCCTATGCCGCCTACGCCGCGAAGATGGGCTGGACGGCCGCTGCGCTGGACGAGTTCGAGGTCGAGAACGTCAGCGATTCGTTTCTGGGCAGCTTCCATACGCGAGGGCAGTTCGGCGGCTTGAATCCGGACATCGTTCAGGCGTTCCGGCCGAAGCAGCCCGTCGGCTCGGAGATGTACGTCGCGGACACGGATACGACTTATGAGAGCTTGTACGCGCAAGAGTTCCTGGCGAAAAAGGATAAGTACTCGTATTTCCTCGGCGGAGTCCACGCATTGTCCGTCATTAAGAGCGATTCCGGGAACGCCGATCTGGGCAAGCTGCTCGTCGTGAAGGATTCCTACGCCCATAGCTTTGTCCCTTTCTTGACCAAACATGTATCCGAAATTCACGTCATCGACATCCGCTTCTACAACGGCAGCATTGGCGATTATATGGAAGAGAACGGGATCGATAAAGCTCTGATGCTGTTCAACACAGCGACTTTCGTCGATAACGGCGAAATTTTGAAGCTCGGCAGCAAGTGACGATCAATCGATGGGCAAGCGCAGAAAGCAGATCAACGTGAACGGTAAATTCGCAGCGCTTGCCCGCAACATTTTCCGCCCAGGTTCCGTCAGTAATACCGTACGTTATTCAAACATCGAGAATCGAACATCAAGGAGATTGTACCCCATGAAGAAAAGCGCATTGTCATTTCTGTTAGTCACCGCATTGCTCGGAAGCTTGCTGACCGCTTGCTCCGGCAATTCCGATAAGAACAACAGCGTACCGCCTACCGCCACGAGTTCGGCATCCGCGAGCGCAAGCGAAAGCCCCAGCGCAGAGGCCGAATCGAGCGAAAGCCCCGAAGCTGGCGCGAGCCCGGAAGCAAGCGGAAGCGCGGAGGTCGGCGAAAGCCCGAATGCCGAATCGGACGCAAGCCCGAGCGAGTCCTCGGAGCCGAGCACGCAGCCGGAGGCGAGCAAAAAACCGGAAGAAAGCAAGCAGCCCGCTCCCAGCAAGAAGCCTTCCGAACCGAGCAAGAAGCCTGATCCGAGTAAATCCCCGGAACCAAGCAAGAAGCCAGAACCGAGCGAGAAACCGGAGCCAAGTGAGAAGCCAGAACCGAGCGAGAAACCGGCCGCACCGACCACGGGAGATATCGTCAGCGCCATGCTCGAGCAGGTCGAACAGCCGATGCTCATGGACATGAGCGCGGAACAAATGGAGACCTCCTACGGCATCGATCCGAAGCTCGTCGAAGATTTCACCGTCAAAGCCCCTCTCATGAACGTCAAGACGAACGAAATCGCCGTCTTCAAGGTGAAGAAAGCGAAAGACGTCGCCGCCGTGAAGAAAGGCATGGAGAAGCGCGCGGAAGACGTTCAGAAGATGTTCGAAAGCTACCTTCCGGACCAATACGAGAACGCCAAAAACTACAAAATCGTTACGCAGGGCAACTACGTGCTGTTCCTCATTTCGGAGAGCGCCGACGACCTGGAGAAGGCGTTTAAGGATTCGCTCAAATAGGGAGACGATAACCGATTCTTTAGAACAACGCCCTCCGTTTGAGCGCGATTCGGGAGACGATAACCGATTCTTTAGAACAACGCCCTCCGTTTGAGCGCGATTCGGGAGACGATAACCGATTCTTTAGAACAACGCCCTCCGTTTGAGCGCGATTCGGGAGACGATAACCGATTCTTTAGAACAACGCCCTTCGTCCACCTGCAAAAGTCTCTCCATCGAGCGTTTCGTTTGCTTGTATATGCAAATCGCACAAAAAAAACCATCCCGCGAAGGATGGTTTTTCATTTTTGACAATTAGAGCACGCGGCGAGCCGTTACGTAGGCTTTCGTCCAATAGCTCGTATTCATGCTGGAGACGGTTACTCCCTGGCTGCTGCTGGCGTGGAGCATTTTGCCTTCTCCGGCGTAGATGGCGACGTGACTGATTCCGCTGCCTCCCGTTTTGAAAAACAGAAGATCGCCGACGCTCAAATACGCTTTATCGACCTTCTCGCCTACCGAAGCTTGTGCGGACGAAGTCCGGGGCAGGGAAATTCCGGCTTGTTCGAACACGTACTGGACGTAAGAGGAGCAATCGAATGCGGCGGTCGAGCCGGCCGTGGCTCCGAATTTGTATGGCGTACCGATATAGTCTTTGCCGAAGGACAGCAAGTTTAACGACTCGGGCGTAGCCGCGCTCGCTTGGGAAGAAGTTCCGATCGCTGTCCCGAACAATCCCGTTACCGCCAAGCCGCACGCAAGCACCCATTTTATCGCAAGTTTGTTTTTCATGTTTAAGTAAATCCTCCCGGGCATCTCTGGTTGCATCGAACCGTCGTTGTCGGGATTAACTATAACATAACCGTTTTTTCCGATATTTTTCCAAAGAGAAAAGAATAGCCGTTATCCGGGGGATTTTAAGCTTTTCTTAAAAAACGGTTAGAAAACGTTAATTTTGTTACAACTACATTCCGAACGGGTTATATACCCCGCTTAGTCCCTTTCGAATCACGTCGATACCGACGGGTGATTCCCCGAATCTCGCCCTCCCCAGCAAGCTGTCCCAAATGGCAGATTGCCCGAGCAAACACACCGTCTCTCTCTGCTTCTCCCCAGGCGACAATCCGCTCCGACGGCTTCGCTTCGGCTACACCTTCAGCTCCATATGCCGGATCTCCGACGTCTCGATCTGGATCGTGGCGTGCTGGATTTTGAATTTCTCCTCAATCGTCTGAATAGCCTGCTGCAAAATGCTTTGCTGATCCGAGGCGTCCTCGACAAGCAGATGGCAGCTTAACGAATCCATTCCCGAAGTAATCGTCCAGATGTGCAGATCGTGGACGTCGAGAACGCCCGGGATAGCGGTTAGCGCCGACTTGACCGCGCCTTGGTCGATCGTCGCCGGGGTTCCCTCCATTAGAATGTGGACGGTGTGCTTGATGACGCTCCAGGCGCTTCTCAGAATGAGCAGCGAGACGAGCACGCTGATGATCGGATCCGCGACGTACCAGCCGAAGGCGAGCATGACGATCCCGGCGACGATGGCGCCGACGGAACCCAGAGCGTCTCCGAGCACGTGCAGATAGGCGCTTCTAAGATTCAGGTTGTTTTTGACGTCTCCTTTGCGCATTAACGCGAGCGCGCTGAGCAGGTTGGCGACGAGTCCGACGGAGGCAATCAGCAGCATGGACAGGCTCGACACTTCCGGAGGCGCGGAGAAACGTTCATAGGCTTCCCACATAATGAATCCGGCGATGACGAACAGAGTTACGCCGTTGAACAGCGCAGCCAAAATCTCGAACCGATAGAAGCCGTACGTCTTGTTCGGAGATGCCGGTCTGGCCGCGAACCAGAACGCGACCAGGCTCAGCGCCAGAGCGCTGGCGTCGCTCAGCATATGGCCGGAATCCGAGAGCAGCGCAAGGCTGTTCGTGACGAGACCGCCGACAAACTCCAACACCATGATGCCCGCGGTGATGATGAGCGCGATTGTTAAGCCCTTTTTGTTCCCGTCGCGGTTGCCGTCGAAGTGGTGATGGTGGCTTCCGATGCCGTGATGATGTCCGTGATCGTGATGATGGCCGTGCCCATGATCGTGCGGGTGGTTGTCATGATTATGTTCATGTTCGTGGTCATGATGATTATGATCGTGATTTTGATTGTGGCCATGATCGTGCGAGTGGTTGTCATGATTATGATTGCGGCCAGCATGATTGTGATCGTGCGTGCGGTTGGACATATTCCATCCCTCATTCCACAACATATGAATACTTGCTCATATATTATAATGTTGCAGAAAGAAACATTTGTCAATAGGCTTCCCGACGACAGCCCGATCTATTTAGACGCGAAAAGAGCCCCGAACACCGCTTCGCAGCGGAATTCGAGACCCCTTCCAGAAAACCGGAATATTTGTTAGGATGCCAGCTTGGAGCCGTCGATGTCCTGCGTTCCTACGCCTTCGAACCATCCTTTGATGGTCTCGAAATCGTCGGAGAACGCCAGCGCGAGAATAAGCAGAATGCGAGCGTGCTGGGCGTTCAGGCTGTCGCCGGCGATAACTCCTTCGCCGCCGCCATACATCGTGCCAGAGCCCGTGCGAGTCGTCGTGACGAAGATAACGCCTTTGCCGATCGCTTCTTTACGCGCTTCTCCCATCAGCGACGAGATGCCGCCCGCGCCCGTTCCGGCTGTGACGATGCCTTTGGCTCCGTCGGCCACCAGGCCGCGGATAGCGCCTCCGGTCATCTCTTGCCCATTGTAGGCGATGCCTACGATCGGCAAATCCTTCTTGGCGATTTTCTTAAGGTCGAACGGCGTCTTCCAGTCTTCTTTTCCCGCTTTCAGCGCCCGTGCCGGAGCGCGGTAGATGCGAATTTCTTCATCGATGTATCCCAGCGCGCCCATGATCGGCGTCTGGAACGTATCCATGCGGTGGGCGTTCGATTTCGTGACGTCGCGTACCGCATGAATCATGTCATTGAGCATCAGGACGGTTCCGAACCAAGTCGTCTTCCCGCTGCCCGCCAGCTTGATCGCGTTATACAGGTTGGCCGGACCGTCCGTACCGATGACATCCCAAGGCCGCATCGCCCCCGTGATGACGACCGGCTTCTCGCTCTGTACCGTCAGATCAAGGAAGTACCCGATCTCCTCCATCGTGTCCGTTCCCGTCGTTACGACAACTCCGTCGTAAAGCTTCAGAGCCTGGTCGACGACCAGTGACAGATCGTACAGATCGGCGATGGCGTAGCCGCCGGAGCCTTTGTTGCCGAACTGGTAGACCGAGACGTCGGCGATTTTGTTTTTGTCCGGAAGCTGCTTCACCAGATCTTCCATCAGGAACGTTCCTGCTCTGTAATTCTGGAAGCTTGTTTCGTCGGCCGCTTTGCCGGCCAGCGTACCGCCCGTAGCAATAACCATGACGTTAGGAAGAGGAGAAGATTTGAAGGCGAAAGGGACAGGAGGAATTTTAACCTCGGAAGATGCGGAAGCAGCCGGCGCATCGGCGGCGAAAGCGGCATTCATGCCCGTTACGAGAAGCACCAGAGCCAGAAGCGAGACCGAGATTTTGCGAAAAACGGATGAAGAAGACATGTTTGTAACCTCCTATGTAAGATTAATTCTTTGTTGATAATCAAATCATAAGTTTATGTTATATTTTATTACAAACCCTCATTCCCCGTGTTAAAGCGAATTCATCATATTTTCTCTCGATTTCTCTATTCCCTTCTCCCTACATCGTCGTTTTTCTTTTTCAATAATGTTAGTTAATATTACATATAAAATGACATAAAACATCGAATATTCACTTCTAAACATAAAAATAGAGGCCAACCCTCTCGGGTTGACCTCTAACGTCCCCAAACTTTCTACTTCCGCGACTCTTCGAACGCACGAAGACCGAGCGCGATCGAGCCGCACAGGCCGGCGTTGTCGCCAAGACCCGGAGGCACGATATACGCGTCGATGCCGCCCGGCTCCAGCGCCGGCGAAGCGACGTAACCCCTCAGTCCGCTGCGAACCTGCTCGCGAATGAGCGGGAACAGCTGCAACTGGTGCATGACGCCGCCGCCGAGAATGATCTTCTTCGGGGACAGCAGCAAAATTGCGCTCACGAGCGCTTGCCCGATATAGAACGCCTCCATCTCCCACGCCGGGTGATCCGCAGGCAGCTCGCTGCCTTTCACCTTCCACCTGGCTTCGAGAGCCGGCCCCGCGGCCATGCCTTCCAAACAATCGCCGTGATACGGGCATTTGCCCTCGTACGTATCGTCTGGATGCCGTCTCGTCAGCACGTGGCCCCCTTCCGGGTGCACGAGCCCGTGCACCATGTTGCCTTCGGCATAGACACCGACGCCGACGCCCGTGCCGATCGTGTAGTACAAGCAGCTATCCAACCCTTTGGCCGCGCCCCAAGTCGCCTCGCCGAGCGCCGCCGCATTCACGTCCGTATCCCAGCCGATCGGGACATCGAGCACCTTCTTCAGCTCCGGCAGCACCGGATAGTTCGACCATCCCGGCTTCGGGGTCGTCGTCACATAGCCATACTGAGCGCTCTCGCGGTCGATATTGATCGGTCCGAACGACCCGATGCCGATCGCCTCCACCTGCTTGTCCCGGAAATACGCCTCTACCTGCGCGAGCGTCTTCTCCGGCTGTTCCGTCGGAAAGCTGATCCGATCGAGCACTTCCCCTTTTTCATTGCCGATTCCGCACACGAACTTCGTCCCGCCCGCTTCTACCGCTCCGATAAGCAATCCATTTCCCCCCGTTTCGTTGTTGTCGGTCTAGCCGTCCACTCGATAAAAGTCCACCAACAGCGCCGCGACCGCAGCTTCCGAATTGTCGACGTCGACTTGCCGCTGCGGCTTGTCGAACAGCTCGGAGATCCGCTCCGGGAATTCCTGCTCGATACCGATCAGCTTGATCGCCTCGTCGAACTTCGCCGGATGCGCCGTCGCCAGCGAGACGAAGACGCCGTCGCTCTTGTTGCCCGCGCGCTCGTATGCCGCCACGCCGCAAGCCGAATGGGGGTCCAGCAAATAGCCGTGCTCTTCCTTATACTTGCGGATCGTCTCCAGACACTCCTCGTTGGACACGCTGTAGGCCGACAGATCGCGCTGAATGCGCGCGACTTCTTCCTCAGTAAAGGTAAGCTGGCCCTCCGCCTTGAACCGATCCATCCGTGCCGTGACCTCTGCGGAATCTTCGCCGAGGAAGTAGTACAGATAACGCTCGAAATTGCTCGCGATCTGAATGTCCATCGACGGGCTGTGCGTGCTGCGGAAGCCTTCCGGCCTGTACACGCCTTCGCGGATGAACCGCTCCAGAATGTTGTTTTCGTTCGTCGCCAGCACGAGCTGTTTGATCGGAACACCCATTTTCTTGGCCAGATAGCCGGAGAAAATGTTGCCGAAGTTGCCCGTCGGCACACTGACGTTGACGCCGTTCGCCCGAGCCTCTGCCGGCAGCTTCAAGTAGGCGTAGAAATAGTACACCGCCTGCGCCAAAATGCGCACGAAGTTAATCGAGTTGATCGCCCGAAGGTGATACTTGGTCTTAAACGAGACGTCGGCGAACAGATCCTTGATAATGCGCTGGCAATCGTCGAAATTGCCTTCCACGGACAGGTTCAGCACGTTGTCGTCCTGCACCGTCGTCATTTGCAGCTCCTGCACCCGGCTGACCTTGCCGTTCGGGTGCAGAATGCAGATCTGAATGCCTTCCTTGCCGCGAACGCTGCTGATCGCCGAAGCTCCCGTATCGCCCGAGGTCGCGCCGAGAATGTTGATCACTTCGCCGCGCTTCTTCGCCACGTAAGCGTACAGATTGCCCATAAACTGCAAGGCGACGTCCTTGAACGCGAATGTCGGACCGTGGAACAGCTCCATGACGCTCAGCTCGTCGTTGATCTTCTTCAGCGGCAGAACGTCGGGGCTCGTGAATCCGGCGTAGCTGTCTTCGATCAGCTTGCGCAGATCCTCGTCCGGAATTTCTCCGTTCGTATATAAGGAAAAGACGTTAAACATCACTTCCGGGAAGGACAAGCCCGACCAGGCTTGCAGCTGTTCTTCCGCAATGGCCGGAATCGTCTCGGGAACGATCAGCCCCCCGTCTTCGCCCAGTCCCATCAGGAACATATCGATAAAGCCGATCGGCGCGACCTTCCCTCTCGTGCTTATATATTTCATATTCGGTTTTCTCTCCTTGACGCCAAGATGGCCCTGGCCTAATATTCTTCATCCATTGTGGACGAAAGCGGCCATAATTTCAATAAGCTGTTCGCGGTTATTCGCAGACGAGCACTTGCCGGGAAAATCGGTTGCCTTTATTCAACGTACAACGGTCTCGTATCTCGAACCCGGCCTCCCGGACGAACGAATCCATCTCCTCGATCGTAACGACGACGGCTCTGGAAGCGAAACGTCTGGCGCTGCGCATCATCTCCGCCTTCTCGGAGTCGGAGAGAACGGAACACAGATTGTAAGGCATATCGATGATCGCGACATCGAACCGTTCCTCAATCTCCCTCATATCGCCAAGCGTTACGGAAGACGGAGAACCGTAGCCGTAATAAGCCAAATTTTCCCGCGCGCCGAGAGCAGCCAGAGGATTGACGTCCCTTCCGACGATGTCGACGCCCAGCGACATCGCCTCCAGCAGCACCGTTCCGATGCCGCAGCACGGATCGATCGCGCGCACGCCTGCCGTTCGCGGCACGGCGATGTTAACGACCGAGCGGGCGACGCGGTTGCTTAACGCCGTTGAATATTGACGGGGTTGATCGCGATGCTTCATCCAATCCGTATTCCCTCGCCGCAGTTCTCCGAACACCCAACGGCCGCCGAATCGGGCGAAGCCGAATTCCCGCTCCGGACTGCGCATGTCCGCCCGGCCGCGAATTCGAAATCCGACCTCCCGTTCCAGCTCGCGCTTAAGGGCGTAATCGAAGCGCCCTTGCTCTTCCGGGTCGTCGTTATCGATCGCCGACACTTTGAACGTCCGCCCGTCCAGTTCCACGCGAGCCCCCGCCAATTCGGCCAACTCCGCCAGTTCGTCGCTTTCGCACAGGACTCGAATTCGATTTTTAATGAAAGGGCTGCGACCGGGATCGACCTCTTCCCGGCTCCCGATCAGATTATACCGGCAATCCGCTCCCAGCAAACAACGCATCTCGAGCAAGCATAAGCCGCGCTCCTCTTCGGTGGAAGCAATCGCATACAGGTAGTCCGCCAACTTCTATCCTCGTCCTTTTCCAATATCGTCATCTTCTATTGTAGAACGAATTTCCTCTCCAAGCCAAAATACGAGACAACATCGCCACAATCGCCATTGGAATGCCGCGGCGAAAAGGGCTACGATAAGATCAGCAACCAAGCCGAACCGTTATGGAGGAATGTCCGCATGTCCTATCTATCCGTCAGCACCTGGAGCTTGCATCGCCTGCTCGGCCCTCTTCGCTGGACGTCATGGGACGCCGAGAACGGCGAACACCGCACGCACGAACAGCCTCAGCCGCAAGTCCATTCGCTTCTGGAATTGCCCTGCGAAGCGGTGCGCAGAGGGTATGCCGCCGTGGAAGTATGCCACTTTCATTTTCCGTCCGTCGAAGCTTCTTATCTTGCGCAGCTGCGTCAGGCCTTCGCCGAAGCCGGCGTGTCCTTCGATACGCTGCTGCTTGACTACGGCGATCCGTCGGCAACGGAGGAAATCCGGCAAGCCGCCGACGCCAAGCTGTTCCGCGAATGGATCGACGTCGCCTCGCAATGCGGCGCGAAGCGGATTCGCATCGTAGCGGGAGAAGCGCAGCCAACCGATGAACAAGCAATCCTCAGATCCGCGCAAGCGCTGCGGGAGCTGGCCGAGTATGCGTCCGCTCGCGGAGTGCGAGTCGTTACGGAAAACTTCAAGGCGTTGACCTCCACCGGCGAGAGCAGCGTCAAGCTGCTGAACTCGGCGGGCGACGGCGTCGGCATGATTACCGACTTCGGCAACTACAAGGGCGAGACCAAGTACAGCGAGATCGCGATGACCGCGCCGCGCAGCTCGTCCGTGCATGTCAAACCCGCCTACGACGAGAACGGCATACCCGACGAAGCCGAATTGATTCGATGCCTCGAAGCCGTCCGGGAGACCGGCTACGATGGGGCGTTCGTCCTGATCTACGACGGTCCCGGAGACATGTGGGAAGGGCTCGAGCGGGTGAAGCGAATCGTCGCTCCGTACGTATAAAGGAATAAGAGCCCCTGCGCCGGACGATTCCGGCGCGGGGCTCTTCCTTATTCGACGACGATCTTGACCGCGCTCGTCTGACCCGGGTAGGATTGGTTGACCAGCCCTGTCGTCCAGGCTCTCGCCTCTTTGCCCACGAGCGAGTCGTCGACGTCAAGCTCCTCCCGTCCGTCGCCGGACAACAATTTCCCGTCGGCGGTCAAGCCGACCCAGAACGCTTCCGGGTCGTCCGTGTTGCCGTTTTTCTTGTTTTCGTTCACGATCAGCACCCGCCTTCCGTCGACAGACTCGATTTTGCCGACGACGGCAGGCTCGCCCTCGCAGCATTCCCGCACCGTAATATCCACCGGAAACGGCTCGCCGGCCAACTCGAACAAACTCGCCTTGAACGCCTCGATGTCCGCCTCCGTCGGCGCTCTCTCGAACTCCCCGTAAGGACGAACTTCCATATGGACGGCATCCTCGGTCGAATAGACGAATTGCAGCTCCAGCGCATGCTTCTCCCGCAATTCTTCCCATTGCCCGGTCAGTGTGTCTTGGATCGCTTGCATCCCCGTCGATGAAGGCGACGGAATGTCCAGCGGCATCGACGACGCAACGGGAGACGGTGAAACAGGCGCAGCGGCAGCCGGATTATCGTCCGGCGCCCGAGCTCCGCAACCGCTTAAGAGAGCCGCCAACAGCACCACGATGAGTTTCTTCATATCTTCTGCAACCTCCTCCGCCGTTGAAAGTCTATTTTCCAATTAAACGGAAAATAAGGCGAAAAGGTTGCACTCGACGCCGGAAGATCGCCGCGTCATTTCCCTGCCAGGATGGACGCCAGCTTGCGCTCTCCCCTCGCGTAGAACACGATCGCGCTGACCGCGACGACCGCCATCGTCAGGAACAGCACGGTGCCGTTATAGCCGCTCAGCAGCATTCCGCCGATCCACGGGCCGAGAAAATGGCCTAGGCTGGAGAACGACTGCGCCCCGTAGTACGCGCCTCTCATGCCGTCCGGAGCGATCCGATCCGTGAGCATGTTGCCTGCGGGGAAAGTCAGCATTTCTCCGAAAGTGAATACGATCATCGAGAGAATAAACGTTGTCCAGCCGCTCGACAATCCGAATCCGACGTTGCCGAGGGCATAGAAGACGACGCCGATCGTGAGCACCGTCAGCGGCTTCAGTCCGTCGGCCCATTTCGTGAATGGAACCTGCAGGGCGACGACCGTCACTGCGTTGACGCTCATCATGACCGCGAACATGGCGACCCCGTCGGCGAACTTGCCCCCGACGTACTGGGACAGCGTAACCGTCATCTGCGAATAGCCGATTGCGGTCACGACGCCTCCGAGCAAATAGTACCGAAGCACGATATCGCGCCTCACGACGTTCCATACCGACGCGAACGTGTTGACCGCTTTATTTTCCCCCTCGATCTTGCGGATTCCGAACTTGTTCAACAACAGATATAACGACAAAGCATATGCCCAGTAGATGCAACCGGTGATATAAAAAGGAAGCGTACTGTCGAGAGCGGCGAACAGAGCGCCAAGCAGCGGCCCTACGGCAACCCCGATATTAATGGCGAGATAACGCAGCGAGAATACTTTGAACCGTCTCTCCTTATCCGTCAGATCGGCCATCAGCGCCTGGGACACCGGTTCATAGAACGAACGGCACAAGCCGTTGAGCAAGCTGAGCAAGAAAAACAGCGCCACGCTGTCGGACATCGCGAATCCGAGAAACACGACTCCCCACCCGACCAGAGCGCCGAGCAGAATCAGCCGTCTTCCGAACAGATCGGACAGCGTGCCGCCGATAAAGCCGCCGGCCATCCCGGCCAGCGATCCCGCTCCGATAATGGCTCCGATCATAACCGCGCCGACGTCCGTATGCTTCGCCAAATAGATCGCCAGAAAAGGCAGGCTCATCGAGGAAGCCAACCGGGCAAGAATCGTGCCCAGCAGCAAGGAATGGACGATAGGATGATAGGCTCGGCCGAATTCCAGGATGCTTTTGGTCCATTTGTTTGTCATGTTCGGCCACTCCCAGTTATTTGTTTCATCTGACGAAACCTAGTTTCATAAAATAACTCTATTTAGAATGTAATAGTACCGAACTTTCGCAACAATCTCCATCCCTATTTTTTGTACAATAACAAGCAAAACCAGCGCCTTCGACCTCCCTTGACCCGCACCTCGCAGAAACGCCAAAGAAGACCGCCAGGACCTGATTCGTCCTTGACGGTCTTCGGGCGCAGGAAGCGCTATTCCACCACAGCTCCGCTTGCGGCCAGCTCCTGCCGAAGAAGGCCGATGTCCAGCTCGGAAGGCAGCTTACCCAGCTTCACGGCCAATCCCGCCGCCGTTCCGGCCGCTTGCCCGGTCGCCATGCAGCTTGGCGTGAGGCGCGTCGTCGCCAGCGCTTCGTGGGAAGTCGAGATGCAGCGGCCTCCGGCCAGCAGATTGTCGATGCCTTTGGGCAGCAAGCAGCGATAAGGGATGTCGTACGCGCCGTCGCCTTGCACCCAAGCGGCCGTCACCCCTTTGCCGGAAGGGTCGTGAATGTCGATCGGGTAGCCGCTGCGGGCGATCGTGTCCGGGAATCTGCGCCCCTCCACGACGTCCTCCGCCTGCAGTGCGTACTGACCGTCGATTCTCCGCGTCTCCCGAATTCCGATCTGTGCGCCGACGTTTGAAATCGACGCCTTCTCGAAGCCCGGCAGATTGGCGGTCATGAAATTTGCTACCATCAGCACTTGTTTGCGTCCGAGCTCCTCGGCTTCCGTCAAGTCCTCCACGTCCAAGCCGTTTAATCCTTGCACCCGGGTTGTGTTCACGAGCACCTCGTCGTCCGCCGGCCCCGTAAAGAACAGCACCTGATCCCGGTTGATCGGCAAATCGGCTTGTTTCCAATGCTTGAAGAAGCCCATGACCCCCGACAACGGCAGACGGTCCAGCTCCTCGAACGGCGTCTTGGCGTAAAATTCGTCGGGATGCTCGATCATGTACCGCTTCACGCGGGCCAGATCGACGCCCCGCATGCGGAATTTCATCGTCATCGGCTGGGTCAGCCCGTCCCGCTCCCGGCCCTGGAGGCACGGTGCGCCGGCCAGATGGGCCAGATCGGCGTCCCCCGTCGTATCCACGAACACGCCGCCCTTGACTTCGATTTTCCCCGATTTGGTCGCGAGCCGGACGGATACGATCCGGCCGTTCTCCGTGCGAGCCTCGTCCATCAGGCTGTGCAGAAGCAGCTTAACGCCCGCTTCCTTCAGCATATCGACGGCCAGCACCTTGTACATCTCCGGATGATACGGCGTAATCGTGTTCGTGAACCCGACCGTATCCCGGAGATGGCCCGGCGAGCCGTTCATCCCCATCAGTCGATCGATAATTTCCTGCGCGATGCCCTTGATCACTTGCTTCCCCTGCAGCGTATGGAAGGTCATCCAAGGATACACGAGAGCCGCCGTCGACATCCCTCCGATGAACCCGTATCTTTCGATCAGAACCGTCCTCGCCCCGGTTCTGCCCGCCGCGATCGCCGCGTTCACGCCCGCCGGGCCTCCTCCGCACACGACTACGTCCGCCTCTATCGTCTTCATGCCGCATCTCTCCTTCAGGTTGAGCGCTACAATTTCATCTTGATTATGAAGGAGAAAAAAGCTTAAAGTTAGTTTAACTTTTGTTTAAAAATGAGAGGTTGCGGCAGTCGCGCCGCCCTTGCAGATGGAGGAGGACGAACATGAGGCGGAAAAAAGTGACGTTGGCTCATTTGGCGGAGCAGCTCGGATTGTCTGTCCAGACCGTGTCCAAAGCATTAACGGGAAAGCCGGGCATGTCGGAGGAAACGCGGAGCGAGGTCAGCCGGCTGGCCAAGTCGCTCGGCTATTTGACCAAGGATCAGAAAAATGCGCTCGCCTACGAAAGAATCCCTCCCTACCCGATCGTGCGGCGCCGGTTCGTTCTGCTGCACAACGAGCAATTCGTCAACTTCAACCGCCTGCTTCTGGCCGGACTGCACGACAGGTTCACGGAATTCGGCCACCAAGTCGAGCCGATGCTCCTCCCTCCCGGGCTGCAGCCTCGCGATTTCGAAGACTGGGCCGAGAAGACCGGGCTTCCGTATGCGGAGGGGGTCTTTATCGCTCCCCGAATGACGAGCGACGAGATGGAGGAACGGCTGCTGCAATTGCCCATGCCGCGCATTCTGCTTAACTTCCCGCCGCCGGAGTCCAAAGTGGATTCGGTCATCTGGGATGTGCACGAAGCGGTGCATCAATCTGTACGCCACTTGCTGCGCGCCGGACACCGGAACATCCTGTACGCTGGCGACGCGACTTCTCAGAGGGGATTCCGCTTGCGTTGGCAAGCTTTTCAGGAGGCGATGAAGGAAGGAGGACTGAGCGCAGACGAGGACGCGCATGCGGCGGAGCCTTTTCAAGGCCGACTCGGCCCATGGATCGCCAAGTTCATGGAGCGGTTCCGGATCGCTCGCCCCACCGCCGTTCTATGCGCGATCGACGAGCAGGTCGCTCCGGTGTACTATGCATTGAAGGATGCGGGGGTGCGGATTCCGCAGGACTGCTCTCTTGTCGGCATCGTGAACGAACAGACGGAACGGCTGCCCGCGCTGACAAGACCGATGCTGCCGATCAAGGAGAGCGGCTATCGGGCCGCCGACCGCCTTCTGTGGCGGCTGGCGAATCCCAATATGCCCTACGAACATATCCGCATTCGCGGCGATTTCATCCCGGGGAGCACAATGCTCCGTCTTTAGGCTTCTATCGCCCGCAGCCAGGCGTTCGCCAGTAAGGCATGACCGGCGGGATGAAGGTGAACGCCGTCATAAGACCAATATGCAGCCTCCGCCTTCGCGCAGGCTTGGGCGAATAATCCGTCCGCCGGCACGAGAGCCGCGCCGTACTCGCGGGCAAGCCTCCGCACGATGTCGATCTTCGGATTCAGATCCTCTCTCCAGCGATCGTGATCGGGATAGTCCGGGAACAAGAACGGCTCGATCAGCACCAGCTTGGCGCCCATTCCGCCTTGCGCCTGCTCCAGCAGCTCCCGGTATCCGCTCTCGTAAGCATCGGCGCTTGTAGGGTTGTTCTCGGTATAGCGCCGCCAAGTGTCGTTGATTCCGATCAGGATCGACACCCAGGTTGGCCGCAGCTCCAGGCAATCTTCCCGCCATCGCCGCTGCAAGTCCGCGACCTTGTCCCCGCCCTTGCCCCGATTGAAGAATCGGACGCCGCTTCCCGGGTACTTGGCGGAGAACTGCGCCGCGGCCATAAGGGCATAGCCTCGTCCCAATTCGTCAGGCTGCTCCCGGTTGCGCCCTCCGTCCGTAAGGCTGTCGCCCTGAAACAGCACTACCGCATGATTTTCAATGATGGTTCCCATTCCGTTCCCGCCTCATTAAGTTTTTTGGACGAGCGTCAGCTCGAGCCGTCCGGCTTCTCCTCCGATTGCTTGAGGGCTCCATCACCAGCCTAAATTATCGGACGGACTTGGGCGATGATCTAATCTTGCGGAAGTGTGATGTTTTCGAGGAAAGGCGACTAACGAACAGGGAGGCAGGAATAAAGGAGATATCCAACTGGGGGGCTGACGTACAGCATCGCTCGGCAACATGTCATGGAACCGGGCTCAGCGAATGAGCCTCAGCATTTGCACAACCAGCCTCCCATCCCCGGCGAGCTTCTTCTCCCGGCTGCGAAGCTGGGACGAACCGTCCCCGTCGAGAAAGATGCCGTCAACGAGATTCCCCACACCGATCCGCTCGACGATCGCCTCGCGAAAAGCGGCCAGCGTTCCTCTCGTCGCGCTCACGACAAGATACAGATTCCCCTCCGCATCGTAGACGGCCGCCGACCGCAAGCTGGCTTGATCGAGCAGAGGCGCCGCCTCTTCGGCCGCCTGTCGCCGCCAGTCTTCGTCCCGGCCCAAGCTCATGCTGATGCCCCCTTGCGCCCAGAAATTCGTACGCTCCGCTACCTCGATCTCCTGGGCCTGGCGGACGATCTGCACGCTTAACCGATCCACAGCGCCGTCCCACACCAGCGTCCCTCTTGCATATTTCGCATTGGAGCCGCCGGACCCGTAATGCCCCGATTCTCCGTGTACCGGCTCGTCATTCACAACAGCTACGCTAAGCAAGGCGTCTTCGTAGAAGAAGCCTCCGTTGATTCCGTAATAGGGAGCCGCCGAGACGTTGTTGCGGACGGTCAGAAGCTCCACGTTGGACGGCCTCGTCCGCAAGTAGTGCAGCTCCATGCCGTTGGAGGCCGTCTCCGTTCCGTACTCGTATTGTTGCGGCATATCGGCCTCGTCGCTGTCGCGAGCCCCTCCCATCCCCCCGGCCGCGAATACGATAGCCATGACGATGGCCGCCAGCCCCAGCCCCGCGATTCCGGCGATTCCGATTTTGATTTTCGTTGCGTTCTGCATGATGATCTATACCCTCGTTTGTGCGAATTGTCGGTTTGTATTAGCAGGCGTTTCGCTGGCGTTGGCTGCATCTGTAATCCAGCTTACATCCCTGTCACGCGTATGTTGTCAAAAATGTCTTTAAGCTTAAACGAAACGCAAGGGAGCTTATCGGAGGAAATCCGGTCGCCCTCTTCATACAACTCCTTCAGATCGTACCGCTCGCCGTCCAGCCAATATTGTTCCAACGTCCGCGCTTCTGGATCGACAAGCCAGTATTCCGGCACCTTGTGCTTGGCGTAAGCCGCCGCCTTCACGACCTTATCCCGCTTGCGCGTGCTTGGGGAAAGAATCTCGATGACCAGATCCGGCGCCCCCTCGACTCCATGCTTCTTGACGATGTCGAGTCGGCTATGATGAATCATTATAATGTCCGGTTGGAGCACGGTAGTTCTGCTTAAAATGACATCAAACGGAGCGTAATAGATTTCATACTTCGAGCGACAGCTTTGCAAAACCAGAAATAGTTCCCTGCTCACCCCCTGATGAATCGCCATTGGCCCCGGAGACATCATCTCCAATACTCCATCGATGATCTCGTATCGATTGCCGTCGTCCGGCATCGCCGCATAGTCGTCGTACGTCACCGGCCCCTCGCGAACAATCGGCTCTTCGTCCCGTTTCTCCTCCATCTCGCTCCCCCAATCCATTAAGTCGGCAACCGCAACCGATCAGCTTCGTTAAAAATCTCTCCCAGCACAAAAGAAACGCAAGGCAGCTTGTCCGAAGAAACCCGATCGTCCTCTTCGTATGTCTGCGCCAATTCGTAATACTCGCCGGCCAGCCGATATTGCTCCAACGTCCGCGCCTCGGGATCGACTAGCCAGTATTCAGGTACCTGGTGTTTGGCGTAAACAGCCGCCTTCACGACCTTGTCCCGCTTGCGTGTGCTTGGGGAAAGAATTTCCACGACCAGATCGGGCGCGCCTTCGATTCCGTGCGGCTTGACGATCTCCAATCGGCTGCGATGAATCATGATAATGTCCGGCTGAAGCACGGTAGTTCTGCTTAAGATGACATCAAGAGGGGCATCAAAAATGACATATTCCGAGCGACAGCTCTGCATAAGCAGAAACTCCAGTTCTCCGCTCACCGCCTGATGGATCGTCATCGGCCCAGGAGACATCATTTCCAGCACACCGTCGATGATCTCGTACCGATTGCCGTCGTCCGGCATCGCCGCATAGTCGTCGTACGTCACCGGCTGCTCGCGAACGATTGGCTCTTCTTCCCGCTTCTTCTTCATCGCGATTGCACTCCTTCCCATCCTTTAAGTCGGCAACCCCAACCGATCAACTTCGTTAAAAATCTCTCCCAGCATAAAGGAGACGCACGGCAGCTTGTCCGAGGAAACCCGGTCTTCTTCTTCGTATGTCTGCGCCAATTCGTAACGCTCGCCGTCCAGCCGATATTGCTCCAACGTCCGCGCTTCGGGATCGACAAGCCAGTATTCCGGCACTCGATGCTTGGCGTAAGCCGCCGCCTTCACGACTTTGTCCCGTTTGCGCGTGCTTGGGGAAAGAATCTCCACGACCAGATCGGGCGCACCTTCGACTCCGTGCGGCTTCACAATCTCGATCCGGCTGCGGTGAATCATTAAGATGTCCGGCTGAAGCACGGTAGTTCTGCTTAGGATGACATCAAAAGGAGCCAAAAACATGACATACTCCGAGCGGCAGCTCTGTAAAAACAGAAATAGCTCTCCGCTCACCCCCTGATGAACCGTCATCGGCCCCGGAGACATCATTTCCAGCACACCGTCGATGATCTCGTACCGATTGCCGTCGTCCGGCATCGACGCATAGTCGTCGTACGTAACCGGCCCCTCGCGAACGACCGGCTCTTCGTCCCGTTTCTTCTTCATCCCGCTTCCTCCCTCGCTACGACAAAAGCACCTAACAAAGCCACACGTATTGTGTTGGACTTTGTGAGGTGCTTCCTCGACTACTGTTCCTTTTATTATGTTAAAAATGCAGGAATCTGTCAAACTTGACGCTCGGTCATGAGTGCCTCGGCGACATACGGCCCTGAACACACGATCTTAGCACCGCGAGGCACCTTTTTGGCCTTCGCACGCGGCCCTCAGGCCTCCAGCACGCGACCGTCAATTCCGCCGAGGCACTTTTTTGGCCTCCAGCTCGCGACCCTCAGTCCGCCAAGGCACTTTCTTGGCCCTCGACCTGCAGCCTCCGCTACCCGTACACCCGAATCTCCGCCAGCTCCGCCCGCTCGCCGCCGTTGGTGGAGCGCACGACGAGGCGAACGCGGTCTGTCTCGGCCGCTGCGTCCAAGCGGTGGACCCGCTTGCGCTTGCGGTTGTCCCGGCCAACGGCAACCGTCTGCCAGCGGCCGTCGACCCACGCCTCCAGCTCGTAATCTTTGACCAGCTCCGGAATGACGGGGAAAGGCGTCTCATGGTGGTGCAAGTTGATCAGGTCCTCGTTCACGTCGTCGTTAAACGTCAGGTGAATCTCCGACACCCGCGTCCGCTTCGACAGCTCGACTTCGAGCCACTCTTCCCGGCCCGCCTCCATTCGCTCCGACACCCACATGTGCGGGCCGCCGTAGGGACGAGCGTAGCCATCTATCGCCTTGTCTGCCGAATACGCTCCCGTATCGACAGAGAAGCAGAACGGCTGACGAACAAGGCGCCGCATGTTCCATTCGACGACCGGTTGGTCCGGCCGATGGTCTTCGAGATCCGGGGACACGTCCGGCAGCGTCTTGCGTTCGAACGCCAGCACGCCCGTCAGCGGAACAGCCGACTTGAACAGGCTGACAACCTCGTTCGCCCGCACGATGACGAAGACGTTCGCGGCTTCGTCCAAGCCCGTCTGAGCGAAAGGGATATCGATCCATTGCCGCTCGCCGGCGCGAACCGACACGACTACCCGCTCCAGCAGAGCGGCCGGCACGTAGTTTTCCGGACGTCCCGTCCCCCACAGCTCGACCGTCAGCTCCGTGTCCTCCGCGGCCGACAGCAGCAGCTCGATCCGGCCCGTCGGTCCGTCGACCGGGAACAGCAGTCCGACGTCGATGCCCAGCGGATACGCCTCCGAAGGCCGGTCCAGCCGAATCCGCTTCAGGACACTCGAAGCGCTCGCTCTTCCTCCGAGAGCCGCATCGCCGTCGTCCTCGTTCTTGAGCCCGATGATGGAGCTGTCGCTCCTGAGCATCGTCTGCTGAAGCTCGGCCAGATGCCGCTCCCTCAGCTCCCGCGGCGTAATCCCCTTCCGCACGGACAGCGCCGCGCCAACTCCTGCCGCTTCCCCCATGACCGCGCACGTCGCCATTACTCGGGTCGTGCCGAAGGCGACGTGGGTCGCGCTAATATTTCTCCCGGCGAACAGCAGGTTGCTCACGTTCTTGGAATACAGGCTCCCAAACGGAATATGGTAGATGCCGTCCGGGTGGAGATGCTTCGAACCGCTCTCCGACGCGTACATCCCTTGCGGCGGATGCAGGTCGATCGACCAGCCGCCGAAGGCGACGCGGTCGTCGAACGGACGCTGCGCCAGCACGTCGTTCTGCGTCAGCACCGTATCGCCGATAAACCGGCGGTACTCGCGCTTGCCCGGAAGCGAGCCGACCCACTCCAGCGTCATCGTCTCCGCGTCGAAATTCCCGGAATTTTTGATATAATCCCAAATGCCATAGATGACGGACCACAGCTCGTCGCGAATGCGCTCGTTCTCGTGCACCGTGTCCAGCTCGCCGCCCCACTCGATCCACCAGTAATGGCAGCCCGAATCGCCGCTGCGAATGACGCGCTTGATCGGAATCGACGTCGTCGTAATGTCCTTGGCGAACGACGGGGGGACGAAGCGAACCGGCTTGCCCGTATCCTTCGTATAGAACAGCAGCGTGCTGCCGAGCGTAATGTCGTCCGCAACCTCCGGCGCCCAATCTTCGTCATATTCGTGACGCGCCTCCCGTCCGAGCCGATAGGCCGCGCCCGCCAGGAAGCCGACCAAGCCGTCGCCCGTGCAATCGAGAAACGCCTCGCTTTCGAAGCGGATCAGCCGCTCCGAGCCCATCATCCACCCGGTCGCGCTGCGAATGACGCGGTTGTCCCTATCTCCGTCCGCTTCGACCTCGCGCACGTCCGTGTTCATGTACAGCGTCACGTTCGGCTCGGCCCGTACCGCCTCAAGCAGCGTCAGATCCCACAGGTACGGATTGCCCTCCGGATTCCGGTACTGGTTTTCCACGAACAACTCGCCCATAATGCCCGTCTCGCGAGCGTACCGGTTCACGCCGTGGCTGGTCGCCCCGCATACCCAGACGCGCACCTCCGAGCTGGAGTTGCCCCCGAGCACGGGGCGATTGTGGACGAGCGATACCGTCATGCCTTGCCTGGCCGCCGCTATGGCCGCGCTGATTCCGGCCAACCCGCCGCCGACGACCGTAATGTCCGTTTTCACCGTTTCGCGTTTCATTCGAATGCCTCCGTTTCGTAAAACCCCGTTTCTCCAACCTCGCACCGTTAATTCCGCACCGTCAGTTCTCATATCATTAGTCCCGCACCGTTAATTCCGCACTGTCAGTTCTCGTATCGTCAGTCCCCTATCGTCCTTCCACGTATCGTCAGTTCCGTTTCGCCAATTCCCGTACCGTCAGCCCTTAACGGCCGAGCTCGCAATGCCCTGGATAATATATTTCTGGCCGAGCAGGAAGATCGCGATCATCGGCACGATCGCCGCGGACGAAGCCGCCATCATCCCGTTGTAGTCGACGTTGTTTTCGAGAATGAAATTTTGCAGGCCAAGCGGAATCGTGTACAGCTTCGGGCTCGTCAGGAACACGAGCGCATTCTCGTAATCGTTCCAGTGCCACGAGAAATCGATGATCGCGAACGTGGCCAGCGCCGGCTTGGCCAAAGGCAGAATCAACCGGAAGAAAATCTTGAAATGCCCCGCGCCGTCCAGGAACGCCGACTCCGTAATCTCCCGCGGCACGCCCATGAAAAACTGCCGAAGCATAAACACTCCGAAGATCGAGAACATGCCCGGCAAAATGAGCGCCCAGTGCGTGTTGTAGATGTTCATCCAGTTGAACATGATGAATTTCGGCACGAATATGACCTGCGGCGGTATCATCATCATCGACAGGTACACAAGGAACAGCGTGTTGCGGCCCTTGAACTCGACTCTGGCAAACCCGTAAGCCGCGAAGGCGGACAGGAACACGGCGCCTGCCGTACTGATCAGCGATACTTTCAGCGAATTCATATAATAGGGAACAAAGTTATAGTTGCCCGTCCAGATTCGCTTGTGATTGCTCCAATCCAGCTTCGAGGGAAGCCAGCGGGAGAACACCTCGCTCGCGCTCTGGAACGACGTGCTGATCATCCACAAGAAAGGAACGATCATGAACGCGCCGGCGACGAGCATCAGGACGGTGACGAGCAAGCGGCTTTTCGACAAGCCGGCCGTTGGGTTCATCCGCAATTCTCCTTTCTAATAGTGGACCCAGCGCTTCTGGCCGATCCATTGCACGATCGTGATGACCAGGATGACGGCGAACAAAAACCAGGACACCGTCGACGCGTAGCCCATCTCGTAATAGCTGAACGCCGTCTTGTACACGTAGAGCGACAGAATCGTCGTGCTTCCGCTCGGGCCTCCCTGCGTAATCGCTTGAATGATCGCGAACGACTTCATCGTCATGATCAGCCCGGTCACGAGCAGCAGGAACGTCGTCGGACTGACGAGCGGCCAGACGATTTTCCACGTAATCGTGCCCTTGCCCGCGCCGTCGATCGTCGCCGCTTCCATCTGCTCCGCCGACACCTCCTGAAGCGCGGCCAAGTAGATAATCATGTTGTAGCCGAGCATGAACCACACTTGAACGATATCGATGGCGTACATCGCCGTATCCGAATCGGCGAACCAGCCGGGAGGCGAAGCGATGCCGATCCATCTGAGCGCCTCGTTGATCGGTCCGTGCGAAGGCTGGAACAGCAGCATCCAGACGAACGCGACGGCGACGCCGCTCGAGATGTACGGGAGGAAAAACATCCCCCGCAGCAGCCCCTTCAAGTACACGCTGCGATTCAGCACCAGCGCGACCAGGAACGCAAGGACGAGAGAGACCGGGACAGAGAGCAGAAAAATTCCGGTATGCTTGATCGCCCGATAGAACTGATCATCCTGGAACATCCGCTTCAGGTTGTCGAGACCCGTGAACGAGACGTTCGGGTTGGCAAATTGGTAGTTGGTGAACATCAGTCCGAACGAGAACAGCGCAGGGATGATGAAGAAGAGCAGAATGCCGACCATGTTCGGCAGAATGAAAGCGTACCCCGCCCATTGCTGCTTGCGCATCCAGCTATGCCGTTTCACGGAATCGCCGCCTTTCTAGATTGCTTTATAGATACGACGAAGAGAAGAAGGAAGCCGTCGTCCCTTCTTCTCTTCACGGGTCAAGCTATTTACTTGATGAATTCCTCGTGCCGCTTCGCCATGTTGGCGAGCGTCGTATCGAGATCCTGCTTGTTCAGGAAGTATTTCTCGTACTCTTCCTTGCGGGCGTCGATCACCTGCTGCGGGATGCTCAGCTGGAACGATTCGAAGCTGCCGAACACGACCTTGTTCAAGGAGTCGACGTCGTACATGTTCTCCACGCCTTGGAGCAGCAGCTTGATCGCCTCGTCGCTGGATACGCTCTTGGAGGAAGGCAGGCGTCCTCCGCTCGCCATCGGCAGCATGCCTCCGTCGGCGTACCACTTGGCGAATTTCCATGCCGCGTCCTGGTTTTTCGACTTGGCGTTGACCGAGAGCGCGTCGCCGAGTCCGCCCGGATATTTGAAGTCCTTCTGATCGGCGGTTACGCGCGGCACGGTAGCGAACGCGATCTGGAAGTCGTGCGGGAATTCGGCCAGGTTGTTGGCGTTGCGGAAAATAAACTCCCCTGCGCTCAGCATTGCCGCTTCGCCCTTCAGGAACATCGTGTCGACCGGCATTTTGCTCGTCAGCTGTTCGCCGTATTCGGGCGTCGACTTATCGACGAACATCATGTCGTGCAGCGTCTGAAGATGACTTTTCCACAGCTCGTTGTTGAAATTGGACTTGCCTTCGGCGTTCGTGTCGCCCAGGCCGGCGATCGTGCCGTCGAGCGTCGCCGTATAGCTGGAATCGTGCTGGAGCAGGCCGTAGACGTTGTCCTTCTTCAGCTTGGCGGCGTACGCCTTGAGGTCGTCCCATGTCCAGTCCAGCGGAGGAACCGGCAGGCCTGCATCGTCCAGCATCTGCTTGTTCAGCCAAATGAACGACATGTTCTTCTTCGTCGGCATGCCGTAGTACTTGCCGTCGATCTTCCACAGCGCGGCGTCGGGACCCATCTGCGCGTCGATGTCGTAGTCCGCCTTCGCGCTCAGATCGAGAGCGACTCCGGCGTCCACGCGCTTCTGCAGCCGCGTCAGCGAGTAGCTGATGAACAAGTCGGCGTCCTGTCCGGTCATCAGCGCCGTATCCAGCTTCAGGTTGCCGCCGTCGTCGTTGACGTAGCGCAGGTACTCCACCTCGATGTCCGGGTTTTCCGAGTTCCACGCGTCGATGACCGCTTGCGGTCCGGCTTCAGCCGGAACGGCGCCCCACAGCGTCAGCTTCGTCTTGCTTCCCGAGCTTCCCGAATTGCCCGAGCTTTCCGAGCTGCCGGAAGGCGAGGAAGCACCGCCCTCCTTCGCGTCCCCGTTGCCTCCGCAGCCAGCCAGCAGCCCCGCCGTCAAGACGACGCTCATCGACGCCATCCACCATTTGCTTTTCCTCATTCGTATTTCCCCCTTATGCAGGTTGTCTTGCTCTACGTCTTTCACTTTATCATCGCTCGGCGCGTTGGGGGATGAACGGGCTTTGGGCATTCATAGAACGGATTTTGGATGTTGCTTGCGGAATTCGCTCGGCGTCGTCCCGCACCAGCGCTTGAAAATCTTGATAAAATAGTTGTCGTTCTCGAAGCCGACCTGTCGGCCGATCTCGCTGACCGTGCGGTCCGTCTCCGCGAGCAGCATTTTCGCAGCTTGAATGCGCCGGTTCTGGACGTAGTGGGTCAGCGTCGAGCCGGTCTTCTTCTTGAACAAATCGCTGACGTAGCTGGCGTCCATCCGAATGAACTCCGCCAGCCCCTTCAGCGTGATCTCCTCCGCGTAGCGTTCCTCGATGTAGGCGATAATCCGGTTCAGCTCGGGATGATCCGTCGGCCCGGTCTGACCGGTCCCCGGAAACCACTTGTCGACTTTGCGCAGCTTCTCGCGCTGCTCCAGCTCCCGCACGACTTTGTCCATCGCCTGCTTCAGCTCCCGCACGTCCAGAGACAGCTTAAGCAAGTACCCCGAGGCTCCGTGCTCGAGCGCCTGCCTGGCGTATTCGAACTCGCTCATCGCGGTCAGCATGACGAAGCGGCAGTCGAAGCCTTCCTCCCGGGCCGCCTTAAGCAGCTTCACCCCGTCCATGACCGGCATGATGATGTCGGTCATCACGACGTCCGGGCGCAGCTCGCGGATCAGCTCCAGCGCTTCCTTGCCGTCGCCGGCCTCCCCGACGATCTCCATCGGCAGACCGGCTTTCGCGAACAACTTGCGTATACTGGCCCGCGCGGGCTGCTCATCCTCGACGATCAACGTCCTCCACATGGCCGATTTCCTCCTCCTTCTCGTACGGTTTCGCCAGGAGCAGGGGCATGTTCATGACGGCCCGCGTCCCTTTTTCCAGCGGCTCCAGCGCCAACCCCGCGCTCTGGTTTTTGAACATCAGCTCAAGCGTTTCCCGAATGTTGCGCACGCCGACGCTCTTGCGCTTGCGTTCCGCTCTCTTCTTGGCCGCGGCCTCCAGTCCGATCCCGTCGTCGACAACTTCCAGGACCAGCTGCGAATGGCGGGTCGAAGCCTTCACCGTAATGCGGCCGCTTTCCGGCGACTGTCCGAATCCGTGCAGCAATGAATTTTCCACGAGCGGCTGCAGGCAAAACTTAGGGATAAGCGCATAGCGCAGCTCATCGTCCACCTCGTAGCTCACCGTTATGCCATGGCCGAACCGCGCCCGCTGGATGCTCATATATGAATCGATCAGCACGATCTCGTCCTTGAGCAGAATGAGATCGACCTCCGTGTTCAGCGTCGTCTCCAATATTTTCCCCAAAGATACGCAAATGTCGTAAATGTCGTCATCGTCCTTGTCCAAGGCGATGCTCTTGATCGTGTTCAGCGTATTGAGCAGAAAATGGGGATTCATCTGCGCCAGCAGCACCTGGAACTTCACGAGCTGCTTCTGCCTCTCCTCCAGCTTAAGCCGCTCCAGCAGCTCGTTGATGTTGTCGATCATCGAATTGAAGCTGCGGGTCAGCGCCAAAATTTCTCCCCTTCCGTTTTCCGGCAGCTTCACCTTCAGGTTGGACTTGACGACGCCTTCCATTTTCCGCTGGAACAGCTTCAAGGGAACGGTGATCGTAGACGAAATCAAGTAGGTCAGCAGCACGAGCAAGAGCAGAATCGCGCCGAAGCCGGCGAAGAAGCGCTGCCTCTGCTTGTCCACTTCCCTGAACAATTGGGATAGCGGCACCTTCTTCACCAGGTAACCGTCGATCTCCTGGATTCTGCTGTACGTATAGAGCGTCTTCGTCTTGTCGTCGGTCAGGGAGGAGGAAGACAGCTCTTCCGGGGAGGCCAAAATGCGCGAGAGAATCGCACCGTTGATCTCCTCGTCCTTCAGCGACCGCACCATCGTCTTGCCGGAGGAATCGAGCAGGAAATAGGCGCCTTCCTCCTGGCGGCCCTTGGTCGCGCGGCCGAACCATCCCTCGTAATCGATGCTGAAGCGCCCGTAGGCGTAAGTCTTCAGATTGTCGTCCCGCAGCACCTGGTACAGGCTCAGCATCCGGCGGCTCGTCGACCACTCGCGGATGACATAGTTCGTATCGCCGGGATTCCAGACGTATCTGTCCCCGCCTTTTCGCTGCAGCTCCTCGACCCAGGGCTCGGACCGGATTGCCTCGTAATTCAGCGCGTCTTTGGGCAGGAACGAGGTGTAAACGTTTCCATGAAAATCAACCAGCGTATAGTACACGGTCGCCCCCGTCAGGAAAAAGCTGTTTTCGATTGCGGCGAACTTGTTCTCGACCGCTTTTTTTCGGTTGATCTTGTCCAACTGCTCCGGACTTTTCATCACCGATCGCAAATACGTGTCCTGCTCCAGCATCATCCCCGTCTTCATGACGAGGCTCATCAGATCGACGAGGCCGGTCTGGATGCCTTGGAGCTGTTCCATGTTTTTGGCCGACGCGTTCTCCTGCAGCAGCCGCTCCGTGTCCTTGAAGTTGGAGGCGACCAGCAGGGCGATCGGCGCCAGCACGAACAGGAGCACGGCCAGCAGGATCCGGTTTTTGAACGTGCCCGGCGTTAATCTTCGCAACCATCGCGTCATCTTCGGTGCCTCCCGTAAGCGCTCGGATCGTATTGATCGTTATGTTAATGGAAAATGGAGCTCCGGTCCAGCTTCTTCGACCGCCGAGTCGTCTCAGCCGCCTTTGGACTGCCGTTTGCGATAGGCGCCGGGAGAAATTCCGTACGCCGCGCGGAACACCCGGTGAAAGTAGGTATAGCTGCTCAGTCCGGTCTCGTAGGCGATCTGCTCCAGCGACAGAACGCTGTGCTCCAGCAGGTCGACCGCATGGGCCAGACGAAGCTGCTGAACGTACTGCATCGCGGACATGCCGAAATGCTCCTTGAACAGATGAACGGCGCGCGATACGCTCAGCCCGGCATGGCCGGCGATCTCCTCCAGTCTCAGCGGTCTCGGCGCGTTCTCCTCGATGAAGTTCCGCATCCGGATCGCGTGAAAAGCCGCGGCGGACTGCGCCGTCGGAGCCTCCTCCAGCGCGCGGTCCAGGAGCAGCAGAAGCGTGCGGACGATCAGGGAGATCAAGTCGGGGTGTCCGCCGTCCAACCTCCTTTTTTCCAGAAACAGCTGATGCCACGTCGCCTTGATGCGCTCGTCCTCGGCGATTTTGCGCAGCTTTGGCCGCCTTTTTTCCGCCCACCACTCGTCCATGCCTTCCCCCGTGCACATAATAAAGTAGTCTCCGCTGGGCTTCATTTTTCCGTCGGACGTTCCGATTCTCAGCTCGTACAGATCTCCCGGCTGGAACAACAGCAAATCTCCGGGCATCAGATCGGTCATCTTCCCGTCGACGAGCGCCTGGCAAGTCCCTTCGAGCTGCAATCGGATGATATAGGTATCGAGCCCGTTGCGGTATTCCTGCTTAAAAGGCTCCTGATGTCTGGAATGACCGCATAATTGAACGTTGATTCCGCTGATCGCCATGTTTTCCCGCCTCGGTTTCGGTCGTCCAGGACGACCATATCGTATAGGTTTACAATCATATTGTTTCTACAAATGCCGAGCTTCTTCCTCCTATAATAAAGTACGAATACACTTATGGAGGTTAATGATCATGAGCCAAAGAAAGATCAGAGTCATTCAAACCCACCAGCAATCCGAAGACCGGCTGACGGAGAAAGCCTCCCTGACCTTCCGTCCGGACGAGCATGGCGTCGAAATGCCGTTGATCAATATTTACGAAGACTTGACTTACCAGGAGATCGTCGGCTTCGGCGGCGCCATTACGGAGGCTTCCGCCGTGACCGCGGCCAAGCTTGGCGAGAGCAATCGCGACGAAATCATCCGATCCTATTATGACGCGAAGGACGGCATCGGCTATACGATCTGCCGCACGCACATCAACAGCTGCGACTTCTCCCTCGGCAACTACGCTTACGTCGAAGAGGAAGATCCGACGCTGGCCAACTTCGATATCAGCCGCGACAAGGAAACGCTGATCCCGTACATCAAGCAAGCCGCGGATACGGCCGGAGACGGCTTCCTGCTGTACGCCTCCCCCTGGAGTCCGCCGAAATGGATGAAGACGACCGGGGAAATGAACAACGGAGGCAAGCTGAAGCCGGAATACCGCGACGCTTGGGCGCTCTATTACGCGAAATTCATCGAGGCCTACGAAGCGGAAGGCTTGCCGGTATGGGGACTGACGGTGCAGAACGAGCCGAAAGCGGTTCAGCGCTGGGACTCGTGCATCTATACGGGCGAAGAGGAACGGGACTTCGTCAAAAACCATCTCGGACCGACGCTCGAAGCGGCCGGCCTGTCCCGCGTCAAGCTGATGATCTGGGATCATAACAAGGAGCGCCTCTACGACCGGGCCAAAGTCGCCTTCGAAGATCCGGAAGCTTCGAAATACATCTGGGGCGCGGGCTTCCACTGGTATTCGGGCGATCACTTCGAGTCGCTGTCCGCTGTGCACGACCGGTTTCCGGACAAGCAGCTCGTCTTCACCGAAGGCTGCCACGAAGGCGGCGTACAGCTCGGCTCCTGGAAAAGCGGAGAACGCTACGCGCACGACATCATCGGCAATCTGAACAACTGGATGTCCGCCTGGACGGACTGGAACATCGTGCTCGACGAGCAGGGCGGCCCGAACCATGTGGGCAACTATTGCGACGCCCCGATCATCGCCGACACCCAGTCCGACTCACTGACGTACCAAAGCTCTTACTACTATATCGGGCATTTCAGCAAATACATCCGCCCGGGAGCCGTACGGATCGGCAGCACGAAATATACCGACAAGCTGGAGACGACCGCCTTCCGCAACACCGACGGCACGATCGCCGTCGTCGTGCTGAACCGGACCGACGAAGCCGTTCCGTTCACGCTGCGCAATAACGACGAGCTGGCGGAGACGTCGATTCCGGCTCACGCGATTCAGACGCTGCTGTTCGATAACCCTTGAGAGGAGCCGGTACGATCGTGAAGAAAGCTTGGATAACGCCCGACATTCGCACGAAGGCGCAACAACTGTTGGCCCGGCTGTCCCTCGAACAGAAAGCCGGCCAGATGACCCAGTACGACTGGGGCTTTAACCCGATCAATCCCGATACCGGCCTGTCCCAGCGGGACGTCATCTCCGAGCAGATCGCGCAGGGTCACGTCGGATCGGTGTTTAACCTGGCCGGAGCCGAGGAAGCGAACCGGCTGCAGAAGCTCGCCCTCGGCGAAGACGGCGAAGGCGTGCCGCTGCTGATCGGCCGCGACGTCATTCACGGCTACCGGACAGTGTTCCCGATCCCGCTCGCTCAGGCTTCCGCCTGGAATCCGGCGCTCGCCGGAGCGACCGCGGCGGCGGCTTCGCGGGAAGCGCTGGCCGACGGCGTCGCCTGGGTGTTCGCGCCGATGATCGACGTCAGCCGCGATCCCCGCTGGGGCAGAATCGCCGAGAGCATCGGCGAAGACCCGTATTTGGCTTCCGCCTACGCGGAAGCTTGGGTTCGCGGCTCGCAGATCGACGGAGACGGCAAAGGCAACGACGATGGCGATGGCGGCGATGGTAGCGGTGATGGCGTCGGGGCGGACACGGCGGTCGCAAGCTGTCCGAAGCATTACGCCGGATACGGCCTGGCCGAAGCCGGACGCGACTACAACACCGTCGACTTGTCGGACCGCGTGCTGCGCGAAGTCATCCTGCCTCCGTTCCGGCAGGCGGTCGAAGCCGGAGCGCTGACGATCATGGCGTCGTTTAACGAGGTGAACGGCGTTCCGGCCTGCGCGAACCGGTATTTGCTGACGACGATTTTGCGCGAGGAATGGGGCTTCGAGGGCGTGGTTGCCAGCGACTACAACGCTTTGCAGGAGCTGATCACGCACGGCGTCGCGGCTGACGAGGAAGAAGCCTGTCTGCTCGCTCTTCGCGCCGGCACCGACGTCGATATGGCGTCGGGAATCTACATTCGCCACCTGCCGAGACTCGTGCGCGAAGGCAAGGTACCGGAGAGCCTCGTGGATGAAGCGGTGCTGCGAATACTGGCCGTCAAGCTGAAGCTTGGACTGCTGGAGCGCCCGTTCGTCGCGCCGAGCGACTATGCGACGGATGAGCGCCTGCCTGCGGAGCATATCGCCCTCGCCAGGCAGGCGGCACGCGAATCGATCGTCCTGCTGCGCAACGAAGGCGGCGTCCTGCCGCTGAGCAAGAGCGCGCGGGCGATCGCCGTCATCGGGCCGCTCGCGGACAGCCGCAAGGACCCGCTCGGCTGCTGGGCGTTCGACGGCAGGCCGGACGACGTCGTGTCCGTGCTGGAAGGCTTGCGGCAGGCGGCGGATCAGGAAGCCGTCGTGTCGTATGCGAAGGGCTGCGAGGTGGACTGCGATTCGGCTTCCGGGGAGAGCGACTTGGCCGAGGCGCTGGAAGCGGCGGACAAAGCGGACGTTGTCGTGCTGGTGCTGGGAGAGACGTTCGAGATGAGCGGGGAAGCCCGCTCACGGACGAACCTCGACCTGCCGGGCGGACAGAGACGGCTCGTCGAAGCCGTCGCCAAGCTCGGCAAGCCGGTCGTCGCCGTGCTGCTGACCGGACGCCCGCTCGCGATCCCGTGGCTTCAGGAGTACGCAGACGCCATCGTGCAAGCCTGGCATCTCGGCGTACAGAGCGGTCATGGCATCGCCGACGTGCTGTTCGGCGACTACAATCCGGGCGGACGGTTGACCGCCACGTTCCCGCTGAACGTCGGGCAGGTTCCGATCTACTACTACCGGAAGAAAACGGGACGTCCTCCCGGAGGCGTGTACACTTCTTATTATCTCGATTCTTCCACCGATCCGCTGTACCCGTTCGGCTTCGGACTAAGCTACACTTCGTTCCGTTACGGGGAAATCCGCTGCGGGAAACCGCGGGTCGCGCTCGGAGAGGCGTTCGAGCTGTCTGTCGAGGTGACGAATACCGGAGACCGCGAAGGCGAAGAAGTCGTCCAATGCTACGTCCGGGACGAAGCCGCCAGCGTCACGCAGCCGCTGAAGAAGCTGGTCGGCTTCCGCAAGATCCGGCTGAAGGCGGGCGAGTCGGAAGTCGTAACGTTTGTTCTCGGCGAGGAGTCGCTTGCGATCATTGACGCCGACATGAACGCAACCGTCGAGCCCGGCGACTTCACCGTCTGGATCGGACCGAGCTCGGCCGAAGGCGAATCCGTCCGTCTGACAGTCGAAGCTCCCGCGCAATAACACAAGGGCATGTCGTTCTCCCCAGCAGCTCGAAGCTGCGAGGGAACGCGACATGCCCTTCTTTGCGCTGCCGTCGGCGTGCAAGCTTAAGCTTGCCGATCGGCCAGGAAAAACTGAATCGTCTTGTCCGTCGAACCCGGCAGATGCTCGTGGCCGAAGTCCGGATAGATCACGAGCCGCTTGGGCGCGGTCATTTTGTTGTAGGCCGCGAATTGCGTGGACGGCGGGCAGATCGTGTCCATCAGTCCGACGAACATGAGCACCTCTCCGCGAATCCGATTCGCCAAATACTGCAAGTCGATATAACCCAACCTCGTGAAAATCTCGTCCTCGCGCTCGTGCAGCGGATCGAAGTGACGGAAGAAAGTCCGCAGCTCCTGATACGCGTCCTTCGCCAAGTCCATCTCCCAGGTCCGCTTGTAATCGCACAGAAACGGGAATACCGGGGCCAGCTTCTTCACTCTCGGCTCCAGCGCCGCGCAAGCGATCGTCAGCGCGCCGCCCTGCGAGCCGCCGGCCGCGTACACGCGCTCGGGATCGACTTCCGGCAAGCCGATTGCGATACCCGCAAGCTGCGCCGTGTCGAGGAAAATATGCCGGAACAGCAAGTTATCCTCATGATCGTCGAGCCCGCGAATAATATGCCCGTGATGCGTCGTCCCTTTTACCCCGCCAGCGTCTTCCGAAGAGCCGCCTTGACCGCGGCAGTCCATCGCCAACACGGAAAACCCGAGCGAAGCATACGCCAGCTTGTCCGACCAGTCCCCGGCGTTGCCGGTATACCCGTGGAACAACACGACCGCTGGATGCGGCTCGGCGATGTTGCGCGGACGAACGTATTTCGCATGGATGCGCGCGCCGCGGACGCCGGTGAAATAAAGATCGAAGCATTCGGCGGACGGCGTCTGGAAGGCGCTCGGCACAAGCTCGACCTGAGGGTCCACCGCCCGCATCTCCGCAAGCGCCCTCTCCCAGTACGCATCGAAATCGGCCGGACGCGGATTGACTCCCTGATACTGCTTCAACTGCTCAAGCGGCATGTCGATTAACGGCATGATTGGAACATCCCTTTCGGAGGAAAATGAAGATGATGAAGCGCTTCCGTTCCTCCACATGTTACCACAACGTCACTGGAGTTCAACTTTAAAAAATAGCGAAAACAGGCCATCGGACTACAAATTCACGCCAGCCCGCAGCCCGATTGGACCGATCAGATCGGCATCTTCTTCCACACCATCAGAGCGGCTCCGGTCGCGACGGCGTCCTCCCGAAGCTCGCCCTTGGTGAACACCGGCTCGTATTCCGGATAATAGTATACGTTCTTGCGCGCAATGCCTATCGCGGTCTCGTAAAATCGGTCGTACGAGTTGATCAGCGTCCCCCCGAGCACGATCGTCTCCGGATGCAGCATGTTGATCATGTTGGCCAGCCCGATGCCCAAGTAGGAAGCGGCCTGCCTGAACAGCTCCTCGACGTGCGGATTGTTCTGCCGAAGCTCCTGCAATAGAAGCTCGTAGCGGATCCGTTCCGGGGACGCCTGCAGCCGCTCCGGCCATCCTCCGCCGCTGATTTTCGCCCGGGACTGCGCCAGCCGCTCCAGCGCCTGCACGGACGCGTACGCTTCGAGCGCGCCGAAGTTGCCGTCCTCGTTCAGCCTCGGTCCGTCCGTCTGAATGATCATCTGGCCAATCGCGCCTTCCATATCCAGCGATCCGTGTATGATCTGGCCGTAGGACATCATCGCGGAACGCAATCCGACCCCGGCATGCACGTACAGCATATGCTGCGGCTTGGAACCTCGCATCGCCCGCTGCTCGCCCATGAGCGCCGCGTTGGCACCGTTTTCCAGCTCTGCCGGGAATCCGGTCTTCTCCTCGATCATTCGGCAGATCGGCACGTCCACCCAGCCCGGCGACGAGAAATACCGCGGCTTCATGATGACGCCACGTTCCCTGTCGAGCGGACCTACAGCGCCTATGCCTATTCCGACGACTTTGCCGGGATCGACTTTATGGTCGTTAAGAATGGTTTTCATATTGGCGGCGGCATGCTCGACGACGCGTTCGGGCGTCATCGCTTCGTCCATGCGCCAGCGCGTGAGCGACATCGGGTTCATGCGCACGTCATAGAAGCCGAGCGTCGAGGAGAACCGGGAAATCTCCAGCCCGAAGAAATAGCCGTACTCCGGATTCGTCTCGTACAGAATCGGCCGCCTGCCCCCGCTCGACGGTCCGAACCCCGAAGCCAGAATCAGTTTCTCGGATACCATCTCTTCCAACATGCGGGTCAAGGTGCTGCTGGTCATCGAAGAACGATCCAGCAATTCCGCCTTGGACACCGTGCCATGCTCCGCGATATAAGAGTAGATCAGGCGTTTTGACGACGGCATGCCGTTGTTTCGTTGCAGACTCATCGGTATTCCTCACTTATCCAAGTAACCACATTGGAAATCTACTAAACATTATAGCCGATTTCCGGCTCCGGGACTACTAGATAACCGGATCTCTCTTTGCACAAAAATCCAAAATGAAATTAAGTTAAATATATACTTCCCATCAAAAGAACTAATAGTCCATTTTAAATAAAACTTAATTCCAAAATGAAATAAAGATGGTATACTAGAAATCACAGAGAGGAGGAAACGCATGTGAAAGCCAACTGGAAGTTGATCGGCTCGCTGTTTGCGACCTTTCTGAGAATGGGACCGTTAACGTTCGGCGGGGGGTATGCTCTCATCCCGGTGATCGAAAAAGAAATCGTGGAGAAACGCAAGTGGCTGCAAAGCGAAGAAGTCGCCGACATCGTCGCGGTGTCCGGTTCCGTTCCGGGAGCGGTCGCGGTCAATTCGGCCACGCTGATCGGCTATCGAATCGCCGGCCTCGGCGGGGCGCTGTCGGCGCTGCTCGGCATTTTCCTCCCTACGTTCGTCTTGATGATCGGCCTGTCTTTGGTGTATGTTCAGATGAAGGACAACCCGAAGATCGAAGCCGCCTTCCTTTCCATACGCGCGACCGTCGTCGCCATGATCGTCTATGCCGCCATCAAGATCGGCAAAACCGCCGTCGTCGATTTCGCCACGGGCGCGCTCGCGGCGGTTGCCGTCTGCCTGCTGCTCTTCGGCGGAAGCTTCGTCCACCCCGTCTGGGTCATCGTGTTCGGCGCGCTGGCGGGCATCGCCGTCGTGAAGATCAGAGCTCTGCTCGGCAGAAAAACGAAGCTGGAGGAAAAAGAACCCGTCTACGACTACATGATCTAAACTCGACGACAATGGGGAATGGTTATGCTTATCGATCTGTTTCTTACTTTTTTTATGGTCGGGCTTGTGTCCTTTGGGGGCGGCTATGCGATGATCCCGCTTATTCAGGAGGAAGTGCTGAACCGTCACCAGTGGATGGACGCGGTCCAGCTCGCGGACATCGTCGCCGTCGCCGGCATGTCGCCGGGCCCGATCGCGACCAACATCGCGGTGGCCGTCGGCTACCATCAAGCCGGTCCGATTGGAGCGGTCGTCGCTTCGACGGCGATGATCCTCCCCTCGCTCGCTTTAATTTTGGCTGCGGGCAAGCTCATTATGCGCTATCGCGACAACCAACTGGTCAAGTCGTCCTTCTTCGGACTTCGCCCGACCGTCGCGGGCATGATCGTCTATGCGGCGATCGTATTCGCGCAAAATTCCGGCATCACGATGGACTTCGGCTGGCAGACGTGGAGCCAGATCGCGATTTTCTCCGGGTCCTTGTTCGCCCTGATCTATTTGCACAAGCATCCCTTTTCCGTCGTCTTGCTGTCCGGGCTCGTCGGTATCGCGGTATACGGATAAGCGGCGGCGGCATTCGCGCTAGGGCGTGTATGCAACCTCCGAGGACAGCAGATATGGCCCGAATTTTCGTTCCATGCAAGGAACTTTTGTGAAGGCGTACCGGGGGTACGTCAAGCAAAAGCGACGCAGCAGGGGGTGATAGATGCCCCTGAGCGGGTTTGCATACACGCCCTGGATCGCACGAGAGGAGCAAAACCTTTGGAACACCCCGTGGTAAAAGCCTGCTGCGCGGCGAGCCGGAACGATGGCCTAGCAGGGACGCATTCCGAGCCATCCCCTTCCGCGCCGCCGTCCGCGAAGCAATGCTCCAGCAGTCCGATCGAAGGACTGGTGAAGCTGTCCGGCGGCGAATTCGTCATGGGAACCGATTCCCGGGATGGATTCGCGTCGGACGGCGAGGGACCGGAGCGCCTCGTGCGCGTCGATCCCTTCTATATCTCGCCGCATGCCGTTACGAACGCGCAATTCGGACGGTTCGTGGAAGAGACCGGTTACGTTACGGAAGCCGAGCGATTCGGCTGGTCGTACGTTTTCCATCTGTTCGTATCGGAAGAAACGAAGCGGGAGGTCGTCAGCGTGCCGCAGGCGACGCCCTGGTGGTACATCGTGAACGGAGCCTATTGGGCGAAGCCGGAGGGACAGGACTCGGACATTCGGGACCGCATGGATCACCCGGTCGTTCACGTATCCTGGCACGATGCGGAAGCTTACTGCAGCTGGTCCGGCCAGCGCCTGCCGACCGAAGCGGAGTGGGAGTATGCGGCCAGAGGCGGCCTCGAGCGGAAGACGTATCCGTGGGGCGATCTGCTCAAGCCGGACGGGGAACACCGCTGCAACATCTGGCAGGGCAAATTCCCGGTCAAAAACAACGCAAGCGACGGCTACGAGGGGACGGCTCCCGTCGATGCGTACAAGCCCAACGGTTACGGGCTGTACAACATGGCGGGCAATGTGTGGGAATGGTGCGCGGACTGGTTCACTCCGGCCTACCACCGGGCGACTCCGAACGTCAATCCGCGGTTCGACCAGCCTACCGGCAAACGTTCGATGCGCGGAGGCTCGTACTTGTGCCACCGCTCCTACTGCAACCGGTACCGCGTCGCCGCCAGAAGCTCCAATACGCCGGACAGCTCCACAGGCAACTCCGGCTTCCGGGTCGCTTATTCGGAGTAGATCTCGCGCCGAAAAAACGGAGGCTGACCGATTCGCGTACATGGACACATGTCATTGAAGTTCTTCGCGAAGCGCGTTGTTCTAAAGAATCGGCTATCGGCCCCCGAAAAGCGCTCAAACGAAGGGCGTTGTTCTAAAGATTCGGTTATCGGCTCCCGAATGGGGCTCTGACGGAAGGCGTTGTTCTAAAGAATCGGCTATCGCCTCCCGAAAAGCGCTCACACGAAGGGCGTTGTTCTAAAGAATCGGCTATCGCCTCCCGAAAAGCGCTCACACGGAGGGCGTTGTTCTAAAGAATCGGCTATCGCCTCCCGAAAAGCGCTCAAATGGAGGGCGTTGTTCTAAAGATTCGCACATCGGCACTCGGACGAGGCTGTGGTGAAAGGTTCTCGATATCTCGTACTTCCTCGCTCTCTCCAAGAACCCCTGAAAAAACGGCAGCGCCGGGTTAATCCCCTGCGCTGCCGTTCGTCTATATAGCGTTGCGAGACTGTCGTCCCAAAGCAGGCTACCTGAAGTATTGAGCCAGATGCTCCGCCGACTTCACGATTCCTTGGCGCTCGGCTTCGATCGTTCCCCAGTAGCGGTGATCCTCCAGCTCGATGCCGATCGCGCCCTCGTAGCCCAGCCGGTCGAGACGGACGGCGACCTTGCCCCAGTCGACTTCTCCGTGTCCGGGAATCGTATAGCGCCAAGAGCCTTCCGAGAAGCCGTACTTCGCTCCGAACGTCGCGGTAAGCGTTCCGCATTCGTACAGCTCGTCGTGCAAAATTTCCGTATCTTTGCCGTGGCAGTGGTTGATCCGTTCCCCGAATTCGGACAGTGCCCGCAAATAGTCGATGCCCAGACGAACGAGATGGGACGGATCGTAATTCAAGCCGAAGTGCTTCGACGGAATCGCCTCGAACATCGCCCGCCACATCTCCGGCGTACAGCCGAGCGTCGGATAATGCGGAGCCGGTCCCGGCCAACCCTCGATTGCGATGTAGACGCCCGTACGCTCGGCATGGGCGACCACCTCCGGGAACGTCTCCCGCCAGATCGCGAATCCGTCGGCGCGAGGCAGCGTCGCGTCCTCGGGCACGAGACACATGAACATGACCTTGCCCCCGAGAGCCGCCATTCCGTCCATCTGTTTCTTCACCGACACGACTGCGTCCGCCCGTCTGGCTTCGTCCCGGCTCAGCAATTGCGCGACGCCGCGGGCGTCCACCGAACCGATTGCGAGGCCGGCCTTGTCGCATGCCGACTTGACGTCCGTCGTCAGCTCGGGCACGTCAAGCGCGTCGAGTCCGGCTTCAGCCGCCCAAGCGGCAACCGCTTCGATGCCCTCCTTCCCGATTCGGGGAGGGATTCTCATTCCGATAGGAAGCTTCATGCCCGAACTCCTCCTTCCGCGCGCGCGTCTTCGATTGGGGAATAACCCGCCGCTTCGTACACCATCTCCGAAAACTTCACGACCCGGTAGGCGAATTCGCCGCTAACCGCCACTTCTCGCCTTCCGAGGATCGCGTCGACGAAGCTCTTGTCCTGGTTCGTCGTCTGCTCGGGAAGCTCGGGAACAATCGGTTCCTGGCGCAGACGGCGCAGCGTAATGCGGCCGTTGTCGTAGAAAATGCCGCCCTCGTCGCCGCAGAAGGCGTACGTCTCATGCCAGCACGGCGCATAGCCGACCAGATTCAGCCCGCCTACCGCGCCTTCCGCGAAACGAATCGAGGTAAACGTGTCGATCTCGACCGGGGAGCCCTGCTTGTGCAGCTGCGTCTTGACCTCGATCGGCGTCAGCCCGGTCGTCCACAGCATCACGTCGATAATGTGGCTGCCCGAATCCATCAGGAAGCCGCCGCCCGACAGCGCCGGGTCCTGCCTCCAACTGCCGGGGGTTCCCTGCCTCCACTCCTGGTACAGCGAAGCCGTCACCGACGTCAGCTTGCCGATCTCGCCCCGCGCGATCGCCTCTTTAATATATAGAAACTCCGGTTGAAAATGCCGCTGATACGACACCTGCAAAATTTTCCCCGACCGCTTCGCCGTCTCGATCAATTGCTCCGCTTCGGCGGAGCTGCAGGTCATCGGCTTCTCGATCAGCGTGTGCAATCCTTTGTTCAGCGCATCCGTCGCCTGCTCATAGTGCAGCGTATGCGGCGAGCAGATGACGACGGCGTCCAGTTCGATCTTCTCCAGCATCTCGCGATAATCCTCGAACTGCGCCGCTTCGCGCAACTCGAATTTTCCGACAAACCTGTCCCTGCTCCGCTCGCTCGTGTCCGCGATCGCAACGATCTCCGCCTCCGGCAGCTCCAACAGCTGCCGTCCGTGCCATTCCGCGATTCCTCCCGTGCCGATCATGCCGATACGCAATCTGTCCATGGTTGGCCCTCCATCCATCTGGATTCGGATAAGACAAGATCAGGGTATCAGATCGCACCGCCCATGTGTATCCAAAAACGCGACATCTGTATACGTTTGCACGCCGAACCTACAAGCGATAGTCCGTCTCCTAAAGACGATCGAGCGGAATCCCGCCGGCCACTCCCGCGATCTCTTCCGCCTCCGCGGATCTTCCGATCGATCGGGCGCATCTCGTTCAACATCTACCTCCCGCCCGGACGAGACGTTGGCCCGAATGGCGAGCGCGCCCCGTTGCGACTTAACGACTTAGAAATCCGAGCACGCGCAAGCCGGTTCCGGCGCTTCTCCCGTCTTTGTTCGCCGTATTCCTCAGCTCGACGCGCAGCTCCCCACTCTCCCTCTCGGCCGGAAACAGCAGAATGACAGGGCGGTAAGCGACCGTGCACCAGTCGTCGAACGGATTCGCTTCCTGGAATTCGCCGCCGTTGACCGAATATTCGAAGATGCCCGTATCCGGACCGCACAGCAGCACGACTCCGGCTCCCTTGCCGGTCGTCCGGAACGTCAGGGATGCACCCTCCCGGTCGGCATGAAGATGGCGGATCGGATAGCGCCAATTCATCAGCGCTCCCGGCTTCCGGTCCGAGGCGGCGAACCCGTCGGCCGATTCGGCGATGCCGATATCCAGCAGCTTCGCCTCCCCGTAGTGACCGTCGATGAGAGGCTCCGGCAGCAGCCCGGCCGGTTCTTCGCTCTCCGCCGCATCGTCGGCCCCTTCATCGGCAGACAGTGCGAAATTCAGGCATTCCCGCACCGTCGACGCATACAGCGCGTACCCTTCGTCGTTCGGATGAACCCGATCCGGCGCCAACTCGTCCCAGCGGATCGCTCCCGCTTCCACCAGCATCCGAATACGGGAGGCCAGGTTGATCGACGGAATGCCGTACCGCGACGCGACCTCTTCGTGAATGGCGATCGTGAGCGGCAGCTCCTCTGAGATATTGCGGTCCGAGGCCGCGTAGACGAATACGATGTCCGCACGCGGCATCAGGCGGCCGCATTGGCGCACGATGCCCTCCATGCCCCGAAGAGCCGTATCTCTGACATTCGCCCCGTAATCCCAGTCGTTGACGGCGAACTCGACGAACAGCAGATCGATGTCCCCCTCGCCGAACGCGTGAAGAGCCAGCCGATGCGCGCCGAACGCCGACGTCGTTCCTCCGACTCCCGCGTTGACGCTTCTCGTCCCTTCTCCGAATCGCTCCGCCAAGTACTCGGCCGTCCGAGCCCGCCAGCTCGTCGCCTCGGCGTCCGAAGCGCCGGCCCCCTCGGTTATCGAACCCCCGAGGAAGGCCGCGGCGATCGGCTCGCCTCGGCGCGCCTTGTCTCGCACATTCGGGAGCCCGCTTCGCAGAAGCAATTCCCGCGGGCCGGTCATGTCCCTGTCCGCTCCTCTCCCCGTTCCGCGCTCGCTGCCGGTACGAGACGAAGCTTCTCTCCCGCTTTCGTTTCCGTTCGCAGAACGTCGCCCTCCAGTTCAATCGGGGCGCAGCCGTCCCGCATGTACAATGCCGCGGCTCCGTTCCAAGGGTTGTACACTTCCAGCTTCGAGCCCGCTTCGCTGACGATCTCCATCTCCCTCACCTGCCCGCCCTCCCATACCGAGCTGACGAGAAAGCCGCCGACCGCACGCAGCGTGCGGAATTCCGCGCGCTTGTCCGCCGGCCAGTTCGGGAACAGGCGAACGATGCCGTTGTAGCTCTGCATCAGACATTCGTTGACGACCGCGGGCAGCGCGAAGTTCTCGAACCATACGCCCATCGGCGCCATGTAATCGAACGGCGTCGTATCCGAATACCGGCCTCCCGCTTCCAGCAGCATGTCGGTGCACGTTCCGTTCGGCAGCATGCAGTATTCGATCTGCCGCTTGAACCGCTCCAGGTCGAGCCGGCCCAGGCGGGCTCCGGCCAAATTCAGAAACACCAGCTCGTTCCCGCCCTCGTTGCGATGGTTAAGATAGGAGTTGACGGCGATCCGGTACTGCTCCGGCGGCGAATGCAAGCCGTGGTCTTCCCCGGGAAACACGGTCGCGATTCCGTTGGGCACGTTGTACACGACTTCGGGGTCCTCTCCCGGCACGGAGACGAACACGGTCCCCCGCTCCGATTCGGCGGTCGGGTATTCGGGATAACGGCCGGCAATCTCCCGAACCTCGCCCAGAAGCTCCGCTTCTTCCTTCTCCAGCCCGAGCGCCTCGCAAGCTCCCTCGAACGCGCGGAACAGAAATTTCGTCAGCGTCAGATCGACGATGCAGTCGCGGTTGCGGCGAAAGCCGGGAGTCAGCTCGTACAGCTCGGGAACGACGGTCGGATAAATATGATAATTGTCGTCCCCCCACTCCGGTCCCCGGGCATCGGGCCGCTTCATGTAGTCGACCATGAACAGTACGGCGTCCTTAATCGGTCCGAACGCGCGCGCGGCCAAAAAGTCCTTGTCCATCGTGTACAGATAATGCCACCACAGGCTCTGGACCGTCCACGGCGTTTCGCAGATTTCCCAGCCCCAGTGCGGCACGGGATACGGCATCATCGTCATTTCCACCGGATAGGCAGAATGGGGAAAATAAGCCCCGCGCAAGCCGTAATACTCGCGGGCCCATCTGCGGCTGACGGGCAGCACGTGGTCGACCATATTGACGTAGGCGAGGTGCTTGTCGACGTGATTGCTGGAGAACGCGACCCAGAACGGCTGCTGCGTGTTGTAGTTCATATGGTAGTCGCCGTGCCATTCCGAACCGATTCGGCCATAGCTCCAATTCGCGAACAGCCCCGGGCACGCCGCCTCCGGCTTGACCGAGCAGTGGAAGAAATACAGGTTGCGATACCAGACCCGTTCCAGAAATTCGTCTTCAAGCGCAACGCCCGACCGGGACCAGAAGCTCGCCCAGTCTTCCCGCGCGACCTCGAACGCCGCTTCGAAAGCGTCCGGGGAAGGAGCAGCGATCGTCTCCGCCGTCCCGGCTACCGCCGAATCGGCTCCTTCGTCCAACTGAACGCAAGCGACGAAGCCCGACTCCCGCCCGAGCGCCGCCTCCAGCTCGCTTCCGCTCGCCCGGAAATCCGCGCCTGACGGAAGTCGAACCGACAAGCGGAAAGCTTTGTCCTTGATGGAGCCGCCTCTTCCCTCAATGTCCGAAGGCAGTTGCTGCCTGAACGAGATCTGTCCGGCCGCTTCGTCCACGAGCCTCTCGCAAGCGGGAAGCTCCTTCGGCGTATGCGGATCGGGAAGCAGATGGATGCGGTTAAAAGGAGAAATGTCCGGCTCTCCCGATTCTGTATCGCGCAAGGCGATCCACAGCCGATCCGCGCGCTGGTCCGCGAATACGTCGAGCGTCGCTTCGCGTCCGCCGATGAGGAACCGGATTTCGCAGCGCCCGTTCTCGAGCCGCAGCGTATGTCCGAGCACCTCCGTCGTCCTGCGGTCGAACCCGAGCAGCAGCGAGCCGCAAGGCATCGGACGCGGATAGGGAAAATCGTAGTTTTCGCCGGCCATGGCGACATATTCCTTGTACCACGGCTCGTCGCTCAGCGACTCGTAATGGGACGGTATTTCCTTCAACCGGGCGAACAAGTCCTCGAACGTTCCGATTCGCTCCCGATTGTTTTCCGCGATACGGATGTCCCATACGTTGTTATGGCCGAAGTGAATGACGACGGCGTCGGGGCGGGTCGTCACGACCGCGCCCATGCCTCCGTTGCCCAGCAGCGCTCCTTCGAAGAACGTCGCCGCCGGTTTATCTCTGCGAAGCGCGTGAGCGCTCGCCCGTTCCAATGCGTTCATGCCTTGTCCTCCATACGAAAAGCCGCCCCGATAAGCAGACGGTCGGACGCCTGAACGATAACCGGTCATCCGCGACCTCTCTGCTTATTGGAACGGCCCCGTTATTTTCTTAGGGCGTGTATGCACACACGCCTTAGGAACCCGCTTTCGCCGACGCGTCGTACGCCGATTGAAGAATCTCCAGATAACGGCCCAGCTTCAGGTTCTCAAGCCCTTTGACGTAGCTGTCCCAATCCTTGTCCAAATCCTTGTTGCCGGTCACGAATTGCAGCGCGTTCTGCTCGATGTAGTTGCGGATGTTCGTCTGCAGAATGCTCGACTCGTCCAAGGTGGCCGGATCGACCCACAGCGACCAGATCGGGAACAGCTCCTGAGGCTCGCGGCCTTCGTATTTCAGCGTCGCCTCGTACAGGCGGCGTTCGTAGTTGGCCGGATCGTAGATGTCCGTGCCTTGAACCCAACTGTCGCGATAGTCTTTCGGCATATAGAAGTGGCCCATGCCGCTCCAGCCCGCGTTGCGCGGCGGCTCCCCTTGCTTGCCGGGAATCGGCTTGACTTTAGGCTCCACGTTCTCCCCGAGCGCCTTGTCGCCCGGCGCCGGATCTTCCCAATCGATGCCCTTCATGCCGTTGGCGCCGTTCGTCTGTCCTTCCGGCGTGTACATGTAGTCGACCAGCTTGATCAGCGCGATCTTCGCTTCTTCGCTCGCCTTGTTCGTGATGACGAACTTGGCGCCCGGCGAGACGCCGCCGTTGTCGTGCGTTGCGAACGAGGCGTTCGGCCCTTGCAGCGGAGGTACCGGATTGTAGTCGGCCGCGCGCGCTCCGTCCAGGTTGAGGAAGATCGCCGGGTGCATGCCCGCTCCCGCGCCGAGAATTTCCGCGTCCGCGTTCTCCCCGATCTTCTTGAACGCTTCGGCGTTCTGCGTGAACGCGCCCGGATCGATCAGGCCTTCGTCGTACAGCGACTTGACGTAAGCCAGCCCTTCCTTCCATTCCGGCTTGACCGCAGCGGATTCGACCTTGCCGTTCGAGAAGTTCAAATAGTTGCGGTCGTCGTTGTAGACGAACGGGTTCATCAGGAACGGCAGCACGCGTACGCCGAACTCTTCCGTGGAGCCGCTGAGGGCGACTTCGTCGGCTTTGCCGTTTTGATTCGGGTCCTGCGTCTTGAACGCCTTCAGCACGTTCTTGAATTCCTCCGGCGTCGTCGGCATTTGCAGACTCAGCGCTTCGAGCCATTTGGTGTTGATCCACATTTTGTTCGGATAAGAGCAGTGGAAGCATTGCGTATAGGCCCCCAGGCCGTAAATGTTGCCGTCCGGCGCGGTGTTGAGCAGCTTCAAATCGGCGTTGCTCTCGAACGCCGCCTTGACGTTAGGCGCGTATTGGTCGATCAAGTCGTTCAGCGGCACGATGACGCCTTGCTGACCGAACTTCAGCAGATCGGATTGCGAGAACTGGTCGATATAGTGGGTCAAAATGTAGGCATCCGGGTAATCCCCGCTCGCCAGCGAGATTTGGCGCTTCTCCTTGGCTCCGTCGGAAGGAATCGTCTCGAATTTGAACTTGATGTTGAACTTCTCCTCGACGTGCTGCGTGTATTTGTTGGTCGCCAGGTCGATGCCCTGCTCCTGGACGGCGAACACCCGGATTTCCACCGGCTTGGACGGGCTTTCCGCCGGCGAACCGGAAGCGGATGCCCC
>Ga0065721_10004063_pt1 | contig 44405 bp, 34 predicted proteins | sample Mesricmetagenome_FD_59108 | JGI IMG/M metagenome (GOLD analysis project Ga0065721, IMG submission 59108) | Mesophilic microbial community from rice straw/compost enrichment Sample: eDNA_1 v2 (version 2) | ecosystem: Engineered > Solid waste > Grass > Composting > Bioreactor | place: USA: Davis...
AGGATTCCGAGGCTCTGTGTTGAACTCCTTAAGATAAAGGAATTCATCCCTCGGGTTGTGGATCATTGTTATCTCGACAATAACAATTTCCATTTTGAGGTGCCGAATTCCTTTTTATTTTGTCAAAAANAGNCTGACTTTTTCAGGGGTAACTAGCTATGCGGGGGCTTGGCCCCTCCCGCGACCGGACTCTCACCGGCTAGAAGATGCGTGCTTAGCTGGGCACGCGCCAAACAAAAAAGCTTTGCCCCGCCCAAGCGACGGAAGCAAAGCCATTGTTTCATTATGTTCGATCAGCCAACGGAGGAGTTCATTCTGCCCAATTCATCTTCTACGAGAGACGTCAACTCATCCTCATACCCGCCCGTAATGCGATACTTGCGGATATACTCCTTCACAAATTTTCTCGGGTCCTTCGGCCGGAAAATTCTCGTGAGTTCCTTCAGGCTTTCCTTGACTTCATTCTGGCTATGTTTCGCCATGAAATCTCCTCCCTTATACGATGGATGGTCGTCCTAAACAGCAAGTTCCGAGAACGTATGCGGCTCTTACACCGCAAGAACCCCCTTCGGTGCAGGCAACTCCATGGCCAATGAGTCACAATGTTTTCATTTTTCTTACTATTATAACAGTTGCGAACCGAATAGAAAAGTGAACATTTATTAATCCTCTGGCGAAGTTTGTTCTGATTTGTCGTTCAGCCTCTGCCCGCCGCTGTCGGTTTCCGAGGAAACGGCGGCTGCGGAAGGCGGGGATTCGGTTCCGGAATCGGACAAGGCGGCCAGTCTATCCTTGCGGAACAACCTCAAATAAGCGACAACGCCGGCGACGCCAACCCCGATTCCGAACGCCAGCAGCAGCACGGTCACCCATCCTTGAACCATACACCCTCGCCTCCCTTCTACTACATTTTATCGGTAAGCCGAGCTTCTTCTTGTATGTGCAATTTCAACAGATTCGATTCCATATATAGTTATAATTGTATCAAAATCGAAACGTTAAAACAACTTCTAGACGATGCGGTACGCTCCGCTTCCCCACGCCAGCAGCTGCCCGTCCTCATCCTTGACCGCCGCCGTCAGCGTTAAAGTGCGGCCGGTTCGATGCAGCAGCTCCGCCTCGCATAAGATTAAACCGCTGGTCGTATTCGACAAAAAATGAGTATTCAGCGACGCCGTGACCGTCCGCCGATTCGATTCGGCCAGCATGACGACGAGGCCCATCGCGTTGTCGATCAACGAAGCGATGACGCCTCCGTGAACGATGCCGAGCATATTGAGATGGTGAGGAAGTATGTCCAGGCAAATCGTCGATTTTTTGCCGTCGGCCTGCACGACCTCGCAGCCCAGATGTCCCCAGAACGTGTCTTGCGCCTTTTCGGCCAGCCTCGTCAGCTGTCCCGCATCGTCCGCCTGCTGCAGAAGCCAGTTATCGTCCATTCCTCTTCACTCCTTGCGGCCGGCCGCATCGCCGGCCTCCGCTTCATCCTCTTCCAGCAGCTTGCGCCGCAGCACTTTGCCGACCATCGTTTTCGGAAGCGAGTCGCGGAATACGTAATGATGCGGCACTTTGAAAGCGGCGAGCTGATCCCTGCACCAGCGATCCAGCTGACTGGCGGAAATTTGCCAGCCTTCTTTCAGCACGACGTACGCTTTGACCGTCTCGCCCCGGTAAGGGTCCTTAATCCCGACGACCGCCGCCTCCCGCACGGCCGGATGCTCGAACAGCACTTCCTCGACCTCGCGCGGGTAGATATTGAAGCCGCCGGCAATAATAATATCCTTAATACGGTCCATGATCGTAAAATAGCCGTCTTCGTCCATCTTCGCCAGGTCTCCGGTCCGCAGCCAGCCGTCCTTGAACGCTTTAGCCGTTTCCTCCGGCTTGTTCCAATATCCGCGCATCACCTGCGGGCCTCGGACGAGCAGCTCTCCCAGTTCGCCTGGCGGCAGAGGCTTGCCGTTGGCGAGGTCCGCCACCATCGCCTCCGTGTCCGGAAGCGGAACGCCGATCGTGCCGATTTTGCGGCGGCCCCAGATCGGGTTGGCATGCGTCACCGGAGTCGCTTCCGTCAAGCCGTACCCTTCGATCAGCCGCCCTCCCGTAAGCGCTTCAAATTTATCCTGCACTTCCAGCGGCAGCGCCGCCGATCCGCTGATGCATACATTGATGGAGGACATATCGAGTTTGGCGGCATGGGCATGGTTAATAAGGGCAACGTACATCGTCGGAGCGCCGGGAAAAATCGTGGGCCGCTGCTCGCTAATCGTTTTCAGCACCGTCTCCGTCTCGAACCGGGGCAGCAAAATAAGCGAGCCGGCGCGCATCACCGACATATTCATCAGCACCGTCAGGCCAAAAACGTGAAACAACGGCAGCGCGGCGAGAAACCGTTCTTTGCCGTCCTCGGCTTTATAGCACCATGCCCCGATTTGCATCGTATTGGTCACAAAATTGCGATGCGTCAGCATCACGCCTTTGGGGGTGCCCGTCGTCCCTCCCGTATATTGCAAAGCCGCGAGTTCGTCTCCGCCGCTTAACGGCGGAAGCTCCGTGCCTTCGGCGTTTCCTTTCAGCAGCTTGCGGTAAGCCAGAACGCCGTGTTGACCGTAAGGAATATCCGGGCGAAAGCCTTCCTTACGCTGCTTGATCGGATAAAGCATATTTTTCGGAAACGGCAGGCCGTCCTTGATGGACGTAACAATCACGTGCTTCAGCCGGGGCACCGGTCCGCTCTCCGGCTCCTCGCCCCGGACGCGCGCCGTCCGGGCGTACAGCAAATCGAGCGTAATCAGGGCCGAGGCTCCGCTGTCCTTCAGCTGATGCTCCAGCTCGCGCTCCACGTACAGCGGATTCGTCTGCACGACGACCGCACCCGCAAGCAGCACGCCGTAATAGGAGACGACCGCCTGCGGACAATTGGGCAGCATAATCGCGACGCGGTCGCCTTTGGAAATGCCGAGCGAAACGAGCCGTGTCGCCAACTGTACCGCATCCCGGTGCAGCTCCCGGTACGTCATCGTTTTGCCCATAAAGGACAGCGCCTGATGCTGAGGATAACGGTTGACCGCGTCGAGCAAAAACTGGACGATGCTGCCATCGGGATAGGTCAGCGAAGGCGGCACCTCTTCCGGGTAGTGCCGCTGCCACGGCCGGGCCGGGACGGCGGCCTCGCCGGCGACTTCGTCGGATGCCGACGGCGCGGCTGCTTCACCGCCGACGGACTCGGTGGGTGCCGACGGCTCGGCAGCATCACCGCCGATGGACTCGGCGGACGGCGACATCGCGGCTGCTTCGGCCGATGGCGCGGCTGCATCACCGCCGACGGCTTCTTCGGGTGCCGACGGCTCGGCAGCATCACCGCCGATGGCTTCTTCGGGTGCCGACGGCTCGGCAACATCACCGCCGACGGACTCGGCGGACGGCTCGGCAGCATCACCGCCGACGGACTTGGCGGACGGCCCGGCAGCTTCGGCCGATGGCGCGGCTGCTTCACCGCCGACGGCTTCGTCGGGTGCCGACGGCGCGGCAGACTCGGCGGACGGCTCGGCAGCATCACCGCCGACGGACTCGGCGGATGGCGACATCGCGGCTGCTTCGGCCGATGGCGCGGCTGCATCACCGCCGACGGACTCGGCGGGTGCCGACGGCTCGGCAGCATCACCGCCGACGGCTTCGTCGGCAGATTCTTCGGGCGCTGCCTTCTCGGCTGCCGCGGCAGGTTCGCTTTGCGGCGAATCCGCAGGCAGGGCCGCTGCCGCGTTCAAGCTTTCCGCCCCCGCTTCAGAAGGAGCGGATTCCGAGACTTCCGCCTCAGCCTCGTTCGTTTGTTCGTCTTTCCGATCTGCTGGTTCATCGTTAGCGGGGTTTGTCGCTGCAGCTTGATCTGGCGCAAGCGGATCATCCGGTTTTAACGGCTCCATGCTGATCTCCCCTTCTATACGACGTAACGTTCACTGGCGATGACTCGCGCCGCGATCTCCCTTTTCAACGCGATTGTATCGGCCAGCGGCGCTCTCGTCAGCTTTTTCAATACGGACAGCTGCATCTGCAGCCCGTCGCCCCGCTCCAAGGCAGCCAGGGCAAGCTTGGCAAGCGACTCCGCCTTTTCCATCGTTTCCTGAACGAACACCTCCGTCATCGCTGCGGCAAGCCTCGCTTTGTCCGCCGCCGCTTCCCCGCTTCCGTCCATCATTTTCCGGGTACGGAGCCAGGCGCTCTCCATCGCATAGATTCCGATCATCAAGTCGGCTAATACGCACAGCACCTCCTGCTCCTGCTCCAGCTTAAGTCCCAGCTTCTGTACGGCCAGCCCTCCGACGGCCAAAAACAGCTTTTTCGCTTGCGCGATACGGTGCTCCTCCTTGGCCAAAGGCTCTTCAAAGGACGGGAGAGGCATCGGCTGCAGCAGCTCCGCCCCAAGCGACTGTGCCTTGTCGAGCAGCGGAAGCTCGCCCTTCATCGCCTTCTTCAGCAGCGTGCCGGGAATAAGCATCCGGTTAATTTCGTTAGTTCCCTCGAATATCCGGTTAATCCTCGAATCGCGGTAGATGCGCTCCACCTTGTATTCGCGCACGTAGCCGTAGCCGCCGTGAATTTGCACGCCCTCGTCGACGACGAAATCGAGCGCTTCCGAAGCAAACACCTTCACGATCGAACACTCCAGCGCGTACTCGCCAATCGCATCGGCCGCCCGCGCCCCGGCATCCGCATCGTCCCATGCTTCCCCGCCCAGCATGCTGTCGATCAATCCGGCCGTCCGATAGACCATACTTTCCAGCACGAAGGTGCGAATATTCATATCCGCCAGCTTCGATCCGATGAGCGGATAGGAGGATATCGCGCGCCCGAACTGCTTCCGTTCGTTGGCGTACCGCGAAGCGAGCCCGATCGTCTCCTTGGCCGAGCCGAGACAGCCCGCCCCCAGCTTGAACCGCCCGATGTTCAAAATATTGAAGGCGATCCGGTGACCTTTGCCGACCTCGCCCAGCACGCGGTCCGCAGGCACCGCCGCATCCTCGAAAAACAGCGGGCACGTCGAGGACCCTTTGATGCCCATCTTATGCTCTTCCGGCCCGACGCTGAAGCCCGGCGTGTCCCGCTCCACGATAAACGCCGTGAACTTCTCTCCGTCCACCTTGGCGTACACGATAAATACGTCGGCAAATCCCGCATTCGTAATGTACAGCTTGGAGCCGTTCAGCACGTAATGTTTGCCGTCCGGCGACAGCCTGGCCGTCGTGCGCGCGCCCAGCGCGTCGGAGCCGGACGCCGGCTCCGTCAGGCAATAGGCGGCGATGCGCTTGCCGGAAGCCAGATCCGGCAAATATGCCTGCTTCTGCTCCGGCGTGCCGAAAAACACGATCGGGAGCGTGCCGATTCCCGTATGGGCGCCGACCGACAGCGCGAAGGAAGAAGCTTCGGCAAGCGTCTCGGCCAGCAGTGTCGTGCTGACCTTGTCGAGCCCGATGCCGCCGTACGCCTCGGGCACGTCGGCTCCGAGCAGTCCCTGCTCGCCGGCTTTGCGCATAAGCTCGATCGTCAGCTTATAATCGAGCGCCTCGATTTCCGCATCGCGGGGCAATATTTCCGCCTCCATGAATTGGCGCGCGGCGGCGGCCATCAACCGCTGCTCCTCCGTAAAATCTTCCGGCGTTACGACCGACTCCGGCGCAAACTCTTCGATGACAAACCGTCCGCCGTACCGTTTCGTTTCCGTCATGCCGCAGTTCCCCTTTCGTCCTGCACTTTATGAAGGATATACTTCCAGCACTCCGGCGGCTCCCATGCCTCCGCCTACGCACATCGTAACGACGCCGTGACCGCCTCCCCGCCGACCCAACTCGTGGATCAGCGACACGGTCAGCTTGGTGCCGGTGCAGCCCAGCGGATGTCCCAGCGCGATCGCTCCGCCGTTGACGTTTACCCGCTCCTGATCCAGGTCCAGCTCGCGAATAATCGGTACGCATTGAGCCGCAAACGCTTCGTTCAGCTCAATCAGGTCTACCTGTTCTTTGGCAAGGCCGGCTTGCTTAAGGGCGAGCGGAACCGCCTCAATCGGGCCGATGCCCATAATTTCGGGGGCTACGCCGGCCACGCAGTAGGAGCGGAATGCCGCCAGCGGCCGGATGCCAAGCTCTTTCGCGCGCGCCCTGCTCATCACGACGACGGCCGCCGCGCCGTCGCTCATTTGCGAGGAGTTGCCCGCCGTCACCGTCCCTTCCCTTGCAAAAGAAGGCTTGAGCGCGGACAACACTTGCACGGTCGTATCCGGACGCACCCCTTCGTCGGCGTCAAACACAAATGAGCGTTCCCATGGGCGGCCGTTGTCGTCCACGCCGGACTTGACGGCCTGCACGGGAACGATCTCATTCCGGAAGTATCCGGCTTCCATCGCCTTCGCCGCCTTCCGATGACTGGACGCGGCGAAGGCGTCCTGCTCCTCGCGCGACACGCCGTAGCGCCGGGCCACCTCCTCCGCCGTATGTCCCATCCCCATGTACGCCTCTGGCATCGAATCGACGATGCCGGGATGCGGCGACAGCCGAAAGCCGGTCATCGGCACATGGCTCATGCTTTCGACGCCGCCCGCAACAACGGCGTCCGCTTCGCCGAGCTGAATCCGCTGGGCGGCATATGCGATCGATTGCAGTCCCGAGGCGCAGAACCGGTTGACTGTCACGGCCGGAACCGTTACGGGAAGACCGGCGTACAGCGCGATAATGCGCGCCATATTAAGGCCTTGCTCTCCCTCGGGCATGGCGCAGCCGATAATGACATCCTCGATCCATTCCGGGCGCAGCTCCGGCACGCGCTCCAGAGCGCCCCGCAGCGCCGCCCTTCCAAGATCCTCGGCCCTCGTTTCGGCCAGGCTGCCCTTCCGCGCTTTGCCGACCGCCGTGCGCACGGCCGATACGATCACCGCGTCTCGGTCCCCTTCGGGAAACCGTGATACCGTTGACATAAACTCGCCCTCCTAAAAGTTTTGCGCAGCAAAACTTACTTCGTAAGCTTTCGCTTAGTTTTGCGCAGCAAAACTTACTTCGTAAGCTTTCGCTTAGTTTTGCGACAGCAAAACTTTTACAAATGATCTGCACCCGTTCAAGCTGCATGAGGAATCGACTTCCGATCGCTCTCGCAGAGGGATGCTTGGATTTCCTTGAACCGTTAAACGGTAACCATCCCTCTGCAAAGGCGACTACTGCCGTTTCTACAGTTCAATTTCCTCATTTCGCTTTTTTCGTGCAGTTATTACTAATAGTTGAACATAATCCACTCTGCACCCATAGCATGCTGCATGAGGAATGGACCTGTTCAAATTCCTCATTCGATTGCTTCGTTCGATTTCTCTCGTTCAACACATATAGCTTCGCTAGCATCCCTTCATCAATTCCGCAACGGCTTGCCGACGGTCAGCATATGGCTCATGCGCGCCTGTGTTTTGCTCTCCCCGCACAAACTCAAGAACGCTTCGCATTCCAAATCGAGCAAATACTGCTCGCTCACTTCGGCGCCGGGCGGCGCGTCGCCGCCTGCCAGCACATGGGCCAGCTTGCCCGCGATCAGCTCGTCATGTTGGCTGATATGGCCGCCGAGCCGCATCGCCTGCACCGCCAGTTTCAGCACCGCTTTGCCTTCGCGGCCGGCTACGGGCACAAGCTTCTCCTCAGGCGGCGAATATCCCGCCCGATCCAGCGCCAGCACCGCCCGCTTGGCTTCGGCAATGCGGGCGTCCTGCCGCATAATGACGCGGTCTTGAGGCCTCAGCAGGCCAAGCCGCCCGATTTCATGGCCGCTCGCGGACGTCTTCGCCATCGCGATCGTTTCGAACAACGCGCCAAGCGGCGCTTGCAGCTCCGCTACGCCGGGCTTTCGGACGCTTCCGCTCGCCGCTGCGGCCCTGTCGGCCGCCATAATCGCCGCCTCCTTGCAGCCGCCGCCCGCCGGTATAAGGCCGACGCCGGTTTCCACCAGCCCGAAATACGTTTCGGGCGGTATAATCATGCAGTCTGCGGGCAGGCAAGCCTCCACTCCGCCGCCGAGCGTCATCCGATGCGGCGCGGCGACGACCGGACGGTCCAGCCGTTTTAAACTCATCATGCTGCTTTGGAACAATCGGATAATGTCCTCCACTTCTTCCCATTCTCCGTTTTGCGCCTCCATCAATAGCAGCATCAGGTTGGCGCCAACGCAAAAGTTCCGGCCTTCGTTGGCCAGCACCAGCCCTCTCCAATTGCGCGATACTTCCTCCGCCGACCGGCGGATCGCCGACAGGATCTCACCTCCGATTGCATTGTTGGGTGAATGAAATTCCAGGCAAACGACATCGTCTCCGATATCGATCAAGCTCGCGTCCGCCGTGGACAGCACCGTACGACCAGCCGCCTTGAGCGCCGACAGAGACAGAACATCCGGCTCCTCTTCCTCTTCCCGGAAGCCGCCGGCCGAGGCGTATACCCGCTTCGAGCCTTGAACGGCGTACAAGCTTTCGCGTCCTTCGTCCGCCCATGCCTGCACCCATTCGGGAATTTGCTCGCCTTCCTCCTTCATTCGCCGAAGCGACTGCCGGAAGCCGATCGCATCCCACAGCTCGAACGGTCCCAGCTCCCAATTGAAGCCCCAGCGCATCGCCCGGTCGATGTCCGATATATTGTCCGCGATTTGGCCGGCTTGGGCGGCCGAATACAGCAGCGTGCGCTTGATCGTCGACCAGGCGAATTGCGCGTGCTTATGCCCCGGCTCCGTATGAAGAAGCGCCTTCAGCTTGGCGCGGACTCCCTTGGCCCGCCGTGCCGCTTCCATAGTCGGCGAAGCGGCGGGCTGCCGATTCCCGTAATCGAGCGAGTCGAGCCGAAGCGATTGAATAATGCTTTTGCCGTCTTCGCCGCGCAGCTTCCGGTAAAAGCCGGCCCCGGACTTTTCGCCCAGCCGGCCCGCCGCAACAAGCCGCTCCAGAATCGGCGGTCTGGCAAATACCGCCCGTTCGGCCTGGTCGGCGCTTCGCTCCCGCACATTGTCGACGACATGGAGCAGCGTATCCAGCCCGACGAGATCGAGCATCCGGAACGTCGCCGTCTTCGGACGCCCCATCGCGGGGCCGGTCAGCGCGTCCGCTTCCTCGACGGTAAGGCCGAAGCGCAGCGTATCCTCCAGCGTGGCGAGCATGCCGAAGGAGCCGATCCGGTTGGCGATGAAGTTGGGCGTATCCCGCGCGACGACGACGCCTTTGCCCAGCCGCTGACCGCACAGCTTCGCCAGCGCGGCGACCGTATCGGGCGAGGTATCGCTCGCCGGGACGATTTCCACCAGCTTCATGTAACGGGGCGGGTTAAAAAAATGAGTCGCGGCAAAGCAGCTTCTGAACTCGTCGCTCAGCCCTTCCGCCATCGCGGCGACGGACAGTCCGGACGTATTGGTGCTGACGAGCGTATTCGGACGGCGAACCGTTTGAATTTTGTGCAGCACCTGGCGTTTGACGTCAAGCCTTTCCACGACCGCTTCCACAATCCAATCCGCGTCGCTCAGCAAAGACAGATGATCTTCCAGATTGCCCGGGACGATCCGGCTGACGTACGACGAATCGTACAGCATGGCCGGCTTGTGATGAATCATTCGGGCCAGCGCGTTTTCCGCCAATCTGTTGCGGACTTTGGCATCCGCAAGCGTCAGTCCTTTCCGGCTCTCTTCCTCCGTCAGCTCCGCCGGCACGACGTCCAGCAGCAGCACCTTCATCCCCGCGTTGGCCAGATGCGCCGCAATGCCCGCTCCCATGACGCCGGACCCAATGACCGCCGCGCTTCTGACCGCTCCGGGATTTTTGTACGTAGACATCGTTTTGAACCACCTCGCCTCCATGAATTGCCTCTCTTCCGTCAATTGCGGCTTGCATGCCGTGCGCGGAACACAAGATCCTGGGGTGTAATGATCTACTGGCTCCCGGACGCGGCGCGGCCGAGGAACGTTCAACCCGGCACTGGAGCCGGCAGCTCCGCCGCGCCGTGCAATTCATTCACCCGGCACTCCACATATCAGCGCTACCGTCTCGCTGCCCGGGCCACTCGCCCAGCACTCCGCATTTCAATAGTGCCGTCGTGTCCGACCGGATTACTCGCCCAGCACTCATTTCAACAGCTCCGCCGCACCGTGCAGTTCATTACCCTGGCACTCCACATATCAGCCGCTACCGTCTCGCTCCCCGGGCCACTCGCCCAGCATTCATTTCAACAGCTCCGCCGCATCCGCACGGTCACTCGCCCAGCACGCTGGACGCCAGCAGCTCCGCCACGTCGCGCGCCGCCGCTTCGCCGTCCGGCTGCGACGATTTCAACCCGTCCTCCAGCATAGTCAAGCAATACGGGCAAGCCGAGCCGATCACCGTCGGCTTCACGGCGAGCGCCTGGGCGGTCCGGGCATCATTGACGCGCGTGCCGGCATGCTCCTCCATCCACATCAGTCCGCCGCCCGCACCGCAGCACATGCCGTCCGGACCCGACCGTTCCATTTCGGCAAGCTCGACGCCGGGAATGGCGCGCAGCAGCATTCGAGGCGCGTCGTAAATGCCGTTATAGCGCCCCAAATAACAGGAATCGTGATAGGTGACGCGTTCATCCAGGCGGTGACGGGGCTTCAGCCTTCCTTCTTCCAGCAGCCGGGCCAGCAGTCCGGTATGATGCTCGACGCGCACGTCGGGATCGAGGCCAAAATCCGGGTATTCGTTCGTAAACGTATTAAAGGTATGCGGGCAGGCCGTCACGATATGCTTCACGCCGTACTTTTGCAGCATTGCGATATTGTCGCGGCACAGCTCCTGGAACAGCAGCTCGTTGCCGATCCTTCTGGCGGTATCTCCGGAGCTGCGTTCCTCATTGCCCAACGCGGCAAAATCTACCCCGGCATGGCGCATCAGCCGCACCAAGTCGAACAGCACCCGGCGGCTCCGCGTATCGTAAGCGCCCATGGAACCCGCCCACAGCAGCACATCGGGCAGGCGGCCCTCCGCCTTGCGCTGCTGCATTGTCTCGACGCGGATCCCTGTCTTGCGCTCGCATTCCTCGATCCACGAAGCGCGTTCCGAACGCGGAAGGCCCCACGGATTGCCTTGGCGTTCGATGTTTTGTATCGCGCGCTGGCCGTCGGACGGCATTTTGCCCTCCATCAGCACCAGGTAACGCCTCATGTCGATAATTTTGTCCACGTGCTCGTTGCCGACCGGACATTGCTCCTCGCAATTGCGGCAAGTTGTGCAAGCCCACAGCTCCTCCTCCGTCATTACGTCTCCGATCAGCTCCAGCTCTTCGGCATCCGCTCCTTCCCGCCTGCTCCACGCCGCTTGCTGGGAAGCCATCGCGAACGAGATATCCGTTGCGGCGCGCGGCATGCCCTCGGCCGATACGGGCTCATTCTCTTCCGCATCGCCCGCCGGAACGACCGCCCCCATCACATAGGCGTCCCTCTTCCGGTAGCCTCTCAAGCCGGACGGCATCCACGGCGACGTCGACGTAACGGCCGAACCTTTATCCGTCAAATGGTCACGCAGCTTGACGATGAGATGCATGGGAGACAGCAGCTTGCCGGTACTTGCCGCCGGGCATACGTTTGTGCAGCGGCCGCACTCGACGCATGCGTACAGATCGAGGAGCTGCTTTTGGTTTAAATGCTCAATCTGCCCTGCACCGAACGATTCCGCCTGCTCGTCGTCGAGATTAAGCGGCTCCAGCCTTCCGGGAGGCGAGCTTCTCCGAAACCATAAATTGACCGGCGCCGTCATCAGATGAAAATGTTTGGATTGCGGCACGTATACCAAAAAGCCCAACAGCACCAGCAAATGGAGCCACCAGAACAGCTCGAAGCCGGCATGCGCCAGCGCTCCGCCTTCCTTGATCCCCGCCTGCATGAGCCACTGGGCGGCCGGTTCGCTGAACGGCGCGTAAGCGGCGGCCACGATGTGCCCGTCATGCGAAGCAATCCGCTCGAACGTCAGCGTCAACAGGACGGTCAGCATAAGCGAGCCGATAAACCATAACACGAGCGACGGCTTCCAGCCCCGCTTCAGCCTCGGCAGCCGCTCCCCGTACCGCCGGTACGTCCCGTACAGCACGGCAGCCAGCACGAGCATGACCGTCATCTCCTGCACCCAGGAAAACGCGCCATAATACGGGATCGGCAGCGGGTCGCCCCCGCTCAAGCCTTTCCAGATCAAGTCGGCGGCACCAAACTGCAACACTATAAATCCGTAAAAATAAACCAAGTGCATCGTTCCGCTGCGAATATCGTTCAGCAGCTTCCGATGCCCGAACACCTCCTTGCCCCACCCGCTTTGCCGCGGCGCCCGGCTGCGCTTGAATTCGGCGGGCGCTCCGAGTCTTATGTAGCCGATCCGCCTTTTGACCGCGACCGCAAACATATACGCCGCAGCGGCAATCAGCGCCGCAAACAGCAGCCACCTGGCCCACGCCCACAACGCTTCCCCGACCGCTAACCCTGCGGCGGCCACTGTCGCGCCCCCGCGGCCGTGCAGCAACTCCGCCATCTGTAGCAGCAATGCTTTCGGCCACAGCAACTCTTCTACCCGCTGCTGCAACGCTATTTGCCGCAGTTCCTCCACCCGCAGCGGCAACGCCTTTTGCCACAGTTCCTCTACCCGCAGCGGCAACGCCTTTTGCCACAGTTCCTCTACCCGCAGCGGCAACGCCTTTTGCCCCAACAAGCTCCGTGCCGTAGACTCTGCCGTAAACCCTGCCATATGCTCTGCCCTCCCCTTCGCCGCCGGCCGGTAACAGCCGTCCGGTCTGTAATCGGACAAGCACTAAAGCGCTTTCACAAAAAGCCGCAGTGCTCCATTTATATGAGACCGCGCCGCTGAACATGCTTCTTCCAACACAATTGGAAGCGGTCTAATCGCCCTTCGGACGTCATAAGGATAGCTATGCAGGCGCAGGCGTCGGCGCGCAGGCGTCGGCGCGCCGACGTCCGGGCGGGTGTCCAGGCATGCGGACAAGTGCCGGTTTTCGCATTTGCAACGCTGGTGCGGGCACGTTGCAGTGACTGCAATGCTGATTTTGTTACTTACAGTGAAGCCGCGGGGGAGCGGTGGGGACTGCAGCGCAGGTGCGGGCACGCGGTGTGGACTGCAGCGCCATTTCGTACTTTCGAGCAGAACGTAAACTATTGTTTTATTAAGAAGGAGGCCTCCGAAGCATGAAAATCGTTACGCTATTGAAGCAAACGTTCGATACGGAGGAAAAAATCGTCATAACGCCGGAAGGCGTCGACGAAAGCGAAGCCAAGTTCGTCATCAATCCCTATGACGAATATGCGTTGGAAGAAGCGCTTCGGCTGAAGGAAAAGCACGGAGGCGAGGTTATCGCGGTCTGCTGCGGGCCGCAGCGCGCCCAAGAAGCGCTCAGAACCGCTCTCGCCGTCGGTGCGGACGAAGCGATATTGTTAGATTCCGAGGGAATTCCCGAGGACAGTTATTCCATCGCGGCCGCGCTGGCAGCCGTGATCGAACCTTTGTCGCCGGGCGTCGTGCTGGCCGGTCTGTTCGCCGTGGATACCGGCTCGGGCAGCGTGGCGCTGCAGATTGCCGAGCGGCTCCAATGGCCGCATGCATCCGCGGCGGTTAAGCTGACGATCGGTACCGCCGCGGAGATCGGCATTCCTCAAGTGAACGGCACTTCCCGTTACGCGCTCGTCGAACGGGATGTTGAGGGCGATATCGAGACGACGGCGGTCCCGCTCCCGGCTCTCATTACCGCCCAGCAAGGTTTGAACGACCCCCGCTACCCGTCATTGCCGGGAATCATGAAGGCCAAACGTAAGCCGCTGCGCGTCATGTCGGCGGAAGATTTGAACGTGCGTTCCGATTCCAGCTCCGGCTCCAGTTCGGAATCCGGCCTGACGGCGCGGACCGTTCGCACAGGGCTGTTCGCCCCGCCTCCCCGCGCCGCGGGCAAGAGGCTTGGCGGCTCCGCGGCGGAGCAAGCGAAGCAATTGATTCAACTGCTGCAGCATGAAGCCAAAGTGTTGAAAGGAGATGCGCCATGACCAGAACGATCCTCGTATTTGCGGAGCATCGGGCGGGGGCGCTGCGCCGCGTTGCGCTGGAGGCGCTCGGCGCGGCAAGGAGGCTGGCCGGCGAGGGCGGCTCGGTGCATGCCGTCATCGCCGGCCTCGGCAGCGCGGCGGAGGAAGCCGCCGAGCTTACCGCGCGGGGAGCGGACGTCGTGCATGTCGCCGACGATCCGTCCCTGCGCGATTATGCGCCCGAGGCGTACATCGCCGCCATCGGCGCAGCCATAACGGCGGCAAGGCCGGACGCGCTGCTGCTCGGCCATACCGCCATGGGGCGCGACCTCGCGCCCCGCGTGGCCGCAGCCTTCGGCGCCGGCCACATGGCCGACGTCACCGCCATTGAGCCTGCCGGCGATGGCGGCAACGTCGGCTTTATCCGCCCGCTCTACGCCGGCAAGGCGTTCGAGCGGCGCAGCTTCGTCCCGGGCAGCCCGTGGATCGTCACGATCCGCCCGAACAACTTTGCGGCAGCGGAGCCTTCGGATGCCGCCGCCCGCAGCGGCGACGTCCGCGCGCTGCCCTTCTCGCCGCCGACGCTGTATACGACGGTTCGCGGCATCGTACGCCGCGCCACCGGTCAGATCGATCTCTCCGAGGCCGATATTATCGTGGCGGGCGGCAGAGGCGTGCGCAGCGCGGAAGGCTTTCAGCCGCTTCGCGCTCTAGCCGACGCGCTCGGCGGCGCGGTCGGTGCCTCCCGCGCCGCTTGCGACGCCGGCTATTGCGATTATGCCCTCCAGATCGGGCAGACCGGCAAGGTCGTCACCCCGCAGCTGTACATCGCTTGCGGCATCAGCGGCGCGATCCAGCATCTCGCCGGCATGAGCCAATCCCGGACGATCGTCGCCGTCAACAAGGACCCCGACGCACCCATATTCGGCATCGCCGACTACGGCATTGTCGGCGACTTGTTTGAAGTAGTCCCGCTGCTGACCGAGGAAGTGCTGCGTCTGCGCAACTCCTCCGACTAACTTCCCCCTCCACCCCGCGGCAAAAAGCCTCCGTCCAAGCCCTTAACGACTTGGACGGAGGCTTGCTTATGAGGCTTGGACTGGGGCTTGGACAGAGGCTTGCTTATGAGGCTTGGACTGGAGCGCTAGGCAAAATCGACCCGCACCTCGCGCACGCAATCCGGAGACTCATACTGCTCGTCGTATACCGCGTTCGTGACCGGATAGGCGCGCAGCATATGGTGATCGATTCCTTCCAGATGTTTGCGGAGCTTCGCAAAATCGGTCGTATCGGGATTCAGCCAGCTGCTCGCCCCTTCCTCGTCCAGCATGACGGGAACCCTCGGCTGCCAAACCGACAGCGGGCCGGATGCGGCCGCCGTCAGCATCGTGAAGGCGCGCACCTCCTTGCCGTTCACATGGCGCCAGCAGTCATAAATGCCCGCGATTCCGATCAGCGGCCGGCTCGGCACGACGATGTGCATCGCGCGGGGCTCGCGCTCCTGGCCGACTTGCTTTTGACCGTAAAAGCCGCTGCAAGGAATAATACACCGCTGCCTCCTCAACATCCGATGCAAAAAAGGTTTGGCGCTTAAGCCGTCATGGTCGGTATTGACCGAATCTTTGGCCCAAAACGGAAACAGCCCCCATCTCGCCTCTTGAATCACGCGCACGTTATGCCGGTCGTTCATCACGATGGATACCGTCTGCGTCGGATTGATATTATAACGGTTCGTATGTCCCTGTACGACTTTTGCCGCCCCGAACCTCTCCACAATGTCCCCGAGCTCGGCAGTCAACGAAAAACGTTCAATCATCGCAATCGCTCCTTTGTCATGTGCTTGCGCCATTGCACCCATTTTTTGTTAAACGTCCGCCATTTATGCATCCTGCCATTCATCTTTTATAAAAAACGCCAGTCCTCTCAGCTTCACCGTCGAATCCGCTTGTCCGGAAACGGCCCTGGACTTGCGCGAACGACAAATAAGCCGGCTTGCCGGCCGGCTTATTTCTCAATGTATGATCTGTTGTCGCGTTACATCGTAAAGCGCTTACGGAATTTCAACGGCGGCATCCCCGTATGGGCCGCAAACAGCCTCGAAAAATGCGGCGTCTGCCGGAACCCCGTTTCCTCCGCCACCCGCGCGATGTTCCAGTCCGTTTTCAGCAATAGCAGCTTGGCTTGATCGAGCCGGTAGAACAGCAAATATTGCTGCGGCGTACACCCGAACACCTCCGTCATGCAGCGGGTAATGTAATTGATATGCAAATCGAGCACCTCGCTCAGCATCGTATTGCTGATCGGACTCCGGTAATTCAGCTTCAAATACGCCGCCGCCCGCTCCGCCACCGACACCGAGGCTCTGGCCGCATCCGAGCGCCAGCCGTCGTCGAGCATCTGCAGCAAATGAAGAAACCGCTGCTGCCGGTCCCAGAACGCCCCGTGCGAGGAGCCTTTCGCCGCCTCATGCAGCTGCGAGAAGACGAGCTTCGCTTCGTCGGGATACGTCAGCTTCATTTTTTTGGGAAGCCGGATCGCATACGTATAATAGTCCCCTCTGATCGTGCACTGTCCGTGTTCCTCGGTTTCCTCCCAAGCTCCCACCGACTGGAAATGAACCCAATCGAACACCGTCGTTTCGGTGCAGGGCTGATAGGAATAATGCCAACGGTCCGGCCGCAGAATGAGCACGTCGCCCGGCTCAAGCTTCCATTTCCGGTTTTCCTCCGCTACGTACAAGGTCCCTTCGTTCACAAACAGCATATCAAACACGCCGAGATTGGTCCGGTTCGGATGCTCCTCCCCCGGCTTGTAGCTCAGTCGGTCCGACTCCACAAAAAAAGGAAGCGGCGGCGATCGAAAGGTAAGCAATAATTCGTCTGACAAAGCTGATCTCTCCTCAAGCGCAATGCTTTATTCCTGAACCTTGCAAGCCGCTCAGCCTTCGAAATGACCAAATGCGAACGGTTGCCCGGCAGATGGCGCGGCCTTAACGCGCAAAGCGTCAATGCCATGTTACTTGATTTCCAATTCTTTTGTCCATACAAAAAAATCCCCGATGAAAGCCATCAAGGATTCCCTGCCCGCGCCCGTGTTGCTTATAGAGATGAAAGATCTATTTTTATAGCGGGGCGTACGCCGTAGCAGGCCAAGTCGACGCGTCCATAGCTGCGAATGCTGCTGCGCGGACCGATAAAATACGCTCGCGGCGAACGGTCGGGTTGAGTTCTCAGCCACCACCACGAACAGCCCATCGGCTCACCGTTCTCGATGACATAATCGTCCTGGACCTGTTTGTCATACACATACAGCTTGCAGCCATCGTTCGTTTTCCGTTTCGAATAATCCGTTCCGATCGCTCGACGTCTGACCCGGCAAGGAGCTTGCGCCAGTTTGTCGGTCAATTGTTTCGCTTCCGGAACGCTCAGCACAAAAACGTTGTCCTCCGTATCCGGGCTGCCCTCTCCGTTGTCGGCGCAAAGCGAGGTTCGAATGATTCTTTTCTCGGCATCGTCAAAAGCGGCGTTATAAAACTCGTCGTTCAGCCACTTTCGCAAATCGGAGCCGTGCCATGAAATATCGGCCTGTTCGCCGTGATATCGCCTGCAATCCACAATGTATTCGCTCAATACAAACAGTTCTGTGCCCGAATTTCGCAACACACGCCACTTGATCGGCGTTTGGTCCGCTCCATCCGCCCTATGCGGATATGTCCCCAGCACAACGTTATCGCCGGGCTTTGCGCTCCGATGCGGCGAGGGTGCATCTCCGGCCTTTGCCACAGCTTTCTCCTCCTTTCGTTTTCGTCTCCATTGTACAACATTTATGCAAGCTCCAAAGCTCAAGCCGTGTCACCTTTGGTCTTTATGGATATTTGCCGCAAAAGGTTTGGAACCCGTACTTTAACGTTTTTCTTCAAGCTGGGGGGCCGGTGGCGCACACTCTGGAGAAAACAAGGATACCCTTGATGATGCAATAAAGGAGCCTTCCGACAAAATAGCAAAAAAAGACTGCCGATAGCCGGCAGCCTTGGTCGAGCATGCATTATTGAATTGGCCTGTGTGCGTTCCGGTCGTCAGGGCTTGCGGCCCGCCGTTACATGTCCATCGTCTGAATGCCCTGAAACAACGTCGCCATATAACATTTGTTGTCCCGAATATCTATATCCGTGACGGGAAAGCCGAGCTTCACCGACAAAAGCATCAGGCGGTCCGCCGCGTAAGCGAGCTTGAAAAGCCCTCTTTCCGTGCATGCGTACACGTCGCCACCTTTGGCTGCAACGGAAAAGACGAAGATGCCGCCGAAGCCGATCCGGTCAAAACGCCCTTTGCGGTCTCCCGCCAGCAGCTCGCCCCGGTCGCTCGTTCCGACGATATGTCCCCGGAAGACGGCCAGACTCGTTATGCAGCGGTTCAAGTCGAAGTGAGCCCATTCATCCATAAAACGGTCGTACAACGAGATGCCCCTGTCGTGCCCGACGACCAAATAATGCGGCAGGTTCATAAAATCGTACACCCGCCGCCCCGGGCAATCCATAAACGTCCAGCCGGATCCCGTTTTCATCCATAAGCCGTTTTCCGCGGCCGCCCAACCCTCCTTGCCGATGATCCGGTACTGGTAGCTCGGCATCGACAAGCCGTCATGCCGCCAGACGCTTCCGTCCCACCGGTACAGTCCGAGATTCGTGCAGGCGTACAGCTCTTCTCTTTGCATCTGCAGCCTGTGGATGTTCGCATCGTCCGGCAGGCCGTCGCCCAGCTTGCCCCAGCGCGCATGCTCGTCCATTTCGTATACGCCGTAGCCGCTCGAAGCGGCAAACACGGCATCGTTGCCGATAATAACGGAGGAAAAAGGAAACAGAAGCCAATTCCACGGATGCTCGGTTTTCGTTTGCATAAGCGTATCAGCCTTTCGATTCTCATATTTCCGGAACTTCCGCCTTCCGGGTGCCGGTATCGGCGTTCCGGTCCGAATTCTATTTTCAGACCCTCGCTTTTAATAGGCCATTCTACATTGAAGCGCAGCGGTAATTGTTCGGTAATTGTTCGGTAATTGTTCGGTAATTGTTCGGTAATTGTTCCGTTCAATGATTGATAATCATTTTCAACAACCATGGGTAAATGATAACCGTTCTCACTATAGATGTCAAGAAGCGGTTCTGCGGATACTTTCAAGATTGCCAGATGGTGTCAGCGCATTCACGGTAACGTGTTGAAAACTGTGGTCCCTCCAGACTGCCAAACAACTCCACGCAACATCGCATCCGCATGTTGAAATCCCGTGTCCGAATCACTATAGTCAGGGAAAGGAAAGGTGCAGCGCCTAATAATTTTAAGCAGGGTCATAGTGATTTTTAGGAGGTCATGCATGCATTTAATTGAAGCGGCGTTAAAGGTGAAGCGTTGGCCTAAAGCTGCTATAGCGGCGGGTACTCGTCATACCGTTGGTCTCAAATCGGACGGCACTGCGACGGCTGCAGGGGTTAATAAAAGTGGACAATGTGAGGTAAGCAACTGGCGCGATATGGTGGCGGTGGCGGCGGGCAACGTTCATATGGCGGCGAATACGGGAAATGCTCATACAATCGGTCTTACCGCTGACGGCAGGGTGGCTGCTGCCGGTTGGAATAAGCATAACCAATGCGAGGTTACCGACTGGCGCAATATAGCAGCTATTGCGGCGGTTTGGCGTCGCACCTTCGGCCTGAAATCGGACGGTACGGTGGCGGCTGCGGGCCGAAATCATGAAGGCCAATGCGAGGTAAGCGGCTGGCGCGGCATCCAGCTGCCCGTCACATAATGGCGTCCCATGCTTGCGATTCGCCCATCCCGTTCTGTTGGACAACACTATTTCAACAAGTTGCCTCGCATGACCATTTTCAAGGAGAGACATTTCGACTCATTCGCGTTACCTGTTCAACGTTTTTGAAAATTATGGACGATATTTCGTTCATCGTCTCGAATTTGGCATTCAACTGCGTTGATGCAGACGATTTTTCGTTCAAAGAAATGGATATTCTTGTTCTGTAACACCTATTTAGACGATTTATCGTTCAAAGTCATAGATATTCTCGTTCTGTAACGCCGATTCAGACGATTTATCGTTCAAAGCCATGGATAGGCCGGTCTGCAACGTTGATACAGATGATTTATCGTTCAGTGCCGTGGGGCTGGCCATTCTACAGCTTTGACTTAGTCATTTACCGCCAAACCCAAGGGAGTGGCCCGTAGAGACCATATCAGTGCAGGAGTAGTGTGGGTTGCCGTCAAAATAAAGGAAGCCATGAAATAGACCCCCGTCTAGAATGCAGTGTCGAAACCCATTCGAGAAAAGAGGATCTATTCATGGCTCTTTAAGTGGTTACCCTAAATATAGAGTTGTGCATCCATCCGACCATGGTCAGCTGCCGACGCACACGGCCGCCGCTCCGCGCGCAAGCTGGTGCCGCGCTTACTCCAGCGGCAGCTTGCCGAGTACGGTCAGCAGCCGCCGAAGCATAGCCGCCGCTTCGGCGCGGGAAGCTTCCCCGGACGGCAGCAAGCGGCCGGACGGGTCGCCTTGCACGATGCCGGCGCCAGCGGCGAAGCTCAGGCCGGCCCGCGCCCAAGGCGACGCATCGTCCGCATCCTTGAAGCGCTGCAAGGCCGCTTCGTCCGCTTCCGCCAATCCTCCTGCCCGCACCGCAGCGCGGGCGATCATCACCGCCATCTCCTCGCGGGTGACGAGGCCTTGCGGATCGAATCGGTCCGCTTCTCTACCGCGAATCAGCCCCGCTTCGTATGCGGCGGCAACTTCCGGCGAATACCAAGCGTCCGCCGCCACATCGCGGAACGGCAGCGTCGCGCTTGCCTCGTCCGCCGCCTGGAGTCCGAGCGTGCGGCTGAGCATCGCCGCAAACTCCGCCCGCGTCACTTTGCCGTTCGGTCGGAACTCGTCTGACGAAACGCCTTGCACCATATGACGCGCCGCCAACGCTTGAATGTCTCTCGCAGCCCAATGGCCGTTCGGCACATCCGAGAACGTTTTGCGGTATTCAAGCGCCGCGTACAAACTGAAATGTTCGACATCCGCCGCAATCCAGCCGTTTTGCACGACGCCGCCGACATATTCCGCCTCTCCCACATCTAGCAAATGGTATATCCCCAGCAGCACCGCATCCGCATCAACCGGGACGGGCAGCGCGATGGTCACCGGCTCGGCGAACCTTTCAACCTCTTTCTTTTCCCCGCTTGCCGTCAACAGATACAACCGGAACTCATAGACGTCCCCCGACGCCGGCAACCGCAGCCCCGCGCCGATCCGCGCTATGGCTTGCTCCAGAACGGACGCCGTCAGCTCGGGCGCTGCAGGAGCGGCTTCCAGCACGATGCGTTCGCTTCCGTTTTGTCCCCCTGCCGATGCAAGCTGCCGCAGCTGCTCCAACACGGCGGAAGGAAGTGTGACCGACCAAGCGGACGAGCTCAGCTCGATCGCACGGCCGCCCGTATAATCGGCTGCGTCGACCGGCAGACGCATCTCCGTCCTTCCGTCTACCGCCGCCGGCACTTCGATTCTCGGCTGGCCGTACGCGGCCGATTGCGCCAGCTGTCCGGCCGTTATGTCCGTCCAGCCGACGGGAGCTCCGACGACGGCACCTCCTCCAGGCTGGACCGGCCCGATTCCTCCGGCCAGCGTCAGCACGAACGTGCCGCCGTCGTTCCGCGAAGGAAGATTTACCGTCACTTGACCGCTTGCGTCCGTTTTATAGCTCAAGCCGCTGTATTCGTCCTTCACCGTTCGTCCGGCGCCGAACGGCGTTTGGAACGTCACCGTTTGGGCATCCGTCGTCGTATTGAGTCCGACAAGCACATGCCGGCCTTGATAATGACGGTCGAATACGAGATAACCCGCTTCGTCGCCTCCCGCCACCTTCGACCTGCCGCCCTTCGCGAACACCTTCGAGTAGTCGCCGCGAATGTGGAGAAGCTTGCGGTAATGGGCATGCAGCGCCCGTTCCTCCGCCGCGCCTTCGTCCGTCAGCTTGTGCCACGGCATGTCGTCGCGGTTTTCGCTGAATTGTCCCTGCGAGAAATCGCCGCCGTTGGCGCCGGATTGCCCCAGTTCTTCGCCGTAATAAATAACCGGCTGGCCTTTGGCGGTCAGCTGCAGCGCGACGGCCGTCTTCATCATGCCGAAATCTCCGCCGACATGGTGGGACAAGAAGCCGTCTTCGTCATGGCTGCTCAAAAACTGCCCCATTGTCGCCGTATTGTCCATCTTCGCGTTGCGGCGCTCAAGATAGCTTTCAACCTCGTCAATGCCGCCTTTGACGAATTGTTCCGCGATATTGTTGAAGTCGAAGTCCAGCAGCGAATCCATTTGGCCGCTGCGCAGCGCCCCGCCTTGAGCGTCGATGCCGGCGCCGTAATATTCGCCGATCAGCTTGAAATTCGAATCGATTTGCGCCAGCGCGTTTTTGAACGCCTTCCAGGTCGTCTCTTCGACATGCTTCACCGTATCGACGCGGAAATAATCGATCGTATCGCCCCGATCGGTGCGCGCCCGCTCCAGCCAGGACGTTTGCCAATCGATAATCCGGGCGCGAACCTCGGGGTCTTCCGTCCGGAAATCCGGCAATCCGGCCAGCTCGCTCGTAATATCGTCGGTGCCCGGATTCGTGCGCAGCATGCCCGCAAACCGGTCCTTCGCCTCTTGGCTGACCTCCGGATTCGTGTCGCCAGGCTTTAAGCCGTAGCCGGTATGGTTCAGCACGACGTCGACCATAATTTTGATGCCCCGGTCGTGCGCTTCGTCGATCAGCCGCTTGAACGTCTCGAGATCGCCCAGATGCTCGTCGAGCGTCTCGAAATTTTGCGCCCAGTAGCCGTGATAACCGTATTGGGTTCCGCCAAACGACTCGCCCTGGTTAAAATCGATATTGTCCACAATCGGGGTAATCCAGATCGTATTGATGCCAAGATCCTCCAAATAATCGAGCTTCTCGATCAATCCTTGGAAATCGCCGCCGTGGTAAGCCTCGGGATGCGACTTATCGACCCGGAAGTTGTTCGTCGGGTCTCCGTCATGGAATCGGTCCGTCAGCAAAAAGTAAATCCGCGCTTCGTCCCAATCGAAGTCGGGACCGGAGCTCGGGGCAACCGCTTTGACGGTGACGGAGGCCGTACCGGCATGCCGGTTGCCGTACTGATCGACCACGGTGACCGGAATCGTCTTGACGCCCGGCGCGACCGAATCCTTGACGGCAATCGACGCCGCCCGCAGCTCCGCATCTACCGGAAAACGGGCCGGGCCGCCCAGCGAACTGAGATCGGCATAAATTTGTTCGATTTCGGCTCCCGCCTCCGCTTCGATCCTAACGGTCAATACCGCATTCTCCCTGGATGTCACCGACGCCGGAGAAACGGTTCCAGCTACGGCTACCCCCGGCTTGCGGTATTCGACGACCGACTTCCCGTTCGCCGTATTGCGCGGGTCATTGACCTCGGTTTCCGTACCGTTGGCCGTGACCAGGAACGTATACTCGTACAGCCCTTCCTCCACGTTCGCCAGCCGGTAATAGAAATATTCATTTTCCGGCGAATAAGTCATTGCGTACTGCCTGCTTTCGCCGCCGTCCCGGGAAAGGTTCAGCTTGACGGCTTCGATCTCGTCCATGCGTCCTTCGTTATACAGCGCATCGTCGCGGTAATAGAATGCGATCGAACCGTCCTCCAGCTTCGGCCCGTTTACCGCCGGCACGACGAACAGCTCCACTTGCCCCATCGTAACTGTCGCTTTGGTCATCGTTTGCCCGGACGGCGTTTCGATATAGCGGTCGGAGTTGACATCCACCGTTTGCCAATCCGTGCCGTACCGCACCTTGAAGCCGACGCGCTGCGTTCCCGCTCCGATTTCGATCCGGGCAACGGCGGCGCCATTGACCACCCGGTCAAAATCGATCTGCCCGTCCCTCGCTCCGGTCCCCCACACCCACAGGTTCCATTGGTCGTAATCCGCGTCCGGACGAACGTATTTCAGCTCCACATATCGTTTCGCCGGCGGATTGCCGGCCGCTTCAAGCGCGGCTTCCCTTTCGTAATAAACCTCCGGCTTGCCCTGCACGATCCAGGCGTCGACGGACCATTCGCCGGCGGGTACCGCAATGTCGCGGGTCAAATCCTGCGAGCTCCAGTCGCCCGGTCTTTGAATAATCGATATCGAAGAAAGCGGCAGCTTCACCTGCACGGTCGCAAAGCCGTCGGCATCGATGTCCGTAAAATCGTATTCCGTCCCGTTCATCGCGCCGGACTTAAAAATCCAGTTGTCCCAGCCCTCCAGATCGCCGTCGTAACGGAAATAATGAATGTTGTACGTATACAGCCGGTCTTGGATCGCAATTTGTTTGCGGGATTCGAAACCGTCTTGTCGCGCGATCAAGGTTACGTAATCGTTGGCCGCAACGGCATAGTCGGCCGATATCGTCAATTGCCCATTCTCGATGGAGATGCCGGGTTTCGTTTCCAGCATAGACCACTCGGGCTCGATATCTGTGACGGCACCCGCCGCATCGACCATTTTGGCGGAAAGAGGGATGGAAGAGCCCTTCTCCATCTCATTGGACGATTCGATGCGAATGCCGGGCACATGAACGGCCGAATTGCCGTTCGAGATCGGATTCGGGTTCAGCGGATCGGTAAACGCGCTGTTCCAATCGCCCGACGTTCCCAGAAACTTATATTCGTACGTGCCCGGCCGCAGCGGCAGCGTCACGCTGAACACGCCTTCCGCCGATGGGGACATGGCTATGCCCGCCGCGTTCCATTCGTTCATGCTTCCGACCAAATAGAGCGTTTCGCCGGTATGCGACCGGTTGTTAAACGTCACAGTGCCGTCCCCGTTCACCACTGGACTGCGGAGCGGCTGACTGACGATATTAACGTAAGTCGTCCCCGTAAATCCTTCGTACGAGGCCGTAATGGCTGCCGGCCCCGCTTCCGCATCGGGATCGACAACCAGGCTGTCGCCGACAATTTCGACCCCTTCCTTGTCGACCGACAACTGCGCCGCATGCTGCTCTCCGCCGTCGCCCGTATAATAAACGGCCGATACCGGCGTCGACGTCCCAAGTCCCGCTTCTTCGGGAACGTTGAAGCTCATTCCGGGGACAGCCAGCCCGGGATTGCCGTTTTTTCTCGCCGGATTAAGCGGGTCGCCCTGCCACGCGCCGTCGGCTTCGAGGCCGTATTCGTACCAGCCTGCGGCGATTTCCCTGGTTAGCGACCATTCGCTGCCGCCGTCGTTGTTCAGCAGAATCGTTTCCGTCCAATTTTTATAAAATTCTCCCTTCACCGCAACCGATGCTTCCGATCCTGTCCCCGTAAAGCGGAACGTCACCTCGGCGCCCGTGCCGGACGCGTTGGCGGCTCCTATGACCGGGCTTTGCGGCGATTCCTGCTCTGCCCGCACCGTCTGCATCGGAACGACGGCGTTTGCAATCAGTCCGATCATAAACGTAAAGGCCGTCAGGAGGGCCAAAAATGATTTCCATTTGCGTTTCAAGCCGCATCTTCCTTTCCATCGTTAAAATTTGTGTTGCTTCTGCCGCAGCCTTCCAGCCTTGATCATCTTAAACGGCTCTGTACAAGACAGCCAATTGGATCGAATTCACTCGCAATTTGTGCAAACGTTAGCATAATTTGACGAAATCGAACCACTCCCCTTCCCTCGGCTAAAATAAAAACCCCGATCTCCTCCTTCGAGAAATCGGGGTTGATTGCCGATAATTGCTTGCGCAGCGCGGCAATGCATGGCCCTCAAGTTGTTGAAGTAAGCGCATTCATTATGACTAGCATTCATTTTAAGTAATGCAAACGTTTTCGTCAATGCTTTGCCTAACATTCCTGCTTCCGCGTTTGAACTTGATATCCGGTCCCTGCCGCGTTGAGGCGCCGGCGCATTCCCTTTGAATGCGCCGACGGCCTCCCCGCCCATTTTTGCAAAATTGGCCGATCGCCCATGCCCTCCGCGCCTCCCCACCCAAGCAACGGGGAACAACTGCCCGTATGATATAGAAACCTAGAAGGAGGTGCCTTTTTTTGAGCTACCCGTTCAAACGCAAAAAATACGCATTAAGGCGAAAGCGGCTGGTCTCCATAAAAAGCTTCACCGACGAGTTAAATGAAAAACCGCGAGCGAAACGAAAACGAATAAAGGTTGAAACGTCGGGCCGGGGCTGCCGCCGTCGTTATCGGCTGGAAGACTTAATCGGTCCTCCAGGACCTCCCGGACCGCCGGGGCCGCCGGGACCGACCGGCGAAAGAGGCAAAAAAGGAGACGACGGCGACCGCGGCAAGCGGGGCCCTGCGGGCGAACCTGGCCCTGCCGGTCCGGCTGGGCCTCCGGGACCGCCAGGACCTCCGGGATTGATTGGTCAGGCTGGGCCTCCGGGGCCGCCAGGGCCGGCGGGGCCGACCGGACCGGCCGGGCCAGCCGGAGGACCGCCGGGACCGACCGGGCCGACAGGCGCCACAGGCGCGCAAGGACCGCAAGGAATGCAAGGGCCTCAAGGGCTGCAAGGCGCAGACGGCCCAAGAGGGCCGCAGGGCATACAAGGCGATCCCGGACCGCAAGGGCCTCAAGGGGTAACGGGACCGACCGGACCGCAAGGACCTCGGGGCGAACCTGGGCCGCAAGGACCGGTCGGGTTACAGGGCTTTGTCGGGCCGAGAGGGCCGCAGGGCGCAGCCGGTCTGCAAGGACCGACCGGACCGCAAGGACCTCCGGGGCCGGAAGGACCTGAAGGGGCGCAAGGACCGGCCGGCATTCAAGGGCCGACGGGAGCGACGGGCGCAACGGGGGCCGCGGGTCCTGCGGGACCTCCAGGACCGACGGGTGCTACGGGTCTTGCAGGACCGGCCGGCGCCGCCGGCGTTACGGGAGCTACGGGGGCTGCGGGACCGCCAGGGCCGACCGGCGCGACAGGAGCTGCAGGACCTCCGGGGCCGACTGGCGCTACGGGAGCGCCCGGAGCCGGCGCCATTATCCCGTTTGCGTCCGGATTGCCGTTGTCGCTCACGACGGTTGATGGCGGGCTGTCAGGATTCGGCGGCATTGTCGGATTCGGCGGCAGCGGCATCACGCCCGGCCTGCTGGGCGGCGCCATCGACTTGTCGGGCGGCGCCAATGAAGCGGTGAACTTTGCGTTTTCGGTTCCCCGTGACGGCGTCATTACGTCCATTGCCGTCTTTTTCAGCGCAACTTCTTCGTTTGCCGTACCGGGAACGAGCATCACGATTCACGCGCAATTGTACGGCTCCGCAGCTCCAAACAATCTGTTTGTGCCCATTACAGGCACGGCCGTAACGCTGAACCCAGCGTATACCGACAATGTATCCGCAGGAACGATCGCCGACGGAATTTTGACCGGGCTGAGCATCCCGGTGCCGGCTAGTACAAGGTTGATGCTTGTGTTCTCCGCTTCCGCTTCGGGCGTCACCCTTATCAATACAATTGCCGGTTACGGAAGCGGCGGCGTCTCGATCAGTTAAAGCAACGCTATTCTCATGATTCATGTAAGCCTGCCTTTTAGCGCTCAGCAGCTCTAGTTCCGCTAATGCAAGGGCAGAAATGCTCTCATCCTATACGGTGAGCATCCTCTGCCCTCTTTTCCTAGTCGCCAGCTGGCTGAAAAGTTGCAAACGAACTTGCCGCACCCCTGCTCTTCCATTCCATTCGCTCTAAGGTCACACATGCACTTACACGGCTCAATGTCCGGTTTTCCGGTCACTTTTAGGTCGCAAATGAACTTATATATAAGCTGATCCTCGTTTCCACTCACTCTAAGGTCGCGCATACACTTACACGGCTCAATGTCCGGTTTTCCGGTCACTTTTAGGTCGCGGATGAACTTGCAGATAACCTGATCCTCGTTTTTGCATGATTTAAGATTGCGGCCGCATCTACAAATAGGCAAGCGTTCATTTTTTCGAATCCATGGCTTTCTTCGCCGAATCCTGTACGAACACACATACAGAAAAAGGGATGCCCTCGTAATATACAGAAGCCAAATCAAGGAGGTGTAACAACTGGATAATTCATTTAGAAGAAAAAAGACAATCCGTATTGTAAACAAAAAATTGAAAAAGAAAAAATCTCGCCTCGACCTTCATCATTCCGGCAGAAGATACCCGATTTACGGCAAACCGAAATTGAAAAAGCGGAAAAAACTCATCTTTTGCAAGGATCCCGGACCAATTGGACCTCCGGGGCCTCCAGGACCTCCGGGGCCTCCCGGGCCGAAAGGCGAAAGAGGTAAACGCGGCAAACAAGGCGAAGACGGCGAAAGAGGAAGACGCGGTCCGGCAGGACCTCCGGGGCCTCCAGGGCCTCCGGGACCGACAGGAGGCATTGATCCCGATACGGTTCTGTTTAACGTAATCGGACCGACTGGCGAAGCGACGGTAGAATTGGGAGACGACCTGATTTTTGAATCGGATACCATCGACATTACGGTTACCGAAGGTTCCGCGATCGTGCGATTAGAAGTGAACGATCTGCCTGCAGGGCCAACAGGAGCAACCGGTGCGACGGGCGCGACTGGACCGACTGGACCTACGGGCGCTGACGGAGCTACCGGTGCGACGGGCGCGACTGGACCGACTGGACCTACGGGAGCAGACGGAGCTACCGGTGCGACGGGCGCGACTGGCGCGACGGGCGCTGACGGTGCGACGGGCACGACGGGTGCTACTGGACCGACGGGGCCGACTGGCGCTGACGGAGCTACTGGCGCGACGGGCGCGACGGGACCGACTGGACCTACGGGCGCTGACGGGGCGACCGGTGCGACGGGCGCGACGGGTGCTACTGGACCGACGGGGCCGACTGGACCGACCGGACCGACTGGCGCTGACGGAGCTACCGGTGCGACGGGTGCGACGGGTGCTACTGGACCGACTGGATCTACGGGAGCAGACGGGGCGACTGGCGCGACTGGACCGACGGGGCCGACGGGACCGACCGGACCGACTGGCGCTGACGGAGCTACCGGTGAGACGGGTGCTACTGGACCGACTGGACCAACTGGACCTACGGGAGCAGACGGGGCGACTGGCGCGACGGGCGCGACGGGTGCTACTGGTCCGACTGGGCCGACTGGACCGACGGGACCGACAGGCGCTGACGGAGCTACCGGTGCGACGGGTGCTACTGGACCGACTGGACCGACTGGACCTACGGGAGCAGACGGGGCGACTGGCGCGACTGGACCGACGGGAGCAGACGGAGCTACCGGTGCGACGGGCGCTACTGGACCAACGGGACCTACCGGACCGACGGGACCTACAGGCGCTGACGGGGCAACCGGGCCGACTGGACCAACTGGACCGACCGGACCGACGGGTGCAGACGGAGCTACCGGTGCGACGGGCGCTACTGGACCGACTGGACCTACAGGCGCCGACGGAGCGACTGGGGCAACAGGCGCGACGGGGCCAACTGGACCGACTGGACCGACCGGCGCTGACGGGGCGACCGGTGCGACTGGACCGACGGGGCCAACTGGACCGACCGGACCAACTGGACCGACTGGAGCCGACGGTGCGACGGGACCAACCGGACCGACTGGACCAACCGGACCGACGGGACCGACTGGAGCTGACGGCGCGACGGGACCGACCGGACCGACTGGACCTACGGGACCGACGGGGCCAACTGGACCGACTGGACCGACTGCTGAAATCCCAGCTGGAGTAGCCGCGCATTTCAGCGATACAACAGCACCAACCGTAGCAGCCGGTGCTTCCGTGCCATTAGTTTTGCAGTTTGAAGAACCTGCGGCTTCCTTTACGGTTGCGGCTGGAGTCATAACCATCAATACAGGCGGTTTGTATTCCGTCTCCTATATGGTTCTTGCAGATGAATCTGAAGAAGCTAATTTCGCGCTGCAGCTTAATGGAGCAGGCACGATAGACGGTTCATCCTCAGGTGCAATAACAGCAGCTGCCACAGCCGCTTCTTTCTCTGGATATGCGGTAAGAAGATTTGTAGCTGGTGACACTATCTCTATCATTAACAACGGTACTAGTGCTGCAACCCTTATTAACGCGATTGACGGCGCAGCAGTAGATAGCAGTTCTCTCATCATCACGAGAATAGGTCTTTAAAAAGAAGCCGAGTTGAAGAGTTATTGACCTGATCTTCAACTCGGCTTTTTAAGTCCCAGACTTTCCGTTTCTTGGCTAGCCTTTCAAAACGGAAGTTTTATATTGAAAAGGATTTTTATTTCTCCTTGAACGAACTGCACATTTTCCACCTCCACCGTATCTCCGGCAGGCAGCTCCAACGGAATTATAATCGTTTCAAGCAAGTTCAGTGGCAATTTAATGTCCTTTACTTTTAACGATTGGGGCCGAAGCGCCAGATTCGGTTCCTGCCATTCCATGCGGTACACCGCTTGAATGCCTGCCGGGATGCGGTCTTTGTAGGTGACGTTCAAGTCCGCGATCAACAAATCGTCTTCCAGTCGAAAGTCCGCCCCGTCGATTCTCACCTGCTCGAACGCTTCGGGATCCAGATTCATTTTGGCCAGGTTGTTAATATCCCCCTCAGACAGCACGAGCTCCGGCTTCAGCCTGGAAATCATGTCAAGCGCCTTTGCTTTGACGTCTATTCGTTCATACTGCAGATTCAATGCCCTTTCCGGAGCGATGTAAGCCGACAAAGCCCAGGCCCCTCCTGCAAGCAGCAACACAATAACCGTAAGAACGATGGCCAGCCGTCGCAACAATTTCCCCATAAAGCCTCTCTCCTCTCCTCCTTTTGCGAACATGTCCCTCTTCACGTCCCGCTCCGGAGTGGTATAATAGATCATTATTCAAAAATCGCAACGCACTCGCATGCAATGCCGGAAGGATGGTCAGCCATGAACGCAAATTCCGCTCGCTTGCCGCGGATCAGCCTGGAAGAAATCGTACAAGCGCACATGCATCTGAAGGATGTTGTCGTGCGCACTCCGCTTCAGCACAACCGCGTATTGTCCGAAAGGTACAACTGCAACGTATGGTTAAAAAGAGAAGATTTGCAGGTCGTACGCTCCTTCAAAATCCGGGGAGCCTATCATTTGATGAAATCGTTGACCTCCGAGGAAACGGAACGCGGCGTCGTTTGCGCCAGCGCGGGCAATCACGCACAGGGCGTAGCCTATTCCTGCCAAACCCTCGGCATCCCGGGCAAAATTTTTATGCCCAGCACGACGCCGCGGCAAAAGGTGAAGCAGGTTTCCTTTTTCGGAGGCAATCAAGTTGAAGTCGTCCTGACCGGCGACACGTTCGACGACGCATACGCGGAAGCGTTGGCGGAAAGCCAGCGCAGCGGCATGGCGTTCATTCATCCATTCGACGATAGAAAAATCATAGCAGGCAACGGCACCGTCGGACAAGAGCTGCTGGAAAAGGCGGATTCGGCCCCCGACTATATATTCGTTACGGTCGGCGGCGGCGGACTGGCGGCAGGCGTTTCCTCCTATGTCAAAATCGTCTCCCCCTCGACTCAAATCATCGGCGTAGAACCGGAAGGAGCTCCTTCCCTCCAAACGTCTCTCGAGGCGGGAGAAGTCGTCGCTTTGGATCAAATCGACAAATTCGTGGACGGCGCAGCCGTTAAGCGCGTAGGGGACTTAACCTTCGCCATCTGCCAAGAGCTGCTGGACGATGTGGTTACGGTGCCGGAAGGCAAAGTCTGCACGACGATGCTGGACTTGTACAACGAAAATGCGATCGTCGCCGAACCCGCAGGCGCCTTGCCTATAGCGGCATTGGACGCGTTCCGCGATCAAATTGCAGGCAAAACGGTCGTCTGCGTCGTCAGCGGCGGCAACAACGACGTTGACCGGATGCAGGAAATCAAGGAGCGCTCACTTATTTATGAGGGGCTGAAGCATTATTTTATGCTGAACTTTCCGCAGCGGGCCGGAGCGCTTCGCGAATTTCTCGATCAGGTGCTCGGTCCGAACGACGACATTACCCGCTTTGAATACACGAAGAAGTCCAACAAGGACAACGGTCCATCGCTGGTCGGAATCGAGTTGAAGCACCGGGAAGATTACGAGCCGCTAATCGAGCGCATGCGCAAAAAAGGGTACCAATTCCTGGAACTGAACAAGGACCCCGTCCTGTTCAACTTGTTGATTTAAGTCACGGTTTGAGGCATGTTCTGCTGAAAAAAGAGCAAGCGGGCTGCAGTTGCGCGTTCAACTGTGCCCGCTTGTTTTTGCTGCAGCGTTGATTTTGGTACTTACAGCCTGACGGCGACGCCTTCCCTACTGCTGCAACGTTGATTTTGTTAACTTACAGCGCCAATACCGCGACTTAGCCGCATCTTGCAGAAGTTCAGGCATGCACCGCGGTACCTCCAGCCGCAGCAGCCGGCTGGCCGTACGCCTGCCGCTGCCGCGCTGCCGCCGCGCCGCGTGAAGCGGCTCCTTCTTACCAGGCGTAGGCCCGAGGAGCTTCTCCGCCCGGTCCCGGGAAAATTTCGTCGAGCCGCTTCATGGCGGACTCGTCGAGCTCGACTTCCAACGCCCGAAGGGAGCGGTTGAACTGGTCCAGCGTGCGCACGCCGATGATCGGAGCCGTTACCGCCGGGTTGGCCAGCAGCCAGGCCAGCGCTACGAGATCCTCCGAATGGCCCAGCTCATCGCAGAATGCGGAGTAGGCTGCCAGCTGAGCGCGATGCTTCTCGAACCGCTTCTGATCCCCGCTCCGGCGCCCGCCTTCTTTCCGGCGGTGATTGCCCGCCAGCAGGCCGCCGTCAAGCGGGCTCCATGGAATGATCCCGAGGCCGAGCGTCTGCGAGGCCGGCAGCACTTCCAGCTCCGGCAGCCTGCACAGCAAGTTGTATTTATGCTGCTCGGAGACAAGCCCCAGCCGTCCTCTTGCCTTCGCTTCCCCTTGCGCCACCGCGATGTCCCAGCCGGCAAAGTTGCTGGAGCCGACGTACCCGATCTTCCCTTGCGCCTGCGCATGCTCGAAGGCGGTCCACAATTCGCTCCAGTCTGCATTGCGGTCGACATGATGCATCTGGTACAGCTCGATATGATCGGTCTGCAGACGTCTCAGCGAACCTTCGAGATGACGGCGGATCTTATAAGCGGACAGGCCCGCCTCGCGATTCGGCCCGTCATATGGATCATGCATGTCGCCATACACTTTAGTAGCGAGCACGGTCCGCTCCCGGCGGCCACCTCCCTGCTGAAACCAGCGGCCGATAATTTCTTCCGTACGGCCCGCATTTTCTCCCCAACCGTAAATATTTGCCGTATCAAAAAAATTAATGCCAGCATCCAGCGCGGCGTCCATAATACGGAACGCTTCCTGTTCCTCCGTATCGACACCGAAATTCATCGTTCCCAGACACAGCTTGCTTACGCGCAAGCCGGACCGTCCCAAGTATCCGAACTTCATCCGTGCATGTCTCCTTCCGCTTATAAAAATGGTTTCCGCCGTGAATATTGAAAATTGCGGCAGAATGGGATATTACCTTCAGTATACAAAAATAATATAAAGGATCAAAATTCCGTTCACATTAGCATAACAATCGCAGGCTACAATGATGGCCAGGAGGTGCGCTATGCCGCAGACACAAAACGTCAATGACCGACAACCGAAGCTCTTGATCCTGTACGCTTCGTACGGCGAAGGCCATCTGCAAGCCGCCCGGGCCATTCGCGACGCCATGGAGCAATACGGACAAACCAACGTCAAGATGTTCGACCTGATGGCGGAGTCTCATCCGTGGTTAAACGGAATGACCCGACGCCTGTACATGAAAAGCTACACGCATATCCCCCAGCTGTACGGCTGGATGTACGACATAACGAAACCGATGAAGCACAACTCTTTGTTCGGATCGTGGCTGCATTCCTTCGGCAGACAAAAAATAACCCGGCTTGTCAAAGAAGAACGGCCCGACGCCATCGTGTACACGTTTCCTTTATTCGCCCTAATCGGACGCCGGATCGCCTGCCGCATTCCTTCGTATACCGTCATTACCGATTTCGATCTGCACCGCCGCTGGGTCCATCCCGGCATCGACCGTTATTACGTTGCCACCGAAGATTTGCGCAAGGAGCTGGCCGCGCTCGGCATTCCGAGACGGAACGTCTCCGTAAGCGGCATTCCGCTGAAGCCTGGCTTTCAAGCCGCCGTCCCGCTTCCCGAGCTGCAAAGCCGCTACCGGCTGGACCCCCGGAGGCGCACCGTATTAATTATGGCCGGAGCGCAGGGTGTCCTCGCCCATGTATCGTCTATATGTAATAGCCTTCTGCAAGACCCGGAGATCCAGATCCTGCTTGTATGCGGACGCAACAGCTTGCTGAAAGCTTCGATCGAGCGGCGGTTTGCCGGCCTTCGCGAGCGGGAACGGCTGCATACGCTAAGTTATGTAGACCGCATTCACGAGCTGATGGCGCTGGCGGATTGCATCGTGACCAAGCCCGGCGGCATTACGCTGGCGGAAGCGATTGCGTCCGGCCTGCCCATCTTTTTGTTCCGGCCTTGCCCGGGCCAGGAGAAGCAAAACGCGCTTTATTTGGCTTCCAAAGGAGCGGCGGCGATCGCCGACGACGCCGAAAGCCTGGCGGCCCGAATTTGCGGGCTGCTGCACGATCCGGTCCGGCTGGAAGCCGCGCGCAGCCGCGTCAAAAGCTTGCACGCCCCGACCGCTTCCCTGTCCGCGGCGCAGTTTATCGCGCTGGACATTTTGTCGTCGCTTCCGCACGCCGCCACGCCACGTTACTTTAATGCCATACAAAGGAGTCCTGCTAGTGAACAAACCGACCAACCGATGGTTCGGAGCTGATATACAACTCATCTCCGCGGTGCTGTTTATTGTGGAATTTGTTAGGGGAGCCGCGCTGGCCAGCTTTATGCCGATATACGGCGCCCAAACGCTCGGCCTCGCTCCCGACATTATCGGCATCGCCATCTCCGCCCATTATATTACCGATACGATTCTGAAAATATTTATCGGCTACCTGCTCGACCGGTTTTCACCGCGCCTCATCGTATGGGCCGGTCTGGCCGTGTCGCTTGTCGGCGTCTATTGGCTGCCGTATGCAAATCTGCCATGGATGTTCATTGCGGCGGCCGCGTTGTACGGCATCGGCATGTCGCCGATCTGGATCGTATGTCTGACCAAGGTGTCGGAAGAGCAGCGCGCCGCCCAAATGGGCTATTTGTATACGATATGGCTGCTGGGACTCGGAAGCGGTCCGATCGTTTGCAATATTTTGCTCGATTTCAACCCGTCCTTCACCGCCCAATTGCTGCTGTGGCTGTCCGTTCTCGCCTGCGCGCTTTCCTTGTTCATGCGAAAGGAGAAGCTCACCGATCTGAAACCGATGCCGCTTCGCGAGCAGTTTATCATCTTGAAGGACAGGCTGAGCCAAATGAAAATGCTGCTTCCCGGCATGATTCTGCAAACGGCCGCCGCCAGCATGCTCATTCCGATTCTGCCGACCTTCGCCTCGGGGGAGCTCGGGCTGAGCGGCACCCAATATTCCATCCTCCTCACCGCAGGCGGCCTGTTCGCCGTGGCCGGTCTTATTCCGATGGGCAGATTGTCGGACAAGCTGGGGGGAAAACGCTGGTTTCTGGTCGGGGGATTTTTGTCCTTTGCCCTGGCCTTAAGTCTGTTGGCGTTGAAATTTAACTTCTGGTATTATTTTGGTATTGCCATTGTGCTGGGCTTATCGTATTCGGCCGTGCTGCCAACCTGGAACGCATTGCTGGCCTCGTACGTGCCGCCTCAGCAGAAAGGCATCGGCTGGGGCCTGCTGTCTACCTTTGAAGGAGCAGGCGTCATGGTCGGTCCCGTCATCGGCGGCGTTATCGCGCTGTGGAACGGCGAACCCGCGGTATTCTGGACAAGCGCCGCGCTGTTTGCTTTGATCGGGATATTTTACGCCGCAACCTTGAAGCAGAATGGAGTTTCTTAGATGGATGTACTTTCGGATTGGATGACGCATTTAAAAAACATGGACCTGGAGGGCATTCAGCGGACGCTGGAAAGCTATTCCGAATTCGGTCCTCTTCCCGGCATATTGCTTCCTCTTATCGAATCGTTTCTTCCGTTTCTTCCGTTAATCTTGATTATTGCCGCGAACGCCAACATTTACGGCCTCGGGCTTGGGTTTCTGTTTTCTTGGATCGGAGTGACTTCGGGCGCCATGTGCGTCTTTCTCATCAGCCGGAGCCTGGGCAAAAACGTAAAGGCGAAGCTGCAAAGGCGGTTTCCGAAGTCGGAGCGTTTTTTTGATTGGGTGGAGAAGCGCGGATTTACCCCGCTGTTTCTGCTCGCTTGCTTTCCGTTTACGCCGTCCGTCGTCATTACGGTCATATCCGGGCTCAGCAAGGTCCCCTTCCATACGTTTATGCTGGCTACGATTCTCGGCAAGGCGGTTATGATCTTTACCATCTCGCTGCTCAGCTTCGACATCAGCAATCTGGTGGAAGAGCCCTGGCGCATTTTCGTTTCCATTACGGCCGTGCTGGTCATGTGGTTCGGGGGCAAAAAACTCGAAAGCCGCTATCAGATCAACGGATAGGTCCGGCTTGCTCTTGATTCATACATTGCTTCCATTTGTGGCACACTAAGCCCGATCTGCCGTCAGCATCATAACGAGACAGGAGGAGCGATGACCGATGTCCGGTGAACAACCGTCCGATCGCCAGAAGGCGGCCAGCAAAGCGCAATCGTTGGCCGACCGTCATCTTGCAGACAAGGAGCAAGCCAGCCGGCAGCAATCGGAAGCCGACCGCGCGGCGGTTCCGAAGCACGGATTGTGAGCCGCTGCAATTACGGAAGGGAGAAGGCCTGAATGAGCAATGAAAAGCATCGCATGGAACCGATGTCCGGAGAACCCGTGGAATCGGACGGCGTCTATCGCAACGAATGGGGCCGGGAAGAACGGCTGGAACGAGGCGACATCTTTCCGGCCGATCCGATGATGGGCACGACGGAATGGAAGCAGGTGGAGCTGGAGTTCGACAACCATCATGAAGGACGCACCGACCCGCGTCTCATTCCGCATGACGATGACGACGATCCGGAAGCCCACATGCAGCATCCCCGCCGCCACAAAGGCAGCAACAAAGAATAACGCGCACGGCCGTTCAAGATCAGCTCTTGAACGGCCCTTGTTTTGCTTGACTGATATCTCATTGCATTGCAGCCGGCCGCACGAGCAGCTCGGTTTCCGCCGCTTTTACCCCGTTCACCCAGAGCGAGACGACATGCTTGCCGGCATAATGCTTGCGGGTCGTCAAGTCGGCGAAGCTGTGCCGGCGCGTTGCTTCAATCGTATCTCCGCGGCGGTATTCCCTGTCCGACAGCAGAAACCGCTTGAGCGACGTTCGCCCTCCGCTCTTCACGAAGTCGATGCCGTATTCGATGCGCAGCTTTACCCGTTCCTCCGCTCCGGCCTCCCCCTCCGCCAGCAACAGGCGGCAGCGCAGCACCGTTTCCTCGCCGATCGCCAGCTCCTCGCGGGACAATGCGATAGAAGCATCCTCGATAAGCGCTTCGCTTGCGGACCGATCTCCCCCGGCCGCATACCCGAACAGCCGCATCATCTTCGGCTCGGATCGCTTGATCAGCGTCCGGCAAGCATGGCGCACGATCCAGTCGGTATGCGGGTGGCGGCCCAGCCATCGCTCCGCCATGTCCATCACGAGCTCCGGATGATCCTTGGAAATGTCGTTCCAATGATTGGCGACGCTCTTTCGCACGTATAAGGACGAATCCGCCTTCAGCTTTTCCAGCACCGGCAGCATCGGAGAAGGGTCGCGCTTGAACATCGGCAGCGCCTGGGCCCAAGGAAGCCGCGGTCTTGCCCCTTCGCTCGCCAGCCGGCGAACGTGCTCGTCGGGATGGTCCGCCCATTCCAGCATTTGCGCCGCCATACGTTCGGGATCGGCCAAGATGAACGGCCGAACGGCAAACTCCGAGGACGATCGGGAGGTGAATCTCGCAAGCGCTTCCATCGAACGGTCCCAACGCTTCTCCATCTCCGCCATGCCGTACAGCTCCACAAAGTCCGGAAAAAACAAATACGGAAATCCGGTGCACCGTTCATCGATCCGATACAGCACGTCAAGCGCATCCTCGTAATCGGAAGGCAATCCCGCGCCCAGCCGCTCCGTAATGCGGCGAATTCTTTCCTTAAGCTCAAGCCGCTCCCAATCGTCTCCCCGAACGCTCTCGGCAAATTCCGCCGCATCGAACGCCGGCCACGCCGACTGCAGCAAAGAGCCGAAACGCTCCAAGAAATTTCCGTCGTACATCTTTTTCAATGGTTCTGCCATATACGGCTCCTTTCTGTCCGTCCCTCATGCATGCCGGTTGATCTTGGCGAGCTGCCCGGCGGCGGGACAGCGGTGCGGCAGGCTGACGGTGAAGGTGGTGCCCACCCCCATCTCGCTTTCCGCCGCAATGGCTCCCTGGTGATTGTCTATGATTTTATAGGAAACCATCAGACCGAGTCCAGTGCCTTTGTCCTTCGTCGTGTAGAAAGGCTGTCCGATCTTGGACAGCTGCTCCTCCGGAATGCCGGCCCCTTCGTCCTGAATGCGAATGACGACCGCCTCGCGTTCATCCAGAGCCATGTCGATCTTTACTTCTCCCCCGTTCTGCATAGATTCGATCGCATTTTTCAAGAGGTTAATAAATACTTGCTTCAATTGACTTTCCACGCCCATCACCCACATCGGATGTTTGGGGTAACGGTATTCCATATGTATGTTATGCAGCAGCGATTCCGTCTCCAGCAAGGCGACGATATCCTCCATCAGGCTTCTAAGATCGATATAAGCGTACTCGTGCATTTGAGGTTTGGACAACATCAGCAGCTCGCTGACGATCGATTCGATGCGCAGCAGCTCCGACTGAATGATCGAATGGTACCGGTTGCCCTTCACCCGTCCCGTGGCGATCAGCTGCATAAATCCTTTCAGGGAAGTGAGAGGGTTTCGGATTTCGTGCGCAATGCCGGCCGCCAGCTGTCCTGCGATGGACAGCTTTTCGGAATTGATGAGCAGCTCCTCGTTTTTTTTGCGTTCCGAAATATCCCGAATAATGACTTGCTCGATCGGCGTGCCGAACATGTCCCCGCGCGCCCGAACCATCTCGGTATGCAGCAGATTGCCTCGAAGCGTAATCCATTGCAGCTCCACCGGCTTGTTCGGATCGGGGCCGTTTCCGCTTGCCGATTCCAGCCAGCCGGACATTTCGCCGCGATGCTTCTCGTGCAGCATGGAACAAATCGGGAGGCCGATCAGATCATATTCGTGTTCGGCTTCGAACAGCTTCAAGCCCGATGGATTGATGTATTCCCATTTGCCGTCTTTGATCAGGGCGATCGTATCCATCGAATTTTCTACAAGCAGTTTGTATTTCTCGTCGATGACCGCGTATTTCCGCGTGTTGGACCAGGTGGTCAGGCTGAACGTAATAATGAGAAAGGAAGTGACGAACAGCACGAGAGCAAGCAAGAGCAAATAAGAGTTGACGCTTTCCGTCGTCAGAACGGCGCTGTATTCAATGGTCACCGCCGACATTCCGAGATAATGCATCAAGAGCGCCGACAAGCCCAGGATGGCGCTGCTCAAAATTTTGTATCTCGACGCGTTTCGTCTTATAAGCCTCAACGACATATACGTGCCCGCGAAGATGACGGTAAAGGAAAGTCCGAACAACCCGTATCGAATCGAAAAGTCATGGTAGGAATGAGTCAGCAACGACATGTAATGAAAAATGAGCGAAGCGGCCGAGAGCAGCAAGGCGGCTATCCAGTCCCTGCCCCCCGTGTCCGGCGCCCGGCCATACAAGTACAAGCCGCCAAACGTAACCGAAGAACCGGCCGCATATACGGCAAGGACGCTCCAGTCCACCACGATGAGAAAATCGGAGGAAAGCAAAGAGACGACGTGCATGGTCCATAGTCCTAGCCCGTAGATGACGGACGCTGCCGCCCCCCATTTCAGCAACGCCTGCGAATGCCGGGGCTTGGCGTGCTGGTTGATGAATTCGATGATGCTGAACATCATATATGAGGCGTAACCTATTATAGCCAGTGACAACAGCTGATAATAAGGGTTTCCAATCCATATCGAGTGGCTCATGGGCGCTCCTCCTATATTCCGTTTCAAAACATACACCCTATATGATAGTTCGACAAATTTCCAAATTATCCTTTTTATTTTGCTGAATTCCATGTAGTTATTTGTTGAAAAAAAGTTCGAACGACATGGTTCGATCCTCCTAACGACGCTTGAAATCCGGGTCTATCAATGCTAGATTTGGGACATGCTGATAATAGATTCACGGTTCGGCAATAGAGTACGCATCGAAGGGAATGTTGGATGTGAAGATTTTAAAGGAATTCAAGGAATTCGCCACGAAGGGCAATGTCGTGGACTTGGCGGTCGGCGTCATTATCGGGGGAGCCTTCGGCAAGATCGTGACCTCTCTCGTCAACGATGTCATCATGCCTCCGATCGGCTTGCTGCTCGGCAATATGGACTTTAAGGATTTGACCATACCGCTCGTCGATTTGGATACATGGGAAAGTCCGGACGGCGCGCTGCCGCCGGCCATCAACTACGGGCAATTTATAAGCGTCGTGCTGGATTTCCTCATCGTAGCCGCGAGCATTTTCTTCATGGTCAAAATGTTGAACAATCTGCGCCGCAAAAAACCGGAAGCTCCGAAAGCGCCGACGGATAAGGATTGCCCGTACTGCCTGTCCAAAATTCCGATCAAGGCGACTCGCTGCGGCCATTGCACGTCCCAGCTGACGACGGCGGACGGTGCCCATGGATGAGGAACGCTTCGATATTTATGACGAAGATTTGAATCCCGCCGGCACCGCGACGCGGTCCGAGACGCATGCCAACGGCTACTGGCACCGCACCTTTCATTGCTGGCTGACCCGGCGCGCAGACGGACGGCAGACCGTGCTGTTCCAGCGGCGGCAAGCGGGCAAGGATACGAACCCCGGCTGTTACGACATTACCGCCGCCGGCCATCTGTCCGCGGGAGAGACGATGCGGGAAGCCGTGCGGGAGCTGAAGGAAGAGCTTGGCGTATCGGTCCGGTTCGAGGAGCTTGTCCCGCTGGGACAAGTCCGGGAAATCGGCGAAGGCGAGGTAAACGGCCGGCCGTTCATCGACCGCGAGGTGAGCGACGTGTTCGGGCTCGTATGGAATCGGCCGCTCAGCGAGCTGCGTCTGCAGCCCGAAGAGGTCGCCGGCGTCTATGAAGCCGAAATCAACGAGCTGCTTGACCTGTTCGAAGGACGGATCGGCGAGCTGAAAGCGGTCGGCGTCGAGCTGCAGATTACGAAGGACGGCGGCGGAACAGCTCTTTCTCCGTCCGAGCGGGTTGTTCGGGCGGATCAATTCGTTCCCCGCGAGATCTCCTACTATATCGACATACTGGATAAGCTTCGCCGCCTTGATTGAACGGGAGCGGCAAGTTAAGCGAATGCCCCGCGGACTTGGCCGCGGGGCATTCGCTTAGCTTGCCTTCCGGCGATCAATAGTAGTTGAAATTCACGTCGCCTGTGTAGCGGCTGACGCATATATCGAAAGTAACGACAACGTTTCTGCGTCTGCCGAAGACGCAGCAAATTTTGACGCAGTCAAAGCCCGGTCTAGGACAAAAGCCGAGAACTCTGCAGCGGCGGTCGTCCAGCAAATCTTGAACCGCCCACGCGTCGCAGCGGCGAATCGCGTCCACAAGCTTCCGCGCTTTGCATCGTCTTTCCAGCTTGTCAAAGAAACGGCTGAGCACGCGGCCGGACTCCTGCACGCCTTCTACGGCCGTATCGTTTGTTCTGCGGCGTTTCCGGTTGCGGCCGTAAGCGCCCATAACCCCTCTGCCCCGGTATCCGTTCCGATATCCGCCGACGTTCGAAATAGTGGACATCGTATTCCTCCTCTCTATTATGCATATTCCAGTTTATGCATTTGGAATCGGAGAGTATGGGTTAAGAGAGACGGACAAACGTTGAAATCCTGTCCATCTTACGCCTATCCAGGCGGGTAATCGAAGAAAAGAACCCTTTCGGGCCCTTTTCTTCTAGCAGAGAGGCGCATCGATTAGTAGTACGGGCGGCGGCAGCAGCTTTTTCTCAGGCCGCGAAAACGTCTGTGATGTCTGCGTTTGAAGCAATAGCCCCAGTAGTAGTTGTTCAAGTAAGAGTAGTAGTCAAAATAATAGTCGCCGTGACAGCCTTTCCCACAGTGTTTAACCTCGACGTCCTTTTTCATAGATCAACTCCTCCTCTCCTATGGAACTACCATATTTTATGCGGAAACGATAGATTGGTATAGGTAGATTCATAGAGGCAGACGCTGAAATGAAGACAAGCCAATGACAACTTTCTCACTCTGGGCCGTGTCTCACGTTAATGGAAATACCCGTCATCTTTACTTATTCGGAACGAGGGTTAGGAGCAGCTTCGTTTATAGATGTTGACCGTTTGGGATGCGGAATCCCAAGAAACCTTCACACCGAGCGCCTCGGCCGTCTCCCTGGCCGGAACGTAGGAAACGCCGCCGATCAGATAACCGCTGGACAGCGCCTTCCCGTTCACGCTGACGTTGACCGCCGCAAGCTCGTTGGGAAGAGCATCGTTATCGCCTTCCGGCGCGATGGCGGGCAGCCGCTTTAAGCCAAACACTTCGGCCAGAGCTTCGACGATCGTCAGCGCCACCGTCTTTCGGTATGCGCCGCTCTTCAGCAGCTCCGCCTCGCGCGGATGCGTCATAAAACCCGCTTCGATCAGTACAGCCGGCATTTTCGTACGGGCAACGACCGTAAAATCGGCCTGTTTGACGCCCCGGTCCCGCAGCCCGGTTGCCTGAGTCAGCTTCCGCTGTACCGTATGGGCCAATCTCGCAGATACGGGGGAGCAGATCTTCGCCGTGTACGTTTCGATGCCGTTTGCTTCGTTCCAGGTCTCGCCGAACGCGTTGGCGTGAATGGACACGAACACGTCGGCTGGCCACACGTTTGCGGCGGCTGTCCGCTCCGACAGCGGCACATCGCGAGCACCGTCCTCCGCATGCGTGAAACGAACGACAACTTCCGCTCCGGAAGCGGTTGAATATAGCCTGAGCTCTTCTCGCATAAGCTCGGCCACCGCGCTATTGAACTGAAACTCCCGCATCGAGTCGTCCGGGCACCGCTTCCCAGGCGTATTCGGCCCGTGACCGGCGTCGATGGCAATCTTCAGCGGTATCGGCGTCTTGTTACTTGTTGTCGGCATGCGTATCCGCACCGCCTTTTGGTTTGGTCCTTCTTGCGTCTGCCGAATCGGCGGTCGGGTCGGCCACGCCGCCCCGATCCTTCAGCACCGCGATCATTCGTTTCACCGCCTCGGGCAGCGGCAGCCCGCTCCGGCCAAGATTTTCGGTAACGGAGACCAGCTCGTTCGCGATATAAAAGTATACCGCCGCCGTCATAACGACGGCCTCCAGTTCCATCAGCACGTCGATGCGGTGCGCGAGGATGATGACGAGAAACATCAGTCCTTTCTTCGCCAGCCCGATCGCCCCGACCGCCGACGTCAATCCGCGACCCTCCTTGAGCGAAGCCGCCACGCCGGTAATAATATCCGTCGCGATAGCCAGCAGCAGAAACGTCAGCGCCTCGGTCCACCGCCCAAACGCAAAACCAAAAAAAGCGCCGGCAACGCCGGCGCTTCCGTTTAGCAGGATTTGTGCATTCATTGGATGCTCCCTCCGTAAAAATATTTAACTAATAGATATTAGATACAATTTGATATTTCCATAAGCTCTGAAGGTTGCACTTGCTGATTCTGCTCTTATAACACATGACGTGTTTGTTGTATTTTCAATATGAAGAATCATAGTCGCCGTACCTCCTGAAGGAAGATAACAGTTAATTCTCCCTAAATTCGAGATAAATGCGTTACCAAAATTATAGAAACCACCTACTCCAAAGCTCCGCGACCATAAAAAAGCCAAATCCGGGGTGAAATTCAACCCCGTAATCTGCCATGAGTAAGTGGATGCCATTGTAGACATATCCGCTAGATCTATGCTAGCAAAGGGTCTGCCTTCTATCATCGAGCCTATCTTACCAAAAATATTTACGCCCGTACGGATATTGGCTGGGATAAAATTTGGGTCTGTAATCGTTACAAAATCATTGTTACCATCTCGATAGCCCTCAGACGCACGCAACTTAAAAGTGTGGTGAAATTGTAGCTCTTCGGCCTACCATCGTCTTGAACATATCAGAGAAACACGCGAAAAATGGCAGGAAAGAAGCTTGTGCGAAGCCTCTTTGGTTTCCGTCCGCTGGTTTGGCGCAGA
>Ga0065721_10049146_pt1 | contig 44361 bp, 41 predicted proteins | sample Mesricmetagenome_FD_59108 | JGI IMG/M metagenome (GOLD analysis project Ga0065721, IMG submission 59108) | Mesophilic microbial community from rice straw/compost enrichment Sample: eDNA_1 v2 (version 2) | ecosystem: Engineered > Solid waste > Grass > Composting > Bioreactor | place: USA: Davis...
GGTGGCCAAGGAATTCACGCCGCAGCCGGAGACGCAGATTACGCTGGGGCGAAAGGGGTCGGTCACCGCGCGCGAAAGGGACGGGATTTACCTGCTCACCGTCGAAGTGCCCCAGCCCGACGGAACCAAGAAACCCTATTACGTCGAGATCAAGACGAAGGATCAATACGATGCCATCAAGATCGGCGATACTTTCGATGTGGGACCGTATTTGGAGAACTGAAAAAAACTTTTGAACGCGCCACCGGGTGCGCTGTCTGAGATTTGTAAATACATTGTCAATTCATTCCACCCTAAATCCATGAGTGTCCTCGCCCAACAAATCAACAGCCAGGTTCAGGAAGCCCGCCAGTGGGTTGACCCTTTGATTTCGGAAGTCAGCAAAGTCGTTGTGGGACAGAAAAAGCTCGTGCACCGTCTGGTGACTGGGCTGCTTTGCAATGGACACGTTTTGCTGGAGGGTGTTCCCGGTCTGGCGAAGACGCTGACGGTGCGCACGCTCGCCTCCTGCATTCGCACGGGGTTTCAGCGGCTGCAGTTCACGCCGGATTTGCTGCCCGCCGACCTCATTGGCACGCTCATTTACAATCCGCGGGACGGTGAGTTCACCACGAAGCTCGGGCCGATTTTTTCCAATCTGATTCTCGCGGACGAAATCAACCGTGCCCCCGCCAAGGTGCAGAGCGCGCTGCTTGAGGCCATGCAGGAGCGACAGGTGACGATTGGCGACACCACGTATCCGCTGCCGGATCCCTTCCTGGTGCTGGCCACGCAGAATCCCATCGAGCAGGAGGGCACCTATCAGCTGCCCGAGGCGCAGCTCGACCGTTTCATGCTCAAGGTGCATGTCGGTTATCCGACGCGCGAGGAGGAGCGGGACATTCTTGATGCCATGGCCACCTCCGCCCCGCAGCTCGAAGTGCAGCAGATCGTGTCGCCGGAGGAAATCATCCACGCCCGCAGCGTCGTGAATTCCATCTATGTCGACGATCGCGTGAAGGACTACATCGTCAACATCGTGTGGGCGACCCGCGATCCCGCCGCCTACAAGCTCAAGCTGGACGGATTGATCCGCTACGGCGCCTCGCCGCGCGCGACCATCTTCCTCACCCTGGCCGCCAAGGCCCAGGCCTTCATTGCCGGTCGCGGTTATGTGACACCGCAGGACGTGAAGTCGATCGGTCTGGATGTGCTGCGTCACCGGATCGGCGTGACCTACGAGGCCGAGGCGGAATCCGTCACCAGCGAGGCCATCGTGGAAAAAATCTTCGCGGGCCTGCCGGTGCCCTGAGGTCGGGGACAAGGGAGCGCGCCGCCTATTCCGCGGCGCCTCCGCGAACCCGATTCCCAACCCCAAACTTTCCCAGCCATGAGAGATCCCAAAGAGATTCTCAGGAAGATTCGCCGTCTCGAACTGCGCACGCGGCGCCTGGTGAACTCGTCATTCGCCGGCCAGTATCACAGCGTGTTCAAGGGCCGCGGCATGAACTTCGAAGAGGTCCGCGAATACAATCCGGGCGACGAAATCCGCACCATCGACTGGAACGTCACCGCCCGCATGAGCGCTCCCTATGTCAAAAAATACACCGAGGAGCGGGAGCTGACCGTGATGCTGCTGGTGGACGTGAGCGCCTCCGGCAATTTCGGCAGCGTGGAGCTCAGCAAGCGCGAACTGGCGGCCGAAGTCGCCGCCATCCTCGCCTTCAGCGCCATCAACAACAACGACAAGGTGGGCCTGCTCCTGTTTTCCAACGAGGTCGAGCTGTTCATTCCGCCGAAGAAGGGACGCCAGCACACGCTGCGCCTCATTCGCGAAATGCTTTATTTTGAGCCCAGGGGACGGGGAACCAACCTGGCGGTCGCCTTGGAATATCTCAACAAGGTGATCGAACGCCGCGCGGTGGTGTTCATCATTTCGGATTTTCTCGCGCCCGATTACACGAAACCCTTCACGGTGGCCAGCCGCCGCCATGATGTGGTGGCCATGCCCGTCATCGATCCGGGCGAGGAGGCCCTGCCGGATGTGGGTCTGGTGACCTTCGAGGACGCCGAGACCGGGGAGTTGATCGAGGTCAATACCTCGAGCCAGAGCGTGCGGGATCGTTTTGCCGAGGCCGAGGAAAAGCGGCGCAGGGAGCTTGACAAGCTGTTCGGATCGCGGGGCGTCGACGTGGTGCCGCTGGCCACCAACGAGGATTACCTCGCGGCCCTCCGTTCCTTCTTTGACCGTCGGGAAAGGAGGTTGGCTGCCTGATGCCTCCGCAACTCCAACCCCAGGCCACCCCGGCGCCGATCCACGACATCGAAGGACCGGTCTGGCTGTTTCCCTATCCGGTGTGGATGATCGTGGCCGCCGCCGTCGGCCTGCTTCTGCTGGTCGGGCTCATCATCTGGCTGGTGCGCCGCGCCCGCCGGCCGCGTCCGCTTACGCCACGGGAACGCGCCCTGGCCGTTCTCGAGGATCTCCGCCGTCTGGGCGGGGAGGCCGATCCGTATGCCTTCGGCGTGAGGGTGTCCGATGCGCTCCGCTCCTACATTCGCGACCAGTTCGGCCTCGATGCCGTCACCCGCACGTCGATCGAATTTCTGGAGACCCTGCGCGACAACGCCGTTTTCTCGGACAATGAAAAAGCCGCCCTGGCGGAGTTTCTCGAGTCCGTCGACCTGCTCAAATACGCCCGGCAATCCGCCGGCGCGGAGGAAATTCAAACCCTGCTTTCGATCGCCGACCGTCTGGTGCGTGGCGAACAGGCTCCAGCCGTTTCCGTCCAATGATTGCTTCCCTGCCCTACGGTTTCAGCTTTGCCCATCCCTGGGTGCTGCTTCTGCTGCTGCTTCTGCCGGTGCTGGCCATTCTCAAGGGCCGGTTCGGCGGCACGGCGGGAATCACCTTCTCGACCACGTCCACGCTGGCCAAACTCGGTCAGCGCACCCGTTCCCGCGCCGGCGCCCTTCTGGCCCTTCTGGCCCACCTGGCCCTGGCCGCCTTCATTGTCGCGCTGGCCCGTCCGCAACTGGGACGCACGCTCACGCGGGTGGAGGCCAGCGGCGTGGACATCATGCTGGTGCTCGACGTTTCCCGCTCGATGCTCGCCGAGGATTTCACGATCGGCAACCAGCGGGCGAACCGCCTCGAGGCGGTCAAGCAGGTGACCGAACGCTTCATCCGTCAGCGCCCCAATGACCGCATCGGCATCATGGCCTTCGCCGGCCGTCCGTATTTGGTGAGTCCGCTCACCTTGGACCACGACTGGCTCATCAAGAACCTCGACCGCCTGCGGATCGGCCTGGTGGAGGACGGCACGGCCATCGGCTCGGCCACGGCCGCCGCCGCCAACCGTTTCAAGGACAAGACCACCAAGACAAAGCTGATCGTGCTGCTGAGTGACGGCGACAACAATGCTGGGCGGGTGACACCGCTCACCGCCGCGGAGGCCGCCAAGGCGCTGGGAATCCGGATCTATACCATCGGCGCCGGCACCAACGGCCGCGCGGTGCCGTTCCCCTTCCAAGATCCGTGGGGGCGCACGGTGTACCGCAACGTCGAGATGCAGTTCGACGAGGAAAACCTCAAGCAGATCGCCGCGATCACCAAGGGCCAGTATTTCTACGCCGGCGACACCGGTGCGCTGGAGAAAACCTTCAACGAGATCGACAAGCTCGAAAAGACCAAGATCGAGGTGCAGAAGACCGCCGACTACCGCGATCTGTTCCAGTGGTTTCTGGCGGCCGGTTTCAGTTTGCTGGGTCTCGAAGCCCTTCTTTCCCAAACCGTATGGAAACGACTTCCCTGACTTTCGCCTCTCCCGCGTGGTTTTTCGCCCTGGTGCTTCTGCCGGCGGTGGCCGGGCTGTACGCCTGGGCGTGGAAGCGGAATGACGCCCTCATTGCCAAGGTGGTGGCCCCGCGCCTTCGCTCGCAACTGGCGGGCGCCGTCAGCCGCGGGCGCCGGTTGTTCAAGGCCGTTCTTCTTCTGCTGGTGATGGCTCTGGCCATCCTCGCACTGGCCCGCCCGCAGTGGGGATATATCGAGCGGGAGGTCAAACAACGCGGACGCGATGTCATCATCGCGGTGGACACCTCGCGCAGCATGCTGGCCACCGATGTCGCCCCCACACGCCTTGCCCGGGCCAAGCTCGTCGCGCAGGATCTGCTGCGCCTCGTGCAGGGTGACCGCGTGGGTCTGGTCGCCTTTGCCGGGTCGGCCTTCCTGCAGGCGCCACTCACCCTGGATCAAAACGCGGTGCTCCAATCCCTCGACGAACTCGACACCAACGTGATTCCGAAGGGCGGCACCAACATCGCCGCCGCCATTCGCGACGCGCTGGAGGCGTTCGGCAAGGGTGAGGGCCAGACCCGGGCCCTGGTGATCCTGACGGACGGCGAGGAGCTGGACGCCGACGGCATCGCGGCGGCGAAAAAGGCCGCCGCCGAGGGCGTGCGGATCTTCACCGTGGGCATCGGCTCGAGCGAGGGTTCCCTGATTCCCCTGAAACGCGACGACGGCGGAACGGATTTTGTCCGCGATTCCAGCGGCAAGCCGGTCCACAGCCGCCTTGATGAAACCCGCCTGCGGGAGATCGCCGAGGCCAGCGGGGGATTTTACGAACCCCTCAGCGCGGACGTGGCGCGCATCATCTTCGAAAAGGGCATCCTGCCCATGGAAATGAGGGAAACCGGGGAAATGACCTCGCGTCAGCCCATCGAACGCTATCAGTGGCCCCTGGGCCTGGCCACGGCCCTCCTTGTACTCTGGATGGTCCTCGGGGATCGCCGCAGGACGGCGGCGCCGCCGCGCCGGCCGACCGCAGCCGCGGCCGCGGCCCTGGTGCTGCTTTCCCTCCCTCCGGTCTTCGCCGGCACGGGCTACGACGCCTACCTGGCGGGCGATTACCAGAAGGCCATGCAGGATTTTGAGAACCGCCTCAAGGCCTCCCCCGATTCCCCAAAACTGCAATATGACGCCGGCACCGCATCCTACAAACTCGGCGACTACGGCAAAGCCGTCGAACATTTCACCAAGGCCCTCCTGGCCGAGGACAAAAAACTTCGCGAGGACGCTTCCTACAACCTCGGCAATGCCCTGGTGCGTCGCGGCGAGGCGGCCCGGAACAAGGAGGAAAAGAAGGCCGACTGGAAAAACGCCATCCAGCACTACACCGAGGCGCTCACCATCCAGCCGAAAAACAAGCGCGCCGAGGAAAATCGCGAAATCGTGAAAAAGATGCTCGAGGAGCTGGAGAAGGAGGAACAGAAACAGGACCAGCAACAACAGCAGGATCAGCAGCAAAACCAGGATCAACAGAATCAGGACCAACAGCAAAACCAGCAGCAGCAACCGCAGAACCAGCAGAACAAGGACGATCAGCAAAAGCAGGATCAGAACGATCAACAGCAGCAACAGAACCAGGATCAGGCCAAAAACGACCAGGACCAGCAGAAGTCCGAGGATCAAAAGCAGGACGGCGGCCGGCAGGGTCAGCCTGACCAGCAGAACAAGGACGAAAACAAAAACGACGAAAACAAGAAGGACGAGGAAAAGAAGGACGAAGAGAACAGGGACGATCAGGGCAAGAACGACCGGAACAAGGATCAGAACAAGGAGGACCGGCAGAAGGACTCCGGCGAGTCGGATCCCCAACAGGGAGACGAGAAGGACAATCAGCCTCAGTCGTCCCGGCCCCAGCCGCAGAATCGCAAGGACGAAAAACAGCCCGCTCCCGAGCCCACCCCGGGTGAGAAGAAGGAGGGCGAGCTGAAGGCGAATCAGGAACCGCAGCCGGCGTCGGAAGGCGGCCAGCAGGAGGCGGAGGCCGAGGAGAAGGAGGGAGAAATGACCGCCGCCCAGGCCCTGCAGCTGCTAAATTCCCTGCGCGGCGAAGAGGAACGTGTGCGACTGATGCAAAGACAGCAAATGGAAGATACTTTGAAGGACTGGTAATGAAAGCGCTCATCAAATCCCTACCCGCCCTTGTGGCGTTGCTGGTGTGCGGGGTGTCGTCTGCACGCGCCCAGCAGGTTCAGGCGGCCCTTGCCCAGGATCACGTGGCGGTCGGTCAGCCGGTTCAACTGAATCTCTCCGTCACCGGAGGAAGCGGGGTCCGGCTTCCCGATCGGATCAGCGTTGAGGGACTCGACATCCGCTTTGCCGGCAAGTCCGAGCAGACGCAGGTGACCATGACCAATGGCCGGCTCAACGCGGTCACCTCCGCGATCTACACCTACATGATCATTCCGGTCAAAGCGGGCACCTACACCATCCCGTCGCTGTCCGTTCAGGTGGGGGGCAAGGTGTTGAAAACCGATCCGCTCACGCTCACGGTCGGCGGGGTGCCGGGCGCGCCGTCCTCCGGCAACGTGCCGGTGTTGCCGGCCATTCCGGTGCCAAACACAGGCGCCCGGACGGGCGTTCCGTCGTCCACGCCGCCGCAGGTGAGCTCTCCCCATCGGGCCCAGGTACCTCCGCCTTCCGAACCGGCGGAGCCCGTCTTTGGCGAAATCGTCATTCCGCGCAAAACGGCCTACGTGGGAGAGGTCATTCCGGTCGAGCTTCGGTTCTATTTCGCCGTTCCCGCGCGCACCCTTCAGGAGAAACCCTCCTTCTCGGGAGACGGATTCACCGTGATGAATTTTGCCGAGCCGACCCAGAGTCAGCAGGAGATCAACGGACGGATGTATCAGTTCGTGGCCTTCAAGACCGCGATCACCCCGGTCAAGTCCGGCCCCATCGAAATTGGGCCGGCCAAGCTGCCCGCGGCCATTCAGCTGCCTTCCTCGCGTCCGTCCGATGACTTCTTTGGCAACCTCTTTGGGGCCCTGGACTATCGCGAACACGTGGTGGAAACCCGGCCGGTCACGCTCGAGGTCAAGCCGCTGCCGAAGGACGGACGACCGGCCGAATTTGCCGGAGCCATCGGACAATTCTCGATCGAGGCCACCGCCAATCCGAAGAAGGCCGGCCCGAACGACCCGGTTTCGTTGAACGTCAAGGTGTCCGGCCGCGGCAATTTTGATGCCATGAGCCCGCCGGTTCTTCAGGAAACCGAGGGGTGGCGCACCTATCCGCCGGGGGAAAGCTTCACCCCGAGTCCCAGCGATCCGATCGGATTCAACGGCGAAAAAACCTTCGAGTACATGCTGCTGGCGAGGGAGGACCGTTCGGTCACGCCGATTGCCGAGTTCAGCTACTTCGATCCCGCGATCGAACGGTATGTGACGTTGAAAACCGCTCCGATCGCCGTGGAGGCCCGGGGCGGTTCCGCAGTGCCGGCCCCGACTCCCGCCGTGGCGGTCGCGGCGTCGCCTTCGCCCGGTGCGGCGTCTCCCCAACCCGCCGCGGAGACCGACGTGCTGGTGCGGAATTATGCGCCCGCGACCTTCCGTCCGTTTGTGGAGAACACGGCGTTCCTCGTGGCCAACGGCGCCCTGGCGGTCACCTGGGCGGCGCTGCTTTTCCTGGGCATCGGACGGGTGGTTTTCAATTCCAAGTCGGCCCGCGCCGCCGCGGCGCGCCGGGAGGCCCGCGCCTTCCTGCACAAGATGGAGCCGTCCACCTGTCCGGCCGAGCAGTTTTACCAACATGCCGTCGACTTCGTCGCGGCCCGCCTGGGGTCGCACGATCGCGAGGCCCTGGCAAATTCCTCCGTGCGTCCCGAAACCAAGGCGGCCGTCGCCTCGATCCTCGATGTGTGCGACGAGATGAAATATTCGACCTCGGGCGTCGCCGAACTCTCCCGGGAGGAACGCCGCCGCATCATTGACCAACTCAAATCCTTCGATGAAGAACTTCGCTGACATTCCAACGGTCATTCGTTCCTGGTCCCTGGCCGCCCTGCTGGTGCTGGCGGGTTGGGAAGCCGCATCGGCCGGCGCGGTGCAAGACGCGGACAAGGCGTTTGCCGCCGGCGATTACCCCACGGCCCAGCGCGCCTACCAGACGGCGCTTTCCTCGCAGGGACCGAGCGCCGGACTTTATTACAATCTGGCCATCACCCAGCTCCGGCAAAACCAGCCGGGCGAGGCGTCCCTCAGTCTGCGGCGGGCGATCATGCTGGATCCGCGAATGATCGACGCCCGGATCGCCCTGTCCGACCTCGAGCGTTCCCAGGGGGTGCCGCCGCCGCCTTTGCACTGGACGGCGCGCTGGAAGGAAATCCTCGCGGAAAAGGCGCCGCTTCCGGCCCTCATGATCACGGGTTGCGTGGTGGCGTGGATCGCCGCCTTCCTGCTGCTGCGCGCCGTCTTCCGTTCGGAGCGCAAATTTCGGGCCGTGCTGGGATCGCTGGTCCTTCTGGCCGTTGGCGCGGGGCTTTTCTCCGTGGCCTGCCTGGCGGATCCGCGGATTTCCGAGCGTCATGCCGCAGTGGTCCTGCCGAGCGGCGGGACGACCCTCTTGAGCGCCCCCGCGGACCAGTCCGCGGTGGTCACCAAAATTCCCGCCGGAGGCTGCGTGTATGTGCATCGCCGCAGCGGCGAATGGACCTATTGCGAAACACCCTCGGGCGAAAAAGGCTGGACGGCCACGAAGTCCCTTGAGTCCGTAGTACCCACGGCATGAAATGGACCCTTCTCTTCCTCGCGGCGGCCATTTCGCTCTGCCCCGCGGAAGAGACGTGGCGCAGCCGGGTGAAACCCGACCGGCCCGGCGATTTCCCGCCGGTGCGGCCCTTCAGGGCGGAGTTTCGCTTCGGATGGTCGAACGTGGTGGAGGCGGCCCGGGCGCGGGCGTCCATTTCCTACGAGGGAAACAAGGCGATCACCACCGTCACGGGCGGCACCCGAGGAATCGCCCGGTCACTGTGGAGCCTCACCGCCCGTCACCGCGCGGAGACCAGTCTGCGGGACTTTTCCCCCCTCTTTGTTTCCCAGAGTGAGACCTACGCGAAGAAAAAGGTCTTCACCGAGATGGTGGCGAAGCCGGACGGCCTCTGGTACATCCGACGGGTGCCGACGGATCCGGGCAACCGTCCGCGCTGGAAACGCCTCAAGGTCGCCCCGGCGCGGGACATTGTTTCCGGAATGCTTTTCCTGCGCTCGCTCCCGTTGCGGGACGGAGACCGCATCGGCCTCATCTCCTTTCCGGGCGACTCACCCTTCCTGTGCGAGGTGTTGGTCGAAAAACGGGAAACGATCAAATCCGGCGGCCGGCCGGTGAAGGCGATCCGCCTGAGCTTCAAACTGCAGCGGATCGACACGGGCCGCGACAACCAGCTGGTCGCGCACGGAAAATTCCGGTCGGGAACGGTCTGGGTGTCGGACGATGAAAACCGCGTCCCCCTGCGCGCCGAGGTGCAGATTTTCATCGGCTACGTCTACGGCGAACTGGTCTCGATCACCTACGATTCGTAAGGAGACGGCGCCGGTGGAATTTCGCACTCGATTTGACCGACCTTCCCCTGCATAGTGAAAAGATGACCTTTTCCACACGGCTTACGCGGACCCGGATCGGGCTGGTGATCGGCCTGATTCTGGCGGTGGCGGTTTTCCGCATTGTGAGGGCGACGGTTCTTCCCGAACTGCCCAACTTTTCCCCGGTCATGGCCGTGGCCTTCTGTGGCGGCCTCTTTTTGCCCGGGTTGCTGGCCTGGATCATCCCCGTGGCGGCGGTGATGCTGGCCGATCTCGGGCTGGCCTGGATTCTGGGATATGAGGTTTCCGGCCTCTGGCAGATCGTCCGCCTGGCCGGCCTGGCCGGTGCGGTCGGGGTGGGGCGCTGGCTGGCCCGCCGGGAGACCTTCGGCTTGGGATCGTTTTTTGGTCTGCTGATTGCCAACGGGCTGGGCTTTTATTTTGTCACCAACGCCGCCACCTGGCTGGTTTCGCCGGATTATGCCAAATCGCTCGCCGGATTCATCCAGGCGCAGACCATCGGGCTGCCCGGACTGCCGCCCACCTGGACGTTCCTGCGGAACGCGCTGGTTTCGGATCTGTTTTTTGGCGCTTTGATTCTGGCCGTCCGGGCCCTTGCCCTGCGGTCAGACGTCGAGCTCGCGCAGCCGCTCCACGTCGAGGTGCGCAATCACCCGCGTCCGTCCGGCGGCGTCCACTAGGCGCAGGTCGCCGTTTCCTTCCAGTCCGGCGAATTGACCGCGCAGGGAATCTCCCCCGCGCAGTTCGAGTTCCACCGGGCGCAACTCGGTCCATCCGGCGTTGAGTTGTTCGATGATGGGACGCAGACCGCCCGCGTTCATCGCGGCGTGGGCGTCGGCAAACGCGTCGAGCAGGCGGATGCAAAGATCGTCCAGGTCGGGCGGGGAGGGGAGCAGGTCGGCGAGCCGTGTCGCGACCAGGGTGGGATCCTCCTGCCAGGGGGTGTTGGTGACGTTCACGCCGATGCCGACAATGAGCCGTTCGGCGTCGGGTTGCTCGATGAGGAGCCCGGCCAGCTTCCGGGATCCGGCGAGGATGTCATTGGGCCAGCGCAGCCGCGCGTCGGTTACACCCAGGTCCCGGATGGCCCGGAGGGCGTGGAGGCCGGCGGCCAGGGAAAATCCGGTCCAGCGCGCCGGAGCGCCCTCGGCCGGAAGAACCGCCGAAAGCCAGAGCCCGCCCTCGTCGGAAACAAATTTCCGCCCCAGCCGCCCGCGTCCCCCGGTCTGACGTTCCGCCCGGACCGCACTCCAGCCGGGCAGTTTCCGGGCGAGGTCATTGGTGGACCCCACCACGGCATAGGTGCTCAACCGCCAGCCGGCCGTGCCGGCGCAGGCATTGTAATCCCGGAGTTCTTCGTTCACGGCCGGTGATTTCGCCTGCGATCGGGGGCAAAGTCCCGAAAAAAACGCGGACCGGATTCCCGGGGCCTCGGTGGGGGAGAAGGGGAAACGCCCTTTTGCCTCCCCCTTCCGGATTTTTTGCAGTTGCTTTGATTGTTTGGACGGTAAAACTCCCGCGATGCTCGAATATTTCAAGGTCATGCGGCCAGACCACTGGCTGAAGAATATCTTCATTCTTTTCGGCCACCTGGTGGCCCTGGCCCTGTTGGCTTATCCCATCACGGGCGAACCCGTCATCACCGTCGGACCGCACACAGCGGGGATGATCGTCCTCTCGCTCATCCCCGCCTGCTTCATCGCCTCCGCGAATTACATCATCAACGAAATCCTCGACGCCCCGTTCGACCGGGTGCATCCGACAAAAAGACACCGCCCGGTTCCTTCCGGGAAGGTCAGCATTCCCGTCTTGTGGGGCCTGATGGCTTTTCTCTGCGTGCTGGGTTTCGGCATGTCGTTTGCCTTCTTCAACCTCGGCTACACCGTCGCCCTCGGCCTTCTGCTGCTCAGCGGATTTGTTTACAACGTCGAACCGATCCGGCTGAAGGATCGCGCCTTTTTTGACGTCATCGCGGAATCCTTCAACAATCCGATCCGCCTCTGGCTGGGCTGGTATGCCCTGGCGCCGGCAACCTCGTTCCCGCCGCTGTCCATCGTGATGGCCTGGTGGTTTTTTGGCGCGCTGCTCATGGCCGGCAAACGGTACGCGGAATACCGGTTCATCGGCGACTCCGAGCGCAGCGGGCAATACCGCCGTTCGTTCAGGGTGTACACCGAAAAATCGCTCATCCTCTCGATGGTCACCCATGCGAATTTTTTCTGCTTCTGCATGGGCATCGCCATCGCGGTGTACCGTCCGAATCTTGTCTTCGTGTTCCCGCTCGTGGTCGTGGCCATCTGCGTGTACCTCAATCTCGCCATGAGCGAGGCCGAGGCCCGGCTCGAACCCGAGCATCTCCTGCGCAGCCCGCTGGTCATCGCCTGCACGGTGGCCGTGGTGGTCATTGCGGGCGCGCTGGCGTGGACGAAGCAGGATCTGACGAAGTCCGTGCATTTCTTCCAACTCATCAGTGGAAAATAAGGCCACGGTTCGCGCGGTGCAGGCGGTCCTGCGCCGTCTGAAATTTCTGGCACCGGGAATCCGGTCGGTGTCCGCCCCGGAAATCGATCCCGGGGTGCTGGCCAAGGCGCTGGCGCGGGAGGACCTGGTGCCCGCGACGGACCGCGCCGACGCGGAAATCCTCTGGCAGCCGGGCGGGGTGGTTTCCCGAACCCCGTCGGCCACCGAGGCGGTGGCCGTCATTGCCGCGGAGAGGCCGCCCCAACCACTACCCCATCTGGCGGTCGAACGTCCGGCCCAGACCTACATTCCCCTGCGTGATTGGGTGCGGGGGTGGTTTGCGCCGAAATCGGTCCTGGCCAAAATTCTCCTCCCGCTGCTCGTTTCTCCGGCGGTGGGGGACCGTCCGACGCGTGTTCCGCTGAAAGGCAGTCGCGAGTGGATTTTCACCCGGCAGCCGGCGGGGGCGCTTGAGGAAAGCGGCTGGAAAATGGCGTTGGTTTCCGGGTTCGGCTGCGGATTTTTTCCGATCATGCCCGCCACCCTGGCGTGTGCGGTCATGACCCCGGTCGCGCTGGTGCTTTATGGCCTCGGCGGCTGGCCGGCGCTTTTTGCGGTTTCTGCGTCGGTGTTTCTCCTGGCGACCCTGGCCAGCGTGGCGCTCGAAAAATGGGCCGCGCGTCAGCTGCTCGCCGACGACCCTCGCGAGTTCGTCCTCGATGAATATGCCGGCATGGCGCTGACCTGGATGTTTCTTCCGCCCGGCGCCCCCTGGTGGGCGGTGATTCTCGGATTTTTCCTGTTTCGTGTCTTCGACATCTTCAAATGGGGCGTGCATTGGGTCGAGGCCCTCCCCATTCCGGGGAAAATTGTCTGGGACGACATCCTGGCGGGTCTTTATGCTGGCCTGGTCCTGTGGGCGGTCTGTCGGGTTCTCTAAATACGCACCCGCGCCGTCGCGTTGCGGGACCTTGGAAATACACCACGCATGTTTGACAATATCTACCAGGGCAAACGGGTGCTCGTCACCGGCCACACGGGATTCAAGGGGTCGTGGCTGAGCGAGTGGCTGATTTCGCTGGGTGCGGAGGTGAGCGGGTTTTCGCTCCCGCCGGCCTATCCCAACAGCCACTTTGAGATTCTCGGACTTGAAAAACGGCTGCGGCATTTTGAAGGCGACCTGCGCGACGAACGCGCCGTGGAAAAGGTGCTCCGCGAGGTAAAACCGGACATCGTTTTCCATCTCGCCGCCCAGGCGCTCGTGCGCGAGGCCTATGCGCAGCCCAAGGCGACGTTTGACACGAACGTCGGCGGGGCGGTCAATTTGCTCGAAGCCATCCGCCACACGGCCGGCGTGCGCGCGCTGGTCTTCATCACCTCCGACAAATGCTACCGCAACGTCAATTGGGAATGGGGGTATCGCGAAACCGACACCCTTGGCGGACGCGATCCCTACAGCGCCTCCAAGGGCTGTGCGGAGCTGGTGTTTGACGCCTACTGGTCGTCCTTCCTCAAAGGCAAACTCTTCGCCGCCTCGACACGGGCCGGCAACGTGATCGGCGGCGGCGACTGGGCCAGGGATCGATTGATCCCCGATTGCGTGCGCTTCCTCTGCGCCAATGAACCCATTGTGATCCGGAACCCCGGAGCCACGCGTCCCTGGCAGCATGTTCTCGAGCCGCTCGGCGGTTATCTGTTGCTGGGCCGGAGGCTGCTCGGGTCGGACGGCGGGGAGTTCTGCAAGGCCTGGAATTTTGGTCCCGATCACAGCGCCAACCGGACCGTCGAGGAGGTCGTGCGCAAGGTGATTTCCCTGTGGGGCGGGGGGGAGCTTTCCGTCCAAAAGGACCCCGACGCCCCGCACGAAGATCACTGGCTGCAACTCAACACGGACCGGGCCAGTCATTACCTGCATTGGGAACCGGTCTGGAGTTACCCGGATTCCATCACCGAAACCATCCGGTGGTACCGGGCGTGGCGTGATGGCGCGGATATGGCCGACTTTTCCCGCGCGCAGATCGCCGCCTACGAAAAAGCCTGGCAGGAGCTCGGCCGGCCATGATCGACGGGGTCACCCTGCGGCCGTTGCGCCAGTTCCCCGACCACCGCGGGACCGTGCTCCACATGCTGCGGGCGACGGATCCGCATTTCGAAAAATTCGGCGAAATCTATTTCTCCACCGTGCGGTGCGGAGCCGTCAAGGCCTGGCACCGTCATCTTTCCAAGACGGTGAACCTGGCGGTGCCGGTGGGGCACATCCGGTTCGTATTCTGGACGGAGGGGGCCGTGGCGCGGGAATTGAGTCTCAGCCGGGAAAATTACCAATTGGTGACCGTCCGGCCCGGCATTTGGTACGGCTTTCAGGGGCTGGCCGAAGGCGAGTCGTTGGTGGCGAATTGCGCCACGGAACCCTTCGACCCCGGGGAGGGGGAAAGCCTGCCGCCGGATACGGAAAAAATCCCGTTCCGCTGGCCGGCGGAATGAGCGGCACCCGGTGCAACCGCGTGGTGTCCTGAAGCCGAATTCCCCGCCGGGAGCTCCCGGGCGGACGGCGGAAGGACATCACCTCCGGCGGATTTCGGTGGACATCCGGAATTTCAGACAATAGGCGGCACGTGATGGAAGAAGCAAAAACGTCCGAATCCGCGGCTCCCTGGTGGCGCCGGCCGGCCGGTTGGCGCGGCCTGGCGATCATCCTGCCGGTGGTTTTGGCGATCCATCTGCTGGCGGCGGCCGTGACCATCCGGCACTCGAACCAGAACCACGAGGCGTCGGACCAGGGCGCGGAGATGTGGCTGGCGGAGATGGCGCGCGCCGACCTGCTGCCGCAGCGCACGGACGGAGTGCGGCATCCGTTGTGGTCCTGGATCGCCCGGCACGCCTACACCGCGGACACCGCGGCGTTTTTTGCCCGCGGCAAGTGGATCAATACGGTGATCTGCATGCTCTTTCTGACAGGGCTCGGCGTGGTCGCTTCGCGGTGGCTGGATCCGCTGGCGCTGGCGAATCTTCTCCTGCTCACCGGTCTGGGAATCCTCCTTGTGCGGGGAACGTATTTTCAGCCGGAACCGCTTTATTACATCTGGTCGTTTCTCGCCATGGTGCTGGCCTGGCGGCTGTTCGGCAGGGGATCGCTCAAACTTTGGGCCGCCTTCGGGGTGGTGTGCGGACTGGCCTATTTGTCCAAACCTTCGCTTGCGCCGTTTCTCATCGTCTTTTGCGGGGCCTTGGGAATTCGTCTTTTCCTTGCCTGGCGGGCCGGGGACTGGAACATCCCGGGAAATCTGGCGGGGTCCGTGCTGGCGCTGATTCTGTTTGTCGCGATGCTCACGCCGCTGGGCCTTTTCAGTGCCTCCCACTTCGGCAAACCGTTTTTCAACTACACCAAATACTGGATGTGGATGGACGACTTCGAAGCCGAAGCCTGGCCGTTTCAACGCCGGTATCCGGGCGGTGTCCAGCTCAGGACGCTGCGTCCCGAGGACACCCCGTCGCTGAGGTGGTATTTCCGCCGCCACAACGCGAAGGACTTTTTCGAACGGCTGTCCGGCGGCATGCGGGAGGTCACCGTGCGGTTTTTCTTTCCCGAGCCGAAACTCAAGGCGGCGAATTTTTTCTGGCGCAAGGACGGGAAAAAATGGGAGCAGCCGCTCTCCCACCGGGGCGTTTATGTTCTGGCGCTGGCGCTCCTGGCGCTGGCTCTGACCGTGGCCGCGCGTCCGGGGGAATGGGCGACGCGCGGGGCAACCTGGGCCCGCGCGGCCTTTGTGGTGGGACTGGCCGGGATCTACATCGGTCTTTATGGCTGGTACTGGCCCATCGGCCGCGGGGACCGCTTCATGGGCAGTCTCTGGATTCCCTGCGTGTTTCTGCTGGTGTGGCTCGGCTGCAGGTTGCGCGAACGTGTGCGGTCAGCGTGGGGCGACCGGGTGTATCTCACCGTGCATGCCGCCGTGCTGGTTTCCCTGCTGTTGCAGGTCTCCGCAATGTTTTGGAAATTCCACCAGGGCATTTATCTGGTGACGAAAAACTGAACGGGCCGCTTCCCGGCGGGGCGTCCGGAAAATTCCTCGCCCCGGCGGGCCCGGCGGTTTAAACCTCCCGTCATGCACTTCCTCCGCGCCCTCTTCGCCCTCACGACCTGTGCCCTGCTCGCCGCCTGCGCCACGACCCATCGGCCGTCCGGTCCCCCGACCGCCATGTTTGCCAAACTCAAGGCCAAGGGGGTCGGCGAGGCCACCTACAACAAGATCGTGAATCATCGTGTGCTGACTTATCAGGACATCCAGGGCCTGCTGAAGGTCGGCGTGCCCAGTCCGGTGATTCTCACCTACCTGAAGAGCACCAAGGCGCCCTACAAATTCACCAACGCCCAGCTCATGGCCCTGGGCGACGCCGGGGCCAGTGCGGATCTGATCAATTATCTCGGCAAGTCGACCGGCTTTTTCGAGGCCACCGAGCGGGACCAGACCGGCGGGGCCGGCAAATGGAAAAACGATCCCTACTTCATCGATCCCTTCTTCATGGGACCGCCGCCGTTCGGGTTCATGTGGCCCGCCGAGTGGTATGATGACGAGTGGATGGACGCGATGTTCTGATCCGTCGCCCCGCCGGACGCGTTCATGATCACCGCCCGTTTGTTGGGATTTGGTCAGGCCGAAGAGGTTCTGCGCCTGGAGGAAACGGCGACGCCGGAGCCCGGCCCGGGAGAAGTTCTCGTGGAGATGCTGGCGGCGCCGATCAATCCCGCCGACCTCAACATCATCGAGGGCAAATACGGGGAACTGCCGCCGTTGCCCGCCGTCATCGGCAATGAAGGGGCGGGCCGCGTGGCGGCGGTGGGGTCGGGGGTGACCGACCTCGCGCCGGGCGACATGGTCCTGCCGCTGAACCGGGCCACTTGGACCAGCCACCTTGCGGTCCGTTCCGATCAGGTCATCAAACTTCCCGCGGGACTCGATCCCCTTCAGGCGGCCATGTTGGGCGTGAATCCCCCGACGGCGTGGGGGATGCTGGAGGATTTTGTCCGTCTCGAAAATGGGGATTGGATCGCCCAGAACGCCGCCAACTCCGCCGTGGGCCGCTGTGTCATCCAGATCGCGAGAGCCCGGGGACTGCGTACGCTGAACGTCGTCCGCCGGCAGGAAGTTGTTCCGGAACTGACCGCCCTCGGCGCGGACGCCGTGCTTTTGGAATCCGAGAACCTGGGTGAGGCGGCGCCCCGGATTTGTGAAGGACGCCTCCCCAGGCTGGCTCTCAATGCGGTGGGAGGCGCCAGCGCCCTCAATCTGGCCAATGCCCTGGCCGACGGCGGCATGGTGGTGACCTATGGTGCCATGGGCCGGCAGCCGCTGAAGATTCCCAACGGACTGCTCATCTTCCGAGGGTTGCAGTTCCACGGTTTCTGGCTGCGCACCATGCGGCGGGATCCTTCCCGCCTGCGGAGGGTTGTCGGCGAACTGGCGGAAATGTCGCGGTCCGGCCGCCTGCACATGCCCGTGCACCGTGTTTTCCCTCTGCAAGACCTTCCCGCCGCCCTCGGGGAAGCCCGGGCGGAAAAGCGGTCCGGCAAGGTGCTCCTCGATCTGCGGGCGTAGGCGGGCCGGGCGCAGGGCCCGGGGGCTCCCCGGCGACGTAAAAACGCCTTGCAGAATGATCTCCAGCAGGCAGTTTTGGCGCTTATGCGCATATCGAAGAGCGTTCTTCTCGCCGGAGTGCTGCCGCTGACTTCCCTGCTTGCCGAAAAGGAAATTGCGGTGGCCAATCCGGGCTTCGAGCAGGGCAAAAAAAACTGGACCGATGACAAGGGAACGTCCCAGGTGCTGAAGGAGGCGGCCCAAACGGGCGACGCGGGGCTGCGCATCGTGGACAACAGCGAACAGGACTATGTTCGCGTGATTTCCGATCCCATTCCGATCACCCCGGGCAAAACCTACCGCCTCGAGGCCTCCTTCAATCAGGTGGCGGGTCACGGCGTCAACGCCATCCTCTGGTTTCTCGACAAGGACGAAAAAATCATTCCCTGGCCGGATGGCGGACGTCTTCTCATCCGTCCCTCCGACACCTCCAAGGGCTGGGAACGGATGGGCGTCGACGGTCGGGCCCCGGACAACGCCGCGTTCGCCCAGATCCACATCCAGTCCAACCGCATTGCCACCGACACCGTGGTGGATTGGGACGACTTCACCCTCAAACAACTCGACTGATGCAGTTGCTGCCCGGTTTTCGGGATTTTTACCCCGACGCCTGCGCACGGCGAAACTACATCCTCTCCACCTGGCGCGAGGTGGCGAGACGCTACGGGTACGTCGAATATGACGGTCCCGTGCTCGAGTCCGTCGAACTCTACAAAAAGAAGAGCGGCGGCGAACTGGTCGGCCAGCTTTTTGATTTTGTGGACAAGGGGGGGCGTCATGTGGCCATGCGGCCGGAAATGACACCCACCCTGGCCCGCATGGTGGCGGCCCGGGCCAAGGATTTCAAGAAGCCGCTCAAATGGTTCTGCTGCCCGCAGTTTTTCCGTTACGAAAAACAACAGCGCGGACGCGGCCGGGAGTTTTACCAGTTTAATGCCGACCTCATCGGGGAGGCGTCCCTGACCGCCGACGCGGAGTTGATCGCCCTCGTCATCGACCTCCTGCGGGCCTTCGGGTTCACCGCGCGGGATTTTGTCGTGCGCCTGAGCAGCCGCACCGCCTGGCAGGAGTTTTTTGCCCGGGTCGGCGGAAAGCCGGAGGACGAGTACGAGTTTTTCCAGATCGTCGACAAGGCCGAGCGCACCCCGCCGGAAAAAACCAACGAGGCGCTGGCGAAGTTCGGATTGCCCGAGCTCACCGCCGAGTCGCTCCTGGCCTTCATGCACAGCAAGGACCCCGGCAGCCTGGCCCCGATTCTCGAGGATCTGCGCGCGCGCGGACTCGCCGAATATGTCGAGATCGATTACGCCATCGTGCGGGGTCTTGCCTATTACACCGGCGTGGTCTGGGAGGTTTTCGACCGCGGCAAAAACGAACGGGCCCTGGCCGGAGGCGGACGGTACGACCGGCTGCTTGCGCTCATGAGTGACGGACGGGTGGATCTTCCGGCGCTGGGTTTTGGCATGGGGGACATCGTGCTCGACAACCTCATTTCCGACACCCCGGCCGCACGGGAAAAACGCGACGCCTGGGTCGCCCGCGAGCGGGCCTGCGACATCTATCTGGTCATTGCCAAGGAAGAGGCCCGTCCCCAGGCCCTCGGGCTCGTCCAGCAGCTGCGCGAGGGCGGATTGCGGGTGGATTTCCCGCTGGGTCCCGCCAAGGTCGGCAAGCAATTTCAGGCCGCCGAGCAATTGGGCGCCCGGCTGGCCCTGCTGGTGGGTGACGAATGGCCCGGGGTGAAGGTGAAACATCTCGCCACCCGCACCGAGGAACTCGTGCCCAATACGGAGCTTGCGGAATGGCTCCGAAATCGCCAAAAAGACATCTGACCACAGAGACCCCAGGGACCCGGGGAGGAAGACCCCTCCGTACGCCGTGCCCCTTGCGTCTCTGTGGTTAATTTTTCGATTTTATGACCTATCGCTCTCATCATTGCGGCGCATTGCGCAAGACCGACGCGGGTTCCCGCGTGACCCTCTGCGGTTGGGTGGACTCCCGTCGCGACCACGGCGGCGTCGTTTTCATCGATCTGCGCGACCGCAATGGGATCACGCAGGTGGTTTTCCGTCCGGAGGAACACGCCGAGGCCGCCGCCGCCGCGCACGGCCTCCGCGCCGAGGACGTCATCCAGGTTTCCGGCACCGTGGCCCCGCGCCTCGCGGGAACCGAAAACCCGAAGCTGGCCACCGGCGAAATCGAAGTCGTCGCCGACACGCTCGCCGTCCTCAACAAGTCCGACGTGCTCCCGTTCCCGCTCGATGAGGAGTCGGTCAACGAAGACCTCCGCCTCGAGCACCGCTATCTCGACCTCCGCCGGCCGTCCATGGTGCGGAACCTCACCGTCCGCCACAAGATCCTCAAGGCCACCCGCGATTATTTTGACGCCCAGGGGTTCCTGGAAATCGAGACGCCGGTGCTTTCCAAGAGCACCCCGGAGGGCGCGCGCGAGTTCCTCGTGCCGAGCCGCATTTTCCCGGGCCGCTTTTACGCGCTCTCGCAGTCCCCGCAGCAATACAAGCAGCTCCTCATGGTGGCGGGCGTGGAAAAATATTTCCAGATCGCCAAGTGTTTCCGCGACGAGGATCCGCGCGCGGACCGCATCACGGAGCTCACCCAGATCGATCTCGAAGCCTCCTTCATTCGGCCCGATGACATCTACGCGCTCATCGAGGGCCTGCTGGTCAGCATCTTCCGCGCGGCGCGCGGCGTGGAGATTCCCACGCCCTTCGACCGCCTGACCTACCACGAGGCGATGAACCGCTACGGCAGCGACAAGCCCGACCGCCGGTTCGGCCTTGAACTGGTCGACCTCGGCGATGTGTTCCGCGAAAGCCAGTTCAAGGTGTTCCGCGGGGCGCTGGATTCCGGTGGGGTCGTCAAGGCGATCAACGCCAAGGGATTTGCCGGCATCACCACCGGTCAGATCGAGAACCTCACCGAACTGGCCAAACAGCACGGCGCCAAGGGCCTCGCCTTCATCAAGGTGGAAAACGGCGAGTGGAAGTCGCCCATCGTGAAGTTCTTCACCGACGCCGAAAAGGCCGCGCTGACCGAACGCCTCGGCATCGAGGAGGGCGACCTCATCCTGTTCGGGGCCGACAGCTGGGAAACGGTGTGCGAGGTGCTGGGACGCATCCGTCTGCGCGTCGCGGAGATCCTCCGGCTCGTCAAGGATCCCTCCCAACTCAATTTTCTCTGGGTGGTCGACTTCCCGCTGCTCGCCTACAGCGCCGAGGAGCAGAAATGGAACGCCGTGCACCATCCGTTCACCCGGCCGAAGGCCGAGGACCTTCCGCTCATCGAGGCCGGAGAATACGGCAAGGTGCGCGCCGAGGCCTACGACGTCGTGCTCAACGGCGTGGAAATCGGCGGCGGCAGCATCCGGATCCACGAGGCGGACCTTCAGGCCAAGATGTTTGGCGTGCTGGGCATCACTCCGGAAAAACAACAGCTCCTCTTCCCGCACCTGCTCAAGGCGTTCAAATTCGGCGCGCCTCCGCATGGCGGCGTGGCCCTCGGGGTGGACCGCCTCGTCATGCTGGCCGTCGGCACGGAAAACATCCGCGACGTGGTGGCCTTCCCGAAAAACAACCGCGGCGAGGACCTGATGATGAGCTCGCCCAGCCCCGCCGAGCCGCGCCAGCTGCGCGAGCTGGGGCTTCAGGTCGGCAAAAAGGTCTGACGCGTTTCCCCGCGCGGTCCGGCGCCCTCCGGAAGAGGGCGCGCGCCGCCGCGGGATCTCAGGCCGGTTCGATGACAACCGCGGTGCCGTAGCACAGCACCTCCGTGGCGGAATCCTGGGGGCCGACCTCGGAGGCGTCGTAGCGCACGCCGACGATGGCATTGGCGCCCATCTGCTGCGCATGCGCGACCATGTCGTCATAGGCATGCTGGCGCGCCTGCTCGCACATCTGGGTGTACGCGCCGATGCGTCCGCCCACGATGCTCTTCAGTCCCCCGAGCAGCCCCTGGGCGATGGTGGGGGAACGGACGGTGATCCCGCGGACCACTCCCTTGTATTCCTTGATGCGGTAACCTTCGACGTCGAGGGTGGTGGTGACGATCATAGGGTGTTCTGGATGGCGATCAGCCGGTCATACATGGGGCGCAAGCCTTCGGGGATGACGCGGGTGTTGCCGAGGACGGTCATGAAATTCACATCCCCCACCCAGCGCGGAACGATGTGCAGGTGCAGATGGTCGGCGACCCCGGCGCCGGCGGCCTTGCCGATGTTCCAGCCGACATTGAACCCCTGGGCCTTCACGGCCTCCCGCAACAGGCGCTGGGCGTGGAGGCACAGCTGCCAGAGTTCGAGGACCTCGGTTTCCACCAACTCCGCCATGTCCGAGACCTTCCGGTACGGCACCGCCATGAGATGCCCGGACGAATAGGGATATTTGTTCATGATGAGGAAGGTGCTCTTCCGGCGGGTGACCACCAGATGGGCGGCATCGTCCGTGGCCTGGGCGGCCGCGGTGAGAAAGTCGGTGCTGCCGGGCTGGTCCTGCGTCTGAAAATATTCCACCCGCCAGGGGGCCCAGAGGGATTCGAGGTGCGCTTTCGGGAATTCTTCGTTCACGTGCTGGTGTCGATGGTGTAGGTGCGGACGGTTTGGGTTTTTCCTTTGATGGGAATTTCGCCGCAGGGTCGGAAGGGGAACTGACTGCGGGCGGCCACAAAGGTGTATTCGCTGACCAGGATGTCAACGTTGTGTTCGCGGGTGGCCTGTTCGAGGCGCGAGGCGAGATTGATGGAATCGCCGATGGCGGTGAATTCCATGCGGCGCTTCGAGCCGATGTTGCCGACGATGGCGAGGCCGGTGTTGATGCCGATGCCGATGCGCAGTTCGACCACGTTGTGGCGGGATTTGTCCTGTGCGGCGGACCATTTTTCCTGCAGCTCACCGAGCACCCTGCGCATGTCGAGCGCGGCGTTGATGGCGTGTTCCTCCTGGTAGTCGTCGTCGCGCAGCGCTCCGAAGAGCGCCATCAGCCCGTCGCCCATGAACTTGTTGAGATGGCCGTGGTTCCGGAAGACCGCCTCGATCATCTTCTCGAAATAATCGTTGAGCAGGTCGACGGTCTTTTCGGGGCTGAGTTGCTCGGACAGCGTGGTGAAGCCGCGCACATCGGCAAAGAGCGCGGTCACCTTCTTGCGGTTGCTGAAGAGGTCGGCGGATTTTCCGGTGTAAATGACATCATGCAGAACGTCCTCGGACACGTACCGCGTGAGCGCATTCCGAAGATCCTCGCGCTGTTGAAGCCCCAGTGCCATCTTGTCGATGGCGGCGGCGACCTCGCCGAATTCGTCGTTGGTTGTGACCTCCACCTTCCGGTTGAAATCCCCGGAGGCAATGCGCTCGACCGCGGCGCGAATGGCATGCAGCGGCCGCGAGATGCGGTTGGCGGCGAGGCTGGCCAGGGCGTAGGCGGCAATGAGGGAAAGCCCGAGCGCCAGCGCGCCGCTGTAGAGGAGGCCCTGGAAACGCTTCACCGCCTCGGTGGCCTGAATGTCCACGCCGACCGCCCCGACCACGTCCCCCTCGGCGTTCCGGATGGGGGCGTTGGCGGTGAGCCAGGTTCCCCACTGGTCGGTGACAAATTCCTCATCCGCCTGATAGTCGTTGAAACGCACGCGGTAGTTGGGATTGTCGGTCTTGTAGATGTCGCCCACGTTGGATTTGTCCACGCCGTCCTCCTCCGCATCGATGACAAACTCCGCGATGCGCGGATCCTTGGCGTAAGGGCGCATGGAATAAATGAAACGCACGTCGATGTCCTTGCGGCGGTTGGCATCGCGGGCCCGGCGAAGCTGCTGCTCGAGTTCGCGGTAGGCGGGGGTGTCCTGGTCGGCGCGGGTTTTGACCTGCTCGTGTTTTTCGGCATCAAGCATCGCCCCCGCCGTCGCCGCGACGGAAAGGACGTTGGACTGCATGAGGTCGAAAAACAGCGTGCGCGTGGGCCAGTAGAGCATGGCAACCACCAAGGTGCTGCTCAACACGGCGAGCAGCAGGAAGAGGAGAAAGACCTTGGTTCGAAAGCGCATCGCCTGCCTCGGCAGGAACTCGGGAAATCAGGGCAAATTGTCAAGCACGGCCTGCGCGGCACGCCGGCTGGCCCCTTCGCCGTCCAGCAGGGAAACCAGCTCCTGTTCCTCGCGAACGAGGGCTTCGCGGGCGGCGGGATCATTCAAAAGCCGCAGCGCCTCACCGGCCAGGGCCGATGGCGTGGCAAAGTGCTGGATGAATTCCCGGACCACGTGCGGAGCCGGTTTGGCGGGCAGGCGCGGGTCGGAGGGAGGGTTTTTCCGATAATTGTTCAGAATGTTGATGATGCCGAGACAGTCGACGTCGACGAGCCGGCGTCCGACTTCAAAGGTCAGCCAGGCGACCTTGTAAATGAGGCAGTAGGGGAGTCCGAAGTAGGCCGCCTCGAGCGTGGCGGTGCCGGAGCAGACGATGCCGGCGGTGGCGCGCTGCATGAGGTCGTGCGCATTGCCGCAGCGGATGGCGATGGGCACGCCGAGGGCCATCTGCCGCATGCGGGCGGCATGTTCCTCGCTGGCGGCGGCGGCTTCAAAACGCGTTTCCGGCCGGCGGGCCAGAATGATTTTGGCCGCTTCCACCATGGGGGGAAAGATGCGTTTCACCTCGCGCGAGCGGCTGCCGGGGAAAAGGCCGAGCAGGTTTTCCTCGCGGGGGGCGCCGGTTTTTTCCCGGGCGAGCGATTCCAGCAGGGGATGTCCGGCAAAGACGGTGTGGAGTCCGCTGGCCTCATACATCGGCTGCTCGAAGGGAAACACGCAGATCATCAGGTCGAGGATGCGGGCCATCTTTTTGATCCGGCCCCGGTTCCACGCCCAGACCTGCGGACTGATGTAGTAGAGGATTTTCCCCGGAAACCCCCGGTCGCGCAGGGCCCGGGCGAGGCGCAGGTTGAATCCGGGGTAATCGACAAAAAGAACCGCGTCGGGCTTTTCCCGGGCGATGTCGGCGAGCATCGCGTGGAATTTCCTCCGGAAATACCCGTAGTGTTTCAGCACGTCCCAGAGCCCCAGAACACCCGCCTCGGCGATCCAGTTGTCAAAGGGCGCCTCCGCCAGAACCTGCATCTTCGGGCCGCCCGCGCCAAGGAAACGCAGGGACGGATCCAGTTCCCGCAGGGCGTTCATGAGCTCGGAAGCCCGTGCGTCGCCGCTGGCCTCGCCGGCGACCATCCAAAGGGTGCGCGATGCCTTCATGGGGCGGGAGGAATCGGACGCCGAGGGGCTCTCCGCGGGAATGCCGGTGTCATTTTTTCTTTCGCGGATCGGCTTCTTCGATGCGGCGGGTGATTTCCAGGGCGATGTCGAGCGCGTCCGCCGCCTGCTGTCCGGAAACCTTCGGTTTCGCGCCCTCGCGCGCGCACTGCAGGAAGGATTCGAGCTCGTTGCGCAGGGGTTCGCCTTTTTCCACCTCGACCGGCTCGCGCACGATGCGGCGGCCGTTGAAGGCGGTGACGATGGACGTGTCGGTGGCCAGCCCGACCAGCTTGCCGAGCATGGAGCTCTCCGCCTCGTTGTCTCCGGCCAGTCGGAGCAGGTAGCCGGACTGGTTTTGATAGTCGAGCGAGAGGTAGGCGTTTTCCTGGAAAACGCGGATCTTGCGGATGCGGTCCTGGCTGATGCGGCTGGCGGTCACATTGGCCACGCAGCCGTTCTCAAAACGGAAGCGCACGTTGGCGATGTCCTCGCCCTTGCTGAGCACCGAAATGCCCACGGCGTCGAGACTCACGATGGGCGAGCGGACGATATGGAGAATGATCTCGATGTCATGGATCATGAGATCCAGAACCACGCCCACGTCGGTGCTCCGGTTGGGATAGGGCGACAGACGTGTGACCTCGAGAAAGCGGGGATTCCGCAGCTTGCGTTCCAGCGCGGCGAGCACCGGATTGAAGCGCTCGATGTGCCCGACCTGCAGCACGCAGCGTTTTTCCGCGGCGAGTTCCGAAAGCGCGCGCGCCGCCTCCGGGGTGTCGGCGATGGGTTTTTCAATGAGAAGGTGTTTGCCGCGTTCGAGCAGGAACTTCCCGATTTCGAAATGGGTGACCGTCGGCGTGCAGATCGTGGCCGCATCCACCAGGCCGGCAAATTCCTCCAGCGAGCCGACGGCCCGGGTGTGGTATTTTTTGGCCACCCGCTGGGCGGTTTCCGGATTGCTGTCGTAAACCGCCGTGAGCTGCGACCCCGGGAGCTCGGAGTAGACACGGGCGTGATTGACCCCCATGTGACCGACCCCGACCACTCCGGTGCGAAGAGGAGAAGAAGAACCGCTCATTGTGAAAATCCGTTTTGTTCCGAAATGCCGTAAAGCGTGATGCCGGCGGCCGCGGCCGCGGCGCAGACGCGCGGGCGGTCAAGCAGGAGGGTGCAGAGGGCTTCCATGGCGATGATGCGCACACCGGCCTCCCGGGCGACCTCCACCGTCCTTTCGCCGATCACCGGAACGTCAAAGCGCATGTCCTGGTTGGGTTTGGTGACCTTGACCATGATGGCGTCGTGGCGGCCGAGGGCGCCTCCCCGGCGGATGCAGTCGTTGGTCCCCTCGAAGGCCTCCACGGCCAACACGGTGCCGTTGCGCACGACCACCGTCTGTCCGATGTCGAGCCGGCTGGTTTCCTTGGCGATTTCAAAACCGAACCGGATGTCCTCGATCCGGCGGTTTTTGATCTTCGGTCCGGCGATGTGGCCGACCGGCGCCATGTGATCCTCCAGGAACGTCGTGGCCTTGAGAACCTCCACGCCCACCTTGGCGAGCTGGTGGGCGACCTCCCCGAAAAGGGTTTCCGCATTGCGCCGCTTCAGCCGGGCAAGCAGGACCAGGGCCTGCCAGTCTGGCCGAAGATTGAAGAGATTCCCGGGGGCGATCTGACCGGCCATCATGGCATGCCGGGCGCCGGATTTTTTGGCCGCGGCCAGCAGTTTTCCCAACTGGCCGACCTTCATCCAATGCACCTCGTCGGCCGCCGCCGCGGTGGACTCCGGAGTTTCCTTTTCAAAGGCGGCAACGGCAATCCGGCGCACGCCGGCGGCCCGGGCACCGGCAATGACCAAGGCCGGGTAGCGGCCGCCGCCTGCAATGAGAAATAGGGATTCCGGTGTGCTCAAGCCTTCCAAGCTAACGGGCCGGCTGCCGGGCTGACAAGCGCCTCTCGTTCAAAAGGAATCCTCGAAGCGGTTGACGCGGAAATTGGAGGATTTTTTGGGCGAGGGGGAGGGCGATGACACCCGGGAGTTTCCGCGGTTGTTTTGTGCGGTCCGGAGGGAGTCCACCCCGGAGGGGGGCTGACCCCGTCCCATGTCGAACGTGTTGATCTGCACGAGGGCGCTGCGTCCGGCGCCGGGCAGTTTGCGCCGGGCCTCAATGAAGGCGATGGGCGAGTAGTAGTTGCTGTAGTCCTTCGCGAATCCGCGCTGATTGTATCCGATGTAGATGTTTTTGCGGATCTCGAAATGGAGGTGGGCCGTGTACATGCCCCGGTTGGTGCCGATGGTTCCCACCTGCTGGCCGCGGACCACCTGTTGGTTTTCGCGAACCATGATCTCGTTGAGGTGGGCGTAAACGGAGTCGACGGTTTTCAGCTTCTGGTCCTCCAGGAAGGTGTGCCGGATGATGACCAGGTTGCCCCAGCCCATCCGCATGTCCCGGGCCAGCACAACGATGCCATTGGCGGTGGAATAAACCGGTTTGCCCAAGTCGCTGTTGCCCCCCTCGATGCCGTTCCAGTCGTCGCCCATGTGGTAGTTGGGCCGAAACCCCCGCGAGCGATAATACCCTTCCCCGTCCGGTTTGCCCACGGGTTGATCGAATCCGTCGGCCAACCGCGTGCGGGCCGTCTGCGGGGACGGCGCGCTGATCAACCCGGCCACGAGGCCAAACAGGAAGATCCAGTAGAGATGCTTGCGGAGGAAACCCATGGAAAAATCCATTTTACGTCCGGTTCGGGGGAGGGCGCAACTTTTTCGAGCCGCGAACTTGTGCCGCCGTTGCATGGCGCCTATCGTTGCACAATGGCTTCCGTGACTTTTCTCGGGACGGGGCCGGGTGATGTTCTGCCCGGTCGGTTTCAATCCAGCCTCCTCCTCGAGATGGACGACGCCCGGATTTTGCTGGACGCCGGGGAGCCTTGCAGCGGTCAATTGCTGAATCTCGGCATTTCCCTGGAGGAACTCGACGCCGTCTGGATCACCCACGGCCATTCCGACCACGTCGGCGGATTGCCGCTTCTGTTGCAGGCAAGCTGGTTGCACGGACGCACCCGGAAGCTGCCGCTGGGGCTTCCGAAACACCTCATCGGCCCCCTCCAGGGATGGCTGCGGGCGGTGTTTCTGCCGTCTCTGCCGTTTGCCCTCGAGCCCTTCGGCTGGCAGGCGGGACGGGCGGTGACATTCGGAAACCTCACCGTCACCCCGCACTCCACGTCACACCTGGACCGGATCCGCCGGGAACTGGCGGACCCGGGCATTGAAAGTTTTCTTTTCGACATCCGTCAGGGGCAAAAACGGATGGTCTACAGCGGCGACCTCGGATCCGCGCGGGACCTCGTCCCGGTCCTGGAGGGGCCGATGGATCTGCTGATTTGCGAGCTGGCGCATTTTTCCCTCGACGATCTGATCTCCGTGTTGTCCGGGGCGAAAATCGGGGCGCTTTGCCTGACCCATGTCGCGGGCACCTACGAGGAGGAGTCGCGCGGGGAGATCAAGTTGCGTTGCGACCGCGAACTGGCCGGCGTCGGGGAGGTTTATCTGCCCGAGGACGGAGAGGACCTGGAGTTCTGAGAAGAGATTCCCCGCGTTGGCGGAATGGCCTAATTCGTCCCCGGCGGCGGCTGCTGGGGCTGTGGCTTCACCGGCACGACCGGGAGGGGAAACCGCAGGCGGATTTCGCCATCCAGCCGGATCTCGACGGTGTAGATGCCGTGGCGGGCAAACTGGAGTCCGCCGAACACATGGACGTTCGTTACGTGCGAGTTCATTTCCGGCAGTTTGAACTTCACCTCGGCCTGGGCCAGCGGGGCCTCGTCCTCGCTGCTGAGAATGAGCGAACGCTGGGTGAATTCCCCCACGCCGCCGCACCAACGGGTGAACAGGCAGAGTTTGAAAACGCCGATCGGAACAACCGGGGCGGGAATGACGCCGATCACTCCGACGAGGGTTTGCTGTCCGCTGATTTCCGTGCGGACGTCCTCGCAGAGGACGGCGGCTTGCAGATCGGGAGGGATGAGGGTCATGCCTTGGGCCAAAGTAGGGCCAGGAGAAGGATTCCCAGCACAATGCGATAGATGCCGAAACTGACAAAGGTGTGGGACTGCACGTAGCGCAGCAGCCATTTGACGGCAATGAAGGAGACGACCGCCGCCACCACCGTGCCGAGGGCGAGCATGGCCCAGTCCTCATGCACCCCGTGTTTCAGGGCCTTGAAAATCTTGAAGGCGCCCGCCGCAAGCAGGGTCGGGATGCCCACCAGGAAGGAAAACTCCGTGGCCGCCACCCGGTTCAGCCCGAAGAGCATGGCAAAAATGATCGTCGATCCCGAACGCGACGCCCCCGGGAAGACGGCCGCCACCAATTGGGCCAGCGCGACGATGATCACAATGGTCCACGTGATCTGATCGTTCAGGATCCTTTTCTTCAGAACCATCTCGACCCCGATGAACACCAGTCCTCCGATGATGAGGGCGGTGGCGACGGGAGGGACCGTTTCGGGGAGTTCAAAGCCGGCCTTGTCGAGAAGGAGGCCCCCCACCGCAGTCAGGAAAAACGCCGCAAAGATCTTGAGGTTCAAATCGCGGCTGGCGGGTTCGCGCCACCGGAGGAGCATGGCAATGCGCGCCCGGAAAAGGGGCAGGACGGCCAAAACCGCCCCACATTGAATGACAACGTTGAAAAGATCCGATTTCTGTCCGCCCACCCAATGCTCGACGATGAGCAGGTGGCCGGTGGAGGAGACGGGAATGAATTCGGTGAGGCCCTCGACAAACCCGAGGATGATCACCTGCAGCCAGAGCGGCATGGAGTCCGGAGGCGCGGACTAGATGGCGCTTTCGCCGGTTTCTTCGGTGCGGATGCGAATGGCGTTTTCGATGGGAAGGACGAAAATCTTGCCGTCGCCGATCTTGCCGGTTTTGGCCGAATTCGAGATGGCCTTCACGGCCTTGTCCACGATGGAATCGGAGACCACGATTTCGAATTTCACCTTGGGAAGAAAATCCACCGTGTATTCGCTGCCGCGATAGATCTCAGTGTGACCCTTCTGGCGGCCAAAGCCCTTGACTTCGCTGACCGTCATGCCCTCGATCCCCACTTCTGCGAGAGCCTCTTTGACGTCTTCCATTTTGAAGGGTTTGATAATGGCCTCAATTTTCTTCATAACCCGACTGTCTTAGGCGGGGGATACCCTCTTGGCAAGCCGGGATGCGAGGGGAAGGCCGGGATTTTCCCGCAAGGCGCCGGTTCCGGCGGCTTCCCCCGGACGTTTCCAAAGTGTCGGCCCCCGGCATTTTCCCCCGGATTTGCTTTTCCCCGGCCCCAAAACCACATAAACTGAAACTTTTCCGGAACGAAGGGTCCGGAGCTTCCCCGGGGGTATAGCTCAACGGTCAGAGCAGGCGGCTCATAACTGCTTGGTTCACGGTTCGAATCCGTGTGCCCCCACATTTTATTGACGCCCGCCGGTCCAGCGGGGAGTGATGATGGCATGAAGTCTCCGCTGCGCCTGATTGCGAGGGTGGTCTTTCTGGCTGTGGTGCTGGTGCTGCTTGCCGGCGGGATCCTGCTGGCACGATTCACGTCGTGGCGCGCGGACAAGATGGCCGCCCTCGACGCCGACAGTGAGGTCGGGCGGACGAATGCGGGCCCGGTGGAATTTCTCGTGGAGGGGGAGGGGCCGGCCATACTCGTCTTTCACGGGGCCCCCGGAGGATACGACCAGGCGAAATTGCTGGCCGCCGGACTGCGGGACGAGGGGTTTCAGGTCATCGCGCCGTCCCGCCCGGGCTACCTGCGCACCCCGCTGGAAACCGGCCTGCTTCCCATGCAGCAGGCGGATGCCATGGCGGCCCTGCTGGACGAACTCGGGGTGGATAAGGTCCGGGTGCTCGCCTTTTCCGAAGGCGCGCCGGCGGCGCTTTTTTTCGCCCGCAGGCATGCGCAACGCACCGCGGCCCTCACCCTGATTTCGCCGGTGACCAAACGGTTCAACCCGTTTGCGGCCGCGGAAACCACCGGGGTCGAATTCGGCCGCGAGATCCTGCGCGGTCTCACCGGGGATGTCGGCGCCTGGGTGGCCTGGGAGATTGCGGAGCGCGATCCGCGGCGGGGACTGGAATGGTTGCTTCGCAAGACCAGCACCCTGACCGAGGACCAACGGGCGGCGGTTGTGCAGGCAATCGCGGCGGATCCGGTGCAGTGTGACTGGTATGCGGGCCTCATGGGTTCGTTCAATCCGCTCAGCCCGCGGGAAACCGGGGCGCGCAATGACCTGCTGCAGATCCGGGCCCTGGAGGATTTCCCCTGGGCAAAGATGGAGGTGCCCGCCTTGTTCGTCCATGGGGAGAAGGACCTCTGTGTGCCCCTGGAGGACAGCCGGGCCGCCGCGACGGCCATGCCGGATGCGGAGCTGATGGTGGTGCCGGACGCGGGTCATGTCGTGCAACTCGGCCCGCAGGCGGGCGGCGTGCGCAAAAAACTCGTGGAATTTTTCCGTCAACACGCCGGCGGCGAAGCTCAACCCTAGCATGGACTTCTTCGAAAGACAGGCACGCGCCCAACGCCGGACCCGCTGGCTGATTGTGTATTTTCTGCTTGCCGTGGTGGGCATCATCGCGGCGTTGCAGGCCGTGTTTTCGAATCTTCTGGGGGTGCCCTATGGGGACCTCGAAACCCTGGCGTGGGTCTCGGGCGGGGTGCTCGTCACCGTGACGCTCGGCAGCATCGTGAAAATGGCCGAACTTTCCCAGGGCGGGCGCGTGGTGGCCGTAATGCTGGGCGGTGAGCCGGTGGCGCCAAACACCCAGGATCTCGACGAACGCAGGCTTCTCAATGTCGTGGAGGAAATGGCCCTGGCGTCGGGCGTTCCGGTTCCCGAGGTGTACCTGCTGCCGGATTCCTCCATCAATGCGTTTGCCGCCGGTCACGGTCCGGGCGACGCCGTCATCGGGGTGACCTGCGGCTGCATCAGGAAGCTCACCCGCGACGAGCTGCAGGGCGTGATCGCCCATGAGTTCAGTCACCTCCTTCACGGGGACATGAAGCTGAACATTCAGCTCATGGGGCTGCTCAACGGCATCCTCTGCCTGGCGCTCATCGGAGGGTTCCTGTTTCGTCTGGGCGCCTACGCCCCCCGCGAACGTTCGAGCGACAGCCGCCGGGGCGGGGTGATGCTTGCCCTGCTGGCCGCCGGCGCCGCGTTGTATCTGGTCGGCTGGATCGGGGTGTTTTTCGGCAACCTCATCAAGGCGGCGGTGAGCCGTCAGCGGGAGTTCCTGGCCGACGCCGCTGCCGTCCAGTTCACCCGCAACCCGCTGGGCATCGCCGGCGCGCTGGCCAAGATCCGCAAGTTTGCCTCCCGCCTTTCCAGTCCGCGCGCGGCCGAGGCCAGCCACCTCTATTTCAGCAACGGACTGGCCGACCCCCTGTTGTCCCTCTTCGCCACCCATCCGCCCATCGAGGAACGCATTCGCGCCGTCGCGCCGGATTTCAATCCCGACGACGTGAAGCTGCCGGAGCCGCCACCCCTGCCCAGGGAGTCCGGCCAGCCCCAGGACGGTTTGCTCAGCGCACGGTCGTTGGCCCGCGCGACGGCCCTCCTGGCGGGCCTGCCGGGATTTGCCGGCGAATCCGTCCGCGACCTTCAGGGCGCCTGCGCCTTTGTTTACACCCTCCTGCTTGACGAGCGCCCCGAAATTCGCGCCGAACAGCTTCGCGATCTGAAAATCGACGAGGCCATGCGCGCGGAGATGATGCGGCTTTATCAACGCCGCGGCGAAATCGCCCTCGAGCAGCGCCTGCCCCTGGTGGATCTGGTGATTCCCACCCTGCGGCATTTGTCCCCCGATCAATACGCCGTCTTCCGGAACAATGTGCGCCATCTGGTGGAGAGCGACCGCGAAATCCATCTCTTCGAATACGCGCTGCAGAAGACGATCCTCCGCCATCTTGAGTTGTTTTTCACCAACTCGCGCGGCCCGGCGGTCAAATACCGTTCGGTGGTTCAGGTCCTTCCCGAAGTGGAGGCCCTGCTCACCGGCCTGGCCGTGGTGGGACATGACACGGCCGAGACTCGCGAGGCCGCCTTTGCCGCGGGGGTGCGCGAACTGCTCATCAACACCGCCTCCCATCCGCTCCACTGCGGAACCTCCTGCGATCTGTCCGCCATCGATGCCGCGCTCGACCGGCTGGCGGAGTCGTCGCCGGATGTCAAAAGAACCGTCCTGCGGGCCTGCCGGGAGGTGGTGGCGCACGACGGCACCGTCGAGCTTCCGGAATACGAACTCCTCCGCGCCATCGCCGACGCGCTCGACGCCCCGATGCCGCCCCTGGCGCCGTCATCATGAAACGCCGCCGTCATTCCCCTTCGCCCGCCGAACGCTCCGGGGCAACGGCGTCCGTTTCCTCCTGGCTGTCCCCGACGGCGGCGGAGGAGCTGGAGCGCGAAGGCACCACCGCGTACCGGATCTTTTCCTCGGAGCATCAGTGGATCGAACGCTTCGGCGCCACGGCGATGATTTCCGTGAAGGATCACGCCGCGGCGGAACCCTTGCTCGCCGGGCTGGAGAACTGGCAAAAGGAGGTCGGCGTGACGCTCTCCCGCGTTTATGTGCGCCTGCTCGTCCGGCAGCCGAGGGAGAACGACCAGCCGGTGCTGCTGCGGGGCGAACCCGACGCGTCGACCCGCGAGGTTGTGCGGGAAAGCGGACTGTCCTACGAGGTCGATTTTGCCTCCGGGTATTCCGTGGGGATGTTTTGCGATCAGCGCGCCAACCGGCTCCGCCTCCGCTCCCTCCGGCCGGTTCATGTGCTGAACACCTTTGCCTACACCTGCGCCTTTTCCGTGGCCGCCGCTGCGGAGGGAGCCCGTACGCTGAGCGTGGATCTTTCCAAATCCTCCCTGAATCGCGGACGCCGCAATTTCGAGCTCAACGGACTCGATCCGTCCGCGCATCGTTTCATTGCCGACGACGTGCTCGCGGTGCTTCCGCGGTTGGCCGCCCGCGGCGAACAATTTGACGTCATCATTCTCGACCCGCCCACTTTCGGCCGGGCCGGACCCAAGCGCACCTTCCGCGCCGCGAAGGACTACGAGGAATTGATGGCCCTCGCCCTGGCCTGCGCCGCCCCCGGGGCCTCCCTCCTGCTTTCGACCAACTGCACTTCCCTCAACGTCTTCAAACTGCGCTCGATGGCGTCCCGGGTGGCGCGGGGACGGGTCGAATTCCTGCCGCCGGTCTCCCAGCCGGATTTTCCGCCCGGACACGGTTCCTCCACGGTTTGGGCGGTCCGCAAGTAGGGATGGAAGGTTCTGGTTCTGAGTGAGTTGGGATCAGTGTGTCATTGACGGGTCCCCCGGCGCTGAAAACAATGGACTGCTTCCCATGAAAGTATCCCTTGAACTCCTGCTCCAGCGCATCAAAGCCAAGGATCCCCACCACCATGAATTTCATCAGGCGGTCGAGGAGGTTCTGTTTTCCCTGGCTCCCTTCCTGAAGGAAAACCCTCACTACGCCGAACAGGGGCTCCTTGAGCGCCTGGTGGAACCGGAGCGCATCATCATCTTCCGCGTCCCCTGGGTGGATGATCACGGACAGGTTCATGTCAATCGGGGATACCGCGTGCAAATGAACAGCGCCATCGGGCCCTACAAGGGAGGATTGCGTTTTCACCCCTCGGTGAACCTGAGCATTCTGAAATTCCTCGCCTTTGAGCAGGTTTTCAAAAATTCCCTGACCACCCTTCCCATGGGCGGTGGAAAAGGCGGCGCGGATTTTGATCCCAAGGGCAAAAGCGATGGCGAGATCATGCGTTTCTGCCAGTCGTTCATCTCGGAGTTGTTCCGTCACATCGGACCCGACACCGACATTCCCGCCGGCGACATCGGGGTGGGCGCACGGGAGATCGGCTTTCTTTTCGGCCAGTATCGCAAGCTGGCCAATCAGTTCACCTCCACCTTCACGGGGAAGGGATTGAGCTACGGAGGCAGTCTCATCCGGCCGGAGGCCACCGGCTACGGCTGTGTCTATTTTGCCCAGGAAATGCTGCACACGCGTTCGCGGGTGATCGACGGATTGCGTGTCGCCATTTCCGGGTCGGGAAACGTGTCCCTTTATGCTGCGAAAAAATGTCTCGAACTCGGCGCGAAGGTCATTTCGCTGTCGGATTCCAACGGCACGGTCCACATTCCCGGGGGACTCGACGAGGAGAAGCTGGCCTGGGTGATGGAGCTCAAAATGGTTCACCGAGGCCGCATCCGGGACTTCGCGGAGGAGTTTCATCTGCCTTATTTTGAAAACGGAACCCCCTGGCACTTGGAATGTGACATCGCCCTTCCCTGCGCCACGCAAAATGAACTCCATGCCGAGGATGCCAAAACGCTCCTGAAGAACGGGTGTTTCTGCGTCGCCGAGGGCGCGAACATGCCGTCCACCCTCGAGGCCACCAATCTCTTTTTGGAGGCCAGGATCCTGTATGCTCCGGGGAAGGCTTCCAACGCCGGCGGAGTGGCCACCAGCGGATTGGAAATGACCCAGAACGCCGTCCGCATGTCATGGACCGAAGGGGAGGTCGACACCAAGCTGCATGCGATCATGCAGGCGATCCATCACTCCTGCGTTTCCCACGGCCGGGTGGGTGACAATTACACCAACTACGTCCAGGGAGCGAACGTCGCCGGCTTCGTGAAAGTGGCCAATGCCATGCTGGCCCAAGGCATTGTGTAGACCGCGGCAAACCCTCACAGCGATCAGTCGGATCAGTCCGTTCCCGCTTCCCCTTTCTCACGGAGCCTCATGAGGAGAAGATCCCGGTTGGCCTGTGCGTTCCGGTAGGCCGGGTCGATGTCAAGCGCCGTTTGAAACGCGGACAGCGCCTCGGCGGGCCGGCCCATGAGGAAAAGAGCCACGCCGAGGTTGTTGTAGGCGACGGCACAGCGGGCATCCAGTGCAATGGCCCGGCGGAAATGCTTCTCCGCCTCCGGGGCGTCGCCCTGCTGGAGGAACAGTTTGCCGAAATTGTTGTGGATCTCGACCTTCCAAGGCGCGAGTTCCCGGGCCTTTTGCAATTCGGCGGCGGCCTCCTCCGGCCGGCCGGCCATCATCAGGGCGAGACCCAGAGCGCTTCGGGCGCCGGGGTGCGCGGGGTGCAGTTTCGTCGCGTCCTCAAGGTGGGCGATCGCTTCCGGCAGCCGGGAGGGGTCGGTTTCGCTTTCCTCCAGCACCAGGGAGCCGGCGTTGAAATGGGCGCTGGCCAGCCAGGGTTTGAGCCGCAGGGCCTCCCGGAACTGGACCAGGGCCTCGTCCTTCCGGCCGAGTTTCCACAGCGCAAGACCGAGGTTGTTCCGTGCCTCGGGAAAATCGGCGCGTCTTTTGAGGGCTTCCCCGATGTTCGCGAGGGCTTCGAAAACGCGCTCCTGTTCCAGTTGGGCGGCACCCAGGCTGTTGAGGGCCGGGGCGGATTCGGGATATCGCTCGACGGCCCGGGTCCACAGGGCCTCCGCATTCCGGAAAACCGCCGCATGGGCATGGCTGAGCGTGGTCAGAATGACAACCACCGCCCCAAGCAGCGTGATTTCCGCGTTTTTCCAGGGGTTCCGCAAACGCCGATACGCCGCTTCCGCCCCGGCGACGACCAGCCCGATCAATCCGATCATCGGAAGATAAACAAAATGATCGCTCACCCAGCTGAAGGCCATGAACGCCATCGGCTGGAGTCCCAGCACGGGCAGCAGATTGAGCAGAAAAAAACCAAGGCCCAGCACGGCGTGGCGTCCCCAGCCGGCCCTCCGTGTCCAAAACCATCGGAACAAAATGGCAAAAGCCGGCACGGTCAGCAGTTGCCAGGCGGCGGGCGGATCGATTTTCCAGTGCGGATAAATGGGGGACAGTCCGACAGGCAGGAAAAACTGCACCAGATAAAACCAGGCGTTCACCCCAGCGCCGGCCAGCCGCGCCACCCAGCCGAGGTCCGGAATCGGATACTCCCCGATGGCCCGCGTGTTTTGAAACCAGATCGTCACGCAACCGAAAATCAGCGAAATCCCCGCGAAGGGAAGGACGGACAAAATGTCCCGCCGGTCCAGGGTCCCGCGTTTCCACCAGCAGTATAACAGCGCCACAGCCGGAAACATGACGACCGAGGATTTGCTAAGCATGGCTGCGAGAAAAAATAAGACCGCTCCCACCAGTCGGCCGCTCCGCCGCCGCTCGTCGTAGTCGATGTACCCCAACATCGCGAGCAGCAGAAAGGGCAGGGACACCGTGTTCTTGATCTGGCTGATCCAGGCCACGGATTCCACCGTCAGGGGATGGGCGGCAAAGAGAAGCCCTCCCAGCCAGCCCCAGCGCAGTCCGAGACGGCCAAGCAACCTCCAGATCAACAGCGCGCCGGTCAGATGGCAGACCAGGTTGAACACGCGATAACCCGTCGGAACCGGCCCCCACAACTGCCAGAGTCCCCAGGCAATCAGGGATTTGACCGGATAATAGTCGCTTTCGGACGGCTCGGTCCAGATTCGGCGCAGTCCGTCCAGGTCCCGCAGGTTCAAATTGGCGGAGATTTGCTGGTCGTCGTCCCAGAGCCAGCCGCCATCCAGGGACGGAGACACCGCCAGAAAACCCACGACAAAAATCGCCATGCACTGCAGGAGGAAGAGGCCGCCGGTCCTTCGGCTCCCCGGCGGATCGGAGGGAGCGAGGGACGGTGATGCGGGGTGTTGCATGGAAACGCGCGATTCTATGACCATCCCGCAACCGGTCAAGGTAAGGTCTTTTTCGTGTCGTGTGAAGGCGGTCGGCATCCCGGCTGGTCCGGGAAAAGTGGAACAAGGATGATTGACGGAGAAACATCCTCCCCCGAAGTCCTGGAAAACGATTCCGGAACGGAAAACGCCCCGGCTCGCACGGCGTGTTCCCCGGCCTCCTTCCATCGCTAAGTCCGGATGCGCTTAGTAATCCTTGTATGGGGGTGATGACCGGTCAATCCGGGGTTTGCCGACCCCAAGCGGCCGGATAGCTTATCTGCGCGTTAGGCAGGCTGTTGGGATTGTTTCAGGAAAAAATAAACGGAGGAACCTTGTGAAAAAGGTCGGGAGGGAACATTTATTAGAAAATAAGCAACCTGTTTCATAAACCGGCAAAAACCCTTCTTAAAACGTTAAGATGTAGAATTAACCTGTTGCATAGATGAAAATGCAATCTTAGCGGTGCTAAAGACTTGACAGGTGGAGGGCGTTCGACGATTCACGCGTTCACCATGCAAACAAAGTTGTTCCCCCCCCGTTTGGGATGTCCCGAACGATTCAATACGCTCTAAAGACCGCTGTTTTGATTTTTTGCTTGATGGGCGGCAGTCTTCGGGCCCAGACCAACACCTACACGTACCGATTTGAGGAGATTTACGCCTCAGGAACGATGAATCAGCTTCGTTATGATGCGGCTCCGGACGTGAATGCCCAGGCGCTTTTTCCGGGAATGACCAGTTCCGAGCAGTGGGCGGCCTTGTTGGAGTCGGGTTATGTTCTGGGAACGGGAGGGGGGCTGACCAGGGCGCAGGACGTTAGCGAGGACTGGCATCTGAACTGGATCAATCCGGAAGAATCTACCTGGAATTATTATGACGACTGGTGGATCAGTGGGCAGGATCTCAAGGTGCTGGCGTCCGGTTATCCGAGGACTCTTGCCAACCAGGGACCGCATGCGGGGGAGAGCATTCTTCTTAATCCGAACATTCTTGGAATGGGGGACGACAACTTTTTGTTCTGGGATCCCGAGGATCAAACCCTAAGTGTTTATAACTATCCCGGCGGCACCTTGGAATTCGATTACACTTGGACCGAATTCAGCTCCGGTTATTGGGCCGGGGAAACCCTTGCCTCCAAGCTGCATCTGCTGATCGGCTACGAGGAGGGAAATCTCTACTTTCTGGAAGGCGACAGCCTGATGGTGCGCTACAATCTGGCGGGCACCTCGGGGAATTCATTTACGGTCGAATTTGCGCCCACCAGTGACTTGGCGGGGTGGACATTGGGGGATGTGGTGGACGGAAGGGTCGATGGATTTACCTATATCGGCTGGGACGTGGGTGCCGTTGTGATAGGAACAAACGCCACCCTTCCGGTTCCCGAGCCGTCGGGTTTGGCCCTTCTGGCGATGGGCGGTTTAACCCTTGTCCTGAAGCGGAGGGTTCGCCGATAAACGGATCTGTTTTTAACGGATTTTGAGGGCGGGGACCCAATTGGTCGGTCCCCGCCTTTTTTTCTGGTGATTTGGGTCAGGCACCGGAGATACGCGCGTTTTGAGGGCGCCTCCGACGGGTTGGGCGGACGGCCGGGTCAGGAACTTTGGGCGAATGACCGCAGCTCTTTGTTGGAGACTCTTGAAGTTTTGGGAATCAATCGGGAGGATGGTCGGCCATCGCTTGGCATCCGACGCATGTATTCCTCTCCTTGTCCCGACCGTCTTCCGGATTTTTCTCTTTTTGACCGTCGTGCCAGGGAGGGGGAGACCCTCCGGGTGGCCTTTCTTGGCGGCAGCCTCACCTGGGGCGCGCAGGCCACCGATCCGCAAAAGACGTCCTATCGGGCGCTGGTCGGCAGAAAGCTTTGGGAAACCTACCCCTTGGCCCGTTTTGAGTTTCACGACGCCGCCATTGGAGGGACCGGTTCGCAATTGGCGGCCTTCCGGCTGGAGCGGGATGTGCTGGTTCACCGGCCCGACCTGGTTTTCCTGGATTTCACGATCAACGACGATGCCCATGCGCCGCCGCACCGGCATCGGGTCGCCGCCTACGAATCCCTGGTCCGCCGTCTGATCCTCCACGGGGCCGCAGTGGTTCAAATGATCCTGCCTGCCAAAAGGGATGTCGGTCCGCACCCCGTGCCCCGTCCGCTTGATGTCCGTCACAAGGAGATCGGGGCGGCTTATGGATTGCCCGTGGCCGATGCCGTGGATCTGGCGCGGCGCAGGGTGCGGGAAGGGCACACCACGGCGGATGTTTTGTGGGACGTTCCGGACGACCCGACCCATCCGGGGGATGCCGGGTACGCGCTGTATGCCGAAGCCGCCTGGGACGCGTTCACCCACGCCGTGGAGAGCCGGCGGAAATGTCGGCTTCCGGAAACCATGCTGTCAGATCCCTGGTACATGTCCGTCGGGCGGTTTCGATTGACCACCCTCGCATGCCCGCCCGAAGGCTGGCAGCCGGGCCGTCCGCACCGGAATGCCATCGCCTACGATTTCATCTGCTCCCGCTGGATGGATGACCTCCTGGTGGCCCGGGACTCCGCCCGGCCGCTGCGTCTCCGGTTCCGCGGCGGGGACGTGCTGCTGTTTGGAGAACAAACCCGGACTTCCGGGGATTATGCCGTGCGCATTGACGGGGGAGAACCCCGGCTCTACCCGGCACAGTGTGCGGAGGGAAACATGCGCCTGGTCCAGGTGGTGGCCGAGGGATTGGACCTGGAAGGGGAACACGAAATCGAGATCGCTCCCCTGCTGAAAAACGGCCAGGAACTGCGCCTGGAGAGCGTTTGCGTGGCCGGAGGTCCGGCCGGCGTCGTGGCGGGGTAGGGCGCCGGTCCGGCCTCGGAAGGTCCGCGGCCGGGGAACGTGAGCCGTCTCCCGGCCGGCCGGGCGAATGTTTTTTTCAGTCTGCGAACTCGACCACCGCCATGGTGTGGCCGTCAAACCGAGCGATGGTGAAATGGCACCGTCCGTTTTCCTGCGAAAATTCCAGCGGCTGATTGACCGGCTGCAGGTGCACCGCGCGGACCTTGCGCGGCACGCGAAGGGAAATGCTCACGTCATACGCCGGGATGGTTTCCTCCACCATTTCCAGGGTGGGCGTGCGTTTTTGCGGCAGGAAACTCAGCAGATGCACGACGGTGTCGTCGGCGCGTTCGTTCACCACCGCCTCGACGTAACGAGGACCGGTGATCCGCAGGGCCCGGTCGGGCAGCAATTCCTCAAGCGCGGCCGCCACGAGTTCGCGGCAGACGAGATTGCCGTGTGTTGCGCAGGCGCGCAGAACCGGCCAGGCCAAGAGGGCGCGGTTGCCGCGGATGACCGCCGCCGCATAGGGGGAAACCTCCCGCTTTGGCGGCGTCTGCGCATGGGAACAGAAGTGGTCCCACGTCCGCTCGAAATAGGGTTCGACCACACGGGCCAGCACGATGTCCGTTTCAGCCGGCACAAGGCGCATGCCCTGTTCGTAAAACACATGGTCGGTTTTCGGCAGGCCCTGGCCGCGCCCCTCCTCGAACCGGCAGTACGTCTTGGTGAACGGAGACGGTTCCCCCGGCGGGGTTTCCTGAATGACCCTGCCGCCGCGCTTCTCGAATTCGGCCAGACGCTGCTCGAGGGCGGCGTCCACCTTGACGCATTCGGGAACGTAAACCGCCGCATATCCGGAGAAATCCTCCTCCGGAGGCAGAAAGGCGAATTGCACCCCGAGCGGAGCCAGGATGCGCCAGGCTCCCTCGTGGGTTGTGCCGGCCCGGGTGTCCGTGGAGGGATCGGTGAACAACACCGCCATCTCCGCAACCGCCTTGGTGTCGCGGCACCAGGGTTCGCATTTTTTCACATGCGAGAAGACCTCTCCGATCACCGTGTAGGCGCCTTCGTCCAGCAGACCGGAGGGATGCAGTTGGTCCCCCACGCTGCAGCCGGCCCCATGGGCGAGCGCCTGGGCGCAGTCATAGAGCAGGGACGGCGCCGTGCGCAGACCTCCGAAATCCGCCCAGCCCTTGTGGAAGCGTCCGGTCATGCCGATCATGGGCAGTCCCAGCGGACGGACCAGCCGGACATGAATCGGAAAATACGTGTAGCCCCAGAAGCTGGTGGGCAGCGCCTCGATCTCCACATGCCGCAGGTAGGACTGCTCCTCGCGGACGGCGGTGAGCGGGCGGCTGTTGAACCAGATGGGCACCCCGGGTTGGTACCGGTCGGCCAGCGCCTTGAGGCGGTCCATGTAGTGCCGGGTCAGCCGCCGCGCGTAACCGGCCCGATCCTCGGCCGAGGCCGGATCGAGATTCCATTCCCGCATGCGGGCCTTGGCCCAGTTCGAAACGCTGGGCTGGTCCCAGCACATGTCAAAAAAGAGGCCGTCCACCGGCGCGAACCGTTGCAGCACTTCCTCGGTTTGCGCGCAGAGATAGTCCAGATACGGACTCGCCATGTCGAGGATCTGCCAGGAGGATTCCCCGCCGGAAAGCGGCGGGCGTCCCACGCGCCTGCCCTCCGGGTCGAGGGCGATCCACTCCGGATGGTGATCCGCCGCCCATTCGTCGCACTGTACGCTCAAATAGATCGGACACTTGATGTCGCGTTTGCGCAAAGCGGCGATCTGCAGGCCGAGAAGGTCGCAGGAAAGATGGGGGTGCCGGGCCTCATGGTCGGTCTCGTAATAGAGCAGCCCATGATGGCATTTGGCGAAGAGCGTGATGCTGTTGACCGACGCCGTGGCGAGGGTGTCGGCAAAGCGATCGGGATCAAAGGCGGCGCCGATGCCTTCGATGTACGGACTGGTGTGGAAATCGAGATGAACCTGACGGAAACGTTCCGGTGTGGAAGACATGCAAAAAGGATGCGCCAGACCCGGGTCTTCCGGAATGACAATTTGCGGCGGATCCATGTAAAATCCCGACATGTCGCATGAAGCGCCGCCGGTCGATCAGCCGGAACAATCCCTGGATGCCCTCCGGACCCGCCTTATTATCAGCCGAAGGGATCCGCTGTTGGATAACTGGGATCACCAGAACTATTGCAGTCCCTTTTGGCGGCTTTATGTAAATAACCGAAGCGGAGCCCGGATTCTCACCCCGGAGGAAACCCACATCCTGCCTGCCCGGCGAATCATCCTCATCCCGCCCTGGCTCACTTTCGAAACGCGGATCCCGTCCGGCGCGGCCCCCATCTGGCAGTGTTACCTTCATTTTGAATGCCCCGGCCTGCCCGTCGGCCTGCAGTGCCGGTTGTTTTCCCGTCCGCTTTTTCTCGAACGGTCCCGCGAACTGGACGGACTGGCCGAACGCTGGCAGTCCGGTCTGGCCTCCCCGGGTGATCCGCTGGTGGAATGGTCGTGGGCCCAGGCGCTGGCCCAGGCCGCGTATTCCCGCGCGGTGGAAACGCTGCCGCTCCACGAGCGCCGCGAATGCCTCCAGTCGCTGCGTCGATCGGGAAGACTGGGCGAGGTCCTTGATCACATCGACCGGCATCTGGCGGGTTCGCTGCACAACGGGGATCTCGCCGCGATCTGCCATTGCAGCAGCGATCACCTGGTCCGCCTCTTCCGCCGGGTGCTGGGGGTCACGCCGGCGCAGTATGTGATCGACCGGCGCATCACCGCCGCGGCCGAGTGGCTGGCCCAGACGGACCGCACCCTGGAAGACATCGCGGCGTCCGCGGGATTCGTGGACCGCTTCCATTTTTCCCGGTGCTTCAAACAGAGAACCGGTCTGCCCCCGGCGGCATACCGAAGGATGCACCGGGCGGCTTGAGCCCGTCGGCGGGGTCGGACCGTGACATTCAGGCAACCGCCCGGGTGGATCTTCCGACGGTTACGGAATGTCGAGTTTGTCCAGGTTGGGGCCGCCGCTGGTCGTGGAGGTCGTCACGGTGACCGTGTTGGTCCCGTCGATCATCAGGACACCGGTCAGGGAGGTGTGGTCCAGGTGTTCCAAGATCCCGTCGGCGCAATCCTGGGCGGTGAGCCGGTGGCGCCAAACATCGGGGATCTCAACGAACGCAGGCTTCTCAATGTCGTGGAGAAAATGGCTCTGGCGTCGGGCGTTCCGGTTCCCGAGGTGTATCTGCTGCCGGATTCCTCCATCAATGCGTTTGCCGCCGGTCACGGTCCGGGCGACGTCGGTTCGTGTTTTTCCGAGGGACGAAAAACGTGGACCGTATCTCCGGGGATTAACGTCACCGGTTCCCGGGTGATCTCGGGAACGGGATGGCCCTCGGCGACCATGGCCAGGGTGTTCATTGTTTTCCATGCCATCGCCTGCCAGTCGAAGCGAATATGCGCGATCGTGGTGCCGGGCAGAGCGGATTCGATGGGAAACAAAGAATAATTTGTTGTGACGATGGAAATGGCGCCCTCAGTCACCTTCTCTCGAAACTCTCGATCCCGCAGAAATTGCGACGGCTGACCGGCGGGGAAAACCAAAGCCTGTATTTCAGGATGATAAGGCAGGTAATACTTCAGAAGGATTTGGGGGAGATCTTCCTCCCTGAAACACCGCACATCAAAGGAGTGGATTGGGGCATTGAAGGGGATGCCCCGACGTTCATGGGCCTTCTGAAAGCTGCTCAGCCAGCTCATGCTGAAAGGATCCATGAGGTGTTTTCCAATGATGGCATATCTTTCATGGCCGAATTTCCCCAGATGGCCGTCGATCAGTTCCGCCGCCAGATCGTAATCGGGAACCACGTGATGCAGTTCTCCGCCCAGAACCGTTCGCCCCATGACGGCCGTGGGGAACAGCTTTGAGGTGATCCTCAGAAGCTTGTGCTGCCATCCCAATGGGTGGATCCAGATGGTGCCGTCGAGATGGAGTTTCCGCAGTTTGTCGAGCCAGGCATTCTCATGATTGCTGGCGGCCGTATCCATGTAGAGGATGCAAAATTTGCAATCATGCTCCTCG
>Ga0065721_10049148_pt1 | contig 44311 bp, 29 predicted proteins | sample Mesricmetagenome_FD_59108 | JGI IMG/M metagenome (GOLD analysis project Ga0065721, IMG submission 59108) | Mesophilic microbial community from rice straw/compost enrichment Sample: eDNA_1 v2 (version 2) | ecosystem: Engineered > Solid waste > Grass > Composting > Bioreactor | place: USA: Davis...
GGTCGGTAGCCGGCATGCAATGCCGGAATCATCATGCCGCACAGAAACAGCGTCCCGTTAGGGACGCCAGGTCGGTAGCCGGCATGCAATGCCGGAATCATCATGCCGCACAGAAACAGCGTCCCGCCAGGGAAGCCAGGTCGGTAGCCGGCATGCAATGCCGGGATCATGATGCCCCACAGATACAGCGTCCCGTTAGGGACGCCAGGTCGGTAGCCGGCATGCAATGCCGGGATCATGATGCCGCACAGAAACAGCGTCCCGCCAGGGACGCCAGGTCGGTAGCCGGCGTGCAATGCGGGGATCATGATGCCGCACAGATACAGCGTCCCGTTAGGGACGCCAGGTCGGTAGCCGGCATGCAATGCCGGGATCATGATGCCGCACAGAAACAGCGTCCCGCTAAGGACGCCAGGTCGGTAGCCGGCATGCAATGCCGGAATCATGATGCCGCACAGAAACAGCGTCCCGTTAGGGACGCCGGGTCGGTAGCCGGCATGCAATGCCGGGATCATGATGCCGCACAGATACAGCGTCCCGCTAGGGACGCCAGGTCGGTAACCGGCATGCAATGCGGGGATCATGATGCCGCACAGAAACAGCGTCCCGCTAGGGACGCCAGGTCGGTAGCCGGCGTGCAATGCCGGGATGATGATGCCGCACAGATACAGCGTCCCGTTAGGGACGCCAGGTCGGTAGCCGGCGTGCAATGCCGGGATCATGATGCCGCACAGATACAGCGTCCCGTTAGGGACGCCAGGTCGGTAGCCGGCATGCAATGCCGGGATGATGATGCCGCACAGATACAGCGTCCCGTTAGGGACGCCAGGTCGGTAGCCGGCATGCAATGCCGGGATGATGATGCCGCACAATACAGCGTCCCGTTAGGGACGATATATCGGTAGCTCATGATCCCGGCGTTTGACGTTAAAAAGGTGGAGTAAGTTGCGTTCGTGTGGGTACTAGTTTGAACTGTCCTGTGCCGTCCTGTAAAAAATGCCGGTTTTTTGTGGTTGATGGTGGAAAAACAGGTTCAACATCCCGGACTTCTGGCAAAAAACCCGGGACACCTGTTGCAAATCACGGGACATATGCCCTTACACAGCGGACAACAGAGGCTGCAAGCGGGACATTACCATAAAACTTTCGGGCAATACCTATGACGTTTCGATGCATACCCTTTACACGCCGGTTTTTGGGTGTTGTTCCGGTTGTTTTAGGTCATGTTGATGATGTTAAGCCCTTGTTTGGTGGGGTAAAGGGTATTTGTAACCTTATTTTCTGTAGATGTTACCCTGGTGGCGGCAAAAGCCCGGTGTATGCGCGCCAATGTTCCGTGCATGAGTGCAAAAGTCCGGAGGGTACTCCATGATGTAACGCCGCTTTGGGCAAATACCCGGGCGTCAATCGGAGTTGACCGATCCGCGGTATAGTTCTATGCTGCTGCTTTTAGACATGTTGCTGCTGAGCAGGAAGCTGGTTTCCTGTTCGCCGCAGATAAGCCGTACATAGGCGGTATTGGGTGGAATGGAGCCTAAACTTTCCGCATAAACGGTGAGCAGGTTGCCGCCGCCTTTGTAGATGGGGATCTTTAGTGTGTAGGGTTTTAGATTGAGGGGTACTTTGGAGGCAATGATCTGGCCGTTGTAGTAGAGGCTGACGGTGTCGCCGTCTACCCAGCCGTTGTCTTGTAATGTTACTTCGGCGGAATCGGCGAATACCACGAAGCGACCGGAGGTGACCATGGCGCGGCCGGCCATGAAGTCGATGCCGGATAGGGAATCTTTGATGATGGGGCGTGCAAAAAAGGATTCGCCGCCTGAGCGCGGCATGCTGGCGGCGTACACGTTATCGCGGTCTATACCCGGCGTGTGGCGGCCGAGGGGCTCGGCGGGATTGGAAGTTTCTTTGGCGTAGGAGGCCTTGGTGGCGGTTGAGCTGGTGTTTGCGGGTTGAGAGACAGCATTTGTTGGACTGGTGGTTCCGGTTTGCGAAACGGTAGTGGTGGCCGGTGAAGTGTTTGTTGTCTGCGAACCGCTTTTTGCACTCGATATCGGCGACGGCGTCGACCCGGCCGGTACATACTTCGGCCCCGACTGCCCGGTCGCCGGCACATTATACTCCACCGAAAATTCATTATGCGTAGTTTCCTTCACCGAAGGTTTTTTCTTCGCCACCGTCTCGAATGTTCGGGAATACTGCGCAATGATATTACACAAGGTATCACACTTCCGCTCCCCATTCAACACCACCACATCCGCCTTCTTCACAATAGTTAACTTCATCGAATCACAGGTAAAACAATGTTTCGCCCATGTATACTGCCCCGGAGGATCCTTAAAATAAATCACCTCCTTCAGCTTCGTCATTAAATGATTATTGTAAATACGCCCCGATATGCGTGTATGCAATCGTATAGTGGTATCCGATGGCAGTATACATTGCACCACCCCCTCGAATACATTACCATACACTTTAATAATTTGTAAGCGGGATTCGAATTTTTTGGTGATCTTACTCTTCTCTCCAAAATAACCACCCTTCCAATCTCCAATGATCCATGTGTTATCCTGGCTGAAACACAGCACAGGCATCAGGCAAAACCAAAGGATACTTACAGCCGGAATTAAATGTTTCATTATTGGTACAGTTGATCAAATCGTTCTTCTGTACGGTTTGCAGGACCATCTGCCAGCAGGCATCCGGTATGTTAGGGGTAATGCACCATTTTGGCGCAGAAATGAACAGACAAATATATACCGCCCCGGCTCAACCAGCAAATACGTTAACCGGAGTTTTCAACATTTTATTCCATGCCCATCAGGATAAGAGGGCAACAAAAAACCGTGATTTTGATTACTTTACAGATGAAGCCGGTTTGTACTTCGACTGAATGGCGGCGCCCACTGCATCGGCCATGCCCTCGGGACGCCATTCATCCACGGTCCATTTGCCGTCGTTATAAGAAACATTTCCAAACATGGTTTCGTTCAATACCACGTGAAAACTTTTGGGCCAGCCATTTTCCTGGTTCGAGCCGGAAGGCGTTGCCCAGCCGGTATAGTGCATACCGTTAAAATCAAGATGTATGTCGATCGGTTCACTCATATGAAAGGGTATTGCAAAGTGTATACCATGACGGCTGTCATGGAATTACTGCAAGATACGTAAATCCCCCACCCCGTTTGGCCGTTTTGACTAAATTTAAACATGACCAACAACCACCATTTCGATGCATTGTTTCACCGCGCCGTTACGGCCATCGATACCGGCGATGCTGCCGCATTGCAACATTTGCTGGCGGCCCATCCTGAACTGGTAAGCGAACGGCTGCAGCAACCCGGCGCCTGGCTGCGTGAACAGGCGGGCGAAGCCCTGAACGGTTTTTTCAAAGATCCCTACCTGCTGTGGTTTGTGGCTGAAGATGTGGTGCGCAATAATAACCTTCCTGTCAACATCGTGGAAATTACCCGTATCATCATCGATGCCATAGAACGTGAACAGGTGGCCACCAAACAGGAACAGCTCAACTTTACATTGATGCTGGTTGCCTGGTCTATCGTAGCACAAAAATGCCGGGTGCAGTTGCCCTTACTGGATGTACTGATCGATGCAGGCGCCGATGGTGCAGGCGGGCCCGACAATGCGCTTGTGAACAGACATGAAGAAGCGGCCGCCCATCTTGTAAGGCGCGGCGCGCCGCTCACGCTGGCTACGGCGCTTTGCCTCGGGAACTGGCAGCAGGCAGAACAACTGGTGCAAACAGCCAGCGTCGACATCAAACAATTTGCGCTGGTGTTGTGTGCACTTAATGGAAAAGCAAAGGCCATTGCCTGGTTATTGCCATATGGCGTACAGGTCAATAGCCCCTGCCCCGGTTTGTACGGGCATGGTACGCCTTTGCACCACGCCGTATGCTCGGGATCGTTAGAGACCGTAAAAATATTGATCGATGCCGGCGCCGACCCCACCCTGCCAGACAGCGCCTGGCATGCCACGCCTTTGGGATGGGCCGAATACGAACAACAGCATGAAATAGCCAACTATTTAAAAAGCCTGTAGCTTTTCCTCCTTTGTTATAGAAAGCACCTGCGCGAACAGGTCCTCATCCAACAAGTCATTTACAGACTTTATAATAAAGTCGGGTGTATACCCAAATTCATCCAGGTCAGATTCTTTGGTAACACCGGAAAGCGTTAACACGGTGGTAAAACCCATGGAGCCGGCGCCCAGTATATCGGTGCTCATGGTGTCGCCGATCATGATGGTTTCATCGGTGCGCAGTTGCAGCAGTTTGCGTGCCATGCGCATCATCACCGGACTGGGTTTACCCACGCTGAATGCTTTTTTGTGGGTAGCGAATTCCAGCATGGCGACAAAAGCGCCACAACCTTGTCTACCGATTCCAGCATAGAAGCCCTGGCGGTGGAGAGGTTCATGAAATTAACACAGGCGATCACCAGAATAAAAATGCCGATCAACGAAAACAAACGCACATAGGCAATCCGGCCGCCATCCTGTTTTCCATTTACATAATTCCCATACAAATGCTGGCTGGAATAGGGCCGGAGAAATAAGGAGATGTTGGCATCGGGAAACTGTTTTGTGATCAATGGCGCTATCACAGCGTTCAACCGGTTTATATCGGCGCCCTCTTTCACCACCACATAGGTATTGAACGGTCCACCGGAAATATCGGGAATGCCATTGGTCCTAATGATATCGCTGCTCCAGGATTCCAGTGAAAGCAACAGGTCGAACTGATGCGTGGCATTCACCGGCGCTTCTTCAAATACGCCGGTAACAATGGTTTGTACACTGAAATTGTACCATTTCCATTGCAACACTTTTCCTACCACATCGGTGGTACTAAAAAGTTTTTTTGCCAGGCGGGAAGAAACGACAATGGCATTTTTATCCTGCAGCACCATGGACCTGTTTCCCTGTAACAACTTATGCGGGAATACGGTGAAATAATCCTTACTCGCAAAAGTACCGGAAGCCTTTACCGTTACATCGCCATGGCTCACACTAAAATGGTTGAACCAGGCGGCCGGTGTGGTGGTGGCCGAGTGTATGATCTCCGGTATATTCTTTTCCAGGGTTTCGCCCAGGATAACGCTGTGGGCATCACTGGTGCTTACATGACCACTGGTGTTTATATTGCCCATCACCTGGTACAGTTGCCCGTTGTTGTGGAAATGCCTGTCTACATGTATTTCGTCGTTGATCCATAAATAGATCAAAATGGCGGCGGCCAAACCGGTGGATAAACCCAGGAGGTTCAGCAAACTGAACTGGCGGTCTTTTACCAGGTGGCGCCAGGCAAATTTCATGTGGTTGGCAATCATGGTTATTGAAGATACAAAGCCGGAAGCTAATTTTAACTAAATTTGACATATGAAAAAACTCATGATAGCTGCTATCGTTTGCGCCGGCTGCTCAGGCGCCATAGCACAGGAAAAGATCCTTTTTAAAGGTACTGCCGATAAGCAGTATGACGGCAATGTGATTGTTTTGTACAACAATGCCACCAAAGACATGGACTCTGCTGTTATCAAAGATGGCAAATACGAGATCAGTGTGGCCTTTAAAGAGCCAACCCGCTATATGTTCTATAGCAAGTATGAAGCGCAAAGGAAAGGCGGTTATGCGCCCTGGGGTATCATTGTTACCAAACCGGGAACCATTAGCATCAACACCAAGGTAGATTCCATGCACGGTTCCAAAGCCACCGGCGCGCCCGATAATGATCTTTTCAACCAATACAATGCTGTAAGCATAGCCAACCAGCAAAAGATCATGGAACAGTTGTATAGCAAATATGGAAAGGCATTTATCGACACGCTTACTCCCCGGAATGAAAAATACCAATCCGTTGTAACAGAATACCAGCAGTTGATGGCCGCCGGCAAACCGGCAGAAACAGCCAGGATGGAAGAATTCATCAAAAAGAACAATGGCTCATTTGCAGCCCTGTATGTACTGATGATGGCCAGCAACTCGCTGGAAGGTGATAAGCTGGAAGAACTGTATAACTTACTGTCGCCGGCATATAAAGAAACACCCTTGTCGAAAAGCCTGGCGAACAGGATCAATACTGCCAAAACCACTGCCATTGGTAAAATAGCGCCCGAATTTACACAGGCCGATACATCGGGCAATAATGTATCGCTGAAACAATTCAGGGGTAAATATGTGCTGATCGATTTTTGGGCCAGTTGGTGCAAACCCTGCCGGGCAGAAAATCCCAATGTGGTGAATGCATTCAACCGGTTTAAGGAAAAAGGTTTTACCGTGCTGGGCGTTTCGCTCGACAGGCCGGGCGCCAAAGAAAAATGGCTGGAAGCCATTCATGCCGACAACCTCACCTGGACGCATGTATCGGATCTGCAATTCTGGGACAATGCCGTGGCCAAACTATACGGCGTACAGTCGATCCCCGAAAACTACCTGCTGGATAAAGAAGGCCGTATCATTGCCACCGGTATCCGGGGCGAAGAATTGATAAAGAAACTGGAAGAAGTGATTCAATAAATAATTGAAATAGCATCAGGAGATCCCGGCATACCATGTCGGGATTTTTTTATTCGAATAAGGTCGCTACCGGACCGGGCATTATGTCTACCGGTTGTTTAGACCGTATGGAAATGCTGCTGCCTTTTTGTTCTATCAGCAATTTCCCGCCTTTACTATCATACAGTTCCCTGAACTTGCCCCTGTCAGGCAAATTGTACCCCGCAGCCACCAGGAATATGAAACAAACGGTGGCAATCACCAGCATCGCTTTAAACAGTTTCATACTAGTTAATTATATTCAATAACTAAGCGAACGATGTGCCAGACAAACGCATACTGATTATCATGCATTTACAAAAAACAGCCCTGGTGTCACTGTTCTTTTTCGATACAGTTGTGTACTATTTTATCCCCTTCCCCCTTTGTGGTATTGGCCTGCATGCCGGTAATTGTTAGTTTTGGCGGGTATCATTTAATTTTTGCTTATGCCATGCATTCACCTGCCCGCACCTGCCTGTCTGCGGGTTTTGTCATTGTTGACGCTGCTGTCATTCCTGGTTTGTAGTTGCAGCCATACCAAAATTATTACCGAGTACGATTGCGCCGATGCCGCCAACGTAAATAAAGACACTACCGTGTGGCATTATTTCTGGGGCCTGAAACAGGCAAAGGATATTCGTCCGCAATGCGATGCCCGCTACAACCACCTCAATAAGGTTGTGGTAAAAACCACGCCTGGTAACGTATTGCTTACCGTTATCACGCTGGGCATAGCCATCCCCCAAAAAATATCCTGGTGCTGCGCGCCACCCAATACTTCGCCCGGCCATCTCGGCACACCCAATAATTGATTCGATCACGCAGAACATTTTTTTATGGCATTACCTGATGGAATTCTACCGCTGCCAATCAGCAATTGGCAAAACGGTCACCAGAACTTCACCGTACCATTGCAAAAAGACGCCAGTTTTAATATGCGCCTGCCCTTTGCTTTTACCGAGCAGGTCAAAAACTATCATGCCACCACTAAAAATTTTCAATGGCTGATACAGCATGCCATCGACAATGGATTGCGGCTACGCGCCATGGGCAATGGCTGGTCGTTTAGCGATGTGGCCGTTTGCCAGGGCGGTATTGTAGATACCCGCGAGCTGCGCACATTTTTTAGCCTGGGCGATAGTTTCCTGGCGCCCCAATACCTGGCCAGCGGCAAAACCGCCAAAGACCTGGTGTTTACCCAATGCGGTATGAGCATATTACAATTGAACAAAGAGCTGGAGCAGGAAAACGGCTGGATGCGCGCCCTGCGTGCATCGGGCGCCAGCAACGGGCAAACCATCGTGGGCGCTACGGCCACGGGTACGCATGGCGCGGGTTTTAAAGTGGGTGCGGTACATGATGCTATTGTGGGTTTGCATATTGTTACCGGTGCAGATACACACGTGTGGCTGGAGCGGGCTTCGTATCCTGTAGCTTCCGATGAATTCATCAACTGGCTGGGCGCTGAGGCCATACGCGACGATGAACTTTTTAATGCCGCCGTGGTAAGTTTTGGCAGCTTTGGATTTATACATGGTGTGTTGCTGGAAACAGAACCTATTTACCTGCTGGAAAAATACACCGTAGCAAATATTCCATTTAACGATGCGCTGCGTGCGGCCATCAATGAATGGAACTTCGACGGACTGACCGATCACCTGCCCTTTCCCGCAGAAAGCCCCGGACGCAGTTTGTATCATTTTGAAATTGTGGTGAACCCGCACCGATTTGCAGAGAACGATCCCGAGAAAGGGGTATTTATGAAGGTGATGTACAAAGTGCCTTACCGTACCGATTATACCAAACCGGCTCCTGCACCAGGTGATTTTCAATATGGCGATGAATTGCTGGGACTGATACAAACCGTGCTGGACAACCTGGGAAAAAACATTGTGCAGAAACTGGTGCCGCCCCTGGTAACGAAATTATTCCCGCTGGCCTTTGCCTCTAACGAGGCAAGCATTGGCACCATTGGCGAAACCTTTACCAATACCAAATTCCGTGGCAAGGCCGCCAGCGCCGCCATTGCCATAGATACGGCACATTCAGCCAGGGCCATTGAAGAGATCGTTGACCTGAACAAAAAAAATGTATTTGCGGGCGGGCTCGCATTGCGTTTTGTAAAAGGTACGGCCGCCACCCTTGGTTTTACCAAATTTCCCAAAACCTGTGTGCTGGAAATGGATGGTGTGGACAGCGCCACCAGCCGGCGTTTTTTTACCAGTGTGTGGAACCGGCTGGAGAACCTGGGTATAGAACATACCCTGCATTGGGGCAAGATCAATTTCGACCTGGATGAACAACGGGTGCGCCACATGTTTGGCGATACGGCGGTGAACAAATGGCTGGCGGCACGCCGGGCCTTGCTGAACGATGCCACTCGCGAAGTATTTACCAACGCGTTTATGGAAAGATGCGGGCTGGTGTAATTATCAATCTTTGGCCATGCCGTTGAGATAGGCCGACAAGGCCTTGATGCTATCGGTGTTGATATAATCCACCTTCAGATCGATCATCTGCTGCCAGGCATCCATAAAATCGGGGCCGCCCCAGAAACGTACTGTTTTCTGCAATTCGTGGGCGCGTTCCACGGCATGTTTCAGGTTGTTTAAGTCTTTGGCAGATATCTTGTTTTCCCCATTCCACTTTGTATATTTTTTGAAGTCATCACTCAGCATGGCAATTTTGCCAAGCGCTTCCTTACTGTAGGGAACACCCAGTACGCCATCGAACCAGATCCACTCCGGCCAGTTTACAAAGGTGGATGCATCGGGCCGGTTGCCGCTGATCACGATGCGCAGCGATGAGGAGCGGGTAAGCGCCGGATATTTTTGCAGGAGGGCCACCAGTTTATTGAGAGTAGATACCGCCTCCGTTTTTATGTCTATCATCAACTGTAACCGGCGGCTGGTATCGGCATACACATATCCCTTGTTGTTATCGATAAATGCCTGCAAGGGCTTGAGGTAAAGATTTTCGAGGGTGCGGCCTTTAGCCAGCTCTTTCACCGTATGGGCTACCAGTAATGAATCGTTGCGGAGAAAAATATCGGCCTCTATGGAACCAAAACCTGCATAATAAGCGGTATACAGGGGCACCGGCTGTTCGTAGTCGTTGTGTGAATGGGCATTGGCCGTTGTATAGGTGGCGGGCTGGGCCAGGCTTGTTGAATACAAAAGCATCAACAGATACAAAATCTTTTGCATACCGGGTAAATAGGGCTTTCAAGGTTGTAGGTTAATGTGCCTGGGAAAGATACAAATAATTTGTAATTCCAGGACGCCCGCCCTGTTACCCAACGCCTATGACCCTATAACCGCACGTTTACTGCACTGCCCGAATAATGCACCACCTTATCGAAGCGCGACGGTGCATCCACCCCCACTCCTTTGTTTTTACTCACCAGTACAATATGGAAGCTGCGGTTTTGGGGCATACCAGGATAGTTCCCCCTTCGGCTACCGATGGTGAGCATTCTGCTTCTGTCATTCCATTTGATGGGTATGGTGGCATACATGCCCTTTTCGTAGTTGTAATTATCGTTCTCGTCTTCGTATAACATAAAATTGCCGTCGGCGCCTTCATACACCCGCAATTCCAGGCTTTCGCCATTGGCATCCTCGTCGCCCCTGGTCATGGGTACAATGGAACCGGCCCTTACATACAAAGGGATGAGGTCGATGGGAATTTCCTTGAATACATCCATGCCGCCGTCCAGTTTTTCGCCCGTCCAGAAGTCGAACCAATCGTTGCCGGAGGGCAGGTACACTTTTTTGGTCCTGGTTTTGCTGAAATCGGCCACCATTTCATCGCCTGCTTTGGTCATGTACAGCGAACTGGTAACCGGGCAAACCAGCAGCGATTTGCCAAACATATACTGGTTGTTGATGTTCCAGGCTTTTTTATCGGAAGGAAAATCCATCACCAAAGCGCGCATCATAATACCGGAACGGGATGCTTCGGAGGCGTTGGAATAATTATAAGGCAGCAAACGATACCGCAGGTTCATAAACTTGTCGATGGCATCGTGGGCCCAGTATCCTTTTTTACCAAACTGGTAAATGCCACCGGGCAGGCCTTCGATATGCGAACACATCATTGGACAAAACGCACTGAACTGCAACCAGCGCACATACAATTCATGAAAGGCCTGGTCTTTATTGGCGTTGGGATATTTTTCTTTGGATAAAAAGCCGTTGATATCGCTGTTATAAAAGGGAATACCATTCACCGATAGATTACAACCGGCCGCTATTTGCGCACGCAGCAGGGCCCATTGTGGTTGCAGGTCGTCGGTGTAGGTATACGAAGCAAACTGGTTCATGGCCGCCCCATCCTGCCAGGCCTGTAATTGCCGGTATTTTTTGGCGCCGGTGCTGGCTTCGTCTTTTCCCTGGTCGCTGTTGTTGTTTCTGCCGTAGCCAAATACCCATTGCGGGTATAAGGGTGCAGGGCCGGTTAAACGGCGATAACCGGCAATCACTTTATCGGCGGTGCCGCCATGAATAAAATAATAATCGATGCAGCCGGCCATGTCCGATTCGAAGGTAGTGCCATCGGTAGAATCTCTAAAGGTGGTGATGCCATCGTTATCCCATAACAAACCATAACCTTTGGCAGATAATAAAAACGGCGCCGGTTGCGGGGCGTCGCCTCTTTTGATGACAAAGGTTTGTCCGCGTTGGTTCATCAATCCTTTTTGCTGCTGCCCCAATCCAAACACGGCTTCTTCTTCATCGAGCTGGAAGGTTTGTGAAATACGATACGTTTTATCGCCTGTTGGAATAAAATGGAATGCGTTTTCTTTTTCATCGAGTAACGGAAAACCAGATGCGCTGTAGAAATTTATCATACCCGATTGCTGGTGTACTTTCACCTGCAGGTGGCTGCTGTTGATGAACAGTTCGTAACCGCTTTGTACAACCTGCAGTTCTACTTTATCGGGTGCTTTTTGAACGGAGTAACTTTTTTTACCGGGCATTACCGAATCCCTGAACTTGGCAACACGTATGATGGAAGGCGTGATAAATTGTACTTCCACATTCACGGCCTCGGTATGCGTAATTACACCAGTATTGGTACGATGGTATTGTTGGGAACGGCTAACCTGGAAAACAAAAACAGATAGGGCAAAGAGCAGATAGGATTTTTTGATCATATTTTGTCATCTGGTTTGATGTCCCAGTTTACTACCTTTTTGTAAATTTCAGGCGTTATTATAGATATTTATTTTTTGCATGCAGTTATGTGAAATACGCATCGTGGATAGACAGCGTATTCGGTTATTTTTACCTGTTGCTTTAAACCGTTATGCTATTCGTACTATTACTAGCGCAGGCTGGTATTTTACCTGATCAATTGTTTCTCCAGGTCTTCCAAAGACACGCCTTTGGTTTCCGGAACTTTCGTCAATACCCATACCAGTTGCAGGGCCATCATGAATGCAAAGAAGGCGAAGATGGGCCAGGGATTTTCATTGAAGATACCATCTTTGGCATCGAGGAAAACCGGTGTTACCAGGGTGATGAGTGCCGCAAATACCCAGTGTACGCTGGCGCCAAAGGATTGTCCCGTGGCGCGGATGCTGTTGGGAAATATCTCGGCAATAAACACCCAGATCACTGCGCCCTGCCCTACCGCGTGTGCGGCGATAAACAGCAGCAGGAATACCATCAGCACTGCCGGACCGGCATTGGCATAAAACGACCAGGCTACCATGGCCAGGCTGATGATATAACCGATGGAGCCGATGATGAGCAGGGTTTTTCTGCCTGCTTTGTCGATGAGGTAGAGGCCCACGAATGTAAATATGAGGTTGGTGCCGCCGATGGCGATGGAATTGAACAGCGATTCTTTGGCGGCCAACCCGGCGCGTTCGAGAATTTCGGGGGCATAATACAATATGAAATTGATGCCGGAAAACTGGTTGAAAAAGGCCACCATAAAGGCCAGCCAAAGAATGGTTTTGTATTTGCTGCTAAAAAAACCTTTTGATTGTCCTTTTGACAATTCATTTTGTACGCTGGTGGAGATGGAGGCTACTTCGGTCTGCGGGTTGGCCACGCCCAGTTGGGCGAGAATGGTGGCGGCTTTTGCCGTATCGTTCTTTTTGGCGATGAGCCAGCGCGGGCTTTCGGGTATGCCAAACACCATGAGCGTGTAGATCAGCGAAGGCAGGGTCATTACGCCCAGCATCCAGCGCCAGTCGTTTTGTCCGCCTACGCCTTCGAGGAAATAGTTGGAAAGAAAAGCGATGAGTATGCCGAATACGATGTTGAACTGGTACATGGCTACCAGGCGGCCCCTGGTGGCTGGTGTGGATATTTCGGAAATATAGGTAGGCGCCGCCACCGATGAAATGCCGATGCCGAGGCCGCCTAAAAAACGAAAGAAGGAAAAGGTATAGGGATCCTGGGCCAGGGCGGAACCAATGGCCGATACACTGAAAAAGATGCCTATCCAAAGCAGTACTTTTTTTCTTCCGTATTTGTCGGTGGGAATGCCGCCCAGGAGGGAACCTGCTACCGTGCCCCACAATGCCATCGACATAATGAAGAAGCCATGAAACCAGGGCGAGGTGTTCCATAGTTCTTTGATGGGCAGGTTGGCGCCGGAGATCACGACGGTATCGAAACCAAAAATAAAGCCGGCCAGCGCGCCGGTGACGGCCAGGCGAATGAGGTAACCGGAGGCTTTGGCGGGGGTGGGTTGGTTTTTCAGGTGTGTATTCATATAGCAGGGGGTTTATTCCCCGGCTAATATATTGAAACATTGGATAATGGAGGGTGCTGATGATTTTTAGCAACGACGAATTTCGATCTTTTCATTGCCTTTTTAAGTGTTTTTGATCATGTAGCCGGATTCATGAACATCTTGACAACAGGCAAGAAAAAATAAACTTCGTGTATACATTAATGTTTTATATTTGTATTGATGAAGTACGAGGTTTACAAAAACCTGAAGGTAAGGAATGACTTCCAGGTATTTGATTTCGAAAGTTCAGGCAAATTGGGTATCGTACGAAAAAGAGTCGCCTTTCAAACAACTAATATCCCCAACATATATAACCTTGCCTTTGGAGATGTAACACTAAACGATGAAATAGATGACTTATCAATAAGTAATAATGGCGATCGAAATAAGGTGCTGGCTACTGTAGCCAGGATAGTGGAAATTTACCTGGCAAAGTTTCCGCATAGGTATGTTTATATCCAGGGAAGCACGAAAGAAAGAACCCGGCTATACCGGATGGCGATTGGTTTGAACCTGGAAGAGTTGTCAAAAAAGTTTTTGATATACGCTGAATTGCATAATGGAGACCTTGCACCCTTTTATAACAATATGAATATCAACGCCTTTTTAATAAGACGGAAAAAATCGTAATTTTATGAGCATGAAGAAGAAAGACAAAAAGAAGGCAAGTCTTTGGGATCTTAAAGTAAATACAGCCCATGATCCCAAACTCGATGCGCTCGATCCTCAAAAACTGGCTCCTAAAAAACTTGCTGAGGCCAATAAAGCGCTCAGCAAAATAAAAAACTTCCCTCCCGACGTTTACTAACGCCCCTCGATCAGCTTCCAGGGTACGCGAATGGCCTTGGGCCGGTACCAATCGGGATTGGCTTTGCCGTCCTGGCAAAAGGGCAAACACTTGCCGTAGCCATTTACGCAATAGGTAATTAAGAGTTCTCCCTTTTCATTGATGTATTCCGGATGTGGAAATACTGAATAAAAGAAGGGTGAGTGGCCCTGCTCGCGGTCGTCGATGCTGTAGATGGCGCGGCGGTTGGTGAAGGGGCCGGTGGGTGAATCGGAAGTGGCGATATAGATCTTTTTGCCCATGTCGCAGTCGACGCTGAATTCGGAGGTAACCAATACATATTTGTTTCGCACTTTACAAACGTATACGCTGTTGGACGCACCCCTGCCTATGGGTTTTGCTTTCATTACAGATGTATCCCAGGAGCGGCCATTCCAAAAACGCCAGTCATTATCAGGATTGTTGATCGAAAACCTCGCTACAAACACGTTGCTCTCTATAAAATCTCCTTTATATCCAAACGCATACACCATGCCCTTTCCATCCTCCACATATCCACAACCAAAATTAATATCATTAAACGGCGGCAGCTCCGTATACTTCACCACCTTCATATCCGGCACGGTCACCTTGGCCCACAGATCGCGGCCGGTGCCTTTGAAATCAAAGGCCCCATCGCCGGTACGCACCAGCGAGGTGCAATACATATACATGGTATCTTTATGCTGGTAACCCGAACCCGGCCACATAAAATAATTATCATCGGGATTGTTTTTGAAAAGGCTTTTCATACCCTCTCCCACCAGTGTTTTGGTATTTCTCCAGTTCCAGTCGTTTTTAGGCTGCACAAAGGCGGCATTACGCACCTGGAACAAACAGGGCACCGAGCCGGTTGCCGAATCGTAGGTATCGATATAGGCGTCGCCGAAATTCCAGAACACCTGTCCGTTGCTGAGGGGCACCGATATCGCGTTGTCGGAGGCGATCAAACCGGCTTCACGGCGAAAAAATTCGGTAACAACGGTGTCTTTATAAGCGGCGACGGGAGCAGTTTTGTCACTAGTGCTATCACCTAAAAAAAATACCAGTAAAAATGGCAGCAAACCTTTCATATGCGAACATTTAACCAGCGCAAACTAACCAAAAAATTCATTCACAGGCTGTGAAAAAACATTTCCGCACAAATGAGCACAGGCCCCTACTTTTGCCCATTAGTCTATTGAGCACCCATGCAATCAAAAAAGAACGATCAGAAAAATGTGTTACTGCTGCAGCCGCATCGTTTGTTGTCGGATCGTGGCCTGTTTGAATGTCTGCAAATCAGCAAAACCGGCGGTATTCCCAAATATGAGAACAGTGAACTGAACAGTACCGAGCTGAATAAAAATTTTACCACGCTGCCCAAAGAAGTAAAAGATGCCTTACTGTGGTTTGGCAAAGAAAAGATCGGGCAGATAAAAGACGATATACAGAAAAAATTCACGTTGCAACGGGCCGGTATTCCCTATGAACAATACCACAAAAATGCCTATATCCGCCGCCTGCACGAATGTATGGAACGGGTAAAACCTTTTACGGGCCTCGTAAAATGGTATCATAAAGTACCGGTAGATAAAGGCAAATTTACAACAGGGCCCTGTGTGTTCAGCACCTACAAACCGCAACTGCAATTCGAGGTTGCCAAAATCGGACAGGCCCTTGTATTGCATACGCAGGTAAACATCAATGGCGTGGCCTATGCCATGGACCAGTTTACCCGCCATCATTTTTTACTGCATAGCAACAACGAATATTTTTTACTGGCCCATAAAGATTATCAAACGCTGGAATGGCTGCGCGATATCGATCCGCAGCAATACAGTCTGCAGCCACAGGAGTTTGCTGAAAACATTTTAGCAAAACTGGAAGATGGCGGATACGTAGTAAACCGCAACAACCTGTTCAGCAAAAACGAGATCAGGGTAACACCCGTAAACCGTGTTATGCTCAGCGAGATCAGCCAGTCGTTCCTGGTGCTTACGCCACAATGGCTATATGAGGGTTTTGTAGTGGAAGGGCCATGGAAAGAAACCTACGAGATCACCCGCAACGGCCAGGCCTATGCCGTTTACCGGGATAAAGAAGAAGAAACCGCCTTCTGGCAATTGCTGGAATCGCTGCATCCCAATTTCGCGAAACAGCTCAACGGTTATTATTACCTGTCGTTTGCCGAAGCGCAAAAAAAACAATGGTTCCTGAAAGTATACCACAAACTGCTCGACCTGAACATACAGGTAGTAGGCATGGATATGCTGCAGCATTTCCGGTATTCGCCGCATAAGGTGCAGGCCGATGTAACCATCAAAAAAGAAGAGAACGAATCGCTCACCCTGGTGATGAAGGTGCGTTTCGGGGAAGAAGAGGTAGCGCTTACAGAAATTCAAAAAACCATACTGGCCGGACAAAAGGCTATTTTGTTGCAGGATGGTTCGCTGGGGATATTGAACGAAGAATGGCTGCAACAATACGGCACGCTCATCCGCCATGGCCGCATCAACAAAAAAGAAATACAGGTACCGCGCTGGCTGGCCTTCAGCGAAGAGCAGGCGACAGATGGCCACCAGGTACTGCAACCCGTATTGCATCAAAACTGGTGGGATAAATGGCAGCAATGGCAGCAAAACGGCGATCCCATTTTCACCCTGCCTGCCAGTGTAAAGGCCACGCTTCGCCCCTACCAGCAAAAGGGATTTGAATGGATGCTGCTGCTGGCCGAAGCAGGCGCAGGCGCCTGCCTGGCCGATGATATGGGTTTGGGAAAAACGCTTCAAACCATCAGCATGCTCACCCACCAGTTGGAACAGCGCCCCGGTGTGCAACACCTGATCGTATGCCCTTCTTCGCTTATTTACAACTGGCAACAGGAACTGCAAAAATTTGCCTCGCATATACCGGTGCTTATTTATCATGGCGCCAACAGGAATATAGAAGATATTAAAAGCGGTGCATACAACGTGATCATCACCAGCTATGGCACCGTGCGGCAGGATATTGAATCGTTGTGCGCCGTTCCGTTTGGCACCATCGTACTGGATGAAAGCCATAACATCAAAAACCCTGCGGCGCAGATCACCAAAGCCGTTGACAGGCTGCCATCCACCTTCCGCGTGGCGCTCAGCGGCACACCGGTGATGAACAATACCTTCGACCTGTACGCACAAATGAATTTCCTGCTGCCGGGCATTTTTGGCAACCGCGAATTTTTTAAACGCGAATACGCCGATGCCATCGACCGCGATAAGGATGCCGATAAGATCAGGGCCCTGCAAAAGCTCACCGCGCCCTTTGTATTAAGAAGAACCAAGGAACAGGTGGCCAGCGATCTGCCACCCAAAACCGAAATGGTGATGTGGTGCGATATGAGCACCGCGCAAAAGGCCCTGTACGACGAGATCAAGGACAATATTCGCGAAAGCGTATTTATGAATATCAAACAGGACGGTCTGAGCAAAAGCCGCCTGCAGGTATTGCAGGGCATGCTCAAACTGCGGCAGGTATGTAACTCCCCGCTGCTGCTGCCAAGCGAAGAACAAAGCTGTACCGATTCCATCAAAACCGACCTGCTGATGGACGAACTGCAAAACAACCTGCACGATCATAAGGTGCTGGTGTTTTCGCAATTTACCAGCATGCTGAACCTGCTGGCCGCTACCTGCCAGGAAAAGGGCATTGCCTATTATCATTTCGACGGACAAACGCCACCCGAAAAACGCATGGAGATGGTGGCCAAATTCCAGGAGCCCGACAACAACACCAATGTTTTCCTCATCAGTTTAAAGGCTGGTAATGCAGGATTGAACCTTACCGCTGCAGGCTATGTATTCCTGTTCGATCCCTGGTGGAATACAGCCGTGCAACAGCAGGCCATCGACCGCACACATCGTATCGGGCAAACCAAAAATGTATTTGCCTACAAAATGATCTGCAAGGATACCATCGAAGAAAAGATCATCCAACTGCAGCAGCAAAAAAAGCAACTGGCCGATGACCTGATCGCGGAAGACGAAGGTTTTGTAAAAGCGCTGACGGAAGACGATATCAAATACCTATTTAGTTAAAGCCCTATAACGCATCAGGGCTTCCACAAAATAATAATCGCCATAGATCAGCGGCACATCAATATCTGATGTACGTGGATGGTTACCGGTGCCGTGTTTAATTAAAAAGCCACCGGCTTCAATGGGTTCAGCAAAGTATTGGGGAGAAGATAAAGAGGTCAATATTTTTTTGGCCGTCTTCTTATACTGGCGGCGCTGTTTTCCTTTTACATATCCCTGCAGCTCAAATAAGGCCGAACAGGTGATGGCGGCAGCAGAGGCATCGCGCGCAGCGTTGGGGATACCAGGTGCGTGGAAGTCCCAGTAATATACATAGTCGGCAGGTAAATGCTTCAACATAAATGCCGCTATATGATTGGCCTGGTCGAGGTATTTTTTATCCTTTGTTTCGCGGTACATGAGCGTATAGCCGTACAAACCCCAGGCCTGCCCGCGTGCCCAGGCCGATGAATCATGAGCGCCCTGCACAGTTTGCTTTTTGAGTATACCACCGGTTTTTGCATCATAGATCACCAGGTGATGCGAGCTGTAATCGGGCCTGAAATGATGCTGCATGGTGGTATTGGCATGTGTAACGGCTATTTTATAAAAAGAAGAATCACCGGTAAAACGTGTGGCGGCAAACAACAGTTCAAGGTTCATCATATTGTCGATGATCACCATAAACTGTTCGGGTTTTGAATCCCAGGAACGGATACAGCCCACCTTTTCACTAAAACGGCTGGCCAGCGATCGGGCGCTGGTAATGATCACTTCTTTATACCCCTCGCCGGGCTCCAGGCGGTATGCATTGCCAAAAGAACAATACATCATAAAACCGAGGTCGTGCGTGGTGGTATTGTATTTTTCTTTTTCCAGCACCTTCATTTTACGTAAGGCCTCGTTGTACAACACGGTGTCTTTAGTGGCTTCGTACAAATACAATAAGGCGCCGGGATAAAAACCACCCACCCAGGGTTCAGAACCGCTCGTTCTTACTGTTTTATTGGCGTAGGTAACGGGAAAACGGTCGGGCGCCAATTGCGTCATCAACACTTTATAGTTGGCGGCTGCCTGCTGCAAACTTTTTTGCACCTGGGCAGAAGCGCCCTGTACGATGGCCAGGAAAATAAAACTAAAAACTACTCGATTCATTGTATCAGTGATTTCAGTTGCGCTTCGTTCAGCTCAACAGCAGGTGCAAAATTATTACCTGCCATATACTGTTCCAGGCTGTAACGCAACTGCCTGGCCGCGGGGCGCTTGTCCAAATTACGGGTTATATCCATCGATACCAGTACCAGTTTACCATTGCCTACCCTGGCCTCAATAACATTCGCCATTTTGCGGTTCTTGAAGAAATTATCGATCACGCGCACTACAGGCTGCATATCGGGCAGGGAATCGATGATCATGGTTTTGGAAGCAGTGATCAGGTCCCACCATTGCCAGTTGCTATAAAAATCGGTGGGAAAATGCTTCAATGCTGTATGGCCGGGATCGCACAGCACACCCATGGTACCGGGCTGATCGGGGAAATGCACGGGGCTCCAGAACACAGGTGCAAAACGGCCTGTTACGCCTTTTAGTTGGGCGGTATCCGGGTTGAATAATACTTTTTTACCCAGGTTCAGGTTGTCGATCGCTTCGCTGAGTGTGGTGGTAAAAACAATGTTGTTATCGGCGGCAGGCAACTGCTGCGGGTATACCCAAATGGTCCAGTTGTTTTTATGGGCGGTTCCCTGCAAACTTAATTCGATGGTTAAAGCCGTTGCCTGGTGAATTGTTTTAAGATCGATTTTGATATCACCCAATTCAATTCCATTACCCAAATCGATATTTGTTGCAGGCAGCTTTCCCGATGCCAGGATCTTTCCATTGGCATCCTTTGCCTGCCATACAGGCGTTACATTTTTTAACGCACCGCTGCTGAAATTGGCAATCTCGGCTTTGGCGGTAAAGGTCTCGTCATTTGTATACAGGGCTTTGTCGTACCGTATCAAAGGCACCACAGGCCCGCAATACATACGATGTTGCTCAGGACTTACCAAACCCTTGCTGTCCCAAAATGCATCGAGTATGCCGATGAGCGCCGTACCCTGGCCGGGAAAATCGTGCAGGTCCAGCAATTGGAAACCACTCATGCCTTTTGTTTTCAACGCACGTTCTATCTCTTCTTTATACAGGTTGGCGGAGAACTTACCGCTGGCCAGTGTAAACTGATCGGCAAACGACAACATGCCTTTACGCTGCAGGTCTTTTTGAATGGCCTTAAAGTTCAGCGGGTCCAGCACACCGGTATACTTTTTTATTTCCGGCAGGTTGGGATACACTGAGTACTGCCCTATTTCATGTGTGATAATAGGCACAGGCAAACTATCGATGGCCTTTGTATAATCGGTTTTAAAATCGGGTGCATAGGTATTAAAGATGCCCTGTCCCCTCACCCATCCTTTTTTGGTATACTGGGTGATATAAAAATCATCATCCGGCTCAGGCCAGCGGCCATGATCTTTTTGAAAGGTGAAGGTGGTAGTGGTATACAGGTGGCGCGGATCGGCGGCCCTTGTTTTTTTCATGAGGCCGGTAAGCCAGTTAAAATCGCCCTGCAATTCATTACCCATGCTGTAAAAACAAAATGATGGATGGCTGCCGTATTCGTTGCTGATGCGCATTGCCTCTTCTTCGAGGAAACGGTTTGTTTTTTCATCCTTGCCCACATTCAGGCTCCAGTAGGGCAATTCTACCTGCAGGTAAAATCCCATGGAATCGGCCATTTCAAAAGCGGCTTTGGGCGGGCACCAGGAGTGAAAACGCAGGTGATTCAATCCATATGCTTTGGCGGCACTGAATACTTTCTGCCAGCCTGCTTTATCCATGGGCGGATGACCGGTGAGCGGGAATATGGCGCACTCCAATGTTCCGCGTAAAAATAAACGGCGGCCATTGATCCATAACAGGCTGTTGCGGTTGCTGATGTCGCGCAGACCAAATACAGACGAGGTCTCGTGTTTTGTGCCGCCCGCCGAAAATTGCAGTTTGGCGGTGTACAACACCGGATTGAATTCATCCCATAACTGTGCTTTGGGTACCGGTACAATCAGAACCTGTTTGCCATTGCGAGCAGCCAGCTTTTTTACGGCTATTTGTTTGTTTTGTTTATCTACTATTTGTACGGTGAGGGTGCCCGGTTGATTAGTGGCTATCTCTGCCTCTACACGCACATACTTGTTGATAGCGGAAGGATACAATTGTACCGAACGGATGGCGTTCTTACTGCTTGCCGTTAATTGCAATTTGCCGATCATACCGTTCCAGATGATCTGTGTGCCATCGGTATACGCATGCGCCATATCGCGGTGCGTGATATCGTATTGTTTGGTATTGTCTACACGTATTACCAGCAGGTGTTTGCCGGGTGTCAACAGCTCGCTTACATTATAAGTATGCGGGGCCGACAGGCTTTCGCGGGTGCCGGCCTCATGGCCGTCTATCCAAACCTTCGTGGTCCACAATACGCGCTCCAGGTAAAGCTCTATTTGTTTGTTGCTCCAGCTTTGCGGTATATTGATCTCTTTGGCATACCAGGCATGGCCGATATAGCTGTGTTTGCGCTGCAGGTGTATGAGCACATCTTTTTTCAGCGTATCGGCAGTTAATGTGGGCGGCGCCCCCATACCTGCATCGTCGAGCGTGCCGGGCAAACTGATCTTTTTTTCGAACGGCTGCCGGAACCATTGTTCCTGCTCACCGGTCTTTTTTTCATCCAGCCGTACGGTCCATTCACCGGCCAGCGATATAATATCCTGTGCAGTAACAGCATTACAGCAAACCAAAACCACCAGGCAAATCAACCACTGCCTGCCCATATTACGAATTGACATTAGAACTATTGATTTGTATTTTCATTAAACCATCGATCATTTGTGCATGCGTGCGGGCGCCGAAATGCATATTGTCTGCGGCCAGCACCTTGTCGAAACTAGCGGCGGCCTCCTCCATTTTTTGCAAACCGAGATAGCCCAATCCCATGATGTAATCGCAGTGCACCTGGTTGCGTATGTTCAAATCATCTTCAAAGATCAGCAGGTCGGGTAAGGATACGGCAAAGTAATCGATCTTCACTTCGTCGTTCCTGTGCGACTGGCCGTATTCGATCAACCGGTTGAAGATGGATAGGGCCTTGTCTTTATTACCCAGTTTTCTCCAGGCCATACCCTGGTAGAAAATTTTATCCGGTGGCTGGTCGTTGTAGAACATGGCCACGGTTGGCTCCGACAAACCATCGGTAGCCTTTTTAAAGTATTCGGTGGCCAGGTTTTTATCACCCGTTTGTTCATACACCACACCCAGCCAGTAAAAGATATCATTTTCTTTGGCGCCAAACAGTTTGCCTTCGCCGAGGTTATCGGGGTATACCTGCGCTTTTTCCAGCAAGTCGATGGCTTTGGGATATTGCCGCCTGGCAATGTGCTCCTTGGCCATTTCAACCAGGCTGTAGATATACTGGCCCGATACCTTTCCTTCACCACCTTCCCAGGGATGGAACTGGCGGTCCATGATGAGCTGATACGCTTTTTGATGTTCGCCCGGGAAATTGTAGAGGGCAACTCTTTCCAGGTACAGGTCATCGCGCCATTCCACTACATCGATATGCTGCTCCAGGAACTGCAGGCGTTCTTTAAGGTCTTTGTTCAGGCGTTTGTACAATTGGTCGAGCTCCATCAATACCCGCGCATCTTTTTTATCCAGTGCAAAGGCCTGCTCAAAACAGTACAAAGCTTTTTCGGGATCGTTGCGTTTATTGAAATAGGCTATGCCCAGGTTGCGGAATACCGTAGGGAAGGTTTTATCTCTTTTGGCCGACAGCTCCCATTGCTCGATGGCATTGTCGTATTGTTTTTTGTCGTACCAAAGATTGCCCAGGTAATACGGCGCTTTTGCGTCGGCAGGGTTTTCTTTGGCGGCCAGTTGCAATACGGCTATATCTTCGAGGCGGTTGGGGAATACCAGGTAGCTGGTTGATTGGGCCGCTTCTTCGAAATAACGTTGGGCGTTTGTTTTATCATTCAGTTGAAAATATAACCAGGCGGTATAATAGGTGGCCATGGTGCTTTTTGCACCAGACAGGAATTGTAACGCATCTTCGTACAAACCGGCCGCGGCATAGTCCAGTGCATACTCGATGTAATTGTGATCGTAACCGCGTGCACGCTGGGCCAGTTGTTCTTTACCTGCATCTCCCTGCTCAAAATACAAAGAGAGGTTGAATGCATCGCGCTGCAGACCTTCGGCGCATACTTGCAATGCTTTTTCTGTTTCACCCAGCTTGCGCAGGGCAGTTGCCTTTAATGCCCAGGCCTTGCTGTTGCGTGCATTCCGGTCTAACGACCATTGAATATGCTCCAGCGCTTTTTCGTAATGGCCATTGGCGACATCTAATTGTGCGATGGAAAAATAAGCGCTGTCCTGCCAGGCGCTGCTCCAGGCGGCTTTATAAAAAGCGCCATAGGCTTCGGCCCATTTGCCCTGGAATTTCAGGCACAAACCTAAGTTATAGTAAGGCTCTCCGTCGTAGGGATTGGGATTGCGTTGTGTAAGCGTTTCAATCGCCTTTCTGAAATAGGGCTCGCTTTTGGCAAACTGGCCACGGCGCAGATACCAAAGTCCCAGTGCATTGTTGTTACGCACATCACCGGCATCGCGGCGCAATGCTTCTTCATAATACGGCACGGGGCTGTAGGTAGCATGACGGTATTGCTCAAGGTGCTGGCCTGTTAAAAACAGCTGCTCGTTGTTGGGCACTTCAGCCGGTGGTAAAGCGGCTTTGGCCGGTTCGGGAAATTCGTTTTGCCTGTTTTTTAAAGGCTCGTAACGCAGCAACTCACGGCCGTTGGCATCGCTGATCACCAGCAGGATATTATCGGGCGTAACGCTGTCGTCAACGGCTTCGTTATGGGTATATACCTGCTCGGGTGAGAGGTGCAGTTGCTGCTCCAGCAGCAAATGATCGCCCTTATACAGTTTCAACAACCGTTGTGATTGTTTAGACGTTGCAAATACTTTTATGATCAGCGCCTTGTTTTCTTTTTCAACATTCACCAGCAGGTCTTTGGTGGCATTTTTCACCACACCCAACTCGCGGTAGGGCATAAAATACTGGGTGAATGATTTTTCTTCATAGGGCATCAGCCAGGTGAAGTCGGGCTGGTTATCGGTGAACACACCGGTCATGAGTTCGATATACGGACCATCCTCATCGGTGAGGTTGCGGTCCCAGGCCTTGCCAAAATCGCTGTGCCCCCAGGTCCATTGTTTTTTACCGGGCGACACATGGTGGTTGGCCACATGCAATACGCCTGCCTGTGTATCGTGTTCATAGCCGCCCACAAAATCGTAGTCTGAATTGATGGCCATGTACGATGTGGGTACGGGAATATTTTTATAGCGCGAGATATCGGTGCCGGGAGAATAATCCACTTTATAGTAGGTGCCCGTGGCAATGGGGAAAGACGACACATCGCGTTTGCCATGATCGAATACCGCATTTACATCGGGCGGGAATACCGACTGGTAATCGTCGTTCACCTTTACCGCCGGGTTGGCCCACCACAGGAAGGTTTGTGGTAAGGTGGTACGGTTGTAGAGTTTTACATTGATCTCCAGGTAGGCCTTACCGGGATAGAGGCGAAAGCCGGCCATACCCTTGGTGCGGAACATACGCTCCACCTCGTTTACCCAAATGGTTTTGCTGCCGTCTGCATGTTCTTCCAGCGACCAGTCTACCGGTTCAAACGTGCTGGGCCGGTGGTGCTGCGGCCAGTTGAATTCGATACCACCGGAAATCCAGGGACCGCAAAGACCTACCAGTGCGGGTTTCACTACCTGGTTGTAATAGATGAAATGCCGTTGTTTGATCTTGTCCCAGGCCATTTGCACACGGCCGCCCAGTTCGGGCAGGATCATGATCTTGAGGTATTCGTTTTCCAGGAACAGGCCGTTGTATGATTTGTCTTTTTTGTCGTCGTAAATTTTTTCGATCACGGGGTTGGGATAAACCACGCCGCTGCTGCCCTGGTACACACGCTTTTCAAAAAACATCGGGTTTTTGTCGGGCTCCCCGATGCCGTAGGTGGGAATGACCACATTTTCCTGCCACATCCTTACTGATGAATCACGCATAAAATTTCCGTTTTGTTGATTTTTTTTGCTACCGATATGCCGCCCCTAAGGGGGCGGGTTCAATTCGGCATTCGATGCTACCGATATATCGCCCCTAAAGGGGCGGGTTCTTGTTTTATTAGTGTTTTTGACAAAGATTGAGCCGCTGGTTTGCGGGTTTCGAATCAATGCATTGTTATTTGTTGTTCTATTTCTTCCAAAGTTTTTCCTTTTGTTTCCTTCACCCTTGCACGCACAAATAAAAATCCCAGCACACAAATTCCGGCATACATATAAAAGGGTCCAAAGGTGCCCAGCTTTTCTGCCAGTACGGGGAAGGTGAATACCAATACAAAATAGGCCGCCCATAAACTGATCACCGCTACCGAAGTAGCCCGGCTGCGTATCTGGTTGGGGAAGATCTCTGCGATCAATACCCAGGTCACCGGCGCCAGCGAGGTAGCATACAGCGCAATGGCAATTAATACCATGATGGATATCATACCCGCTGCAGCCTGGTTCTTCAGCAACAGGGCCAGTATAATATAAATGATCGAGAGCCCGCCTGCACCCAGCAGCATCAAAGGCTTACGCCCGAGTTTATCTACCTGCCACATGGCGATCAATGTAAACACGAGGTTTACGATACCTATAGAAACCGTTTCAAATAATTGCTGGTTTAAACTGGCGCCTACCGATTCAAAAATGGTAGAGGTATAATTGAATACGACATTGATACCACAGAACTGCTGGAACACAGCCAGGGTAATACCGATCACCACAGCCGGACGAACCGATTTGGCAAACACCGCGCTCAACGATACCTTACCCGAGCCCTGCAGCGACTTTTTGATATCGGCTGCTGTTATTTCGGCAAATTGTGCATCCCCTATTTTGTTCAATACCTGTTGTGCTTTTTGTTGCTGGTTTACCTGCATCAGCCAACGCGGACTTTCGGGCAGCCATAAAACACCGAATAAGAACAGTATCGATGGCACCATACCCAAACCAAACATATACCGCCAGGCATCGGGACCACTATCGGCCAGCAAATAGTTAACGAGGTTGGTGACCAATATGCCCAATACGATGGTGAGCTGGTTGATGGCCACATTGCGGCCGCGCACCGCTGCCGGAGATATTTCAGCGATGTACATGGGGCTTAACATAGAAGCCATACCTACGCCAATACCGGCTGCAAAACGCATGATGATAAAAACGGTAAGCGTATTGGACAAGGCCATGCCCAGGGAGGAGATGGCAAATATAAAAGCAGCCGTCATGAGGCCTGGTTTACGGCCATAGCGATCGGCAATGGCGCCGGCAATCACACAACCTACTATACAACCCAGCGCCAGGCTGCCTGTTAAAAAACCTTCCCACCAGGCATTCAGGGCAAACTCGTTGCGCAAAAATGGAAGGGCGCCGGATATCACGGCAAAGTCGAAACCAAATAAATAACCGCCGAGAGCAGATATGAATGAAATGGCTACGATATACCGTGAATTAAATTTATATGACTGGGGCATAGCAATCTTTCTTTATAAGGTCAAACATACTAAGTATACATAGGGTTTAGAATGGATATTTATTCGAAAAAGATGGACAATTTGCTGGTTCCCATTTTCTCCATTTCATATATGATAGAGCAAATTTTAATGGATAATTTAACGCTTGAACAAGGCATCCACCATGTCTACGGGCAACTCTATGGCCGGATCGAATCCGGGACTGCTTACATAGCGCTGCAGGCTGTATAATAGCTGACGGGCCACTGGTCTTTTTGGCAGATCGTTCACCAGGTCGATCGCCGAGATCAACAGTTTACCTTTACCAACCTTTGCCTCACACACCAGGCCAATCTTGTTGTTGAGATTCCAGTCGGGTATCATTTGTATCAATGGACGGAACTCGGCCGGCGTATGATCCAGCACAAAGGGTTTGGAATTACGCACCACATCCCACCACTGCCAGTTGGTATGGTATTCGGTGGGGAACTCGCGCAGGGCAGTGTGATGGGGATCACACAAAATTCCCAGTAAGTTTGGCGGCATACCCGACCACACCGTGTTCCAGGATATACCTGAGAAAACCGGGTCGGCGGTAGATTGAATAGCGGCCGTATCGGGCAGCAGTAATACGGTGGCGCCCTTCTGCAATTGTTTCTTTACGGCATCGTTCCAGCTGCGGGCTACCACCACGTTTTTTAATGCAGGTGTGGACAATGTTTGTGGATATACCCAAATGTTCCAGTCGTTTTGATAACCCGTTCCTTCTACCTGAACAGTTACAAGCAAACGGGTAGCCTTTTGTACACGGTCCAGCTTAACATCCAGGCTACCCGTTTTGATTGGGCCTCCCAAAGGAATACTAAGGTTATTGAACCTGCCTTGTTCGTACACCGTGCCATCGGGGTAACGCAGCGACCAGCTGATGGTGGCATTCGATAAAGGCGCTTCGCCGAAATTGGCCAGTTCTATATTGGCATTAAAGTGTTGATCGTTGGTATAGGTAAATCCATCCGTACGCAACAAGGGCACTACGGCATTTTGAAAACGGCTGAATGCATCACCGGTCACATATTTTTTAGGATGCCAGAATACATCCACTACACCCACGGGCGCCGTACCCTGACCGGGAAAATCGTTTAACTGCAGCAAGGTATACCCCGCCATACCAGGCGTACGCAGATACGATTCGATCTCTTCTTTTTTCTGCAATACCTGCCATTTGCCGGAGGCCATGGTGAAGGCAGGCGCCAGGTCGAGCATATTGTGCGCGCGTAGCGACTCGCGGAACAATTCATAATTATAGGCACGCAATACGCCGTTGAATTTGGGAATTTCGTCGAAGTCGGGGTACATACACCACTGCCCTACTTCATGGCTCATCAGCGGTTCTTTGAATTTTTTGATGTCGGCGGCATAATCGTATTGGGTGTTCAGCGGCGCTTTGTTGAAACGGCCTTTCAGCCCTTCCTTCCAGCGTTGCGGGCGCGGACCGTAAAAATCATGGAACTCCGCTTCGGGTATTACGGGATAACCAGAGCCGCCGGTGTACAAATGGCGGGGATCTTTTTTCTTCCAGGCATTTACCAGTTCACCCAGCCATTGTTTTGCCGTAGGGCCTACCAGTTCGTTGCCTTCGCACATCATTACAAAAGACGGATGGTTGCCATAGGTGTCGAGAATACGGAACGATTCTTCTTTCAAAAAACGGTTGACGGCCGAATCTTTACCAATGGTAAAACGCCAGTCGGAGTTTTCTACCTGTAAATAAAAACCCATGCGGTCGGCCACTTCAAAAGCGGCTTTGGGCGGGCACCAGCTATGAAAGCGCATGGCGTTGAGGCCATAGGCCTTGCTGGTACGGAAGATATGTCCCCACGAAGCGGTATCCATAGCAGGGTACCCGGTGATAGGGAATTCGGCGCAGTTTACAGTGGAACGAACAAAAACGGGCCTGTTGTTGATGGTGAAACGCGTGCCATCGGTTTTGAATTCACGCACGCCAAAAACGACAGCGGTGCTGTCTGTGTATTTTTCGGCGCCGCCGTTGGCATCGAGTTGTACATGCAGGTTGTAGAGGTGGGGATGGAACTCATCCCAGGTTTGCATGTTGGGTCCCAGGTTCAGCCGGGCAGTGACGGAAAGAATAGAATCGGAGCCTGAGACGGGTACCTGTACGGGCTCTATGGTTTGGGCTTTTAATAACAGCTTTCCTTGTATCGTTTGTTTTTCAGGGTTGGCAATTTGAATACGTACTTCGGCCTGTTTTTTCGCCAATTGGGGATATACCTGTACGTCCTGTACATGCACTTTATCTACGGCCTGTAATTCTATTTTACCGATGATGCCGTTCCAGTTGGTTTGGGTTTCGGCGCTCACGGCATGGCTGTATTCGATGTTGTAGATAAGGTTATTATCTACACGGATGCGGATCACGTTTTTTTTGCCGGGTTGCAGCAAACGGGTTACATCGTATATATGCGGTGCGGAAAGGCTTTCCTGTTTACCGGCGGGTTGTCCGTTTACCCAGAGGGCGGTTTCCCAATGGGCTCTTTCAAGGAAAAGCCGTATGTTTTTTTTGCTCCAGCTTGCGGGTACGAATATTTCTTTTTCATACCAGGCCGGGCCTTTGTATTCGTACATGCGGGTGAGGCGCAGGGAGGTCATGTCGTGGGTTTTGATGCCTTTGCCGGCCTGGTCGGTGGAGCCGGGCAGCATGATCTCTTCGGCCAGTTGGGGCATTAGTTGAACGCCGTTGGCGTTGATGCCGGTGAAGAAGGGGTCGGTTTTGAATTTCCAGATGCCGGCCAGGGAGAGGCGGTGCTGGGAGAATAGGGATAATGGGATGGAGAGGAGAAGTAAAAAAGAAATTCGTTTCATAATCGTCATATTCACTATTTTTTGTAAAGCCTCCGTGGAAGCAAGTTTTTTCCAGGGTATCTAGCCAAGCGGTTGGTATTCCGTTAACCGGAATACCAACCTGGTCCACATGCCCTCCATTGCCAGGACCTGCTTAGCTAATTATTTGGCTACCTTTCCCGTTAAGGTCACTATACTTTTGGACGGCACAACAATCTGTTGTGCAGGCATCAGGGATCTTTTGCAGTTCAGTGTGCTACTGGTGGTATACGCATTCACTACACCACCTTCCATGGCTGCATCCAATTGCAATTGTTTTTCATCACCGGTATTTACGATCACCACCACTAACTCACCGCTGTTTTCGTCTTTATAAGCCGATACCAGGTCAACACCTTCCGCAGCAATCCTTTTCATACCCGGCCGTACAAACCGCGCATAATTCCCCATCGCCCACAATTGTTTTGAATCCAATACCTGCCCATCGTCCTTGCAATTGGCCGGTTGAATATCCCCGTTCACGTCATTGATGTATACCAATGCATCGCTGTAATCATAGGGACTCATCGCCAGCCACCATTGCCAGGAACTGGTATTGGCCACGGTAATATCATAATGCATTACTTTGGCCACATACAACCCATAATCTATTCCGGTATTCCTGGGACCGCCCCTGTACACATTACAGATATTACCCAAAATACCAAACTCGGTTTGCCAGGTTTGCAGGGCGGTATCTGTTTCAGCAACGGCTTCGGCCACCCGTTTGCGTATAGCCTCCATGTTATCATCGGGACAGGTGGTGAAATAACTATGCGATGAAATCACCCGCGATACATTGGGTAAATGAGCGATATAATTGGCAGATGATGGTGCAAAGAATTGTCTCACCTGGTCGCCGCGGTTCTCTTCATTCTTACTGTATAAAAAATCCCACTGGCCGGCCTCCCCTATCACCACCGAGGCTTTTGATCTTTTTTTGGCCAGCCCTTTTGAAAGCATCTTTGTTAAAACAGCTATTTCATCGTTGGTGGCCTGGGTGCCTTCCTGCGATATCCTGTCTTTACCCCAATTCCATTGCGGCTCATTTACCGGGCTCAGGTAATCGAACTTAAAATGCTTCGTCACCTTCACCATAAAATCGGCATAGCGCTGCAAATGGCCGGCCTGTATATTCATGGCAGGATGATCGGTGCCATTATAAGCCTTTCCGTTCTTAGCCCAGAATACCGGCGGCGCGATAGAAAAACCCAGGGTATAGCGAACGCCCCTTTTACGGGCAGCGTTCAAAAACCATTGCTGGCCTTTCTGTTTTTTAAAATCATATTTCCCTTTGGCATCGATAAAACACTCTTCCCGTCTCCATTCATCGGGAATATCACTGGCAATACCCTGCTCATAACTGCCGGCGCCGATATTAAAACGCCACAGCGATAAACCAATGCCTTTCGGACTGCCATCGGCCAGGGTATCCAGACTGAACAGCCAGTCGGCTATCTGCTCTTTTTTCTGTTCATTTTTCCAGTTGCCTATGAACTTGGCTGTCCAGCAATCGGAGGCGCCAAAACTGTGCATGGTTTGGTGCTCCTGGTTCCAGCCGATGCGTATGGTTTGTGCATAGGTGCTTTGTATCGATATCAATAATCCAATTACAGCGTACGGTATTTTCATTTTTAGTCTCCTGTCCTTACAATTCTCAATCTTTCCAACGCAATATCATAGGTGGCTTCAAATGTGCCTGTATTTTTTCCAACATTGCTTACCGAAAAACCATAGTTGGCGCCGTTAGTGCTGCCGCCCACTGCACCTACTTTCGATACCAGGTCGTTGTAATCGTCGCGCATATTGGCGCGGGCGCCGGTTAACCTGAACCAGCCTTTACCATAATAGTTGTCGTTCACAAATTCCAGCGGTGCATTGATGCTGATGTTGTTGGAACCACCACTGGTTTGGAAGGTACCGGTGTACAGGAAATCATGCCCGGCTTCTTTATACAGTTTGGGCGAAGTGGGCGCTTCGGTCCAGCCACCACCACTATTGGTAACCACGGGAGCTGTTACAGCCAGGTAGGCCCAGGGACTGGCCGATGACCAACCGGGATAAAGCGTGGGGTTCACCACGGGTTTCGATGGTGTGAAGGGCGCCACCTGCACAGTGCGTTCATTCATGTTTACGGTAACACGGTAATAACCTTTTTGGTTAGCCGGTAGTTTGGAACCCGCCTGCGACAGATCGGCAACGATCTTACCCGGTTCGGTAGCGCTCATAGCCACTACATTAGGTCCATCGAAAGTATACAATACATTGGCCTGGTTAGAACTGAACGGACGGTCGCTACCAACAAAAGCCACAAAACGGATCACTTCAGACGGCTCATTGCGGTAATACACATCGGCGGTGAATATGTTGTTGCCCTGTTTTTTCATAGACAGCAGCGTTCCAATACCACGGCAGGCGCCATAATGCTCATAAGCCTGGTTGGCCACCTCATCCTGGTTCTTTGCATCAGACAGATAAAGGCGGTCCAGAACACCTACAGTGATGGCATTCCCTTTTACCGATTTATTGCCGCTGGCATCGGTGGAGCGAACGATGTACTGGTATTCGCCGGCCTTGCCACCAGGCAGCGTAAATGATTTTGTATAATGATAATTCTGTTTTTCATCGGCAGTAGCAGGTATGATCAGTTCTTCCTCCGATACCGGCTGCCCGTCCCAGGTTTCGCCCCATACCTTTACTTCCACCATGGCTATGCTTTCATCGGCCACAGTAGCATCGATCTCGACCGTTACGGGATCGCTTTTTAAACCATAATGTTTGAGTACGGTGGGTTTGGTAACCGTGATCACCGGCGGCACCTCGTCGGGGTTATAACCAGGCACCTGGTTTTGGTGCGACAGGTCTTCTACTTCCACATTGCCTTTTACCACACCGCCTTTTTTATTGGTTACCCAAAACTCGATGATGTGTTTGGTAGGGTTGGCATCCTTCCATACATCGATGGTATCTGTTATTACATAGCTGGCGCTGCCATTGGTGTTGTATATGGTATCTATCAACCATTCGCCGTTTTTTGCCTGTACTTTGGCAATACCGTCGGCATCTTCGATGGTAGCGGACAGGGCTACGCGGTAATCGGGACCGATCCATAGTAGTTTGGCGCTTGCCTGTTTCAACTGCGGCGGCAGCGGCGAGCCGGAGTCAGGAAAAATGAGTGGTTTGGCGCAGGAGCCAACAATGGCAATTCCCAGTATAGCAATCAATAATTTTTTCATTGGTAATTTGTTTTTAAGGATTACCATCCGGCATTTTGTACCAGGTTACCTTCACTCTTCAACACTTCTACTTCGGGGATGGGATATAAATACATTTTAGGCGTGAACACACGGTCTTCGGCTTTTTCTACCAGGTAGGTAAATGTGTTGGGGCCGGTGCGGGTGATGCGCATACGCATGATGGGCATGTTTTCGGTTTGTTCCGCAATTTTCCAGCGGCGCACATCAAAAAAGCGATGTTCTTCGAAAGCCAGCTCTACCCTTCTTTCGTTGCGTATACGGGCGCGCATTTCATCTTTCGATAAACCCGGCGGCAAAGGCGGCATCACAACGCCGGCCCGGTTGCGCACGGCATCCACGGCCTGTTTGGCGGTCATGGTAAAACCGGCCTTTGTTTCGGGTCCGTAGGCTTCATTCATGGCCTCGGCATAATTCAATAATATTTCTGAATAACGGAACAGTATCCACATATGCATACTGGCATTGTTCTGCGCCAGGTTCAACCCTTCATCGAGGAACTTCCTGATATAATAACCGGTGGTGGTTGCCTTGGGTTTGCCCAGGCCATCCTGCCCGCCTACCCAACATTCAACCGGACGTCCTTTGAAGTTGGTGTTGTTCACCAAAATGCTCATGGTTAAACGCGGGTCGCGGCCGGCATAGGGATTGGCAGGATCGTATCCTGAACCGGGTTCGCCGATGCCAAGGCCGGTAGACTTCATCTCATAGGCATCTACCAGGTTTTGTGAAGGACAGGTACTGGCCTGGCCGCCCTGGTCGTAACCAATGGGATAATTTCTTTTTTCAAAATCATTTCTTGAATAACCCTGTTGGGCAAAGATCACTTCGGGGTTGCCGTCGGCGCCGTTGCCCAGCCTGAACAAACCTTTGTAATCGTTGTGCAGGGAGTATTTGTTCATGGCAATTACATCGTGAGCGGCCTGGGCAGCCTTTTCCCATTTGCTAACATTGTTATTGGGATTGTGCAATGGGCTGGCGGCATATAACAACATTCTTGCTTTTAAAGCACGGGCAGCGCCCTGGGTTACACGGCCGCGCCATTTTTCGCTGTCAAAACCTACCCAGCTGTCTTTCAGTTCGGGTAATACGCCATCTATCTCGGTTTCTATAAAAGCCACACATTCGTCGAAGCTTTTACGCGGCATGGCCTTCAGCTCTTCAGTAGTATAGTTCGATTGGGTGATGATGGGCACACCGCCATATCTTTTTATGAGCTCGAAATGATAGAGGGCACGCAGGAAACGCACTTCGGCACGCAACCAGGCAATATCGCGCACGCGGTAATAATAGTCGTTTTTATTGGAGGGATCGATGGTATCGCGGTAAATGATTGTTTCATAATCCTGCGATTTTTCCAGGAACAGGTTGGCCCTGTAGATGCCCTGGTACCAGTCGTCCCAGTAATTCTCCGGGTTGGAACTGGGTGTCCAGGTACCCATGTTGAACTGCTGTATGCCCGAGAGCGGATCGGCATGATCGGCCTCATCACTGGCCGAGGCCAGCATGGCATTGCTGATACGGTCGTAACCAAACCGGTTCAATAAAAATGCGTATACGCCATGACCGGTCTGGCTCATACGGGTATAGTCTACAAATACATCTTCCTCTTCGAAATTCGTTTCCAGCTCACGGTCGAGATATTTTTTACACCCTGTAAGCGCTGCTATCAGCAGAAGCCATATGAATACTTTAGGATGTTGCATATTGTTCGTTTTTTTTATTCGTTGTTATGGTTGGCGAGTGGTGAGTGGCGAGTGGCGAGTGGTATTTCTACTTGCTACTGGCTACTTACTACTAGCTGTTTACAATTTTACACTCAACCCTACCGTCAATACTTTCAACGGAGGATAACCCAAACTCAGCGTTTCTGTATCTACATCGGGTTCCAGGTTATCCCAGCTTACCAGGTTCAAACCGCTTACATACACACGCAGGCTTTCGAAAGGCAGCTTGCGCCAGGCAGCCTTTGGCAATGTGTATCCCAGCTCTACATTCCTTAACCTGATCTGAGTTACGTTACGCAACCAGAAAGTGGAGGCGCGTGAGTTATTGGGACTGGCCTGTGTAGTGAGCCTGGGGAATTTGGCATCGGCATGGTTCTGCGGTGTCCAGCGGCCTTCGGCAGCCCATTCAGAAATATTGGCGTTGTTGATAAACGGCTGGAACAAATAGTTGTTCAGATTCACCGTTCTGTTGCTGGTGCCCTGGAACAGGAAATCGAGGTCGAAACCTTTCCAGCCTACACCGCCTGTGAACGAATAAATGACCTCGGGATAGCTGTGTGTGCCAATGGCAATCTCGTCGTTTACGTCAACCAGGCCATCACCGTTCTGGTCTTTATATTTCAGGTCGCCGGGACGTACCATGGAGAAGGTTTGTGTGGGGCTGGACAGGATATCGCTTTCATCCCTGAAAAAGCCGATTGCTTCCAAACCAAAATATTGCCCAACGGGTTTGCCTTTACGCGATGTGTATGCTTCTTTCCTGGGCGATTCGTAATTCTCTTTGATCTCGTTGCGGGCAAAGGAAAACTGGGCGCCGGCAAAATAACTCAGGCTGCCCACCTTGTCATTGTATAAGATATCGGCATCCACGCCATAGCTGTTTACAATGCCCCTGTTCTCGAAGGCCATTTGTGGTATGCCCGACATGGTGGGAGTAACGCTGGTCATATCCACCAATATATCATACCGGTTTTGATAGTATACATCGGCATTAAAGCTCAGCTTGTCTTTCAGCCATTTTGTTTCCACACCCACATTAAACATACCGGCCTTTTCCCAACTGATATCAGGGTTGGCGATACGCAATTGCACGAGTGCATTGTAAAAGGTTTGTCCCGTTCCGAAATAATAACCCTGGTTGCTTTGCGGCCCCCAGTATTGGGTATAAGGAAAACGGCCAACGGCAGAGGGTGTACGGTCGTTACCCAGCAAACCGGCAGAAGCCCTTAATTTCAGATAGCTGATGGTATTATTGGCCTGCCAGAAATTTTCTTTGTGCAACAACCAGCCGGCAGCAATAGCCGGGAAGAAACCAAAACGTTTACCGGGTGCATAGTTCTCGGTACCACTGTACGAAAAGCTGAGCTCGCCAAAATATTTTTGTTTATAACCCCAGGTAAAACGGCCTGCCAGGTTTTGCATAGCAAAGGCCGCCTGATCGCCCAGGCTGCTGTACCGGTCCTGCATAAACATCAGTAAACCGGTTACTTCATGTTCGTTGAAAACGCGTTTGTAATCGAAACCGGCCTGTGCGGTAATGCGGTTGTTCTCTACGTCGCTACCTGTCCATATGGCGAGGTCGCTGCCTACACCACGCTGCTGGTAATACAAACTGTCTTCACCGGTTGAGGAGGTGGTTCGGGTGGGTTCCCAATAGGCAGTGGTTCTTGTTTTATCGTAGCGGTTGTTGAATTCGCTGTTAAAGAACATGGTGCCGAATATGCTCAGCCCTTCTGTTACAAAGTCCAGCTTTTGGTTCAAACGCACCAGGGCCTGCACCGTGCGGTCGTGCCGCGACTGGTAACCTTTTTCCAGCAGATCGCCGACGGGATTGTTGGCAAAGGTGGGTGTACCGGTAATATCACCACTGGGCGTACGTACACTGTACAGGTTGGGTGCATAGGTGGCCATATTCTGCCACATGCTTTCGGTGGATACCGGTGGAAATTTGCGATCCTCGATATCACCACCCAGACTTACCTGTGCCGAAAAGGTTTTGGTAACATTCAGGTCGACATTGGCGCGGAAATTCATTTGGCGGTAACTGATATTGGAATTGTGTTCCCCATCGGTATGCGCATACAAACCCTTGTTGTCCATATAACCCATCATCAAAAAATAGCGGGCTGTTTGGTTGCCACCATCGAAGGTGAGGGAGTAATTCTGTATGGCCGATCCGTTACGCAATACTTCATCGTACCAGTTTACATCGGGATATAAATAGGGATCAGCGCCTGCCTGGTAACCATCCAGGTCTTTTTGGGTATACAAGGCCGGCAACCCGTCGTTGGCCAGCGCCTCGTTGTACAGGCGGGCAAAATCATAGGACCGCGACATCTTTGGCAATTGCGTGGGCTGCTGGTAACCATACCGTGCATTAAAACCAATGTTGATCTTGCTGCCGGCCTTTCCTCTTTTGGTAGTAACCAAAATGGCGCCGTTGGCTGCTTTGATGCCATAGAGGGCCAGCGATGCGGCATCTTTTAAAACGGAGATCGATTCTATTTCATCTACGTTAAAAAGGCTGAATTTATTTACGGGAAACCCGTCGAGCAATACCAGCATGCCGTTGTTCTGGAAAGTTTGCCGGCCGCGGATCAATATCTGCGCTTCGTCGAAACCGGGGGTGGATACGTTTTGCATCACGGCTACACCCGGCATTCTTCCGAATAAGGTATTGCCCAGCGTAGGCACATTGCTTTTACGCATTTCGGCGCTGCTCACACGCGATATGGATGAGGTTACCTGGTCTTTACGTTGTGCGCCAAACAAAACAGGCACCGTAGATTCCACCTGCACGGCCGTATCGGCAGGGGTTTGGGCGTTGGCGGTCAATGACAGCAGGGCGATCATTAAACCGGGTAATATTTTATATGACTTAAATGACATAGCAATTAGTTTTTAAGATGACTACCAGCCTGGATTTTGAATCACATACCCGAGGTTTACTTCGTTTTGTTTGAAGGGATACAGGTACATCTTGTCTTCCCATACCCGGTTTTCAAATTTTTCGAGTTTGTAATAAGGCTGCGGGTTGTTGGCATCCTTGTTATAAAGTCGTAGGCTCCACATGTCGCCACCCATCACACCTTCTTCACCGGCGATCATCCAGCGGCGTACATCGAAATAACGATGTTCTTCAAAGGCCAGTTCTACTGCCCTTTCGCGGCGGATCTTCCTGCGCATATCATCCTGGTTGGTATAAGGAATGGCGGGCATATCCACGCGCTCGCGTATCTGGCGCAATGCCCATTCAATTTCACCCGATGAACCGTTCACTTCGTTCAATGCTTCGGCATAGTTCAGGTAAAACTCGGCCAGCCTGAAGGTGATCCAGCGCGGTGCAGGGTTGGAACCATTCGATACACCTTTTAAGAATTTGCGCATAAAACCAACACCATTGTACAGGTTCAGCAGAATACCACCCTGTTCGTAGAAATGATATTTAACCCCCGAGTTGCGCGACCATTCGGTGCCCGATTGGAATACCGAAGCCTGGAAGCGGGGATCCAGTTCGCCCAGTTTGGTGGTGTATTGTGTATAGGGATATGCCTGGCCTTCTACTTCATCCCAGGTTTGATCGGTGCCATCGGCTTTCTGGTACTGTTTGGTAAAGTTGAAGGTGATGCCGATGTTCACGGGATCATTACCCGTGTACACTACCTTACCAGGTGTCATAAAACGTACAAAATAATTACCTGTATTGGTGCCCATCAAACCCGCGTCGAGAATGATCTCATTCACGTTGGGGTTTACAAATATTTCTTCATAGCGGTCAACCGGGTTGGTTTTTCCGCGGTACAAATCGCACCAGCCGCTTTCGCTGGCAGCCCAGTCCAACACGGCCTTGCTGGCATTGGCAGCCAGTTGCCAGCGGTTGGCATCATAATTTGTATAACCGATCATCGCTCTCAGATCGCCGCCTGCAGGCAGATAAGAATTAGCCGAATTAAACAGGGGGCTGGCAGCATACAGGAGTGTTCTGGCTTTTAAAGCCAGTGCAGCGCCTTTTACCACACGGCCCCTGAAATTGCTGGGATATGTATTGGGAAGATGTTTGGCCGCCTCATCACATTCACTCACGATAAAATTCACGGTTTCTTCGAATGTGTTGCGTGGCAACATCACTTCGGGTATATCGTTGATACCGGTTACCTTCAGCGATTTGTCTACAATGGGAATACCACCCAGGCGTTGCATGAGGTCGAAATGCATCAGGGCACGCAGGAAGATGGCTTCTGCTTTCATGGCCGCTTTTTCCTGGTCGGAATAAGGCGATTTGTCGATGTTCTCTATAAACAAACAGGCATTACGAATGCCGCGGTAACAATAAAAGGAATTGAACTCCCAGTATTGCACGGTGGTGGCATTCCAGTTGCCGGTATTGATAAAATCGCTGCCTGCATAGTTGGCCCAGGCATCGGCCTCATCACAGGCGGCTGCTACCGGGGCGCAATAGGTGCCATAATGGCGATAGGCCTGGTCGGTGGCATCCCAGTAATAAGGGAATTCGTATATCGAAGCCGTGCTGTATACGGTATACAGGAACTGCAATGATTTTTCTTTTGAAGTAAATACGCTGTCGATGGTTACGTCGCCGCTCACTGGCCTTTCCAGGAACCTTTCGCAGGAAGTGAACAGGCCCGTAAACAACACAGCCAGCAAAGCGATGATGGTGATACGCTTCATATCAGTAATTTTTCCGGTGATTAGAAGTTAAGATTGATGCCTGCATTAAATACACGCATGGTTGGGTATACGCGGCCCCACAGTTCCCTGGCATCTACGTCTACACTGTATTTCATCGACGTCCAGGTAAGCAGGTTATTACCGCTGGCAAAAAGGCGAAGTGATTTCAGCCCTACCCTGTTCAGCAGGTTGCCGCTGAAGCGGTATCCCAACTGCAGGTTTTTCAAACGCAGGTAAGATCCGTCCTGCACCCAGAAATCAGATACCTGGTAGTTGTGTTGTGTACCGGGCGATAATTCGAGGCGTGGGAAGTTGATGGCCTCACCGGCTGCATAACGCTCGGCGGTCCATCGTTGCATATGCCATTCCTGCGCAGGTCCCCAACTGGCGTTGAAGGGATAGGCAATGGAAGAAGCAAAATATACAGATACATTTTCGCTGCCCTGGAATAATACGGAGAGGTCCCAGCCTTTCCATTGTGCTCCGAATGAGAAGCTGTAGGTGATCTCGGGCCATTTGCTGTAACCAATGGGGCCTTTATCGAAATCGTTGATCATACCATCGCCATTCAGGTCTTTATATTTCATATCGCCGGGTTGCAAACCGCCGCCTTCCCATTGCGATTTCGGGCGTTTGGGATCGTCGATCTCTTCCTGTGTATTGTAAAAGCCTTCGAACTGCAGACCAAAATACTGGTCTAACCGGCGGCCGGTGGTTTGCATGTATTCATAGGGTTTGGGAATCTCATTCGAGTAAATGATCTTGTTGCGTGCAAATGAATAAGCGCCTTTCAACCAGTAGTTGAATGTATTGATCCTGTCGTTGTACCCCAGTTCCAGTTCGTAACCACGGTTCTGTACCTTACCAATGTTGGCCGGTGGCAAAGAAGCCGCAACAATCTCAGGACCGGTGATGTTCCAAAGGATGTTGTTTCTTTTTTCTTCAAAATAATCGCCTGTAAGCGACAGCCTGTTGTTGAAGAATTTGAGCTCGGCGCCAACATTCCATTTGGCCGCCTTTTCCCATGTCACGTCTTCGTTGTACAGCGGTCCTTCACGATACATGTTATAGCGTGCCATATCCAAACCAGCCGTACCAAAAACAGCCGCCTGGTAGCCGCCGTTGTATACTGCATAGGGCGTGGGAATATACATATAGCGCGATCCGCCGATCTTGTCGTTACCTACAATACCATAAGAACCTCTTATTTTCATGAAGGAGAACCAGGAGGCTTTTGGAAAGAACTTTTCTTCTGAAGCCACCCAGCCCAGCGACCAGGCCGGGAATATACCAAAGCGTTTTCCTTCGGGGAAGTTTTCAGAACCATTGCGGCCCATATCAAATTCAAACAGGTACCTGCTGTGGTAGTCGTAGGTGATACGGGTTACCATACCCAGGTAACCGCTGGGCAACATATATTGCAAAGAAGGGTTCCACATTTTTTGCAAATTGGCGAGTGCCAAACCCGTTACGTGGTGACCTCCCGGGAATGTTCTGTCGTATTCGATGGCCGCTTCGGCATAGATCTTTCTCCACTTGTTGCTGTTAGACATTCCTTCCGACATACCAAACCAGGGACCATCTTCCTTGCTTTTGTAAAGAATATATCCGTTGGGTGCATTAGCGTCTTTTAACACCGTCCAGGCAGGGAAATTTTTCTGGCGGTTGGCATCTTTCTGATAGAAGTTATCATAAGAGCCCATGGCGCGTACCGACAGGCCGGGTGTTATTTTATCGAGCCGGTATTTTAACAGTAAGTTGGTGTTAAGCGCATTGCCAAACCGGTCGGTAACAAAGGCGCCGCCGGTACTGGTGGGGCCTGCCTGTCCCCAGGGGTTGAAGAAAGGCACTCCTGCCGGAAGCCCCCGTACACTTTCAACATATCTTCCATCCAGGAAAACAGGGCCTGCTACCGGCGCCAGGTTCATGGCTTTATCAAAAGCGCCCCAGGCGCCGCCATTGGGAATGGAGTTATCGGTGATCTGTTCGCCCAGCTTCACGCTCATCGAAAAATCTTCGGTGAGGTTGAAGTCGAAGTTCATCCTGATATTATAGCGGTTATACACATGTTTGTAGGGGAAACCAAAATCCTGTTCGGGTTTGTTGTATCCACCGCCCTGGCTGAAATAACTAAAGCTGGTGTAATAACGCACCTTGTTGGTGCCACCGGAGATATTTACATTATGATTTTGTTGCAGTGAAAAAGGTTTGATCAGTTCATCCATCCAGTTGTAGTTGGGATGAAAGACCGGGTCGGCGCCCGACTTATACAATTCCAGGTCTTCTTCCGAAAAGCTGGGCGCTATGTTGGCGTTTTTTTGTGCTTCATTCCGCAACATGGCATAATCATAGGCACTCAACATTTTGGGTAGAACCGTGGGTTGCGAAAGCGCCGTGTTACTGGTAAAGTTGATGGCTGGTTTGCCGGCCTTACCGGTTTTGGTGGTAATGAGGATAACACCATTGGCGCCACGTACACCAAATACCGCGGTGGCCGAGGCGTCTTTCAGGATATTGATGGACTCGATTTCGCTGGCGTCGATATTGTTATAGGTCTCGCGCTCCACGCCATCCACCATGATCAGGGGACCACGGCCGCTGGCATTCAGCGTGGCCATACCGCGGATCTGGATATCGGCTTTATCACTGCCAAACTCACCATTGCTTTGAATGATCTGTACACCCGGCGCCAGGCCTATCAGCGCGTTGCTCACGCCGGCCACCGGCGCTTTTACCAGGTCTTCGCCTTTGATATTGGCAAAGGAACCCGTAGAGGTTAGTCTTTTTTGCGTACCATAACCAACCACGATCACGTCGGCCATTTCCTCAGATTTGGCTTCCATGATCTGCGCGATAAAGGTTCTGCCCCTGATGGGGGTTTCCCGGGTAATAAACCCTGCGTAGGTAAATATAAGTGTACCATTGGGTGGTGCTGTGATGGTAAACTCACCCTGGTCGTTGGTAATGGCGCCGTTCTTAGCCCCTTTTACTACGACATTTACACCGGAAAGGGGCTGGTTTTTTTCGGTGACCTTACCCTTTACAGTGATGGTTTGAGCCCATGCAGGCTGGACAAAAATAAGCAGCAGACAGAATGGGAATGCTACAGATAACAGGCATTTTTTCATATGCAGCGCTTTGGTAAATCGTTGTTAAATCGGTACAATATTAGTAAGATGCGAGAGGCTATAAAATAGAGTTTCTTATGAAAGAGATGGACTATTTTATTTTCCCCGGTCTGTTTATAAAGAATTATTATGCTACATTTACAACGATTTTTGTCATTGTCAGTTGCTCATATGTTAAAGAAAAAAGAAGGCTTCAGGGGTCAGAAAAGCATTGTATTGCCGCGTAAGATCATTACCGAATTCTGCAACAGTAATTCCATAGCCAGCGGTATATATATCACCGATATCGGCTATTATCCCAAAGCGCAGTATCATTTCAGGAAAAGGCCGCATGGCAGCGACCAGCATATACTTATATATTGTGTGGAAGGCCGTGGGCATACCTCCATACTTAAACACAAATACGATCTGCAGCCCGGATCGTTTGTGATCATACCGGCCGGCTCCAGTCATTCCTATGCCGCCAGTGAAACCGAAAGCTGGACAATTTACTGGATTCACTTTACTGGTCCGTTATCGGGTCAAATGGTGGATACCATGATACAGAAGATGAACGGTTATTATTCAACGGTAGAGTTCAAACAAAAGCGCATCGATCTGTTTGATGATATGTATGCCTGTTTGGAAAGAGGTTATGGCAATGATAACCTTTGTTATGCCAATATGTGTTTGTTTCATTTTATCAGTTCCTTTGTATACGATGACCAGTTTAATCTTTCACAAAAGGTGCTTGCCGCCGATCCTGTGGAAATGAGTATCAGCTTTATGCAGCAGCATATAGCTTCCCTGTTAACGTTAGAGGCCATTGCGCGTTCGGTGAATTTTTCTACCAGTCATTATTCAGCGCTGTTTCGCAAAAAGACCGGTTATGCCCCCATCGAATATTTTAATCATTTAAAGATTCAGCGCGCCTGCCAGTACTTGCATTTCACCGATTTGCGGGTAAAGGAAATTGCCGATAAACTGGGTTTTGATGACCCCTATTATTTTTCGAGGTTGTTTAGCAAGCTGATGGGGATGAGCCCGAACCAATATCGGGTGAAAAAATGAGCCATTTGCTGGTACATATACAGATTATTACTTACCTTCGCTGTTAAGGAGTTAATGGACTACCCTGTTTACATTAAACATCCCAATCACTTTCTCCCAAAAATGTTGATGCTATCAACGGCTACTGGACCATTCCAGCGTTGCAACTATCTTATTGATTAAGTAGTAGTTGTTAACCGGCTGGACCAACCGTTTTTGCACAATCATTTAACCGCCGGATGGCCACTACCCTGGCCGATCCCTTACCGGCGGGTTTTTACTTCTATCGTATACATACTGGAGCCGTAGCGGAACGCGCTATCGGAAGGGGTAACCATTACATCACAATAACATGTATGAAACAACCTGCTATATTTTTATTGCTGGTGCTGAGTTTGAGCGCCCATGCGCAAACACGCCCCCAGCCTTCCATGTATGTATTTAATTACTCTTTTATCAATCCCGCTGCTATTGCTGCCGAGGACTATAGCCAGGTGCGTGTGGGTTATAGAAGGCAGTGGGTGGGCATAGATGGCGCTCCGGCAACCGGCTGGTTGAATGCCGAAATGCGGCTGGGTAAAAGCGATGCCGATGCAACTGCTTCTATCAGCAAAGGTCATGGATTGGGTGTGAATCTTTTTCATGAGGAGATCGGGCCTTATAAGACCATCAATGTTAATATTGGTTATGCCTATCACCTGCCCCTTTCGCAGGACCTCACCTTATCGGCAGGTTTTGCAGGT
>Ga0065721_10049149_pt1 | contig 44285 bp, 40 predicted proteins | sample Mesricmetagenome_FD_59108 | JGI IMG/M metagenome (GOLD analysis project Ga0065721, IMG submission 59108) | Mesophilic microbial community from rice straw/compost enrichment Sample: eDNA_1 v2 (version 2) | ecosystem: Engineered > Solid waste > Grass > Composting > Bioreactor | place: USA: Davis...
CCCGCCACGCCCAGCGCCTGCCGCACCACGGTGCGGCGGGCCGGGTCTACCTCCGGCGTGCCGTGTGGGATGACGACCACGCGGGACGTGTCCACCCCGTAAGCGTTGGCGAGCAGCGGGATCGCGCGGCTGTTCAGGACCACAATCCGCTCCGACCGGGCGATAATGCCACGCAGGGCGCGCACCATGCCGGGCTCCGGCTCGGGAAGCACGGTGTGCAGGGTTGTCACCACCGGGATATCCCCGAGGGCGTCCACGAAGCGGTTCAGGAGGTCGCCATGGTCGCCGCCAAAAATGCCGTGCTCGTGCTGGATGCTGACGAGGTCCACCCCCGCCGCGCGGATGGCTCGCGCCACCGACTCGTACTGCTCAGGGTCGTCCTGAGCGATCCGCCAGGTCACCGGCCAACCGTACTCTGTGGTGTCGTCGGGCGTAGCCATCGCCACCACCTGGGGCGGCGCTGCGGGCGTGGCAGCATGGACGGCCGAGACGACGTCTTGCGTATACGTGGCGATGCCGCACTTACGGGGCGGGTACGTACCCACGTGCGCGATCTTCAGACCGCGGGCGGGCTTGAGATAAAGGACCGCGCCCTGAGTATCCTGTGCGACGTCACGCGCGGCGACGCGTCGGTTAGCTTGCAACGGTGTACCCTCCTTCATTTTGCGTATCACGTTTATAAATCAACCGTATATAATACAGCGCATTCGCGCCGAAATGCCGTTAGTAACGTCTGTTAGTAACGCTTGCGCGGCTCTGCGCTCGTCGAGGACGTGGTCGCACCGTTGCGACGGGGGTTGAGGAATTCAGGGCGGCTCCCACGGACCGTGGGCCCCTTGTTCGGCAACCATACCGGGCGACCGAAACACCGGGATGCGCCCCTACGGTGTGTTTCCCCGGAGTCCCCATTTTGAAACCCCGGGGCCCTGCTCCCGCCCGCATTAGCCACTTATCCCACACGACTTGACAGCCGTCCTGGCCCAGTGGTACAACATGACCAAGCGTTTGGTTAAACCGCGAATTCTTTACTGTCGGATGCGAAGATGCGCGACAAGAAGGCGCCTACTCTTACCGATGTTGCCCGCGCGGCCGGGGTCAGTCCTTACACCGTCTCGGTCGTCCTGAACGGGGCGCGCTCCAATACGCGCGTATCCGAGGCGACCCGCGCCCGCATCCTGGAGAGCGCCGCCGCCCTGCGCTACCACCCCAACGCCATGGCGCGCAGTCTGGTCAAGCGCCGCGCGAGCGCCATCGGCGTCCTCTTTAGCGTGGTCGAGTCCACCGAGGCGCTGGCGAACCCCTATGCTTCCGGCCTTCTGCAAGGGATCGTCACCCGGGCGGCCCACCGCGGATACGATGTGCTGCTCTACAACGAGCGCTGGCAGGACGCTGCCCACTCGGCCGCCCGGTACCGCGACCGTCGCACCGATGGGGTAATTGTGGTGGCCCCCCTGACCGACACCGACATCGTGCCCGGCCTCGCGCTGCTCGACATCCCGCTGGTGGCGGTGTCCGCCGCCTCCGCTGCCTGCCCGCCGGGGACGGCCAATGTGGATGTGGACAATGCGCTTGGGGTGCGCCTGGCGGTGGAGCATCTGCTTGCGGGCGGGCACCGGCGCATCGCGCATCTGATGGGCAACGAGAACGTTGCCAGTGTCCCCCTGCGACGCCAGGCGTTTCTTGATGTCATGGCAGAGGCGGGGCTGTCGGTGCCGGAGGCGTACGTGGTGCCCTGCACCTACGATGCGACGACCGTGGGGGAGGCGCTGGACCACCTGCTGCGCCGGCCAGAGCCGCCGACCGCGCTCCTGGCGGGCAACGATAACATCGCCATCGCCGCGCTGAACTATGCCCGGGAGAACAACCTGAGCGTCCCCGAGGAGCTGTCGGTCGTGGGCTTCGATGATATCCCGGCGGCGTCGCAGGTCACTCCGCGCCTGACCACTGTCCACCAACCGCTGCACGAGATCGGCGGCGCGGCGGCGGACACCCTGATTGACCGGATTGAGGGGGCCGCGGATGCCCCTGCCCCCGCGGGCGACGGTTCCCGCTACCTGGAGCCGTCGCTCGTCATCCGCGAATCTACCGGCCCCGCGCCGGCCCCGGGCAAGGAACGCCCCCTGAGAGAGGAAGACTCCCAACCATGAAACGCACCGTCGCCGCCTTTACCCTGATTGAGTTGCTCGTCGTCATAGCTATCATAGCCATTCTTGCTGCGATCCTGTTTCCTGTCTTCGCACAGGCGCGCGAAAAGGCGCGCCAGGCGAGCTGCCTCTCTAATCAAAAGCAGATTGGCCTTGCCATCCTGCAGTACGTCCAGGATTACGACGAGACCTATCCCCTTAAGGAGCGCAACGCCGCCGGCTCCGAGTTGCAGCAGATCACGAACAACGGCGGCACGATCGGGGCGGATAACCCCGTCACCTGGCACTTCAGCGTTAACCCCTATGTGAAGAACGGCCAGCAGGCGGTCTTCAACCCGTGGCTCGGTGGTCTGGAGATGGAGGGCGGCATCTGGCACTGTCCGTCCTATCCGGTCCAGAAGCCGCGTGAGTACGCCGCGAACAACCACATCATCGCGGGCGAGGGCGCGTTCTCCTGGAACGGCAACACCCCCAGTCCGTCTGCGGCCCTAGCCGTCATCAACTCGCCTGCCAATAAGGTCCTGGTGGTGGAGGTCGGCTATCTGGGCAACGACCCGGACGAGCAGCGCCGCCAGATGGGGTACGCCAACTTCTGCGCCGAGCAGTGGTGCTACGCGGACGCCGGCCCGAGCGATACCAGCCTGCGCGACCTGACGAACGAGAGCGATAACGGTATCTACGATAACTGGCCGCAGTCGAGCATCGTGCCGCGCTACCGGCACAACCGCACGACGAACGTCCTGTATGCCGATGGGCACGTCAAGTCGGTGGCGCGCGGCAACCTGAGCGGCTTTGCCAACTGGTGCAGCCAGATCTACGTCAACTCCGGCGTCGGCCCGAGCGCCCAGGACTGGTACCCGTACAACGGCACGAATCCGACCAACGGCCCCGGCGTCTGCGCCCAGTACGACCGCTAACGATGCATCCCGCGCGGGCGGGGGCGGCGCACCGCCCCCGCCTGCTCGCTTCTCCGGAATCAGACAGTGAGGCAACCACGATGAACCGGGCAAGAGCACTCATGGCCGCGCTTCTGCTCGCCGCCGCCGGGGCGGCGGTGAGCGGCTGCGGAAATAAGGACGCGGCCTCCGCTGGTGGCGCTACCCCTGCGCCGCCCATCACGGTGGAGCAGCGCAAGCAGCAGATCCAGAACGCGAATCTGCCGCCGCAGGCGAAGGAGCAGATGGCCGCGCAGATGCGTGCGGACGAGATGCGCCTCCGCTCCGCGAGTGGCGGTGGCGCCGCCGCGTCCACACCGCCGAGGTAATCCGGGCGCCGGTCCGCGGCGAATGAGTGCAGGTTCCCGCCGCCGATGCGCCGAACCTGACACCAATCGTGCAAAGGAGGGCGACGAGTGTGAGCGAACAGAAGACGTGCCAGAAGATCGTCCCCGGGGACACCTACGAGGGTAAGCAGGGCTTCTCCTACTTCGAGGGCATCAGCGCCGAGACGGTGGGGGCGAAGGGGATCTGTATGCACCTGCTGAAGGTGCCCCCGGGGGGACGGGCGAAGGCGCACCTACATGAGAGCCACGAGACCGCCATCTACGTCCTGTCCGGCCAGGCGGAGACGTGGTACGGGCCGGAACTGGAGCATCGCGTGGTCGTGAGCGCGGGCGAGTTCTTCTACATCCCGGCGGGCGTGCCGCATCTGCCCATCAACACCTCCCCGACCGAGACGTGCGTTGCCGTGATTGCTCGGACCGACCCGAACGAGCAGGAGAGCGTGCTGCTGCTGCCGCACCTGGACGCGCGCGTACCCGGGTAGCGCACGCGGGTACATCTGCGGCATGGCATCCCAAACCACCCTGCCCCCGCCCGCCACCGAACCGTTCGACATCGACCGCGCGATGGAGCGCGTGCGCGAGGCTGTCGCGCCGTACCCGCCCGCCGTGCTGTTCCAACTCGCCGACGAGGGCCAGGGCTCGGCGTTTGAGATCGCGGTAGCCTGCATCGTCTCGGTGCGGACGCTGGAGGAGGACACGCTGGCGGTATCTCGCCGCCTCTTCGCCGCCGCGCCCACCCCCGAAGCCGTGGCGAAGCTCTCCGAGGAGGAACTGCTCGCTCTGCTGGAGGGCTCAACGTTCCCCGAGCCCAAAGCGAAGCAGATACGCGAGATCGCGCGCCGGACGGTGGAGGGGTACGGCGGCGCTCTGCCGTGCGATGAGGCAACGCTGCTCGCCTTGCCCGGAATCGGGCCGAAGTGCGCCGCGCTGGTGCTGGGAATCGCCTGCGGAAAGGTGCCGCATGTGCCGGTAGACATCCACGTCCACCGGGTAACGAACCGGTGGGGCATCGTGGCCGCGAAGACGCCCGAGGCGACGATGGCCGCGCTGGACCGGACGCTCCCCGAGCCCTACCGTCTGGAGATCAACCGACGGCTCGTGCCGTTCGGCAAGCACGTCTGCACCGGCACCCTGCCACGCTGTCCCGAGTGTCCGCTGCGGTCGATGTGCCCCAAGGTGGGGGTTACGAAGGCGCGCCGGACGGGAAAACCGTAGGCAGGAGGTAGACACGGATGGCAACTACACCGAGGACACTGGGGTCCGGCGCCAGCAATGCGCCGGGTCAGGATTGGCAAAAGGGCTACAGCCGGACGGTAGAAGAGGAAGAGGACTCCTTTGACCGCGACCTGCACGGCGACGACCGGGCGGGCCAGCACGCGGGCGTGAACGATATACGGCAGTACACCGCCTTCGATGTGAAGGAGTTGCACGAGCGGATGCCCGACTTCGACGGCGACGAGTTGAAGCGGATTCCGGTGCTTGCGCACGGCGAGCGTCTGGAGCAGGGGGCGATCTACATCGACCTGAGCCAGGAGAGCCGTGAGCCCTTCGTGGCCCAGGGGAGCCAGGAGGCGCAGGACCCGCACCTGTACGTTCCCAAGGCCCGCGTCGATTTCGAACTCTGGAGCAAGCTGACGGGCGGAGACGACCCGAACGTCCAATAGGGATCAGAAGCCGCCGCGCCGGAGTGAGCCCGGCACAAACCAATAGGACCGTTCCCGCGCTGGGAACGGTCCTATTTTATTCGAGCGTGGTGCCGCTGGTGACCAGGTCGGCGTACGCCTGGCGGATACCGCGTACGTGGTACGCGACGTTCGCCGAGGTGCAGCCGAGCGAGTCCCCGATCTGGCGCCAGGTGTTGCCCTCCAGAAGCCCCTTCAGGATCGCCTTCTGGCGCTGGTTCAGCCGGCTCTCCAGGTCCTGCACCAGCATCCGGGTCTCGACATCCTGGGTGCCCGGCCGCGCGGAACCGGTGCCGAAGTTGTTGTCGGCCATCTCCGGCGTCTCTACGACCAGGTCGTCGAGCGCATCGTGCGACCGGCGCTTGTTCCACCGAATGTGGTCGAGTATCTGCCACCGGGCATGCTTGAGCAGGTACTGCGTCGGGGTTCCGACCGTCACGTCCAGCTCCGGCAGCGCCTCAAAGACCGCCAGCCACGCCTCCTGCAGGAGATCGTTCGAGTCCATGCCCGTGCGGGCCGCATAGTACCCCGCCAGGGACTCCAGGCGCGGGCGCAGCATCTCCCTCAATCGGTCCTGCGCGGCGGCATCGCCGGAACGGGCGCGAATCAAGAGCGTGTTCAACGTAGGTACTCTCCGTATATGTGCAACGACGCGGACCGGAGCAGGGCAGCCCAACGGCCAGGCACAATAACCCCTGGCAGTGGGCACGAACCGCCGCGGAGAGCCGCCAAGGCCGTCCGGGGGCACCCGACACGCACGGACGCCTGACGTCGGCCCACCGCTGCCATTTGTGGCAGGGGAGCGTCGGGCGCACGTACGCGCGCTAAGCGAACGTAGCTGCTGGTCTGCGAGATTTATCGTTGAAGGGGAAGCGGAAGGCGGGGCACGCGAAAGTGTGCCACTACTCCCTCTTCCAGGGCGCGAACTGTCGGTCGTCGCGGTCGAGACGCTTACCGGGCGTCTCTCACGCCGCCAGCTCGCGCCATTCGGGTTTGTCCGCGGAACGGACCGGTCTTAGCCGAGGATGTTCGGACGCTGACCGAGGTGACCGCCGTTCGGTTGACCCTGTTCGGATGCGGACGCATTAAACGCCCCTCTGAGCAGGCCGATCTGTCGGTCCTTCGGCAACACCGTCATCCCGGTGGCTGAGCCGGGGTCCGCTTCCGCGCCACTACCCGTGGCGGAGAGCATGGTGGTGTAGAGGACGCACCGGTCGGCATCCGCGACGTACTCAGGCTTGGGCAGATTGGTAAGCCAGAAGTTGTTCATCGGATCCTCCCGTGCATGGTGTGAGACGCGGCTTTGCAGGTTGGCGCACGAGCGCGCGTCTTCGTAGGCAGTATAGCGCACCCCGATGCGCCTGCTAAAGAAATCGCGAAAAGTTCTTTGAATCTTTTTTGGGCAAAAAATACGGGGGTGGCGCATCTCGCGCCACCCCCGTATTGACCTTCTCTTCGCGTTTGCGCCGCGGGATTAGAGCCCCGGGTTCCACTCCGGCGTGTTGTTCACGTTCTCGCCGTTGGTGTTCAGCAACTGGTTGCGGTCCCATCGGCCCGGGCCGAAGCTGCCCCACAGGTCCTCCTGCACCGACACGGTGGCGCGGGTGGCCTTCACGTGCCCGTCGAAGAACAGGAAGTTGGTAAAGCCGCCGCCATGCCCCTTGATGGCGGAGTAGCGGCTGTCGCCCCACTTCCCGTCCACCGTGCAGCGGTAGGCCAGCCACCAGGCCGAGCAGTCGATCTGCGGCAGGCGGCTCTCCGCGACCATGATCGTGCTCGCGGGTTTGTCCAGGAGGGCGATCGCGCCGGGGCCGTTGGTGCCGTCGTTGGGGCTGGGCCAGATGCCCTGGTCGACGCCGTCCACAGTGCCGATCTCGTTGAAGCCGGCGTAATTGTTCACGGCATAAGAGCGCGGGAAGCGGGTCGTCTCATCGCCCGGCCCGGCGTCGCCGCCCCACCAGTTGGAGTAGGCGGTCCACGCCGCATCGTTGTCCGGGCACTGGAACACGCCGCCTTCACCCTCGGTGGTGAACTTCACGCCGGTCGCGGGGGCGCTCTGGCCCACGCCCCGGCCTCCGTTCTTCACGTACGGGTAGATGAGGTCCTTCCAGGACCGGGCCTGGTTCTGGGTGTCGAAGTTCCAGGGGAAGTTGCTGCCATCTTCCATATAGCGCTTGAACGGCAGGGTCTCGTCATAGTCCTGGACGTACTGCATGAACGCCAGCCCGATCTGCTTCATATTCGACAGGCAAGACGCCTGGCGAGCCTTGGCGCGGGCCTTGGCGAAAACCGGGAACAGAATCGCAGCCAGGATCGCGATAATGGCGATGACGACGAGGAGTTCAATCAGCGTGAAGGCCCCGCGGCGGACACGGGGTGCAGCGTTCTGCATCTTTGCGATAACCTTTCAAGAGTCGGTGTGTATAAGGCTTTCATCTTTGAGTACGGGCGGGAGGGGCGTTGCCGTCCCAGATCAAGAGCCGGCGGGCTTGCCGTACATACCGGGGTAGGGCGGGGCCTTGTCCGGGTCGGCACCACTGGAAACCTTCCCCTGACCCGCGGCCGTGGGCGCCGCCGGCGCTCCGCCATCCGCGGCAGGCGTCGGGGTCGGCTCCGGCTTCGACGCGCAGCCTGCCGCAGCGAAGACGGCGGCGGCCAGCGCGAAAATGTACAAAAGCGATCTGTTGCGTCGGTGCATCCTGCTCAGACCTCCCAAGATTCTGATAGTCTCTCGCGTCCTCATTCCGAACGACCGGGAGGAGGGGGCGGCGCCGTCGTCTCCCGGACAACCAACTCCGCTGTGACAAACGCCCGATGGCCGGGCTCTACCACCCGGTTGATGCGCTCCAGCAGCGTCTTCGCCGCGAGCTCTCCGACCTTCCGGATGTCGTGGTGGATGGTGGTCAGGGGCGGCTCCAGCGATGCCGCGTAGGGCGTATCGTCGAACCCGATCACCGACACCTGTTCCGGAACACGCACCCCCGCGTCGCGGAAGCCTTCCAGCGCGCCCCGCGCAATTCCGTCGTTGAAGCAGAACACCGCGGTCGGCCGGTCGGGACGGCCCGCGAAGCGCTCCAGCATAAGGCGCGCGTTCCGGTAGCCGTGGTCGGGCCAGTACTCGCCCGGGAAGATGTACTCCTCGCGCAGAGGCAGGCCAGCCGCTTCGAGTCCCTGCCGGTAGCCCTCCAGGCGCTGGTCGTTGCTGAGGAAGTCGGCGTTCCCACGGAAGGCGGCGATGTGCCGGTGGCCCAGCGCCACCAGATGCTCCACTGCCAGACGCGCGCCCGCGACGTTGTCCACATCTACCGTGACCAGCGCCTCATCCTCGCGACTGTCGCCCACCAGGACGACGGGCAGCGGGCGCTCCTTCAGGGCGGACACGATCTCACTGTCGCTGCGGGGGATGACCAGCATCAGGCCGTCGCAGTGACCGTCGCAGTAGGAGGGCAGGTGCGACAGCGCCTCCTCCCAGGTGTCTTCGGTGAAGATCACCGTCTTCTGGCGGCGCTGCTTGTTCACCTTCAGGATGCCGTCCAGACAGGGGCCGAGGTAGGGGTCGGAGGTGACGGAGGCCTGCTGGTACGCCATGATGACCCCCAGAGTGTCCATGCGCTTGCGCACGAGGCCGCGAGCCAGGGCGTTCGGGTGGTAGCCCACGCGCCGCGCGGCGTCGAGCACCCGCTCGCGTGTCGCCGGGGCGAACTTGGCGTCCGCCGCCCCGTTCAGCACCTTGGAAACGGTGCTGAGGGAGACGTTCGCCTCTTTAGCCACCTCTCGAATGGATACCGCCACGATGCGTAACCTTTACTTCCTCGTCAATGAAAACGCTTGAAGAAAACGTTTTAATTCATTATGCCGGCGGGCTCAGGTTGTGTCAAGGACGCGCAAAAAAATCTCCGGCGGGCGAAAGCGCGCCGGGTAGGGAAGGAGAAGCAAGCGCCCGGAGGGGCGCGTTTTCAGGGAGTTCCGAGCTTATAAAGGCGAAGCATCGACGGGGGAGGGGGAGCGCCCTCGCGGGGCCGATCGCGGTTCTGGCCGAGCGTCTCCCAGCGCAGAACGTAGCGCACGCCCCGTTCGCCGCTTGCGCCCAGATCGCCGGACCAGTTCACCCGCATTCCGGGCGTCGAGGATTCCACGGCACGCAGTGAGGCCGGATAGTCCGGTTGCTCCTCCTTCGCCTCGCCTTTCGGCTTCAAGGTCGCCTCATCCAGGACCCATGTGCCGGCGCCGTACTTCTCAAAGCGGTATTTCTGTGTCAGCGTGCCGTCCGGCCGCGCCCGCACCGGGCTGACGCTCACCAGGAAGGGGATCGATCCGCCGCCGCCGAAGTTCCACCGCCCCTCCCAGTCGGAGGTCTGGTATATCTTCCATCCATCCGCTTCGCGCCGGGCATTGTAGATCTGCGTGTTCCCGCGGGCATCGTACTTATGGTAGGAGACCACCGGGCGCTTCTGGTGGTCCCAGCCCAGCTTCACGTTCCCGTTGATGACGCCCCCGTGGACCGGCACCGGGTCCACAATCTCGCCGGTCGCCTGCGTGATGGGCAGCTTCAGGGGCGTTCCATCGCTGCGCTCCCAGCGGATCAGGTCGCGCGTGCGGGCATAGGACGGATCGTGATTCGTGGCGGCGTCCGGCGTCTCCCGCCATACCCAGACCAGGTGCCAGTAGCCGTCCGGACCCGGCTTCGGCAGCTCCAGGTAGGCGTTGCGCTGGCCCTCACCGTCCATGAGCGGCGTGTCCAGAAGGCGCCTCCAGGCACGCGCGCGGTGGTCATACACGTTGTAGATCTGGTTGCCGTCGCCGCTGCTGCCGTCGCGGTAAGTGAAGATCAACTCCCGCTTCGGCCCGCGCAGGAAGACCGGATAAGTCACCCGCGCCTCGTCCCGGCCCACCATGCTCCGGACACGGGCGAGCGTTGAGGCGTCCCCGGGCCGGGCGCTGCGGAAGTAGACGAGCGGGACGACGTGCATATTACCGGAGAGGTGGAGAAATCCGTCGTCGTCCGCGGTCATGGTGAGGTAGTTGTGGCTGTCCCACCCCGTCGTCTCGGGAAGCGTGGTCATCTTCCAGTCCGAAGCACCCAGAGCGCGCTCTGCCACGGTCATGCGCCGCTCGGCGTCGTAGAACGCTACGAACTGACGCCCTCCGTGGGTCAGCAGCGCGAACCCAACGGGGTGACCGGACCAGACGGGCGCAATGTCCCGGACTTCAAGAATGATTTCGGCGGGCTGCACAAGAATACCCTTTCGTGGCGGCACAGACTATACCGTGCCCTGCCAGTAAACGGTTCGACCCCCGGGCGGCCACTCCCTCTGCGCTGGCCGGGGCGCCCTGTGGTAAAACTGGATACGAAATTGTGTAAGGAGCGATTCGCAGTGGAGAAGATTCGTGTCGGCCTCATCGGAATCGGTGGCATGGGGCGCGTTCACTATAACGCCTACCTGAAGAACCCGGATGCGGAGGTCGTGGCGTTCTGCGACGTTGACCCGGCCAAGCGTGCGGGCCAGTGGGGCAAGATGGGCCTCAACATCGGCACCACCGAGGGGCAGGCGGTCGATCTGTCGAAGATGCGCGTTTACGAGGACTACCGCGACCTCGTGCAGGATGAGGGCGTGGACCTGGTGGACATCTGCCTTCCCATCGACCTGCACGCCGAGCCGACTATCGCCGCGCTGAACGCCGGGAAGCATGTTCTCTGCGAGAAGCCGATGGCCCGGTCGTCGGAGGAGTGCCGCGCCATGGAGGCGGCGGCCGCGGCGAGCGGGAAGCAGCTCATCATCGCCCACTGCCTGCGCTGGTGGCCGCACTACGTCGCCGCGCACGCGGAGATCGCCAGCGGCCAGTACGGCAAGCCGATCTGCGCCCGCTTCCACCGCGCCGGGGGGACGCCGAAGTGGAGCTACCAGGACTGGCTGCGCCAGGCGCCGCGCTCCGGTGGCGTCGTGCTGGACATGCACGTCCATGACGTGGACACCGCGCTCTGGTGGTTTGGAAAGCCGGAGTCGCTGGTCGCGGATGGCCACTTCCTGAAGGATCTGCCCTCAATCGTGGACGCCACCTGGCGCTATGCGGACGGCCTGTGCGTGCACCTGCACTCCCTGTGGGACGATAACGACATGCCGTTCCGGTACGCCTTCACGGTAATCATGGAGAAGGGGACCGTCCTCTTCGACTCGGGCAACGGCAAGCCCGTGCGCGTGGTTACGGAGGGGGGCGTGACGAAGGAGCTTCCCCTGGATGGCTCCTCCGCCTACGAAAACGAGATCAACGAGATCGTGGCCCGCTTGAAGGCGGGCGAGATCGTGGATCGCGTGACGACGGAGGGCAGTCGCCTTGCCGTGGAGATGGTGGAGGAGGAGATGCGCCAGATCTACGAGCGCAACGGTCGGACGCTCTAACGGTTCCGAAATAAAAGTACGGGGGGTGTGGGCCGCGGGTCACGCCCGCACCGCCCGTTCCGTTATGAGTAATTATGGGATATAATAAGGGCTAATCTTTCGCACTGCCCTTCTGTTCCGAGCCGTATCATCCGGGCACCGCTCGCCGCTCGTACCCATTGCACAGAAGAAAGCCTCCCACCACCATGCAGTCAGGCCCAGCAGCAGATCCTTCTGCCACCGGATTCCGCCGCCGTGCCGCGCGTTTTCGTGCGGCCGTCGTGGTGACAAGTGTCGCCGTTGTTCTCGCCGCGATCGCCGGGGCGGGCTGCAGCAACAGCCCGTACACGCCTCAGGAGATGCAGGGGAAGGTTCAGTTCCGCACCATCGGTGCGGACCCCAAGTCTCTGGACCCGTCCTTCTCCTACACGGTGGACGAGGCGCTGATCGTCGACCTTATCTACCCGACGTTCTACAAGTACCACTACCTCAAGCGCGACCCGTTCGTCCTGGAACTGAACCTGGGTGCAAAGGAGCCCGTCAAGACCGCCTGGCCGGTCACGATAAAGGAGAAGGACGGCAAGACGCGCACGGTTCAGGGCGAGCGCTACTCATTTACCCTGAAGAACGACCTGCGCTTCCAGGATGACCCCTGCTTCCCGGATGGCAAGGGGCGCCACATCACGGCGAAGGATGTCGTCTACTCCTTTAAGCGTATGGCGGACCCGTCGGTGCAGTGCCCCGTCGCCCCCTACTTCGCGGACAAGATTGTGGGCTGGCCAGAGTACTCCGAGGCGTTCGAGAAGGCCAAGGAAAAGAACTACGACAAGGAGATGGAGGGCGTCCAGCTTGACCCGAAGGACCCCTATACCTTCCATGTCATTCTGAACCAGCCGTACCCGCAGCTCCGCTACCTGATGGCGATGCACTTCACCGCCCCGCAGGCCCGTGAGGCGGTGGAGTATTACAAGGACGAGTACCCGCGCCACCCGGTCGGCTGCGGCCCGTACTACCTGAGCGACTATCAGCCGAAGCAGCGTCTGGTGCTGACGGTCAACCCGAACCGCCACAAGGACGTGTACCCGAGCATCGGGATGCCCGGCGATGCGGAGGCCGGCCTGCTCGCCGATGCGGGCAAGCAGCTGCCCCTCACCGAGAAGATCGTCTTCAACATCATCCGCGAGTCCACGTCCTCCTGGAACCTCTTCACGCAGGGCTACCTGGACGCCGCCGGGGTTAACAACAACAACTTCCAGCAGGTCTTCACGGCCAGCAACGCGCTCTCGCCGGAACTGGAGAAGAAGGGCGTCTCCCTCCGCAAGGAGACGGAGATGTGTGTCTACTACTTCGCGTTCAACATGAACGACCCGGTCTACGGCGGACTGAGCGAGAAGAACAAGAAGCTGCGCCAGGCGATCTCGCTTTCCATCAACGCAGACGAGTACATCCAGCTTCTGAAGCAGGGGAACGCCAGCCCCGCGGAGTGGGTGCTTCCGCCCGGTGTGTTCGGCTATGACCCGTCGTTCCAGAACCCCTACCGCCGCTTCGACCCGCAGCTTACCCGGGCGAAGAAACTGCTGGCGGAGGCGGGCTACCCAGACGGCGTGGACCCGAAGACCGGCGAGAAGCTGACGCTGTACTACGACAACACCGCGACGAACGCCGCCGGGCGCCAGTCCGTGGGTATCGTCTCGCGTATGATCGAGCGGCTGGGCATCAAGGTGGTCTCTCGCCCGTCGCTGCCGGACCAGTTCCAGGCGAAGCTGCTCAAGGGGCAGCACCAGTTCATCTTCTACGGCTGGTATGCGGACTACCCGGACCCCGAGAACTTCGTGTTCCTGCTGTACGGTCCGAACAAGCGTCCCGGCCCGAACTCCGCTAACTACGCGAACCCTGAGTACGACCGCCTGTTTGAGCAGATGCGCGCCATGGACGATGGCCCGGCCCGCGAAGAGGTCATCCGCAAGATGCGCGCGGTGTCGGTCGAAGACTGCGCCTGGATTCCCGTGATCCACAACGTGGCGGTGTCGCTCACGTACGACTGGGTCAAGAACGTCAAGGCGCACCCGCTGGCCAGCGACGCCGCGCAGTACCGCAACATCGACGTGGACCTGCGGCAGTCCCGGCAGCGCGCGTGGAACAAACCGAACTTCGTGCCGCTCGTCGTCCTTGCCGCTATCATCGTCGTGGGATCGCTGCCCGCGGTCGCCGTGGTACGGCAGCGCGTGAACCGGCGCGTCCGCCGGGCAGATGCCGGCGGTGAAGGAGACGATTCCTGATGCTGCGCTACGTCATCCGGCGCATCCTTCTCGCCATCCCGACGCTAATCGGGGTGCTGCTGCTGACTTTCTTTCTGTTCTTCGGTCTGAAAAACCCGGAGGTTATCGCCCGGCAGAACCTGGGCAAGAACCCGACGCAGGCCCAGATCCAGCAGTGGCTGGCCGACCACGGGTACGACAAGCCGCTGGCAGAGCAGTTGAAGCGCAGTACGGTGGACATGCTGCTCTTCAACTTCGGTCAGAGCGACACCACCGGTGAAGAGATCAAGGAGCGCATTAAGAAGGGGGCGGGGCCGTCCCTGACCATTCAGGCCATCATCTTTGCGACCGGTCTGACCATCGCGATTCTGATCGCCGTGCTGGTGGCCTACTTCCGCGGCACGTACGTAGACCGATTCGGCACACTGCTTACGGTCGTGCTTATCAGTATCGTGTACGTGACCTACATCATCGGACTCCAGTACTATCTGGGAAAGAGGCTCCAGTACGGTCCGGTATGGGGGTTCAATAGAGAGGCGGGACTGGCCAAGTTCATCCTGATTCCGGTGGTCATCGGTGTGGTCGCGGGCATCGGCGCGAGCATTCGCCTGTACCGCACGTTCCTGCTGGACGAGATCAACCAGGATTACGTTCGCACCGCCCGCGCCAAGGGGGTCCCGGAGGGCACGGTGCTGCTGCGCCACGTCCTCAAGAACGCCATGATCCCGATCCTCACGACCACCGTCGCGACGATCCCCACGCTGATCCTGGGCGGCCTGCTGCTGGAGAATTTCTTCGGCATCCCGGGCCTCGGGGGCTACCTGATCGACGCCATCACGAACCTGGACTTCGCGGTGGTGCGCGCGATGGTGTTCCTGGGGACGCTTTTGACCCTGATCGGCTATATACTGACGGATATCGCCTACGCGCTCGTGGACCCGCGCGTCCGGCTGGAGTAAAGTAACAAAGAACGATGAGCTTTTTTCAGTCGGACTTCTTTCTGAACCTGGTCCCCTGCTGTGTGGTGGCGCTTCTGCTCTTCGCGATCTGGAGGGCGGGCAAGCAGCCGCTCTGGGCGGAGGCCTACCGGCGACTGCGGCGCAACAAGGTCGCTATCTTCGCGCTGGTGATTATCGGTCTGTACGGGACGCTGGCGCTGCTGGAAAGCCTGGGCACGACCGATAAGGCATCCCAGACGCGCATCACTCTGCTGGACCGCATAGCGCAGAAGACCGGGGCGCTGGCGGTGCAGGAGCGCTACTACTCCGCGCCGCTCGCCACAATGACCACGGGCGAGGCGAACCCGCAGCCGCTTAAGGCTCCGGGCCAGCACCTGCTCGGCACGGACGGCGTGGGCAACGATGTGCTCCTTCAGACCCTGAAGGGGGCGCGCACGGCGTTTCTGATCGGCGGCGGGACGCTGCTGATCTCGACGCCGCTTGCGCTGCTCTTCGGCCTGATGGCGGGCTACTACGGCAAGTGGCAGGACGACCTGATCCAGTACATCTATGGTGTGCTGGCCTCGATTCCTACCATCCTGCTCCTGATCGCCCTGATTCTGGTGCTGGGGCGCGGCCCCGTCCAGATCTGCGTCGCGCTCGGAATCACGAGCTGGGTCGGGCTGTGCCGCCTTACCCGCGGTGAGACGCTCAAGCACCGCGACCGGGAGTATGTGCGCGGCGCGAAGGCGCTGGGCGTGTCGGACTTCGGCATCCTGACCCGGCACATCCTGCCCAACCTCCTGCCCGTCGTCATCATCAGTCTGACGCTGGGCTTCTCGGGGCTGGTGCTGCAGGAGTCCATCCTGGCGTACCTGGGGCTGGGCGTGGGCGGAAACATCGGCTCGTGGGGCAACATGATCGACGCCGCCCGCGACGAACTGGCGCGTGAGCCGGTGATCTGGTGGAATCTGACTTCGGCCTCGGTGGCCCTCTTTATCCTGGTACTCGCCTTCAACTTTCTGGGGGACGCGCTGCGAGACGCCATTGACCCCCGTCTACGGAGTTAACAACCGTTGGCCTCTGAAAACGCACCCCTGCTGCAGGTGAAAAACCTGCGCACCTACTTCAACACGCCCCGCGGCACCGCCAAGGCCGTGGACGGGGTCTCGTTCACCCTGGAGCGCGGAAAAACATTGGCGATCGTGGGCGAGTCCGGCTGCGGCAAGTCCATGACGGCGCTCTCCATCCTCCAACTCGTGCCCGAGCCTGCGGGCTACATCGAGGATGGACGCATCCTCTTCGAGGGGCGGGATCTGCTGGACCTGACCTGGGAGCAGATGCGCGCGGTCCGTGGCAAGGACATCGCGATGATCTTCCAGGAGCCGATGACCAGCCTGAATCCCGTCTACACCATCGGCTACCAGATCCGCGAGGCGATGCTGATTCACGGCAAGGAGGCGGGCGCGGCGCAGGCGCGTGCGCTGGACCTGCTGCGGCGCGTCGGCCTGTCCGACCCCGAGCAGGCGCTGCGGCAGTATCCCCATGAACTGTCCGGTGGTATGCGCCAGCGTGTCATGATCGCCATCGCGCTGGCCAACCGCCCGAAGGTGCTGATCGCGGACGAGCCGACCACGGCGCTGGACGTGACCGTGCAGGCGCAGATACTGGCGCTGATTCGCGAACTGCAGGAGGAGACCGGCATGAGCGTCCTCCTGATCACGCATGACCTGGGCATTGTGGCGGAGGTCGCGGACGATGTGTGCGTGATGTACGCCGGGCAGGTGGTGGAGTCCGCGCCCACGCGCGACCTGTTCCACGACCCGCAGCACCCCTACACCAAGGGGCTGTTCGCCAGCCTCCCCGCGCGTAACCGGCGCGGGCAGGACCTGGCCACGCTCGAAGGGGTCGTACCCGACTCGACCAACTGGCCCAAGGCGTGCCGGTTCGCGCCCCGCTGCCCGTTCCGGTGGCAGGAGTGCGACACCATCCCGCCGATTCCCAACCCGCCGGCCAGTGACCGGCCCGTGCGGTGCCACCTGTACAACCCGGCGATTCCCGGGCGGCCGGACGCGTCCACCGTGCGCAAGGAGGAGGAGGCCCGCGGCCTCGCGGTGCTGCCGTCGCACGACGACGCGCCCGCCCCGGCTTCACAAAAGGACGCGGAGGTGGGTCGATGAGTGCAGGCGACAAGACCGGGGGCGCGAACCCCTGGGAGCTGAGCGCGAACGGAGATCGCCCGGCGGTGCGCGGCGGTTCGGCGGGCACCGGGGAAGTGGTCCTCTCCGTTCGCAACCTGCGCAAGGAGTTCCCGATTCGTAAGGGGATACTCGGCAAGAAGGCGTTCAAAGTCGCGGTAGAAGACGTCTCGTTCGACATCGGCGCCGGGAAGACCCTGGCGCTGGTGGGCGAGTCCGGCTCGGGCAAATCCACGGTCGGCCTGATGCTCCTGGGGCTTCTGCCGGTCACGAGCGGGGAGATCTCCTTCCTCGGGCGACCGCTCTCGGACCGCTCGGCGGCGGAGCGACGCGAACTGCGCCGCAAGATGCAGGTCGTGTTCCAGGACCCGTACGCCTCGCTGAACGCGCGTATGACGGTGCGGCAGGCGCTGACCGAGGGGATGGCCGTTCACCGGCTTGGCACCCCCGCGGAGCGCGAGGCGAAGGCGGCGGCGCTTCTCAAGCAGGTGGGGCTTGCGGAGAGCGCGCTGGACCGCTATCCGCACGAGTTCTCGGGCGGGCAGCGCCAGCGCATCGCTATTGCGCGGGCCCTTTCCGTAGACCCGCAGTTCATCGTGCTGGACGAGCCGACGAGCGCGCTCGACGTGTCGGTGCAGAGCCAGGTGCTGAACCTGCTGCGCCGCCTCCAGCGTGAGCGCGGCCTGACGTACCTGTTCATCACGCACAACCTGGCCGTGGTCGAGTACCTGGCCGACGAGGTGTGTGTGATGGAGGCGGGCCGCATCGTGGAGCGCGGGACGGTGGACGAGATCTTTGACACGCCGCAGGAGGCGTACACCCGCCGCCTGCTCTCCTCCATCCCATCGCTGGACCCGAGCACCCGCCGCCTCGTGGGAGCGGGCACCCGCTAGGCGTCTGCCTCCCCGTACTTTCGGAGACCACAGACCATGAAGGTCCACGTGTACGATACCACCCTGCGGGACGGCTCCCAGGGCGAGGGCGTCTCCTTCTCTGTTGAGGATAAGGTGAAGATCGCCCGGCGCCTGGATGCGTTCGGCATGGACTACATTGAAGGCGGCTGGCCCGGCGCAGTGCCGAAGGACACCGACTTCTTCGCCCGTATGCGGTCGGTGCCGCTCCGGCATGCGAAGCTGACCGCCTTCGGCTCCACCCGCCGCGCTGGGGGGACAGCGGCAGAGGACGGGCAATTGCGCGGCCTGCTGGACGCCGAAACGCCCGTGGTGACGATCGTCGGCAAGTCCTGGTCCGAGCAGGTGACCCACGCCCTGCGGGTGGACCTGGACGAGAATCTGGCCATGATCGCCGACTCCGTTCGCTTTCTGAAGGGCGCCGGGCGCGAGGTGGTCTACGACGCCGAGCACTTCTTCGACGGCTACAAGCTGGACCCGGAGTACGCCCTGCGCGCCCTGGCCGCTGCGGCGGAGGCGGGCGTGGATGTGCTCTGCCTGTGCGACACCAATGGGGGGACGCTCCCCCATGAGGTCTTCGACATCGTCTCCGCCGTGGTGGCGCGGTTCGGAGGCGTGACGGTCGGGATGCACCCGCACGACGACGGCGACTGCGGCACGGCGAACGCTCTGGCCGCCGTGCGCGCGGGGGCGACGCACGTGCAGGGCACGGTGAACGGCTACGGCGAGCGCACCGGCAACGCCAACCTCATTCCCATCGCCGCCGCGCTCCGGCTGAAGATGGGCTATGACTGCCTGAGTGACGATGCCATGCGCGACCTGACCGACCTTTCGACCTTCGTGGATGAGGTGGCGAATATGACACCCGACCCGAAGGCGGCGTATGTCGGGCGGAATGCCTTCACCCATAAGGCGGGTCTGCACGTGGACGCCATCATGAAGGGCTCGGGCCGGATGTACGAGCACCTGGACCCGGCGCGGGTGGGGAACGTCCGCCGCCTGCTCGTGTCGGAGCAGGCCGGGAGCGCCACCATTGCGCAGAAGGCGGCCGACCTGGGCTTCCCGCTGGATAAGAAGTCGCCGGAGGCGAAGGCGGTGCTGGCGGAGGTGACCCGGCGCGAGAGCGAGGGGTACGCCTTTGAGGGTGCGGAGGCGAGCTTCGAGCTGATCTTGAAGAAGGCGACCGGGCGCTACCGCAAGCTGTTTGACCTGGTGGGCTTCCGCGTGCTGACCGAGCGGCGCTCCGGGGACGACTACCCGATCACGGAGGCGACCGTGCGCCTGCGGGTGGGTAGCGAGGAGATGCTGACGGTAGCGGAGGGCGACGGCCCGGTGCACGCGCTGGATGGGGCGCTGCGCAGCGCACTGGCGCGCTTCTATCCGGAACTGGCAGAGATTCGGCTGACCGACTTCAAGGTGCGTGTGGTTACTACAGGCGAGGGCACAGCAGCAAAAGTGCGCACCATCGTGGAGTCCACCGCTCACGGCGGCGAGACCTGGTCCACGGTCGGCGTCTCCACGAACATCATCGAGGCGTCCTGGCAGGCACTGGTGGATGCCGTGGAGTACGGCCTGCTAAAAGAGCCGAAGAAGTAGGGGCGGGACGCCTCCCCTGAGCGTACGGCGCAGGCCGGGCGATACGGCAGGGGAGGCAGCACGCACCATGGGCAAAGAAGTCTACGTCAGTACGGATGTGGAGACGGACGGGCCTATCCCCGGCCCGAACTCCCTGCTCAGCTTCGGCTCCGCGGCATTTCTGGCGGATAAGACGCTGATAGGCACGTTCTCCGCCAACCTCGAAACCCTTCCGGGGGCCGCGGGCGACCCGAAGACGATGGCGTGGTGGGAAACGCAGCCCGAGGCTTGGGCGGCCTGCCGTGAGAACCCCGAACCCCCCGAGGTGGTCATGCCGCGCTATGCGGCGTGGCTTCGGTCCCTGCCTGGTCGCCCCGTGTTCGTGGGCTACCCCGCCGCCTTTGACTTCCTGTTCGTGTACTGGTACCTCATTCGGTTTGCCGGCGAGAGCCCATTCTCTCACTCCGCGCTGGACATCAAGACGTTCGCCATGGCGATGCTGGGCACGGACTACCGCAGCGCCGTGAAGAGGGCCATGCCCCGCCGCTGGTTCGACGACGTGCCCCACACCCATGTCGCCCTGGACGACGCGATCGAGCAGGGGCGCCTCTTCTGCAATATGCTCGCCGAGCACCGTCGCCCTGCTGCCGGGGCAGAGTCGTGAGAAGCTGTACTGTGCGTCAGCGGGACATGCGCCGGGCGGCCTGACGCGGCGGGACGACACCCTTAAAGCGGGAGTAGCCAGGGATGCGGCCGACGAGGAGGCTCACCTCGTCCGGCCAGGGCTTCGGGCACGGAACGGCTCCGTATTCGGCGATCAAGCCGGGGGCGAGGCGGGCGGCCTCGGGCGAGAAGAACAACTGGTTTGGCTGCCCGGCCGCCCCCTTGGCGTCCAGCAGCAGGGCGTCGGTCTGCGGGTCCCCGAGCGCGGTGACCGCGGCGCTCATGCGGACGGTCAGCCGCCGCACGTCCCCGTCGCGCACCTGTGCGTCCGAAAAGGATATCTTGTACCAACTCATGGGAGAGCCTCCTGGTCTTCCTGACTACAGTCCCTGTAACCCGAGCACGGCGAGCGGGTCCCACGACGCCATTCCGGCGAGCGCTTCGTCGAGCTCGCCTTGCTGTTGCTCCTCTTCCTGCTGCATTTCGTCGGTCGACGCTGCGGACACGGCAAGCCTCCGCAGACCCACGGACCGGCCGTGGAAGCGGCGTATTGCCGCCCGCGCCTCGCTGTCGTCCGGCATCTCCACGAAGCCATAGCCCAGGGAGTGCCGGGAGTAGAGACCGAGGACGATCTGGGCGTCCTCCACATGGCCCGCGCGTGCAAATAGGTCGTGGAGTTGACCGTTGGTAGTGCCGTAGGAAAGGCCGCTCACGAAAAGGCGCATTCTTCCGTCTCCTTGTTTCTGGTGAAGGCGCCCCGCTGGCCGCAGCCGCAAGCGCCAAAAGATGTCGGGCCAGCAGCGCTGTGCGGGGCGTGGTCACCGTCGCGCGCGCACCGCTGGCAGGTGCTGTGTGTAAACAGGAGAGCAGGAGAAACAGGAGGAGGAATGAAAGGCAGGACCCCTGTAGCGGCGGTCGTGCCCGGCGATGCCTCGCGGCTGAAACGTGTCTGAATTTCTGTGTACGCTGGTTGTCAGGGTGGGGGGCGAACCCCGCACGCCTACCGTCAGTATCCCATACTTTCAAGGGTTCTGCCTTCTTCTTCCGGGACGCGGTCCGCACGATGGAGCTAAACGTTCGCCGGACATCCGGCGACAAAGGGGGAAAGGAGTGGGCAGTGGTCCGCCGGTCCGTGGCGGCGGGCGTTCGCACCCTCCTGACGGATGGGGGCCGCCTCGTTTGAAGGACTCGGGCCAGCCGAAGTCTAATCGCGCGGGAGGGAGTGCCGCCATGCGCCCGAGGTTTGCCGTTGTCGCCCTTATCGCCGCCCTGGTCCCCGCCGGTGTGACGCTGCGAGCCGCCGCCTTCGGACAGCGGGAACAGAAACCGGGGGGCGCCCCGCCGCTTTCGGACGTTGCAAACTACCGGAAGTGGACCTGCGCGAACCCGGAGCCGACGAAGATGCAGTCCCGGTTCGCGCTGCTTTGCATCGGGCCAACGGCCGACCAGATCGCCCGGGAGCGCCGTAACCCGCACGTGGAGAAGTGGGCGCGGGTTTACGTGAACGATAAGGGCGCGAAGCCCTTCCTGAAGGAAGTCAACCCGACGTTCCCGGTGGGCACGATCGTTGTGAAGGAGAAGCTGCCCGCGGAAAATGCCGCGAAGCCGGAGCTCCTGACCGTGATGGTGAAGCGCGAAAAGGGGTACGACCCGAAGTTCGGCGACTGGGAGTACGCCGTACTGGGCGGGGATGCGCGCACGGTCCAGGCACGGGGCAGGCTGAACCACTGCCGGGAGTGCCACGCGGAACGGGCGCGCAACGGATACCTGTTCCGCTGGTATCGGCAGGTAAAGCCGGGGTAAAAGCAGAACCCGGCAGTTCTACCCTACAAAATTGACTATAAGGCGGCCGATATAAGGGCGGAGGTGGCTGAAATGCTTGAACGCCTGCGGGGCCTTTTTGTCTCGCTCCTGCTTGCGGCCGCGCTCTTCGCGACCGTCGCGACGATCCGCTATCGCCTGCTCCACCCCGAACTGTCGGAGTCGGAACTCGCTCTGTGCTGGCAGGACATCCTATACTGGCGGGACTGACCGGACGCCGGGCGCAGTCCCGCCCCTTCCAGGCAAGTGCGGTCTGGCCGATAATTCGGTACAACGCGCTATGGCGCGAACCGAACTAACGGCCCGAATCGAGAAGCTTATCGGGGCGCAGGTGACATCCTGTACTCCCGTAGCCGGCGGGTACACGCCCGCTACCCGCCTGCTCTGCCGGACCGCAGCGGGCGGCACCTTCTTCGCCAAGGCAGGCGCAACGCCGCTGACGGCACAGTTCCTCCGCCGCGAGATACACGTTTACAACACCATCCGCGGCCCGTTCCTGCCGCAACTCCTGGCGTGGGAGGACCACCCCGCCGAACCTCTTCTCCTGATCGAGGACCTCTCGGCTCATACGTGGCCGCCTCCATGGAACGAGCAGCGCGTTGACGCGGTCCGTGCGCAGATCGCGGCGATGCACGCCACCACAGCGTTTGCCGCGCCGCTGGAGACGTACGCCGAGGTCCACGGGACGGAGCATACGGGCTGGCGGACTGTAGCCGAAGACCCCGCGCCGTTCCTGTCACTGGGGATGGCGGATGGCGCGTGGCTGGAGGCATCGCTGCCGCTTCTCGTGGCGGCGGAGGCGCGGTGTTCGACAGAAGGGGAGAGCCTGACCCACGGGGACCTGCGCAGCGACAACCTGTGCCTGAGCCCGCGCGGGGCCGTCTTCGTGGACTGGAACCACGCCTGCCGGTCGAACCCGACGCTCGACCTGGGGTTCTGGCTGCCAAGCCTCGCGTGGGAGGGCGGCCCGCCGCCGGAGGCCCTCCTGCCGGACGCGCCGGAGGTGGCGGCCTGGGTATCCGGCTTCTTCGCTGCTCGCGCCGGGTTGCCGACGATTCCGGACGCCCCGCGGGTCCGGCTCGTCCAGTGGCAGCAGCTACAGACCGCGCTGCCGTGGGCGGTTCGCGCGCTGGGCCTGCCGCCGCTGCCCGGCAGCGGGGGCGGCGGGGTCAGCGCGCCGCAGGCCGGTGGGTGAACCGGGCGACGGTCACCGACACCTCGCGGCCGTCCAGGGGCGGCCTTCCCTCAAAGAGCCACAGATTGATCAGGACCGGCAGCGGGCTCTGCGGGATGAGGCCGGAGTTTACGGGCGGCTTGAACTCCCTGCGTGCGAACTCGCCCCGGTTATCGCCCACGTCCCGCGCGTGCCCGCGCAGCGACTGCCACACGATGCGGTCGGGGAGCCACAGGAACCGGTGGGTCGTCTCCGCCGGCAGGTCGCGCGGCGGGTCGAAGGTGTGCGACACCGGCTTTTCTCCGGCCTTCGCGGGCCAGAGGGTGAAGTTGCCGATGGGGTGTTTGGCGTTGCCCCAGCGGGCCCACTCGATGTCGATCTCGTTGGTGGTGTCCGGACCGACGTCCGAGGGCGGGTAGTTGAACAGCCCGAGGACAACGTTCGGGTCCAGGGTCGCTAGCGGGCCGATGGTCTGGAACTCGTAGTGGCCGAAGTGGAGGCGCCGGCCCCGAAGTGCGACTTCGGCGCAGGACCACCCCCGGGCGTCGCGCCGCACCGTGAAGCGGAGACGCTTCTGCGCGTCGAGGGTGACGTTGGCCGCCTCCCACCGGTTCGGCCCTGGTCCCATCTTCTCCCCGGCCTTGACGGTCCACTCGTACCCGCTGAACCGGAGCGGTGCGTCCTTGCGTTGCTGCATGATGGTCGTTTCGCGCCGGAAGGCGTGTTTTCCTCAGCACCTCCAAAAAGGACAAAAAAAGGGGCAGGCCACACGGCCTGCCCCTGTCGTTTCTGGCTTATCCCCGGGCGGATGCCGGGGGAGTCGCCGGGTGCGGGATGTTCTCCGGCACCGACGACTTGCCCACCTTTACCGGCGAGGAGGACTTAGCATCCGAGCCGTCCTTGTCCTGCACCTTAATGCGCTTGGGCTTTGGTGCCGGCTCCAGGGCATGGTCGAGCACCTCGTCCACCGTCTTGGCGAAGTGGAAGGTCATGCCCTCCCGCATCTCCGCCGGAATGTCCTCTTCCAGGTCCTTCCGGTTCCGGTCCGGCAGGATCAGGGTCGTGATGCCCGCGCGCTTCGCCGCCAGCACCTTCTCCTTGATGCCGCCGACAGGAAGCACCTTGCCGGTCAGCGTCACCTCACCCGTCATCGCCAGGCGCGGCTTCACCGAGCGGCCCGAGAGCAGCGATGTGATCGCCGTGGTCAGCGTCACGCCCGCGCTGGGGCCGTCCTTGGGGATCGCCCCCGCCGGCACGTGGACGTGAATCTCCGTGTCGTTCCAGAACTTCGGGTCGATGCCGAAGTCCTGAGCGTGCGCCCGGACGTAGGAGAGCGCCGTGCGCGCCGACTCCTGCATCACGTTACCAAGCTGCCCGGTGAGCTGGAGGTTCTTCGAACCCTCCATCTTCTGCGCCTCGATGAAGATGACGTCCCCGCCTACCGGGGTCCAGACCAGGCCGGTCACGACGCCGGGGATACCGGTACGCTCCTCCACCTCTTCATACTCGAAGCGGGGCGCGCCCAGGTACTCCTCCACCTTCTTCGCGTCGATCTCGACCTCGTTCAGCGTCTCCTCTGCGAAGGCGCGCGTCACCTTACGGGCGACCGCCGCGATCTCGCGCTCCAGGTTGCGGACGCCCGCCTCGCGGGTGTAGCCGCGCACCAGGGTTCGCAGGCCGTCGTCGGTGAAGGTCACCTTCTCCGGGTCCAGACCATGCTCCGCGATCTGCTTGGGCACCAGGTGCTGCCGCGCGATGCTGACCTTCTCCTCCTCGGTGTAGCCCGCGATCTCGATGACCTCCATGCGGTCCCGCAGGGGGCCCTGGATAGTGTCCATCTGGTTCGCGGTGCAGATGAAGAGCACCTTGGACAGGTCGAACGGAACGTCCAGGTAGTTATCCCGGAAGGTACCGTTCTGCTCCGGATCCAGCACCTCCAGCAGGGCGGACGACGGGTCGCCGCGGAAGTCCGCGCTGACCTTGTCGATCTCGTCCAGCATGAAGAGCGGGTTGTTAGTGCCCGTGCGCTTCAAGCCCTGGATGATCTGGCCCGGCATCGCCCCGATGTAGGTTCGCCGGTGGCCCCGCACCTCCGCCTCGTCCCGGACGCCGCCGAGTGACAGGCGGAAGAACTTCTTGCCCAGCGCCCGCGCCACGGACCGGCCCAGGCTCGTCTTACCGACGCCCGGAGGACCGACCAGGCACAGGATGGGCTGGCGCGCGGTGCCTTCCTTCTTGAACTTGCGCACCGACAGGTACTCCAGGATGCGGTCCTTGACCTTTTGCAGACCGAAGTGGTCCTCGTCCAGCACCTGCTTGACGGCGGCGATGTCCAGGTTGTCGTCGCTGGAGACGTTCCATGGGAGCGACGCCATCAGATCGACGTAAGTGCGCGCCACGGTGTACTCCGGCGACCCCGGAGACATGCGCTGCAGGCGGTCGAGCTCGCGATCGGCCTCCTTCTTCGCCTCCTCCGGCAGGTTCGCCTCTTCGAGGCGCTTCTTTAGCTCCTCGATCTCCTCGGCGCGGTCGTCGCCCTCGCCCAGCTCCTTCTGGATCGCCTTCATCTGCTCGCGCAGGTAGTACTCGCGCTGGGCCTTGCCCATCTCGCCCGCCACTTGGTTCTGCAGGCTCGCGCCCAGCTCCAGCACCTGCGCCTCGCGGGTCAGGAAGCCCAGGAGCTTGCTCATGCGGTCGCGCAGCGGCAGGGTCTCTAGGACCGCCATCTTGTCCTCAGTGCTGAGCCGCAGATGCGCCGCCATCAGGTCGGTCATGGCGTGCGCCTGCTCGATGGAGGCGATGCCCTTCAACTCGTCCGGCATCTCCGCCGACAACTCCACGATCTTGGTGAAGATCTGGGAAAGCTGCCGCTTCAGCGCCTCGACCTCGATGGCGTCCGCCTCGGGGACCTCCGTCGTCTCCTCAATCAGGCGGACACGGGCGCGGATGTAGGGCTCCTCCTGCAGCACCTGCAGGATCTGGAACCGCTGCAGGCCCTGGACGATAAGCCGGGTGGCGTCCTGTCCCTTGCCCATCATGCGGATCGCGACCGCCACGCCGGTCGGATAGATATCTCCCGGGCCGGGCGTCTCGAGCTCTGGCGAGCGCTGGGTCACCACACCGATGATGCGGTTGCCACCGACCACCGAGTCGTCAATCAGGCGAACGAACTGCTCGCGCCCGACTGCCACCGGGGCGACCAGCATCGGGAACACAACGGCGTCCCGCAGCGGGAGCAGGTTCAACTCATCGGGAATATTCGGCGTTGCATCATCCTTCTGCTGAATCTGCTCGAAGATGTTCTCCCCCGCCCCCCCGGTAGGATTATTGTCACCGTCCGCCTGGACGGTGGCGGCGGTCTCATTCTTAATGTCCTTTTCGTTATCCATGCTTTTGTATCGCCTCATTTCTTACAGGCGTAAACGAATTTCGTACGTACCACGGCGGGGGCGCCCCGCCTCCGAATCCCTCTTTACTCTTCGTTGCTGCTCTGCACTTCAATCGGAATCGTCCGCGACACGACCGTCTGCTCGCGGCGCGGCAGAGTAATGGTCAAAAAGCCATCGCGGAGCGTCGCCGTGATCTGGTCGCGCTCAATCAGGTAGTCCGGGGGAATCCCGAAGGTCCGCTCGAACGGCCCGAAATATACCTCTAACTGGTGGCATCCAATGCGCTTCTCACGCTCGTCGGGCCGCTCTGCGCGGATACCCGATACTGTAAGCCGCCGACTATCACCACTGAGCGAAACATTGACGTTATCGGAGGTCACCCCGGCCAGCTCCATTTTAATGACGATTCCTGCCTGGGTTTCGTGAACGTCCGCGGAGGGCTGCCAGAACCGATTGGATGGCTCCAGGAAGCCGAACGCCTCTTCGCTAAAACGGTGCATGTCGTACTCCATCTGCCGGAGCATATCCCGGTAATCACGCCACGCCACTGCTTTCTCGCCTCCCGCGGGGTACCTCCGGAATCTCTGTCCGGCTTCGCTTCACCCGCTTCAATGAATAGAACCCTGAATTAACTTGAGCGTTCCATGCTCAAGTATATCATTTATTTATCCTAAAAGCCGCCCCGGCACGCCGAGGTGTCGCCCGGCAGCCAGAGGGGTAGCTTCTATACTTTGATACCCGAAAAGCGGGTTCCGGAGTTGGGAATCGGTGTGGTCCGCACCACCGCCGCGCCGCCCCTGCGTCCTATCGCTGGGAGGTCCGAATGGAACTGCTAGAGGAGCGGCTGAATAGACGTAGCGCGGCGCGCGCTCGTATCTTTCACGAGGCGGCGCCGCGCGGGAACGTCTGAGGTGTGGGTCAGGTACGGCCACGCGCCGTCTTCACAGGCGCTCCTGAGGGTAGAGGGCGTTGAAAAGCAGGGGGAAACCCATGTGGGGCTGTCCGCGGAAGATAACGTCGAAGCCGTAGACCACGACACGGCCTTTGCCGACGCGGAACATCGCCCCTGCCGCCTTGCGCCGGATCACCGCATCCTCCACAATCCACCCGGAGAGCAGCGGGTTCTCGTCGGGGTAGAGCGCGAACGCGCCGCCGTCCGAGGCTGAGGGGAAGGAGAGGGTCGAGTCCCAGGCCGCGCCCTCGTCGAAGAAGATGTTAATCTCCGCGGGGAGGCCCCAGCCGAGCGGGTGCGTCGGGTCCACGTTCGCCTTGAAGATTGACCCCGGGGAGTAAAACTTCGTGCCCGTCGTGACATCCCGCAGCGGCAGCTTGAAGAGCTCAACCACCGGGCCGACGGCGCCGTTCATCGCGCAGAGCGTCCCTCCCTGCTCCACAAAACGGCGCAGGTTCGCCTCGCCCGCCTCCCCGATACCCTCCATGCGAGCGCGCACCTCCCCGGGCATCTCTTTGGGGGCGGGGCCGCCGAGGAACCCCGGCCCCAGGCCGTCCGACCCGGCCGCGCGCGGACGAATCACCCGGTTACGCACGTTGGGATAGCTGGTTAGCAGGAGCGTATCGATGTGGGCGTTCAACTCCCCCGCACGGATATCCGGGTTGGTCACGGTCCGGTGGGGGAACTCGAACGTTTCCAGCACGAGTTGCGTCCACCCCTGGGGCATGTGCCCGCCGTACGGGTCATAAGTGGCGACGCGCGCCGGGCGCAGCCGCACCGCCGCCGCGTCCGCCGGGGATTTGGCGAGCACGGTCACCGGCAGCCGCAGGTCCGCGGCGACGGCGGCAACCGCGCGGTGGGCGGCGTCGCCCGCAGCCGGGACGACGAACGTTCCGGCGGGCCAGCGCACACCGTCCACGCTTCGCGTCTCCGCCCAGCGTTCCACGGCGACCCCCTGCGCGAGCAGCCGGTTCACCGCCGTGAACGACGCGTTGCGGTCCGCAGGCAGCAGGTACGCGCCCCCCGCCGGGGCGGGCCGCACCTGCCCGGGCTCCGGCGCGCGTATCTCGGCGGTTGCGAGGCGCAGCGCGGCGCGCAGGGTGTCGGAGGGTTTGGTGGTCAGCGGGATGGTGGTCACGCCCATCTGCAGCGTCAGGGTCCACCCGGCGACATCGTAGGGCGGGATGGGCGGGCCGCCCGGGTACTGGGCGCGGACCGGGTGCTTCTGCGGTGTCACCATGTCGATAAGGTGGGGGCGGTTCGCCTGCGCGGCCAGAATCACCGCAGTCCCGGCGGGGTAGGTGCGCCGGCCTACTGTGATAGGCTTCTGGGCGAAGTGAACTTCCAACCCGCCCTGGCGCATCCGCTCCAGGAACAGGGCGGCGGTGTTGGGGTCTCGTTGAGTAGCCGTGTCCAGCGGGACGACAAAGCCGTAGGGGCTTTCCGTTTCCCCTTTGCGAATCGCCTCGCGGGCCATGCGCCAGCGGTTCAGGAGGAACTCCGGCCCCTGGTCCGCCGCTAGGCGCAGGACCGCCATGCTCCCCGTGTTCATGTAGGCCACCGTGTCCGCAAAGTGCCACCTTCCGCCGGGGTAGGGGTTGGGATACCAGGTGGTCGGCTCCTTCTGCTCCTCGGTTACTGAGTAGGTGGCGGGGTAGGGCGAGGCGTGCGCGGTCTCGGTCAGGATGCCGATGACATTGTGGAAGTACGGCGTGGTCCGCATGCCGCCGTTCCACCAGGTCGAGAAGGTCTTTTCGGATACGACGCCCGACTTGCCCTCTGCCTCAAACCGGCTGTGCATCGCGGCTCCGACCAGGTGGATGCCCCGCATCACCATCGGGGGGATGTTCGGGTTCATCGGCTCGGCGTAGGGCGGTACGAAGATGCGCGCGGGGTAGGGCGCGCTCTGGTGGTGGTTATAGACGATCTGCGGATACCACTCGTGGTACAGGAGGCGGGTTATGTGCCGCGTCTCCGGCAGGTTCAGCATGTACCAGTCGCGGTTGTTGTCGTGCCCGGAGTACTTCTGGTACAGCACAGGCAGGGGCGTCCCCTCAGCGGGCGTCCCGAAGTGCTTTGTGAACCAGTCCGCCACCAGGTTCTGCCCGTCCGGGTTGATGGACGGAATCAGGAGCAGCACGGCGTTCTCGCGCAGGTGGCGGTACTCGTCGTCCTCGCGGGCGGCCATGTCGTATCCCAGGTTGATGGTGTGCTGGGCGCAGCCGACCTCGGTGGCGTGCATGCCGCCGTCGATCCAGACGAACGGCTTTCCCTCTTTCGCCAGCGCCCGCGCCTCCGCCTCAGAGACACGCCCTTCGGCCAGTGTGCGGGCGATCTCCTTCAGGCGGTCCAGACGCGCCAGGTTCGCCTCGGAGGAGATAACAGCCAGGAGTATCGGCTCGCCGAACGCCGAGTGGCCGACCTCATAGAGCCGCATCCGCTTCGTCTGCCCCGCGATCTTGCGGAAGTAGGCGTACGACTGCTTGTAGTTCGCGAGCTTATGGTCGTCGCCCGGCGTGAAGCCGAGGAACGCCTTAGGCGAGGTGACCCGCGGGTCCACCGGTGCGGTCGCAGCGGCGGCGGTTGGGGCATCGGCCGGCGCCGCCTGCACGGGGCGGGGCGGCGCGAAAGTGGCGGCGAGAACCAGGAGGGCAGCGGCGGCAGGAGCGACTATCGTGGCGCTGGAGCGCGACGGCATAGAGACGGGCCTTTCCAGTGGCATGCGTTTGGCTGAGGTTCCCTGCCAGGCCAGCGAAAACCTTCCCGGGAGTGGGCTCAGGCGTCGGGAGCCCTCACCCGGGAAGCCCTCACCCCCCTACTTCTGCTCGAAGCGGCGGAGGGTGGCGAGAATACCGAGGAAGCCGACGCCTGCGAAGGCGAGGGGAGCGACCAGAGGCCGGGAGGGCGTCTCTGCCGCCGCCATCAAGGCGAGGGCGCGCGCCTCCTCATCCTGCTCCGCGGCGGGCGGCGCGGCCGGGGCGACGACCTGGGCCAGGTGCCTCAGGTTGCCCTCGGTGTGGTACCACACACCAGCTACTCCCAGCAGGACCGAAAGCACGGAAAGGATGGCGAGAAGCTGCCGACCGCCCCGATGCCAGAAGGCCAGGGAGGCGAGGGACGCGCACGCCGCCCCCGCCGCATACAGGATGGGCAGGACTGTGACCGTGCTGCCGGACAGCAGGCGGTGCTCGTAGCGCACGTCCACAAACAGGAAGCCGAACGCCGCTGCGATAAACGCACCCAGGACCCGGTTCAGAGTCCAGAACCCGGCGGTGGCAACGTGGGGCCGGGGGGACATCCCCGCAGCACGTCCCCCCGCCCCGAAGGTCTCTACACTCAAAGGACTTGCCTCCTTAACGTACGCCTACCCATCAGGAGGGGGCGCCTGCCGCGGCTGGTTTCCGGGCCGGGCGGGGCACCACGCCGCCGATCTGCACCTGCACCTTGTTGTTCTGAACGCGCACGGGCAGCAGAGCCAGCGGGCGCTTCGCCGGGCCTTTTTTGACCTCGCCCTCGGCGTCGAAGAGCGCCCCGTGGGTCAGGCAGAGAAACACCTTTTGCTGCTCCATCCAACGCACCTGGTACTTGCTCTCGTGGGAGCAGATGGCGCTGAGGACGAAGAACGTGTTGTTCTTGCGCTTGGTCACGAAGAACGCGCCCTCCGGGCGCTCCACCTTAACGACGCTGTCCACCGGGAATTTGGCGACCTCGCCGGCGTCCACCCACTTCGGCTCGGTCACAGGTTTATCGCCACCGCCGTTCGACTGCGCCCCGGCGCGGCCGGACAGCATCGGGAGCAGGAGCAGGAAACCGGCGCCGGTGCAGGCCGCGCAGTCCGCGGCGGCCCGGAAGAACTCGCGCCGGGAGCGGGCTTCCGGGGGCGATGGGCGCAGGTCCGATTTCTTCATCTTCGATCCTCCAGAACACGCTGTTTGTCAGCGTGCTATATTGCACCCTGATTGTCACCCCTCGGCGGCGGGACAGCATCCTCGCTTCGGGGGATTTAATCGGGAGCACCGGGGGCACCGCGCGATATACTGGATTTCGGACGCCGCCGCCGCTGCCGCCGCCCGAATCTCTCAACCGCGGAAAGCACGCATGGAACTGAAGCTCGGACTCCCCAAGGGCAGCCTTCAGGAGTCGACGTTTAAACTCTTCGAGAAGGCGGGCTGGAACATCCGGGTCGATTCGCGCTCCTACCAGCCGGTGGTGGACGACCCTGAGATCAGCGCGCTTCTGATCCGTCCGCAGGAGATGCCCCGCTACCTGGAAGATGGCATCCTGGATGTCGGGCTGACGGGGCGGGACTGGATCGAAGACTGCGGGGCGGACCTGCACGAGGTCTGCGAACTGACCTACTCCAAGGCGACCCGCAACGCGATACGGGTCGTCCTCGCCGCGCACAACGACGATACCTCCATCCAGTCGGTCGCCGACCTGCAGGGGAAGCGCATCGCGACGGAGTACGTGAACCTGACCGAACGCTATCTGAAGGACCACGGCGTGAGCGATGCCGAGGTGGAGTTCTCCTGGGGGGCGTGCGAGGTCAAGGTGCCTGTGCTGGCGGACGCCATCGTGGTGAATACGGAGACCGGGTCGAGCCTGCGGGCGCACAACCTGCGCATCGTGGAGACCCTGCTGACCTCCACCACGCGCCTGGTGGCGAATCACCAGGCCTGGGCGGACCCCGAGAAGCGGGCGAAGATCGAGGACATGGCCCTGCTGCTCACCGGTGCGTTGAACGCCGGGGGACTCGTCGGCCTGAAGATGAATGTCGGCCCGGAGAACCGCGAGGCCGTGGCGGCGCAGCTCCCCGCCCTGCGGCGGCCCACCGTGTCGCCGCTGGCGGATGACGGCTGGGTAGCCTTCGAGATCATCATCGACGAGAAGGAGGCCCGTGACCTGATTCCGCGCCTCAAGCGCGCCGGGGCCGAGGGCATCGTCGAGTACCCCCTGAACAAGGTCGTCTACTAAAAGAAACCGGACCGCGGCGCGTACGCGCCGCGGCCCGACTGTCCTCTGCGCTCTGCCGGCTGCTTGCCGCTAATCCGGGTCGAGCATCGCCTCCACGAAGATCTCCGGGGTGAAGGGCAGCAGGTCCTCAATGCCCTCGCCGACGCCGACCAGCTTGATAGGCAGGCCCAGCTCCTCGCGGATGGTGATGACGATGCCGCCGCGCGCTGTGCCGTCCAGCTTGGCCAGCGCGATGCCGGTCACCCCGACCGCCCCGATGAACTCCTTGGCCTGCCGAATGGCGTTCTGGCCGGTGGTGGCGTCCAGCGCCAGCAGGATCTCGTCCGGCTTGCGGCCCAGCTCCCGCTCGCACACGCGCCCGATCTTGCGCAGCTCCTCCATCAGGTTATCCTTGGTGTGCAGGCGTCCTGCCGTGTCCACCAGGATCAGGTCCGTGCCGCGCGCCTTCGCCGCCTGCACGGCGTCGAACACCACCGCAGCCGGGTCGGAGCGCTCATGCTGCCGGATAAAGTCCGCCCCGGCACGCTCGGCCCAGATGGCAAGCTGCTCCGCGGCGGCGGCGCGGAAGGTGTCCCCCGCGGCGAGCATGACCTTCTTGCCCTCCTGAGCCTGCTGATAGGCGAACTTGCCCAGGGTCGTGGTCTTGCCCACACCGTTGACGCCCACCATGAGGAACAGGGAGGGGGGCGTCGGGGAGAAGTTCAGCGTCGAGTCGCCCGGGTCGCCCAGAGCCTTCACCAGCGACTCGGTGAAGCGGGCGCGCACCTGCTCGCCGTCCGTAAGGCGGTTGTCGCGGACGAAGTCGCGCAGATCGTCCAGTACGGCGTCGGTGGTCTTCACCGAAACGTCCGCCGCGAGCAGCGCCTCCTCGAACGCCTCGAACATCTCCTCGTCGATGCGGCCCCGGCCCGTGATCATCGCGTCCAGGCGCTGGAAGACCGCCTTAAATACGTTGCGTTTGCGCATAGGGTTTTTCCGGCTTAGAAGACGCGCATAACAAGGCCCGAAAGCAGCTTCGGGTAGAAGAACGTCGATTTCTGCGGCATGACCTCGTCCGCCCGCGACACGTCCAGCATCCCCTCCACCGTCGGGCGCGACAGCAGGCACGCGGCATCGTACTCGCCGGAGCGCACCCGCGCGACCGCCTCCTCAGCGCTGCGTGTATAGGAGAGGCGGTCGGTGGTCGCCACCGCGTTCGGCCCGATCCCGAACACCGGGTCAAGGACCAGGTGCAGCAGGCGAGTAACGTCGAGCTGCGCCAGCGAGGGCGGCAGGTCGGACGGCAGACTCTGAGCCAGCGCGTCCCCCTCCACCGTCAGGCGGTAGAGCCCGTCCGGAAGGGCCAGCAGGAACGTGAAGGTGCCCGGGGCGTCCGCCGTGGCAGTGAGCGGTTCGCCGATCGCTTCGTCGCCCACCTTGGTGACGGTGAAGCGCTCCGCGAGCGTTTCCAGCAGGTGGTCCCGGCTCTCGGGCGGCGTTCCGCGAACCAGACGGTGCGTTGGCAGCACCACCAGGCCCGGGTCGGCCAGCGATGTGATCGTGACGAGCAGGAACGCCTCCGGGGCTTCGGTACCCAGAGCGCCACGCTCCTTCGCGATCGCAAGCGATGTTTCGTAGCGGTGGTGCCCGTCCGCGATAAAGACCTCCTTGCCGGCCAGGTTCGCCTGAACCTGGCGGATCGCCTCATCGCGGTCAACGCGGTACAGCGTATGGCGCTGGTCATCGTCGCCCTCGAACGAGGCGACGGGGTCCCGGTGCGTCGCTTCGGTCAGCGCCCGCTGGAGGGATGTGTCCGGGTCGTCCACCACGAGCATGATCGACTCCAGGTTGCCCCCGGTGGCGCGAATCAGCTTGAGGCGGTCTTCCTTCGGGCCGGTCAGCGTCCGCTCGTGCGGGAGCACGACGCGGTCCGCGTACTCGTGCAGGCGCAGCAGGCAAACCAGGCCCAGACGCTCCTTACGTACGCCCGTACCCGGTTCGGTGAACTGGGTGCGGGTCACGTAGAGCGCGGGACCGGGGTCGAGGCGCAGTATTCGCTCCTCGCGCATCTCCTTGAGGAGCGCGGCGGCGGATGCGTACTTGGCATCGCCCTCGCCTTCGGGCAGAATCAGGTGCGCCGTGGCGTAGGGAGAGCGCGCGAACAGCAGGTTGCGCTGCTCGACCGAGAGCACATCGTAAGGGGGGCAGGTGACGGAGTCCAGGGCGACGTCCGGTGCGTAACGGAGAGCGGGAAACGGCCTGATCTCGGCCATCGGTACCTCGCAGGTGCGGTCGGGGCGGTTTCGGGTGGCGAGCGTCCAGCGCAGCGCGCTGGCGCCGTCCGCTCCCGGCGACCGCCTCAGTATACCACCGCGCGGGGGGCGTCACCCCATCCGGCGGCGAAAGGCCCGCGTGGCGTTTTCGCCGCGCGGGCCGAAGGGAAGGGGACGGAAGGGGAGACTACTCGCCCGCGCCCTTGTAGCGCGCCATCTGCTTCGTCAGGCGGTCGACGTACGAGTCCCGGGTGTTCGCCTCTACGCCCTCGACGGTCTTCCAGCCGTCCAGGGCCTTCTGGAGGTTGGCAACCGCCTTCGCGGTGTCGCCGTTGGCGTACTGGACGCGGGCCAGGGTCTCCAGGCTGACCAGGTGCATCGGGCCGTCCGTAACGGCGACCGCCTTCTCCGAGGCGGCGAGGCCGATCTTCTTCACAGACGGGTCCGCGTCCGGAAGCAGCGTCTGGGTCGCGATGGCGTTCAGCGTGCTGGCGTTGCGCGCCTCCGCGCTGGCGATGATCTTCTCGCCGAAGGCGACGGCCTGCGCCGTCTGACCCGAGCGCACCAGCGCCCCGAACTTGATGGAAGCCAGGCTCGTTTCGAGCGCGGGGGCCTTGATGGCCGCCTCGTCGATGAGCTGGACGACCTTCGCGTAGTCCTTGTCCTTCTGGGCCGCCTGGATGTCCGCGTTGAGCTTGCGCTGCACGGCCGCCGCCGCCATCTCCTGGTCATAGGCCACGCGCGCCGCCTTCAGGTCCCAGTTTCCCGCGACCACTTTGGCAAGCGGCTCGTCCATCTGCATCGGGTGCCCGATCCAGGCGATCTTGCCGTCCTGAACGATGAACGCGGACGGGATACCGTTGCGCCCGGCGGCCTTCATCCAGTTCTGGGCCATGGCGCCGTCCATGCCGCGCCGGACCTTGCTGTCCGCCGGGATGCTGTCCATGCAGACGGTGTAGTCCATATTGTCGCCCTGCTTTTCCACGAAGGGCTTGACCAGGGACGGATCGTCCTCCCAGACGCTCACCCCGATGAACGGAACGTCCTTGTACTGCTTCTGGAGCTTGGTCAGGTGGGGGATGGAGACCTTGCACGGGCCGCACCACGTGGCCCAGAACTCCACCACGTACGTCTTGCCCGGGGCGAACTCGGTGATCGGTTTACCCTTGACGAACTCCTTCACCGTCAGCTTCGGGGCGGGGTCGCCGATGCTGAGGGCGGTCTGTGCGAAAGCGGCGGGCGCGGACGCGGCGAGGGCGACGACCGCGGCGACCGCGGCGGCAGAACGGGGGAACGGCATGTAACGGTACTCCTTGGCGTGCGTGCGGCCACTGCCGGGGCGGCAGCGGGCGCGGCGAACGCGGTGCGTGCGTACAGTCCTGACGGATGTGCTCAGGACGCGGCGATATTGAGCATTATACGCCACATTTCGCCCCGACTGGTTCCCGGGCAGGGCCGGAATGCGGTCGTTTCGCGTCCGGGACCCGGGGGTAGACAGAATGCAGGGTGAACACGCGCAGCAATGCGCTTCGGAACCGCGCCCGATGCCGGGCGCGGGTACGGGAAAGCGAAGAGCAAACACAATGCCGGAAACTTACAAAGGGCCGACGCAGAAGGTCGGCGACAAGGACAGCATCCAGGCGCTCAACCGTCCGTCGGGGACGCAGCAGCAGCAGCCTTTGCCGAACGAGAACCTGCAGAACCAGCCGTACTCCAGCACGAAGACGATGGACCGGGAGAAGCAGCAGCAGCAGTGGAACGACACCGACCCGGACGAGGGCGTCAGCGAGGGCGTGACCCAGGGGCACGCCAGCCCGCAGCAGGCCAAGCACGGCCACGGCGCCGAGGGCAGCAGTAGCACGGGCTTGCCGCAGGGCGAAGACAGCCGGAACCCGTCCAGCGACCACAACCCGCGGACAAAGGAGGCGCACGGCGGCGAGGCCCACGCGCGCGACGTGACCAACCAGAGCCACACCGGCTCCACCAGCCAGCGCCGCTCCTGACGGCACCCGTTCCCGTAGAAACGTAGAAACGGCGCGGCCGCCTCCACGGACTGTGGGGGCGGCCGCCCTTGCTTTTGGGAGGAGTTGCCCCCTGCCGGGCGGAAAGGGTTCGTATGAACCCGATCGCTTTTTCGACGCTGGGGTGCCCGACGTGGGACCTGGACCGCATCCTGACCGCCGCAACCGAGTACGGCTACGACGCGCTGGAGCTTCGCGGGTACCTGACGGAGATGGACCTGCCGAAAGCCGACCCCTTCACGCCTGAGAACCGCGCCGAGACCGCGCGCCGCATCGCGGACGCGGGACTTGCCGTCTGCTGCGTCTCCTCATCCGGGATTGTGGCGAAGGCGAACCTCGACCACGTGAAGGAGCACGCCGAACTGGCAGCCGCGCTCCACTGCCCGTTCGTGCGCGTCTTCGGCGGCCAACTGCCGGCGGATGTACCGCACGCGCAGGCGGTGGAAGACGCCGCGAAGACCCTGCGGGCGTTCGGTGACGCGGCGCAGGCGGCGGGCACGAAGATTGTGTTGGAAACGCACGACTCGTTCAGCACCGGCGCGGCGGTGGCGGAACTCCTCGCGGCGGCGGACCACCCGGCGGTCTTTGCGCTGTGGGACCTGCACCACCCCTACCGCCAGGGCGAAGCCATAGAAGACACCCACCGGTACCTTGCGGGCAAACTGGCCTATCTTCATATCAAGGACGGCAAGGACGGAACCTACACCCTGCTTGGCGAGGGCGACATCCCCACCTTCCCCATGCTTGACCTGATTCTGAAGGACGGCGCCTACACCGGCCCCATCTCCGTGGAGTGGGAGAAGCGCTGGAAGCCCGAGATCGCCGACCCCGACGTCGCCCTGCCGCAGTACGCCAGGGCGCTGCGGGATTACCGCTCCGCGCGGGCCTGAGCCTACTCTTGCTTTAAAGGGCGGGACATCAGGGCGTTGACTTCGCCGAGAGGGGAGGCGTTCTCGAACAGGAGACGGGCGACGGCGGCGCAGACGGGCAGGTCCACGCCGAGGCGGGCGGCGAGCGCGGTGACGGCGCGGGCGGTGCTGACGCCTTCGGCGACCTGCCCGAGCCGCGCGAGGATGGCGTCCAGCGGCTCACCTTTCGCCAGTCCCTCCCCGACGCGCCAGTTACGGGAAAGGCGCGAGGAGGCGGTCGCCATAAGGTCGCCGACACCTGCCAGGCCGTAAAAGGTTTCGCGCCGTGCCCCAAGCGCGACCCCCAGGCGGGCCATCTCCGCCAGGCCGCGGGTCAGCAGGGCGGCCTTGGTGTTGTCGCCGAACCCGAGGCCGTCTGACACGCCCCCGGCGATGGCAAGGACGTTCTTGACCGCCCCCCCGAGTTCCACGCCCGCGCGGTCGTCACTGGTGTAAACACGGAAGGTGGGGCGGTTGAACCGGGCGGCAACGCGGCGGGCGGCGTCCGCATCCGGGCAGGCAGCAACCGCCGCGGTGGGCACACCCCGTGCGACCTCCGCAGCGAGGTTCGGGCCGGACAGGGCGACCACCGAAACCTCGCCCGCCGCCCCTGCCAGGAGCGCGTCGGCCACTTCCGAGGGGAGCAGGCCGGTCTCTGCCTCCAGCCCCTTCGCCGCCAGAACCAACGCACCACCGGGGGCGAGGTGAGGAGCCGCCAGCGACAGCACCGCGCGCACCGCACCGGTTGGAACAGCCGCAACCACGAAGCTCGCGCCCGTCACCGCGTCGTCCAGGTCGGCCATCGGCCGCACGGCGTCCGGCAGCGGGTGCCCCGGCAGGTAGCGGCGGTTCTCCCGGTCCGCGTTCAGGGCGTCGATCTGTGCCGGCGTCCGGTCCCACAACCGCACCGGCCCGGCGCCCTCTCCCGAGGCGAGCAGCAGCGCCAGGGCCGTGCCCCACGACCCCGCCCCGAGAACCGCTGCCGTCGTCGCCTGGTCTGTCATGCCGTTCGTTTAACCGCCCGCGTGATCGCCGTGGGGGGCGTCCTATTGCCGCCGTGGGTTGAAACCCCGGCTTCGTTGATTCAAGCCCGCCTCCGCGAGCGAAGCTCTGCTTCGTCGGTGCGGGCTCCGGTGTTTGATGCGGTTACGGCATAGCGGTAGCCGCCTCCGAACCCGTTCCTCCCCCTCCTTCGGGCGCGCAGCGCCGCTCCAATGCGGCTGCGCCGCCGAGGGAGGGGGTGGCGCGAGGAACGAGCGCCGGGGGTGGGTGCAGACCCGCAAACGGCCAAGGAGTGCCCCACGCCCGATGCAGCCCGCACCGACGAAGCGGAGCCTCGCTCGCGGAGGCGGGCGTCTTAACCGGTAGCCGGGGGGGCAACCCACGGCGGATACGGGACGCGTCCCACGGCGATCAACCCACGACCAACCTTACCCTACCTGCTGCTTTGCCTCCCGAGACTACTCCCAGGCGATGAGGGGCAGCTCCTGGGGCAGGACGGCGTCCGGGTGGTAGGGGAGGATGCGCAGGGTGAAGCCCTGCTGCCCGCTGTCGTCGGTCGGGAGAGTGCCCCGGTAGGTATACACCCCGTCCTCCGAAGACTCGGACTCCGCTGTCATCGGGAAGACACGCGCCGTGATGAGGTTCCGGTCCGAGTCCACCGGACCGGTATACAGCTCCACCGCCACGTCCTTCGGAGTGATAGACGGCCCCAGATGCACCCGCGCCGTGACCGCGGGGGTGTCGCCCGCCGCGATCTTGTCGGAGATCTCTCCCTCCACCGACACGATGCGAACCTCACCCCAGGAGTCGCGCAGTCGCTTCTTCCACTCCACGATGTCGCGGGCGCGGGCGAAGTTGTCCTCCGCCAGCACGCGGGCGCGGCGGCCCGCCGTCACGTAGTACTTCTCGGCGTACTCGCGCACCATCCGCTCCGTGGTGAAGATCGGGGCGAGCTTCTTCATACTGGCCTTCGCCTTGGCGATCCACGCCGAGGGCAGGCCGTTGGCATCGCGCTGGTAGAACAGCGGCGCGATCTCGCGCTCCAGGGTCTCGTAGATGTCCTGCGCCTCCACATGGTCCTGGTAGCCGTAGTCGGAGTACTCCTCGCCGCGACCGATGGCCCAGCCGACGCTCGGGTCGTAGCCCTCGGCCCACCAGCCATCCAGCACCGAGAAGTTGAGGCCGCCGTTCGGCACCACCTTCATCCCCGAGGTGCCGGATGCCTCCATGGGGCGGCGCGGGTTGTTCAGCCACAGGTCCACACCCTGCACCAGGTAACGGGCCATCGCCATATCGTAGTCTTCCAGGAAGACCATGCGGCGGCGGACGCTCTCGTCGCGGGCGAAGTGGACGATGTGCCGAATCAGGTCCTTACCCGCGTCGTCGCGCGGGTGCGCCTTGCCGGCGAACACGAACTGGACGGGGCGCTCGGGGTGGTTCAGGATGCGCTTGAGACGCTCGGCATCGCGCAGGAGCAGGTCGCCGCGCTTATAGGTCGCGAAGCGGCGGGCGAACCCGATGGTCAGGATGTCCGGGTCCAGGATCTCGTGCGCCTCCTCTACCTCGCGCTCGGACGCCCCCCGCTTCTCCAGGCGGCTGACCTGATAGGCGCGCGCCCACTCCACCAGCTTTGCCCGCCGCGCCGTGCGCACCGCCCACAACTCGGCGTCCGGGATGTCGTCCACCTTGCGCCAGAAGTCCGGGTCGCACAGGTTCTCGGCGTCCAACTCGCCCAGGTACTTCTCCAGCAGCGCGCCCATCTCCTCGGACAGGAAGGTGGGCGTGTGGATGCCGTTGGTGACGTGGCCCACTGGCACCTCGTTCAAGGGGAATTCGGGCCAGTTCGGCTGCACCATCTTGCGGGTTACCTCGCCGTGCAGTTCGGACACGCCGTTGATGTAGCGGGCGTGGCGGAAGGCGAGGGCCGCCATGTTGAACTTCTCGTTCGGGTCGCCCTGGCGGACGCGTCCCCGGTCCATCAGTTCGTCGAAGGACAGACCGAGGCTGTTTGCGTACGCGCCGAAGTAGCGGCCCATGAGGTCCGCGGGGAAGAGGTCGAAACCGGCGGGGACCGGGGTGTGCGTGGTGAACAGGTGCGCCGCCGCCGCCGCCTCCACGGCCTGCGGGAAGCTCAGCCCCTGCTCCTGCACCAGATGTCGGACCCGCTCCAGCGCCAGGAATGCGGAGTGCCCCTCGTTCATGTGGCAGACGCTGGGGGGGATGCCCATGGCGTAGAGCGCCTGGACGCCCCCGATGCCGAGTACGATCTCCTGCTGGATACGTGTCTCGTTATCGCCGCCATAGAGGTTGCCCGCGATGTGTCGGTCCGCCTCATCGTTCTGGGGCAGGTTCGTGTCCAGCAGGTACAGGGGAATCCGTCCGACCTGCGCCTTCCACACCTGGGCGTGCACCTTGCGGCCGGGGAAGTCCACCGCAATCACCAGACGCTCGTTGCCGGAGCGAACCGGCTCGATGGGCAGCGAGTAGAAGTCGGTGACGGCGTAGTGCTCCTGCTGCCACCCGTCCGCGTTGAGGCTCTGGCGGAAGTAGCCGCGCTGGTACAGGAAGCCCACCCCCACAAGCGGCAGACCCAGGTCGGATGCCGACTTCATGTGGTCGCCCGCCAGCACGCCCAGACCACCGGAATAGATAGGCAGGCACTCGGTCAGGCCGAACTCCGCCGAGAAGTAGGCGATGCGGAAGTCATTTCCCATCTCGGCGGCAAAGGTGTGCCCCCACCAGCCCGTGGAGTCCATGTAGCGACGGAACTCGGCGTAGACGCTGTCCAGGCGCTCCAGGAACGCCGCATCGCTCGCCACCTCGGCGAGGCGGCTCTGGTCTACGAGGCCCAGCATCCGCGCCGGGTTGTGGCCGCTCTGCTGCCAGGCGTCGGCATCCAGCGCTTCGAACAGGTTCGTGGTGGGATGATCCCAGGCCCACCGCAGGTTGTAGGCCAGTTCGCGCAGCGGCGCGAGGCGTTCGGGCAGCGACGGGACGACGGTGTAGGTATGCAGCGTACGCGGCATGTCGGGCGGATTCTCCTTACCGGAAAGCGGGTCGGGCTCGTGGTGCCGTAAAACACCGGCGGCGGATTAATAAGTAATCCGCCGCCGTGCATTATACCCGAGTATTGCGCCCTCGCGGGCGTCTTTAGTGATGCGCTGCCGCCTTCGCCTTACCGGCGCCGCGACCGCTCGTGGCGCCGTCGGTCAGGGGAGACGCTCCCGCCGCGACAGGATAGAACCCCTCCCGCGCCGGGTCGTAGATCAGCACCTGGGCGTGCGGGATGTCGAAGAACAGCCCGATAACGCGCAGGGTTCCGGCGTCCAGGTTCTTGCGCACCACCGGGTAGCTGCGCAGGTTGTCGAGCTGCTGGACGACGTTGATCTGGCCGAGCTGGTCCACCAGAGGCAGGGACGGGTCGAGTACCTCGCCGCGCTCGAGCCGGGCCTTGCTGCCCGCCGCGTGCTTCAGCCAGTGGCCAAGGTTCGGGTCGCTGTCCGGCACGTTGCCGTTAATGACCGCCTGCATAGCGCCGCACCGGCTGTGACCACACACCACGATGGATTCTACCTTCAGGTACTCCACCGCGTATTCGATGGCCGCGCCGACGGAGGCATCGCCGTGCTCCCAGGTGCCTCCGGACTCCGAGTAGTGCGGCACAAGGTTGCCGATGTTGCGCACCTTGAACAGGTCGCCCGGCCCGCTCAGCGTGAAGAGGGTGGGGACGACCCGGGAGTCGCAGCAGGTGATGAACAGCACCTCCGGCCGCTGCTCCTCCGCCAGTTCGGAGAGGATCGGCTTTACCGCGTTCACCGTGCCGCTCTCGTAGAAGGCGCGGACGCCCTGAAGCAGCGGCACCATCTCTACGTCGTGCGGCGCCTCGGTGCCGTTTCCGTTGCCGTTGTGGGCTCCCTCGACGGACCGACGCCGGCGCCGGCGCCCCGACAGGAGGCTGGCCACCGTGGAGCTGACGTTCGTCTTGGTGGTGCTGGGAGTGCCGTTCTCGGCGTTCTGGTACCACGCCTCGTGCAGCTCGTCGATGTCCACCGTGCCACCGCTGCGCTCGTGGCCGAGGCGCCAGTCGTGAATTGCCTCGAAGGCGGCGTGGTCCAGAAGGTCCACCATCAGGTCGATGTCCACCTTCGCGCCCTGCGGAATCTGGCCGAGCGCCCGCGTGACCTGCGGGACCGAGATGAACGTAAGCGAGCCGTCGATGCGAACGTGGTAGGTGTCGTGAAGCTGCTTGTCGTCCGTATTGCGCGCCGCCATCGGGCGGTGCTCTACGTGAATCTGAACAGCGGCCAGGCGGCGCAGCAGCATGAAGAGGGCAGCGGCGATGCCAAGGCCAACGCCGTACAGCAGGTTCATGCCGACGACGCCCGCGACGGTGATGAAGTAGATGGGGGCCTCGCGGTGGTGGCGCAGCTCCCGGATGTGGTTCATGTTCACCAGGCGGGTGCCGACGAACACCAGCAGGCCCGCCAGAGACGCCAGCGGAATCTGCTGAATCAGGCTGCCCAGAGCGAACGTGGCGACAATAATCCAGACGCCGTGCAGGATGGCGCTCGCCTTGGTCTGCGCGCCTGCGGAGATGTTCGCGGAGGAGCGGACGATAACCCCGGTGATGGGCAGACCGCCCAGCAGACCGGAGACAGCGTTACCCGCGCCCTGACCGATCATTTCGCGGTCGAGATCGGCACGCGAACCCGAGTGCATCTTGTCCGTGGCGACCGCGGAAAGGAGCGATTCCACGCTGGCGATCAGGGCGATCGTGATTACCGCGATGAGGAAAGTTCCCCACTGATCCGGCGCGGGGAGCCGGGGCAGGGTGAACCCGCTCAGGAGGTTCTCCGGGAGCTCCACCCGCTTGACATCCAGACGCAGAACCACGGAAAGGACCGTCGCGGTCAGCACGGCGAGGAGCGGGCCGGGGAACGACTGGAGCCGCTTCGGAACATAAAGCCAGGCAATCAGGATGCCGATGGTGAGCAGGCCCAGGAAGGTCGCGGGACCGTGCAGATTCATCACCTGCCCCGGTAGCTCCTGGAGATTCTTGATCGCGGAGCTCTGCGGGGCGCCGCCCAGGACGACGTGGAGCTGTGCGAGCGCGATCGTGATGCCGATACCCGCCAGCATGCCGTGGACCACGGCCGGGGAGATCGCCAGCGCGCCGCGCGCGATTTTGAGAGCGCCCAGAAGGATCTGCACCACGCCGGCTGCCAGCGTGATGGCGCAGACCACGGGCCACTCGAACTGCTGCGCGAGGCCATACACAAGAACCGTGAGGCCAGCGGCGGGGCCGCTCACCTGGAGCGGAGCCCCCCCGAGGAGGCCCACCACGATACCGCCGACCGCGGCGGCTACGAGGCCCGCAAGAATGGGCGCGCCTGAGGCCAGGGCGATACCCAGCGACAGCGGGATCGCGATAAGAAAGACGACGAACGAAGGAAGCAGATCATTTTTGACGCTTCGAAGCCAATTCGCCTGCGGCGCCGGAGTCTCCGGGGTGCCTGTCGCAGTCTGCATGGAGCGTACCAATACCCTCTCTAATCAGAGCCGCCGCGTGCGGGGGGGGCGGCGGGTGCGTGTCGTACCGGTGGAGGTGTTGGTCTGGATACCCTGTCAGGAGCAGTGCGCATAGGTGCGCATAGGTGCGCAGAGACGCGTACGCTGTGCGACGAGACGTCCTGTCTGCGTCGTTTCAGCGTCCTATCAGCGTCCTGACAATACGGGTGTGAAGACCTGTAGGGTTATGAGAGTT
>Ga0065721_10049150_pt1 | contig 44274 bp, 38 predicted proteins | sample Mesricmetagenome_FD_59108 | JGI IMG/M metagenome (GOLD analysis project Ga0065721, IMG submission 59108) | Mesophilic microbial community from rice straw/compost enrichment Sample: eDNA_1 v2 (version 2) | ecosystem: Engineered > Solid waste > Grass > Composting > Bioreactor | place: USA: Davis...
CCGCCGAAGCCACCGCCGCCACCGATGCCGCCGCCACCGCCAGTGGTCGTCGTCGGAACGAGGGTGCTGAAGTCGAGGCCGCCAACGCTTTCAAGACCTTGATAGAATGTATTCGGATCCACTTTGAAAGTGCGGATGTGGAGTTGCGGTGTCTCGGGACCTTTCAACGAGAAAACAACCGCATAGTCCGTCAGCGAATATTTGATGGGCTGATCCGCCACAGTCACGATCGCTTCAAGGACGTCCGCAAGACGAACATCCGTGAGCGGAGGATTAATGCGAATGGACACCGCATTGATGTCAACGACTTCAGGCTCGGCCTGAACAGGAGTGATCGGAAGTCCGGTGACAGGATCGAACGTCTGAATCGGTTGCGGGGCAACAAATCCAGTACGCGGATCTACTCCTCCAGCAATCCCTCCACCGCCAGGAACTGCAGTTACAGGCGTCATGGAGACAGTCTCCGGATTGGGATTGATCAGGAAGTTGATGCCACGCTTCAACGGATCGCGCTTTTTAACTTCATCAGACAGATTGCGGATTACTTCGCTGAGCGGCAGGGAATCGTAGGCGACCGTATCGATGCGAATGCGATCCAGTTTGCTCATGATGGCCTGGCGGCTCGAGCTGGTATTGATCAAATTTGTCTTCGCCATCGGATTCGGGCTGGGAAGACGATCTCGCTTCACCGGGTCGGTCCACGCATCCTGCACCTCAATGATTTTGCGACCGGCATCAAGCGTACGGCGTTCGGAAATCTGTTTGAACTTCGCCTGGTAAACCAGATTGATGTAATAGTTGGCGGCTTCGCTGTTCGGATTGATCTTGAGAGCCTGCTTCAATTCCGCCTCGGCTTCATCGAACTTCCCGGATTCGTAGAAGAGCTTGCCGTTCTGAATGTGCGTGGATGCTTCCAGTTTTTCGGCCTTGATGGTGGCCACCTGGGCTTGCACTTCGGGGCTCGGCTGGAGGTGTTCAGTTTGCGCGAGAAGCTTGTCGTTGGAGGCCTTGAGCGCCATCGCAGCCTGATCATTCGGGTTGACGCGCAAGGCCTCATTGATGTGAACGCGTGCATCCCGGTAATCGTAACGTCGCTGAGCGGCGCGCGCGAGTTCGAGGCGGACCTCCGTCAGACCCACGACCGTCTGCCGCGCCTCGGCTTCGACACCGGCGCCGATGCTTTCGACCAGTCGCCACGCGTCGCCGTACAGCTTCGCCGAGGTTGGAAGATCCCTTCGCTGCTGTGCAGCCCGCGCCTGTTCCAGCTTGGAACGGAGTTCAATCCGTGCCGCCTGGCGTCGAACGCTTTCTTCAACAGCCGGATTTCCTGTCGGCGCGGTCTGTGCAGGGAGGCTTGTAGCCGTCACAAGCAGGAGGGAAACACAAAGAGGAGTGATGACTGCTTTGATCATGAGTTCGGGTTACGTTCTGAGAATAACGCCGCTGAGTTCACGGGGTGGCGTTAGACTTGATGGTCCATTTCTTCTGGTTCGACTTCGCCGACAATACAACTTCGTTCTCTGCGATAGCAACGATATTGTACTGTTCTCCGGCTATGGTAATCACATCGCCAACGCGGCGGTTCGGATAGGTTCTATTTTCAGGTGTGAAACGAAGATCGGCCGTGTAGCCATCAATCCGGCGAAATGGATTTTCCTTCGATATGTTCACGACCTGTTCCGCATCGACGAGTTCAACAACCGCCACGGACGCGTCGCCTTCGCCAGTGACATCGCGAAGCACGAACGCCTGTTTGTTCTCGCCGTATTCCTTCTTGTCACCTTTTGAAACGTAATGCGGACGCGCGCCGCGGAAACTTGCCCGTGTGGCTGCCTGCTGTTCAATGATGAAACCGTAGCGGGTCCCGGAGTCAGAAACATTCACGGACTCAAGCCGCATGGTGAAATACAATGGCGTGGTCTTCAAAATTTCGATCTTGTCCACGGTCGAACCGGGTGGGTTTCGAATAATCTGACCGTTCTGAGCTTTTTGCCATCGAACCGGATTGAAGATCTTGTGCGTGTTGTCGGAGAAGTTGAGGACAACAGGAGCTTCGCCGCGTTTCGCGAGTGTCTCAGCTCCCGAGAGATCCACCTCCGCCAAGGGCTTGACCGGACGGTTGATGATTCGAGTGCGCCGCTCCTCCTGCTTCTGCCTCTCGCTGGCAACCATCAGGACCAAAAATACGGCAACCGCCGCAAGGCCGACCAACACAAGGCCCAGCAAAACCTTCTCGTAGTTTTTCTTGATGAATTGCATTTAGTTTCTAGGCAGCAACCTGACCACGTTGAGGATGAGCGTCACTTTCAACGGCTTTTCATCGAGAATCGTCTGAAGTCCGCCGCGTGAAACAGGAGCCGGTTGTGGCTGAGGCGTTGTCACTCGCCCATCCACGTAAGCTCCGGGCTGAGTCTGATACCCGCCATAGCCGGGCGCCGCGCCGTAACCTGGTGCAGCACCATAACCAGGTGCAGCGCCATAAGGATTGTTCGGATCAAATCCTCCCGCTCCGCTCAACGGCTCAACATTCACCGATTTGACAATCACTCCGTGCGGACTCGAAGCAAAACCGGCGAGGGCTCCGGCAAGTTCGGCACTGAACGATTGGAACACCACTTCGTAGGGCACCAGCACTGCCAGTTCGTTCGTAACCGATATGTGTGAAGGATCGAGATAATCGGTCTGTGGCCCGTTCTGGTCATCAACTGAAACGCGTTCGCGCCGGATGGCATCAAGCGAATTCACCTTCGCCTGGAAAAGAATTCCGCAAATCATCCGGATATCGCCCAATTGATGCGAAAGAGGTTGCAGGCTGCCCGGGGCGAAGTTCGGAAGATTGCGCTGCGCCTGAAAAGAAAAGTCATAACGAGGAGGCAGAGTCACACCCCCGAGACTCGCGTCCTTCTGAAGCTGATCGATCGTGCGGCGGAGCGCGGAAGCGAACTCTTCCTTCGTCACGTTTGTCGAGTTCGGAATGTTCGGAACCGGCTCGAAATACTTTTGAACGCGGGCAATTTCCTTCCGAACCTGCTGCCGGTATTCGCGCGCAAGCTTGATGTTGTCGACCTTTTCGTTTCCAGGATTCGGATTGAGATTGGAAATGCGCTCCCAATCACTGTAGGCCTCCTCAAGACTGGCCAGCCGCTCCTTGTCGAGCGACCATTTGGAGTAAAAATAAAATCCTGCCAGGCCGAGCAGCACAACAGCCACGACGGCACCCGCGACAAAGTAAAGATTTCGCTTGATCCACGACATACTAGAGCTTCAGCGGATTTTTGAGAGACAGGAGAAATGTCACGGTAAAGGTCTGGGTGTTGGGATCGGTCGGGCTGATCGCACCGACGATCTGCGTATCCTTGGGATCCAGAAACGGACTGGCCTTCAACTCATTTTCCAGGGTGTAGATGACCGTCGTGTTTGCATCCGAAACAATGCTGGAAAGGTCAACCGCACGGCAGACGATCTTCACCACGGAAATCTGGTTGGTCGTTGAGAGAGCCACTTCGGGAAGCACCGTGGCATTGGGATCTGCCGACTGGTTCGGGTCCATCGACGGATCGACATTCTGGACTCGTGGATCCGAATACTGCACGCGCGGGTCTGAATACTGCACTCGTGGATCAGTCCAACGCGGTTCCGGAGTGCCATATCCAGTCGTGGCAGCCCCCGGCATGTTCGGATCATATCCCGCAACAACGGGAACCGTCGTCTGGAATTGTTCGATCCATATTCCCGCTTCGGCCCGCAGTTTTTGCTGGCTGAGCTGTTCAGACCGGATGAGAACGCGGCGCAGCTCGGCAATCAGATCAGCCCAATGATAACGCCCCTGCATCCAGGACGTCAGCTGGCCAAGCTCATTGGTGGAAGATTGGAGGTCGCCGTAGGCTTTCTTGAACTGGACCTCCTTCGCACGGAGCGGTTCCAGAATGGGCTGGATTTTCGCCAACTCATCCTCTTTCACCCCGGCCAACTTCTGGTAAAGCAATCCAACCACTCCAACGACCGCAACAAGGCTGAAGACGGTTGCGATGAAATACGGCTTCTTCTCGTTGAAACTTTGGAGCCGGCGTGTGCTTTCGGGAATGAGATTCAGTTCAACCGGGCAATGCGCCAGGTTTCGAAGGCCGAGGCCCACCACTTCACCGAGCGAATGCGCCACACGCGCAAGGTCTTCCAGATTGACTGCCGGATCGATCTGCACGTTCCGGAACGGATTGAAATATTCAACAGGAACGTTGAGCTTCTCAGCGAAGAACTGTGCGGTGTAGGGCATGATCGATGCCCCGCCGGAGAGAAACAGCCGCGCCGGAGCGGATCCGCCCTGCTGGCCGCGATAAAATTGCATCGTCTGATTCACCTGAATATGCAGGCGGGTCATGAACTGACGCGCGATCTTTGAAATCGCCGCCTGATGCGGATTTTCAGGTTCTTCGTAGGCGCCACCCAGGCTGACGAAGCCCTCCTCGATCTTCAGCTTTTCAGCCGCTTCAAATTTAAGCTTCGATTCATTGGCGAAATCCTGGGTGATTGCATTTGCCCCAAGATTGATGCTGCGGGAGAAAACCTTTCCCTTCTCGAAAAACAACAGGTTGCTCGTCTTGGCACCGATATCGAGCAGCATCGTGCACTCCTCAATGTCGCCGTAGTTGTAACGAAACGCATTGCAGAGCGCGGCAGGAGAAACATCTGCCACCTGGAGCCGCAGCTTCGCGGTATCAGCAACCCGGAACAATCCTTCAACAACGTCGGCCTTGATGGCCACCAGCAACACTTCCAGCTCTCCACCTGCCGTTGTGCCGAGAATCTGATAATCCCAGACCACTTCCTGCAGCGGAAAAGGAACATTCTGCTGCGCTTCGTATTGAATAATCTGGGTCACCTTGTTCGTCTCAACCGGCGGCAACTTGACGAACTTGGAAAAAACATGAAATCCCGGAGCGCAGACATTGATATCGCGCGCTTTGACTCCCGTTTCCGCAATGACAGCCTGCAGTGCCTTGAGAATGGTGGCTTCGCGGGTTGATTCCTGAGCGCCCTCCGGCCCGAGCGCACGGATTGCATATTGTTTAAGTCGCAACCCGCCAGCTTCGTTGACCTCGAACTCGGCGAGCTTGAGACTGCCCGCGCCAAAGTCCACCGCCAGAAATGATTTTGATTTCAGCATCGGCTAGAGTCACCCACTCAATCTGCGCTGGTTCAGGCCTTCACATTGAGTGCAGCTCGTGCTGGTTAACGGAAATAAAACAACCGGTCAAACAGAAAAATGAAATTTGCAGCTGTGTGAAATTTTCACGCAAAAACGTGTGAAGCTCACGCGCCTCGCAGTGTCACAACGCGCTGAACAAGGCTTCAAATCTTCTTCCGAAAATACTCAATCGTCTTCACGAGCCCTTCCGAGAGCTTCACGCGCGGCTGCCATTTCAGAAGCTTTTTCGCTTTCGAAATATCAGGCCGTCGCTGCTTCGGATCGTCCTGTGGCAATGGCTTGAAAACGATTCGGCTCTTCGATCCCGTTGCCTTCACGATCTCTTCCGCAAACTCAAGCATTGTCATCTCTGTCGGATTGCCGATGTTCACGGGCAGTCCGTAATTGCTCATCATCAGCCGATAAATGCCTTCGATCAGATCCGAGTAATAACAGAAGCTGCGCGTCTGTTTTCCGTCGCCAAAAACCGTGATCGGTTTGTTCCTCAACGCCTGGCTCACAAATGCGGGCACCACACGTCCGTCATTGATCCGCATGCGCGGCCCGTAGGTGTTGAAGATTCGAACGATGCGCGTCTCCACCTTGTGCTCGCGCTGATACGCCATCGTGATCGCCTCCGCAAATCGCTTCGATTCATCGTAACACCCACGCGGGCCGATCGTGTTCACGTTGCCCCAATATTCCTCCGTCTGCGGATGAACCAATGGATCGCCGTAAATTTCGGATGTGGACGCCAGAAGGAATCGAGCCTTCTTGTTCTTCGCCAGCCCAAGAGCCTTGTGTGTCCCAAGCGATCCCACCTTCAGCGTCTGGATGGGCAGCTCGAGGTAATCGATCGGGCTCGCCGGTGACGCAAAATGCCAGACATAGTTCACCGGGCTGTCGATGAACAAAAACTCCGTCACGTCCTGCTCGATGAATCGGAAATCCCTGTCGCCGGCCAGATGCGAAATATTGTCCACGGATCCGGTCACGAGATTGTCGATGCCAATGACCTTGTGTCCTCTCGACAGGAGCAGATCGGTGAGATGCGATCCAAGAAATCCGGCGGCGCCGGTGACAACTGACACAGGTTTTGTTTTCTTCATGAGAATCCCGTCGGTGTTGGCTGGCTTAAAGTTGCCGAAGACTAATCAAGTCTCCGGGAGATTCAATCGAAACAACCTGCCGGCGGTGCAGAGACCGTGTCTCCAACCGGATTGAAATCGATTCAGTGAGAACAGAATCGGGTCGTCAAGGATCACTTTGCGCCTGTCCCCGCGAGAACGACAGGCACCGTTTGAAAGAGAATCTTGAGATCGAGCCAGATCGACCAGTTGTCGATGTATTCCAAATCGAGCCGGACCCAATCGTTGAAATCCTTCACTTCATTTCGGCCACTGATCTGCCAGAGGCATGTCAGCCCCGGTTTGACACTGAGACGCCGGCGATGTGCCAGATCGTTGAAGCGTTTGACCTCATCCACAGGCAGGGGGCGCGGTCCCACGAGACTCATTTCGCCACGCAGCACATTCAGCAACTGTGGAAACTCATCCAGGCTGAACTTGCGAAGAATTCGCCCTATCGGAGTGATTCGAGGGTCGGCCGTCATCTTGAAGACCGGGCCGCTCATCTCGTTCATCGCCGCCAGTTCATGTTTTCGCTGCTCGGCGTCGGTGACCATCGTGCGGAACTTGAAAATCGTGAATGGCTTGCCGTTCAGCCCCGAACGTTGCTGCCGGAAAAGGATCGGCCCCGGCGACGTCAGACGAATCAAAATCGCCACCGGCAACAGGATGAGCGGCCCCGTGATCAGGAGAAGGATGAGCGCGCCGAAGAAGTCGATTGCCTGTTTGGAAACGCTCTGCCAGGACGCGCCCGGCGTTGTCCGGAACACCAGCACCGGCCGGCCATGGAAATCATCAAAGCTCGTTCGGGAAATCTGCGTCTTGAAGAAGTCGGCAACCAGCCAGGCTTCGACGCCCTCAAGTTCGCAGACCCGGATGGCCTCTTCCACCTCCTCGAAATAAGAATGTTTGGCATTGATGATCACGCCGTTGACGGAATGTTCGTGGAGCAGTTCGGCGAGGCGTTCAACCGGCGTCTCACTCAGGTTGAATTCCGCCAGAATTTCCACCCCTTCAGATGATTTGTTCCGCAAATCCTGACGCATCCGCGCTGTTTCCTCACTGGTCCCAACAAGAACAAATCGCCGGCTCATCTGGCTTTTGGCGATCTCGCTGCGAAAGACGATGCGCAGGATCTCTTCCTTGAAGAAGATCAAGAGAAAGCTGGTGAATCCAAACCAGACGGGCACCATGCGCGCGATCTGGCTTCGCGCCAGAAACAGTGCAATGACCAGTCCCACGCTCATGAGCGCACATCCCTTGAAAAGTTGCCATGCGGTGACAAAGCGGGACGGAAGCAGCGGCCGTTCATAAAATCCCTGTGCTGCCAGCACCAGCGGACCGGCGGGTACCAGCAACAGAAACAGCCAGGAAAAGTCTTTAAAAGAGGCCACCGGATCGAGTTTGAGATACTCAATCACCCACGGATCGGATCGAAGCCGGTAAGCCAGCCAGAAGCTGAACGCAAAGATACAGGCATCCACCAACTGGTGAACCTGCGTCCGTATCTGTCGATCACGTCTTAGCATGGAATCCGCCGTTCTGATTTAGCAACCGCAACCGCCGGAAGCAACTGCCTTGCGGTGGAGGCATCTGGAAACACCGTCAGTTGAGAGTCCAAAAATCATTGCTTCGCGATGGCGGAAACGGCGCCACCGGACTTTATGGGCTTCTGGAATTCCGGGATGGATGCAGCGATTAATTCCTTCATCCGTTCAAAAGCCTGATCTTCCTGGCCGGGATGGCAGAAGGTCTGATAGCTGACGTAGGCCCAGCGCTGAAGCGTCCGTTTCGTCAAAAGATCGCGATAATACCAAAGAATGCGCTCGTTGTGTTCAACCGTCTGCTGTCCGTCCGCCGCGAACCAGAAGGCATAAACTCCGTTCACTTCGAACGTCGTCCCGTCGGGCTTCTTGCGCGTTCCCTTTACAGTCCATTTCGCGATCGGCATCTCATAAGGCACCGGGCCATCCACTCGAACGGTGGCCACCTCTTTTTTCACAGGCCGAAATCCCTGCCCGGCAAGACAGTAGTCCGCCTTGTGAATGCTGGATCGGTCGTTCCCCATCAAAATGATATTCCCGATGCTGAAGAAGCCATTCGTATCCCAATAGATTCGCGCCGCCATGCTGGTATCCTTTGGCAGGGTCTGCACCACAATATCCCCCGGCGGATAATTGCTGGAAGAAAAACCAAGCACATTCTCTGGAAGATCAATTTTCATGACCAGTGTGCCCGGTTGAGTTTCGCCTTTAATGGCGGGCGCACCGATTTTTTGATGAGCCCGAAGCCACGACACCCCAAATCCGGTGACAGCAATCAACCCGATCAGAACAACAGCCACCGCAATTTTGCTTTTGTTCACTTGGCCTCCTTCTTTTCGCCGCGCTCAAGACGGTCGCCAATCCAAAGCAATCCGAGAATTGCGGGCACATACGGCAGCAGGCTTGCGATGCCGTTGTCATGCACGGCATTGCCGGCGTCTCCTCCCCAGATGCTTGCCGCCACAATGATAAACATCATTCGCAGGAAATTTCCCGCCACAGCAAACGGAACCGCCAGAGCCATCACGACTGCGCGCTTCCAATAGGACCGGAAAACCAGAAAGCCGTAGCACGTCGCCAGCAGAATCGTGACAAACAAACTGCGAATCCCACTGCATGCTGCCGCAACCTCATATTGATATTGCCCCGCCGGATCAAACAGCAACGCACCATTCCGAATGACTCCGATACCGAGCACATGATTCGATACGATCTCAACCAGCCAGCTGACCAGCAATTGCAGTCGAGTCGTGATGAAATCAGCCTGATTTCCGAGCGGGATGGAAAACACAAAAAGAAAAAATGGGAAAAAGCTGTTCACCATCCAGCGCCAGCCCCAGGCAACACCCATCAGCCCGTAGATTCCTATGAACAAAGCAATGATCGAAACGCGCGGTTCCTGAATGACGAATCCAACGACATGAATCAGCATCGCAGCCACGACAATGCTGATAGCCGGCAGCCACATTCGGGGAGGATGCGCGATCAAAGTTTTCCGTTTCCAAAACATGATCCCGATCACAACGAACGGAATCAGATTCCCAATCTTGTCATCCGCCGCCGTGTTCGGCGTGTTGTATGCCTCAAACATCCAGGCAAACAGCGACGACGTGTTGATATAGCCAAGAATGGAGTTTCCGCGAAAATGGAACAGCGCGAGCCACGCGCCCAGAAGCGAAAAGAAAAAAGCCTTGTTGGGCAATTGCCGCCAAAAGGCAATCAACTCCGTTTGAAATTCATCCAGAATGCCGACATTGGAATTTGCCGGCACGGCTGACGCCACTTCCGGCTGAGATACGGCGGAGCTGATAGTGGTTTGTTGATCCATGCAATTCTGACGCAGGGTATTTGATACAGAATAGCCCGAAACTGCTCAAACAAAATCCAGTATCAATCCAGGGGATATTTACGGATGCCGAGCAACTGGCCGGTGATTTTCCAGAGAAAAAGAGGGTTGTTGCGACAATAACGCTTCCAAAGGCGGCGCGGCTCGCAACAAAGCCGGAAAAACCATTCCAATCCGCTCCTCTGCATCCATCGCGGCGCCTGACGAATCCGTCCGGCATGGAAATCGAAGGCCGCTCCGACTCCGAACATCAGGGTCGTCTCGAGCTTCGGAAGAAATTCCGCCATGAACCGTTCCTGTTTGGGCGTGCTCAACCCCACCCAGATGATATCCGGCTTGAGACGCGCAACCCGGGAAACAAGGTCAGCTTCCTCCGCAGGATTCAACGGACGAAACGGCGGCGTGTACGTTCCGACGATTTGAAGTCCGGGAAATCGCGTTTCAAGCCGCGCCTTGAGTTCTTCAGCCACACCTTCACCACCGCCATAAAGAAAGTGCTTCCACCCTTTTTCCTGGGACAGCTTTGCAATGAGCAACATGAGATCCGGTCCATAAACCCGATCCATGGCTTTGAATCCCCGAATCTTTCCGACCCAGACCATGGGAATCCCATCGGGCGTATTGAGGAAAGCGTTGTTCAGAATCTGTCGAAAAGCAGCATCTTCCTGCGCCTCCATGACTCCATGAACGCCCGTGACACAGACGTAACCTTTGGTCCCGGTATGAATGCTTCCCTCAATCGCGGCCGCCGCAGTCCCCAGGTTTATAGCACTGACGCCAACACCGAGGACGTTTACGCGCTGGGTTTCATCCCTTGATGCACTCATCCAAAAAAAGATTTCTCACAGATTTCATTGGGCGGCTTTCTATTGGCGCTCATGACAATCGGCAAGGTCAAAGGTGAACTTAATCTTCCACGATCCGTCAACGATCAACGAAGTGGTGTGCTGAAATGCGTTTGAAGTTGAACAGAACACTCTTTACGCTCGCAAACCATGAAAAAACGAGCTTGTTAACGGCGACCCTGATTACCTGGCCCCAGGTCTGGTTCGGAAATTTCCAAATCATCTCGCTCTCAAAACAGTTTTTAGCAAAGTGCATTGCTTCACTACCTCTATGCGTCCCTTTGACCGCAGGAAAGTCGTCTCTCGAAAATCAGCCCTTCACCTGACGATTCTCGTCCTCGCAATCATTTTATTTGGTTTCGACGGCATGGCGGCAGAAGAGCCAACACCCCTTGAACCGAAATGGAAGTTTCGTGTTCCGCGCTGGGTCGATTCTTCACCCGCCCTTGGAGATGATGGCGTGCTTTACTTCGGCAGCCATGACCAGCGGTTTATGGCTGTGGACACAAACGGGATCCGTCGTTGGTCTTTTGCCACCGGCGCGGAGGTGGTGTCTTCTCCAGCATTGACCCGCGACGAACGCCTTTATTTTGGCTGCCGGGACAACCACGTCTATGCCCTGAACACATCGGGCACGAAATTGTGGTCATTGAAAACGGGAGGCTGGGTCGATTCATCCCCCGCGTTGGGAAATGATGGAACCATCTACGTGGGGTCATGGGATAAAACATTCTACGCCCTGCGCCCGGACGGCGACGTCAAATGGACCTTTTCCACGGGTGGACCGATCCTGTCCTCCCCGGCGATAAGCGCAAACGGTCTTGTTTGTTTCGGTTCAAATGACGGGCGACTCTACGCTTTGTCAGCCCAGGGAGAGAAAGCGTGGGAATTTTCAACCAGCGGCCCGGTCATCGCCTCGCCAGCGATTGGCGCTGATGGAACCATCTACTTCTCGTCTTTGGATGGCAACTTCTATGCACTGACGTCCTCCGGAGAGCTGCGATGGAAGCTGCGCACGGGCGGAATCACCGACTGCTCGCCTGTCATCGCGACGGACGGAACACTTCTGCTGGGAGTGAACAACACTGCATGGACTGTTTCATCTGAAGGAGAAAAAGTCAGCTCCTTTAAGATGCCTCATCCTTTGCGATCTCCACCCGTCGCATTAAGTGGTGGCTCACATCTACTCGTGGTTTTTCAGGGACCTTTGCGCCTCGTTGACATGAACAACAAACTTGTTGGCACCTACCCGCTCTGGGGCGAAGGAAAATCCAGCGCCACAGTCAGCCCGGCGGGATTGCTCTTCGTCGTAAGCGCCCATCACGAGCTGATGGCATTTCCGACGGACCATCGTCTGGCTCAATCTTCCTGGCCAAAGTTCAGGGGCAACCTCCGGAACACCGGGAACGTGGCAGACAACCTGCCGTAAGCACCGCAAATCAGATCCTGAACGGCCAAAAATTGACCCATGGCACACCCCATCGCCCGGAATCGAAAAGCGGCCAAACCGCGGAGCTCGTTTCCATAAAATGAAGCAGTCACGAGTCACCGTTTACAGTTTCTCATTTCGCCATCACGGCCGGTTCTCCTCGTTTCATCGTCTCCTTCACTATTCGAGCGCGGGGAAGACCATGGACGTCACCTATCCTTTTCATTTTCTTTCGCAGATCAGGGGCGGACGACGTCTCGAACTTTGGTGGCAAAAGGGACAGGAATTCCGTCTGAGGAAACTGTTCCGCAAATCAGAAAAACAATGTGTGCACTACCTATATCCGGAAAACTCGTTGTTCAAGGGCGCACATTGGAAGGGCCGCCACGGACTTGTCCTGAGCTGCCATCAACCGATTTCATCCCTCCCAAACTCCCCTGAATTTCGCGCGGCACTGAACATGGCAGATCGGGTGGTGGTATTGTCCTCTCACTTTGAGGAAGGATATCGGAATCTTTGTGATGCCCGGAAAATTGTGACGATTCATCACGGTGTGGACATCCATTTCTTTCGGCCGGATGTCGGTTCTGAGGAAAAGTCGCAACGTGTGCTGACCATTGGAAACTGGCTGCGAGACTACGAACTTTGGGCCCGGGTTGTCACCAGAGTTCTTCCAGAATTCCCCGACATGCGATTCACAGTCGTGGCTCTTCCGAACAACCTTGACCGGATTCGGAAACAGCTCGATGAGGCGACTCTCCAGCGCGTAGATCTCCTGTCGGGCCTGAGCGATACCGAACTGAAGAATCTCTACGCCCGCACCTCACTCTTGTTCCTTCCGCTCAAAGATGCGGGCGCAAACAATGCGCTTTTGGAATCGATGGCTTGTGGCATCCCTTCCGTCGTCAGCGATCTCCCGGCAACCCGTGAATACGCCGGTGACTGCGGAACCTATTTTGAGAACAGCAATGTGGATCAATGCTGCAGCGCCCTGCGGGCGCTTCTGCTGGACAATCAAAAGCGGCAGGAACTCGGAGAAAAATGTCGCGAGCGAGCCGTCAAACATTTCGCCTGGGAACTCATCGCTGATCAATACGCAAAACTTTACGCGGATGTTCTCAACCAGGCGTGATCCCGCGAATCTTCGTCCTGATGTTCGAACCCAGTTCCCTAATCCGTCGCTTGATCTCAGGCGGCAGACCAACCAGCAGAAGAATCGGCAGGGCGAAAAGCCCGTAGATCGTGGCCTTGAAAAAAATCTCCCAGACGGGTGCCAGTTGAACTGGAATGAAATGAACTCCCAGCCCCAATCCCATCAGGACGATAAAAATGCCGGAATGCTTGGCGACCGGTTTGAACAGAGTTCCAAAAGAAAGCTTTAGATCCACGCCGGTCCGCCAGAATCCGTAGTTGAAGCGAAACGCAAGTTCGCTTACGAGCAGCAACACGCCAACGGCCAGCACGGACTCAAAACGAACCTGCCGAGTCACCGCGAGGCCCGCCAGACAAAGTCCCTGCAACAGATAAGCGTACTTCATCGCTCCGACGTACTTCGTAATTCCCGGCGTCATGTTCAAAACCAATGTCATGGAAAGGACAAACAACCACGCCACGAGCGAAAGATCCGTCGATGTGTGCCAGACCACATGCCCACCCGAAAGAAGCGTTACAAAAGCAGGGTTTACCGCAACGATACCCGCCGCAAAAAATGCAGCAGCGGATCCGGTAATGGCGATCAGGTCCAGCATTCTCGCGCCGAGCCGGGATACCTCTCCCCGGGAAAACATTTCCCAAAACGCGGGCTCGGATGAATTGGGAATCCTGGTGATCAGCTGGGTGACAAAGGTCAGAAGGCGCGTTCCCACGGTCCAATCCGCCAGGGTTTGAACACCCAGTTTCCGACTGATAAGCAGACCGGGCGCGAAAGCAATCAACTGCGTTCCAGCCACGATCACGAGCACGTTGGCCGAGAACTTCATGAGCGGCTTCAGCATTGAGAACGAGACCCGGGCACTGCGCAGATTGGGAATAAGGCCCAATTTGTTTGAGAAAAACAGGAGCCCGCCATTCATCACCAGAAAAGAACTCCAGACGCCTGCGACGTAGGAATAAATTCCCAAACCGCTGTAAAGGCCGGTGACAAGCACCGCGGCATTCACCAGATTTCCCGCGATGCCGCAGCCGTTTACGATCGCAATCCGCTGATTCGAATAAAGAACCTGTCCGGCAAAACGGAGTGGGAAACCCAACGCAATGGGAACCATCTGGAGCAACATCAGTTGCTTGAACTGCGCTTGCTGCTCCGCGGGAATCTTCATCAGCTCCGGCAAAAATGGAATCGTTGTGAGCGCAATCGTCACGAACGCCGTGCCCTGAATCGAACCCAGCACGACGACAGATTTCAGAAAATCCGCATACGTCCGTTTGTCCGGCCGGTCCTTGTAATCCGTGAGAAACCGGCTCAATGACGGCCCGATGCCGAGATCAAAAATGGTGGCAACCAGCGTGACAGAGGCCACTGCGCACCACAGTCCGAACAAAGGCTTTCCAAGGACGGAGAGCGCGATGCGAATTGTAAGAAGCGATATGGCCGAGACAACAAACGTGAGCAGGTATCCGGACCAGACCGCGTGAATGAAATGGCGGGAGCGACTCACAATCTAGGCTTCACAGGCCGTAAGGGTTCGGCGGTGATTCGCGCCACGCATAGAGCATGCTGTGCGTTGGCGCATTTGGCGACAGCGACAGAAATGAAAAGCCGTTTTGCGCAAGCAGCCGCTCCAAATCAGCCGCCCCCTTCACGTGCCATTCAATCATGAAACAGCAAATGCGGGAGAGGACACCCGAAGCCGCCAAAGCCTGCAGGATCTCGTATTCAGCTCCCTCGCAATCGACTTTGCAGATCAAGGATGTTCCGGGATGAGCCTCGGCAATGCCCGACACGGCCTCAACGCAGGAGGCAAACTTCACACGCACTTTTTCCAACTTTCCAGCCAACCTGGATCGATCGACGTAGGATGCCAGTCCGTGAATGCCAACGCTCCCGCGAAATTCATCCACGTAATCCAGCTCTGCAGTGGAGGCCGTGGCTGCAAGCCCCTCAGGGGTGACCGTTATCTTGGGTGCAAGAGACGGGTTCAGCGACAGATTTACCCGCCCCTTGGCCAGCGTCTTTGGAAAAGGCTCAAATCCGTAAACCGCTTCACAGGCTGGCCGGTTCGAGAAATAAAGGGACGTCGTGCCGACGTTCATCCCAACATCAATCAGAACAAATGGGCGGCCCACTTGAATGTTGTAGATGCCTTCGGCAAAAACTTCGGCAGCGATGAACAGTTCCTCCCAATTCTCCAGCCTGAGCACGACCCCCTGAACGCGCAACAGAACGCCCTCCTGCGTTTCTTCAAATTTCGCACCAGCCTGCTTGAGCAGCTTTTCGACACAATCCAATCCCTGCAAAAAGAACTCCCGATCCGGCCGATTCACAGTAACGTTCGTTCCCTTGATCCGGATCTCCTGGGGACCGCTTTGTTCCAGCAACGTTAGATTCAGCCTTGGATGGCGAGACAACACACGCAACAGACCGGGCCGTTTAGTCAGGCGAACGTATTGGAGAATGCGAAACAGTCGATACGCTAACGCCATCATATTAGACATTTCCGGCCCGCGTGGCCGCAACCATTGATCGTTTGTGCATCGCATCGCAATTTGAGGAACTTTCAAGAGGGTGTCCAACGCTTTCGCGCCACGAACAGAAGCTTGCAAACCGGTTTCAGAGCCGCACGCGCAAACCGGAATTCTCAACAGGACCAGCAACGTCCCCCATCCCTTCCAAAACTTAAACGACTCTTACGTTGACATTTAAAATGCATTTCGCCTTTTTGCTCAGCAGTTTTTAAGACCATTCATGAGAGTTCTCATCACAGGCGGCGCAGGATTTATCGGGAGCCACATTGCGGAACACCTGCAGCATTCCGCCGAAGTCCGGATCCTTGATAACTTCAGGACCGGAAACCAGAACAACCTGAAGGGCATCCAATGCGAGTTGATTTCCGGATCCATTCTCGACCGCACGACACTTCGGGGAGCCATCACGGGTGTGGATTACGTTTTTCATCTGGCAGCCATGGTCAGCGTTCCCGAGTCGATGCAGAATCCGCTCGAATGCAATGAGATCAATTCAGCAGGAACCCTGGCGGTGTTGGAAGAATCCGTCCGGGCAGGAGTGAAGAAGCTGGTGTTCAGCAGTTCGGCCGCTATCTACGGTGACAACCCGGCCTCCTCAAAAGTGGAGACGATGGCTCCGGAACCAAAAAGTCCATACGCAATCACGAAGCTGGACGGTGAATTTTATTGCCACATGTTTTCGGCAAACCGCGGTCTCCCCACTGCATGCCTGCGCTATTTCAATGTGTTCGGCCCCCGACAGGATCCAAAAAGCCAGTACGCCGCGGCAGTTCCGATCTTCATCGATCGTGCCGTTCGGAATGAGCCAATCACCATTTATGGAGACGGTGAGCAGACGCGGGATTTCGTTTCCGTCCAAGACGTCGTGGCGGCGAATGTTTTTTTTGCGACCAAGTCCGCCGCCACAGGAACATTCAACATCGGGTTCGGCCGCGGCATCGCGATCAACGAACTCGCAAATCGCATCATTCGGCTCACCGGTTCTTCGTCAAGCATTCAGCACTCACAGGAACGTCCGGGAGACATCAGGCATTCCGTGGCTGACATCGCGAAACTGCGTGCGGCAGGATTTCATCCCACCGGAGATTTCGAGGACAGGCTTCGGCAGACGGTCGAACATTTCTCCGCCATGCAATGCCGTTAAACGATGTCACTCTTTAAAGTTGCAATCATTCTCCCCGACAACCGCGACGAATTTGGACGGTATGGGGAGCCTGCGCCAATCTTCGGCACCGCGCCAACTGCATTGCTCGCGGGGTTCAGCCAGATCCCGGAAATCGAGGTGCATGCAGTTTCCTGCCTCAGAGCGCCCGCCATCAAACCGGAACGTATCGCTCCAAATGTTTTTTATCACGGCGTGTGGGTGCCGAGGTGGGGTTTCCTTAAAACCGGTTACTTTCCCGCCACGTGGCAAATCAGGAAACTTCTTCGCCGATTGCGCCCGAACATTGTACACGGACAGGGAACAGAACGCTTCGCGTCATTGGCGGCGGTTAGATCCGGTTTTCGGAACATTCTCACAATCCACGGAAACATGCGTCAGGTCGCCCGCGCCCTGCAGGCGAAACCATTTTCGTTCCATGATCTGACTGCGCGGTTGGAAACCGTGGCCCTGCGACGAACCGATGGTGTTATCTGTTTGACCCGCTACTCAAGGGAACAGGTTCAGGATTTGTCCAGAAAGACGTGGCTGGTGTCCAATGCGGTCAATGAAGACTTCCTCAAAGTAAACCGCACCCTGGAGAAACCGCCGACAGTCCTTTGCGTTGCAAATGTGACGAAATACAAGTGCCAAAACGAACTCATCCGATCTCTCGACACGCTGGCCGGGGAAATCTCATTTCGCCTGGTGTTTCTGGGTGCGGTTGAAGATGGCGACCCCTATGGAGATGAGTTTCTGAGTCTGGTCCGGGCGAGGAAGTGGTGCGAACATCACGGCTTCAAAACGGGGAATGCTTTGCGCGACAAATTCAGCACCGCCGACATGTTGATTCTCCCCTCGCGGGAAGACAATTGCCCAATGGTAATTTTGGAAGCCATGGCCGCTGGAGTTCCTGTCGCAGCGTCCTCCATCGGCGGCATACCGGACCTGGTGGAACACGAGAGATCCGGTCTGCTGTTCGATCCGGTTGATCCTGCCTCCATGCGCGAGACCGTGCGACGCTTGCTTACAAATCCGACCGAAGCCAAAGAATTGGCCGAACGCGCACGGCAGCAGGTCCTGGAACAAAACACCCCGCTCGTAATCGCTCGGAAACATCTGAGTATCTACCAGGAACTGGCGAACTCCTGAAATCGCTCAACGATCGCACGCGCTTCCCCAACCATCTCATGGATGGGTTGGTTGTCGTGTCCTGAACCCGCTGATCAAAAACTGTCGCTGCGATTGAGGCGTTGGTTGCATTCGAAGAATTCCGGAGAACTTCCGAATACGATGTGTGACGTCCGCAAACCATCAGAGACTTTTCGGAGCAGCAAACACTCCAGTCCCTCCAGGTGCTGTGCAGTCAAAACGCCGCGCGATTCGATTGTCGTCCGATGGCACCGTCAAGAAAATGAATCTGATCAGATCCAGCTTCCGTTCATGTTGATCGTCCCACGCGGGTTCGAATGACCGCTTCAGAGAGAATGCACGGACGAAGCGAATCTTCTCTGACGCCCCGAGTTGCAGAGGCGACCGGCAACGTCCCAAAGCACCGGGAGGAGGACGAATAATGAATTGCCGACTCCTTTGCTGCCTATATATTGCGACCTTGTAAAAAATAGCCGACAGCCTGATGAATAACTCCAACGCACTCAAGACGCTCGTCATCTACGGCCTTTGCATTCCCCTGGCGATCATCCTCGGCTACATGCTGACGAACCCGTTGAGTTATGAAACCTTCGGCGTCGTGGGGCTTCTCGCCTTTTTGCTGGTGTTTCCGCTCATCATGAAGTGGCACTACCCACTGTTGTTGTTGAGCTGGAACATGAGCCTTTCCGGATTGTTCTTCCTCCCCGGAAGCCCGACCGTGTGGCTGTTGCTGGTTATTCTGAGCATCGGCATGACCATCTTTGAACGCGCGTTGAGTCGAGAACAGAAAACCATGGGACTCCCGCGCGTGGCGTTGCCCATCCTGTATCTCGGAATCGTCATCATTATTACAGCCCAGCTTACAGGAGGCTTCGGATTCCGCGCCCTGGGTTCCGAAGTATATGGCGGCAAGAAGTACGTTTACCTGCTGGCCGCGCTCGCGAGTTACTTTGCACTCACCTCACAAAACATCCCGTTGCACAGGGCCAAACTTTACGTCGGATTCTTTTTTCTCGGAGGCCTGACAAACGCAGTGGGTGACCTTTTTCCCATCACTCCCAAGGCCCTGGAGTTCATCTTCTGGTTCTTTCCGCCCTATTCATCCGTTGACCAGCTGCAACTCGGTTACACTCGTTTGCGCGGTGTGGGGTTTGCAGGATTTGCAGCCTATTGCTGGATGCTGGCTCATTTCGGAATCCGAAATTTGTTCGTGATGCGGAAATGGTGGCGAATGGTCATCTTCCTCCTGGTGATCGTCGCAAGCTTTCTCGGAGGGTTCCGTTCCACGCTGCTGGCAATGGTGCTGATCTTTACAATTCAATTCTTCCTGGAAGGTTTGCATCGAACCCGGCTGCTCCCCGTTTTCGGCGTTGTGGGAATCCTGTGTGGAGTGATGCTCATTCCGTTCGGCTCCAAATTGCCATTCACATTTCAACGGGTGCTGGCAGTGATTCCTGAGGACTTCCTGCATCTGGATCACCGGGCGCGCATCGATGCTGAAGGAAGTTCCCGATGGCGGCTTGAGCTTTGGGAATCCATTCTGCCTCAAGTCCCACAGCACCTTTTTCTCGGCAAAGGTTACCGCATCACGCCCAAGGATTTTCAAATGATGGGTTACGACACATCGTTCAAAGCCGTTGATGCCAGTCAGCAAGGCCTCGCCCTGGCTTACGAGTATCACAATGGTCCCTTGTCTGTTTTGATTCCTTTTGGAATCTGGGGCGCGGTGGGATTCTGTTGGTTTTTGGTCGCCGCATTTCAGGTGCTTATCCGCAATTTCCGATATGGAGATCCGTCTTTGAAAGTATTGAACGCGTTCTTTCTGGCGATGCTTACCCAGAAGACGATCATGTTCTTCTCAATTTTCGGATCGCTGGATTCTGACATGGTTGGTTTCGTAGGACTGGTGGCATTGAACATGAGCTTGAACGGCGGGATGGCGAAAAAACCTGTCACGGAACCGGTCGCTGCTATCAAACAGGCTTCTCCCCGTCTGCTCCATCCGCGTCCCAGCTTCCAGAGATAACCAGCAGGTGAGAACGATTGTGCCGGCATTCGCTTGAAACCCAAACTCCTCATCATCGAACTCTGGGGGGTGGGTGATCTGGTAATCGGGACACCCTTTATCCGGGCGGCGGCTGAGATGTTCGAAGTCACTCTCCTCGCCAAACCCTACGCACTCGATCTTCAACAACGTTTCTGGCCCGGGGTTACAGTCCATCCTTTCGTGGCTCCCTGGACTGCCTTCAAACACAAGTACCGGCTCTGGAATTGGCGATGGTCGGAGTTTTACCACCTCCACAAACGGTTCAAAGGCAAGTTGGATGTCGGAGTCTCCGCCCGATGGGATCCGCGAGATCATTTTCTCCTGGCATTGACCGGCGCCCGACGACGTCTGGGCTTTCCGCGCATGGGCAGCCAACTGTTCCTGACAGAAACTGTCCAATCTCCCTCCGCCACCGCTCATCGCTATGAATACTGGCGTGCTTTGGGTTCAAAGCTCGGGCTGGAACTGCCGGAGATTCACCTCGCTTTTCCGCCGACGTGCAACAAGGGCTCGGAGGTGCTCATTCACAGCGGTGCAAGCCAGGCGGTGCGGGTCTGGCCGCTGCCACGTTATCACGCGCTGGCGAAATCACTTCGGGAAAAAGGCTTCCAGGTCCGGATCGCGTGCGATGCGAATCAACGCGACTGGTGGATGACTTCTGGCGAAACAGCCGTCTCGACACCCCGGAGCCTCGCAGAATTGCTTTCGTGCATTGATCAAGCCGCCGCTTTCATCGGCAATGATTCCGGTCCCGGACATCTCGCTGCACTCATGGGGGTCCCGACCTTCACATTCTTTGGCCCGCAAATTCCCGAGTTGTTTGTTCCAATGCATTCCGCAGCGGAATTCATCTCAGGAAGCCCCTGTCGCTACATGCCGTGCTCGGACTATTGCCGGTTTCCCAGTGCGTTGTGCCTTGAAGGAATCTCGGAAGCGCACGCTGTTCTTCGGGTCGAACAATTCTTGCGAAAGAATATCCAAACGCCTTTGCAGGCCTGAACAGGGACGTCAGAATCAGGCGCAGATCCCGAAGGTTCAGGGAATCTTCCCAAAAGCGGAACTGGTCCGCCCGCGCCAGAACGATGTCGGATTCTCCGCACGTTTCACAACGCGCCGATCCGGATTTGCCCGCGTATAGATTGAATAATCGAACGGCTTCATGAACAACCCGCCGCGCGCGAAGAGGCGGAGCCGGTTGTGAATCAAAATTGGAAAACGGCACAGCCGCACCCAACGCGGCGACATTTCCCACTTCACCTGTTTTTCGCGGATCGCGTTCGGCTTCAGATTCATGTTCTCGCCAGTATCCGCGAACACGGATGTCACTTCCGGCAGAACGCCGATCTTCAGGCCCCGCTTCATAAAATCCATCACCCAGAACAGATCACCGAGATCTTTCCACTGCGTGTCTATGTAAACACCTTGATCCAGCACGCGCCGTCGGATGAACAACGCGCACGTGAGCACAGGAAAAGCGACCCAGAGCGCATGCTGATACGGCCTCAAGCCCAGCCGGCTGCAGACATAATTGCCATCTGAATCCGTAACGATTGCATCCGCTACGAGCACATCAATCTCCGGATGCGATTCAAAATAATCGTAAACTTTCTTCAGCGCACCCGGCAGAAACTGTTCATCGCAGTTCAGGTAGGCAAGAATCTGCCCGCTTGCGCGTTTGAAACCGCGATTGACAGCGTCATACATCCCACTGTCCTTTTCGATGAAAGCCTTAACTCTCGCATCCTTCGGAAGCCAATCCTGCGTGCCGTCGTCGGAACAGGAATCTTGAACGATATGTTCGACTTCAACGCCTTTCTGATCGGCAACGGAAGCGATGCACAAACGAAGCCACTGGGATGCACGAAAACTCGGAGTGATGATTGAAATTTGCATCAGGGTTCTGAAACGCCGGCAAAATTGCCCGAAAGAACATCATCAGGGCAATACGTTTTCCCCTTTTTCCAATCCTTCCCATCCTTCACGAGCCTGTTTCTGGAACCTCATGAAAAGCGGGCGTCAGCAGACATTCAGCAGCCAAAGGAACATTTCCAGCGAAGGCTCGCTGATGATGCGGATGAAAGCCTTTTGAAATTCACAAAAGGCAACGAAGGAAACGAAGGAGCTGTGAGGATGTTGATCTTTCCAACGCACCGTCCCCCGGTCTGCAACTCTTTGTTCCCTTCGTTTCCTTCTGTAGCAGACCTTCCGTTCTGAAGTTCCCATTTCGCAGCAGTCGCAAATCAGTCTCAGCCAGGACATCCGGTAACTCGAAAGGATTGTGCCTGCGCTTCAACCAGCCGGTTCAGACGGAGAAAGAGTTTGTTTTTTGGGCGTTCCCACGGTACATCTCCAGCCTTTGATGAATCCGCTCAGCTCCTTTTTCAGCGCACCCAATCGCCGGGTGACGGGCATTGCCCTGATCATTCTGGCGCTGGATCAATTGACCAAGGCGCTGGTCCTGCGTTTTCTCGGCTATGAGGAGGAACGGGTGGTTGTCGAAAGTTTTTTCAAGCTGGTGCACTGGGGGAACACAGGAGCGGCATGGAGCCTCTTCAAGGGAAACAATCTCATCCTCGCCGCAGTGGCCGTTGTGGCCCTCGTCGTCCTTTACTTCACCCGCCACCACTTCAGCTGCGGAACCCGGCTGGGACACTTCGCCTTCGGGCTCATTGTCGGCGGCATCATCGGGAATCTCATCGACCGGCTTGCACGCGGGCATGTGATCGACTTCCTCTACTTTTACATCGTGCGCAACGGTGAAGTTCATGGCTTTCCGGCGTTCAATGTCGCCGACAGCGCCATCTGCACCGGTGTGGCATTGGTATTCCTTCTCACCTGGAAAAGCGAACGCCACGCAAAGGCCGTGGCCTCGTCGCCTTCCCCGTCGGAACCGCATTGAGTTGCATGGCTGAACGCACCGAAGTGTTCGTCATCGAACGCACCCTGCCGTCTGAACGGCTCGACAGTTTCCTCCGCACCCGATTTCCCGCCGTCTCGCGCGGAGCGCTCCAGCGCCTGATCGAACAGGGCCACATCAAGGTCAATGGCCGCATTGTCAAACCGACCCATACTCCTCGCGCAGGCGAACAGGTGGAAGTTCACTGGCCGGAGGCCAAACCGGCGGAGGCGCAACCGGAGGAAATGCCGCTCGACATTCTGTTTGAAGACAAATCTCTGCTCGTGCTGAACAAGGCGGCAGGCGTCGTGGTACATCCGGCAGCGGGGCACGAGGAACATACGCTCGTCAACGCCCTCCTCCATCACTGCAAAGGCCAGCTCAGTGGTATCGGCGGCGTCGCCCGTCCCGGAATCGTGCATCGTCTCGACAAGGAGACAAGCGGCTGCCTGGTCGTGGCCAAGAACGATGAAACACATCTCGCGCTCTCCGCGCAGTTTGCCGATCGCAAGGTGGACAAAATCTATCATGCAATCGTCTGCGGCGAGATGCAGCGGGACCAGGGCGAAATCCGCGCCGCAATCGCACGCCATCCGTCACACCGGAAACGAATGGCGGTGAGCGACGACACCGGCCGGGAGGCCCGAACGAGCTACCAGGTGCTGGAACGGCTTCGCGCCTCCACGCTGGTTGAAGCCACACTGCACACCGGCCGCACGCATCAGATCCGCGTTCACTTTCAACACCTCGGCTATCCGCTGGCCGGCGATGAAACCTATGGCCAACGCCAGAACCGGCGTCTCGCGGAACTGGTCGGTTTCGAAGCACCACGGGTGATGCTTCACGCGTTCAAGCTCGCTTTCACACATCCGAAAACTGGCAAACGCATCCGTTGTGAAGCCCCGATTCCAGACGATTTCGAAAGCCTCCTTCGTGCACTCAGGTAATTCCGGCCACGCTCCGGGTTCCGTGTTGTAACGCCCCAAACTAGGTTTCTTCCCCATTTGTCCGTTGCACCGCGAGGACGAACTTCTCCCGAAACGTTTCCCTTACGGCTCTCAGCCGTGTCGATTCGTCAAACAACAAAAAGGATAGAAAGACAGGCTATGAAGAAATCATTCGTTACATACAGTTTGGCTTGTGCGGCATCCGCGGCTCTCGCCGCAAGCGCACTGGCCGCCAACTCCGGTTCATCCGGTTCCTCCAGCTCCAGCTCGTCCGGGTCCGGCTTGTCGGGCTCAGACTCCTCAGGATCGTCCTACGATTCCAGCTCCCGCATATCGGGTTCGCAGAGCGGCTCGTCGCAGAGCGGCTCAGACGTATCGCCCGACTCCACGGACACCAGCAGCTCGTGGAGCAGCAGCCAGCTCAGCGCCACCGGGCGCAGTTCCCAACAGGCCGTTCGCGGCAGCAACCTGATGAATGCACAGGTCAAAGACAGTTCGGGCAGCACCATCGGCCGGATTGAAGACATCATTCTGAATCCCACTTCCGGCAAAATTGACTTCGCCGTCATTTCGATGAGCAGCCGTGGTTCTTCGACGTCGCCGTCCGGCTCCAGTACGGGCACATCGACTTCAGACGGCACCTCCGGCGCGCACACGCAGAACAGCGGAACCACCGATCAAAGCCGGAATTCCGGAACTTCCTACAGCCAGGGCGGAACGGGATCACAATCCTCGTCCACCTACGGTTCGGGCAGCAGCACGAGCGGGAAACTCATTCCGGTTCCGTGGTCTTTGCTTCAGGCTTCCACCTCTGGATCGGGAATGTCGTCCAGCAGCTCAAGCCCTGGCAGCAGCAGCCAGAGCTTCACGCTGAACGTGGACAGCAGCAAATTGCAGTCTGCGCCATCACTCTCCAGCGGCAGCTGGTCTGAAATCAGCCAGTCCGGCTGGAGCCAGCGCGTGAACTCACACTACGGCGTTTCAGGCAGTGGATCATCGACCGGCGGCGCCGAATCGCCCTTCGGTTCACAAAGCGGTTCGAGTTCCGGATCATCCCTGCCTGACAGCAGCTCCAGCAGCACTGGCGGAGGAAGCGGATCCAATCCGTAACACCGGAACGATTCCTTTCGTCTGAACAGAGCGCAGACTTTCAAGTCTGCGCTCTTTGTATTTCAACATGAGTGGGGAATCACCTGATGTTCAGTCGTGGTCGGGGCGTCTTAGGTTCGCTCAGGCTCCGGGCCAAAGTGAAATTCATGCCGTCCTTGCATGCCGCTTAGGCGCGTGCCCAGCCGCCTGACTTTGTGTGAATTCGACACTCACGAGCACAGTGGCCAGATCGCGGGGATGGCTGCCGCCGACGGTTCTTATCGCCGGACTCGCACTTACTTTTTTTGCCGGCTATTTCGCCACCCGGACTGTGACGTTGCGCAATCGTGCCGAGTTCGATCGTACCGCCCAACACGCCACAGCCGACATCGATCGGTCCGTTCAAACCTACATCGCGGTGCTTCGCGGCCTGGCAGGATATTTTGCCGCGGAAACGAACGTCACTGCGGGAAGTTTCGCGGCCTACGTAAAACGCCTTCGAATGCCGGAGAACTATCCCGGAGCGCAAGGAGTCGGTTTCTCCCTTCGAATCAAAGCCGATCAGATCGCCGAACTCGAATCGTCGATGGTTCAGCAGGGCGTCACCAATTTTCACGTCTGGCCCAAATCTCCGGATCGGGAGGAATACCACGCGATTCTTTTTCTCGAACCGCGTAATTTCCGAAACGCGGTCGCCCTGGGATACGACATGTTCAGCGATCCTCTGCGTCGAAACGCAATGATCCACGCCCGCGACACCGGCCGTAGCTCCGCGACAGCGAGAGTGACGCTGGTGCAGGAAATCCAAGGGCCCAAGCAACCTGGTTTTTTGATCTACACACCCGTTTACCGCGGAGGCGACACTCCCGATGAATTGTCCGCACGGGGCGAAAACCTGCATGGGTTTGTGTACAGCCCCTTCCGGTTCGGCGACCTGATCGAAACGGTGCTGGGGCCTGAGTTTTTGAAGCATGTGGATTTTCGAATCTACGACGGGACGACATTGGATGCGGCGTCGGAAATGTTCCGCTCAACACCTGTACGAAACGAAAAGCCGTCCTGGTTTGAAAGCTCGCATTCCATACAGGTCCCACTCTCTCTGGCAGGACGGACATGGACCCTCTCCATGAAGACGTCACCGCAACGGATGTCCGGCTGGTGGATCGCGCCGTTGGTGATTGTCACTGGCATTGGCATCAGTTTCGTTCTCTGGTTCATCACGCGCGCCGAGAGCCGCGCTCGCAAACAGGCCGAGGCATACGCGGTGCAGCTTCAATCCTCCGAGGCCGCACTCCGAGACAGTGAAGCCCGGCTCCGGCTGATCCTCGAAAGCGCGCGTGATTACGCCATCCTGGCCATGAATCTCCAAGGCCAGATCGTCAGCTGGAACACCGGTGCAGAACGGACATTCCGCTTCACTGAAGCCGAGGTTCTCGGACAGAATGGCGGCATCATTTTCACCCCTGAAGACAAGGCCGTCGGCGCACACCAGCAGGAGCTGGAGCAAGCCCGCTCGACCGGCATGGCCGAGGACGATCGTTGGCACATGCGTAAGGATGGCTCGCGGGTTTACATGAGCGGAATCGTGCGGTTGATGAAAGACAGCTCGGACAAACCGATCGGATTTTTGAAGGTCGCACGGGATGTCACCGAACGACTCGAAGCCGAGGCGCGATTGCGGCATGAAAAGGAACTTTCGGAGAAAATCATCAACAGCCTTCCGGGAATTTTCTACCTCTTCGACCAGGACGGTCGTTGGTTGAGATGGAATGAAAATCTCCAGGACGTCAGCGGTTTCTCGGCCGAGGAAATCTCCGGCCGGCATCCCACCGATTTCGTTCACCCGCAAGATCGTGAAAGGATTTCGAACGCGATTGGGCGTGTGATCGAACACGGCCATGCCACTGTGGAAGCCGACCTGATCACCAAGACGGGACGCTCGATTCCACATCTTTTTTACGGACGACGAATCATGACCGAAGGAAGAGTGTGCGTGATGGGAATGGGCGTGGACATCAGCGAACGCAAGCGCGCGGAAGGCGAACTGCGCGAAGCCGAAGAACGCCTGCGCGGCTACACAGCTGAACTGGAACAGCGCGTTGTGGAACGAACAGCGGACCTGAGTCGAAGTCTCGGGTCATTGGAAGATCTGCTGTATCATGTCGCGCACGATCTCCGCGCTCCACTACGTTCCATGGCGAGCTTCACCAAAATCCTGCTCGAAGATTACGCCGTTCATCTGGACGAACGGGCCAGGGACTACGCCGGCCGCATTTCCAATTCCGCGCATTTCATGGATGAACTCGTTCATGACCTTCTTGCATACGGCCATCTCTCGCATTCGCAAATCAAGCTGACCAACGTGAACCTCGAACGTCATGTGGATGCGGTGCTGGAACAGTTCAGTCCTCAACTGAAAACCCGCGGCGCGCAGGTTGAGGTTTCCAGGCCGTTGCCGGAAGTGAAGGCCGCGCCCGCCATCGTGAGCGAAATCATCATCAACCTCGTCGATAACGCGCTGAAGTTTGTTCCGCCGGACCGGCAGGCGCGGATTCACATCTGGGCGCATCGCAATAATTCAGTCCGGCTCTGGATTGAAGACAACGGAATTGGAATCCGGCCCGAATATCACAATCGAATCTTCCGGCTGTTTGAACGACTTCACGGAAGTGGAGATTTTCCGGGAACGGGCATCGGGCTCGCCATCGTCGCGAAAGGCGCCGAACGTCTGGGCGGACGCGCCGGAGTGGAATCGACGCCCGGCCAGGGCAGCCGATTCTGGGTCGAGTTCCCCGTCGCCGACACGGCCAGCGCGCTGCATTCTTCGAAAGCATCCGAGGAGCCTTCGGGAGATTGAGGTTTCCAAATGATTACTGCTGACGTACGGTCTTCTCAGTTCACCTATGCCATCGAAGGTCAATATTCTTCACGTGGAAGATGATCCCAACGACGCCCTGCTCTTTCAGCATGCCTGTCAGAAGGCCGGCGTTGGATTCGACCTTCGGTCCGTGAACGACGGCGACCAGGCGATTGCCTATCTTCGCGGCACGGGCGCTTTTTCGGATCGCAACCAGAATCCGGTTCCACAGCTGATTCTTCTCGATTTGAAAATGCCGCGACTCAGCGGCTTTGACGTTCTCACATGGATTCGCAACGAAGTCGCCGTCAAATCGACACCCGTGATCATCCTCACATCCTCCAATCATGAAACGGACATCAAACGCGCGTACGATCTGGGGGCAAATTCTTATCTGGTGAAACCGGTTGGCTTTGATGCGTTGGTGGAAGTCGCCCGCACCATCCATTCCTACTGGACACACATCAACGAGATTCCAGGCTGAGAGTCAGTTCGCCGTCCGCCGTCGCGTCGGTAATCACCCCATGGATTTCTTTCCGCGTTCACTCATCCTGCCGTTGACACGCTTCCGGGCGTGCAGCATCAAGTCGGTATGGAAGTCTATTTCAAAGATCTGATCTCTAAAGATGCGTCGCTCGAAAAGCTCGTCGATGACTTGTCGCGCGTGGTGCAGGGCGCCGATGATTACGCACGGGCAGTGGGCGCCAACGTTTCCGAAGAAACGAGGAACGAAGTGGTGGGACGGCTCAATCGATTGAAGCAGAATTGTGCCGCGCTGAAATCACACGCCGTCACAGGCGCTCGTGCCACCGATCGTCTCGTGCGCGCCAACCCTTACAAATCGCTCGCACTTGTGTTCGCGGCCGGGTTTCTGGCCGGGGCGTTTTTTCTGAGAAGGAAATAACCGCAATGACTCTCTTCTGGCGAATGCTCTTTCAACCCGCAGCGCCGGGCTCGTTCCAGTCCGGCATCGCGCGATCACTTCCGCGCTATCGGAACCTTGCACGTCACCACGGTACCGTCCGGTTTCCCCGGTTTGATCTCGATCGAGGCTTCGATCAGGTTCGCACGGTAATTCATGATTCGAAGCCCCATTCCGGCATTGCGGCTGACGACTGACGGAAACGGCACGCCGCTGTTGCGAATCGTGAGTTCCAGTCGATTGGTGTCGGCCGCCAGCGCAATCCCCACCCGTTTGGCCTTTCCATGCTTGATCGCATTGGTCAGCGCCTCCTGCGTGATCTTGTAAAGCTGTCGCACCACGTTGCTCTCAAGCGCTGGCACGTCGTCGTCCGACTGAAACCGGCAGGCAATCCGAAATGATTTCTTGGCGTGCTGCGAAAGTTCCCGCAGTGCTTCGGGCAACGCTTTGTCCCGGAAATCCAAAGTCGCCAGATCGTGCGCCACATCACTCGCGTGATCCATCGCCTCCTGGATGAGCTTGTGGATTTTTCCAACTTCCTTCGCGTCGGGAGAACGTTCCTTCGCAAGCTTGAGTTGAAGCCCTTTGACCATCAGCGCGATTCCGGAAAGCTTCTGTCCAAGATCGTCATGCAGATCGAGCCCGATCCGACGCCGTTCCTTTTCGGTGATCTCCAGCAGTTCATGTTCAAGCCGACGGCGCTCCGCCATTGCAGCCTGCAACTGCGCGTTGGCCTTGCTCAACGCCGCAGTTCGCTCACGCACGCGATTCTCCAGCTCTTCATGAGACCGCCGCAGTTCCGCTTCAGCCTGTTTCAGACGCGTGATGTCCGTGATGGAACTGAGCCAGCCGCTCACGTTTCCGAAACTGTCCCGCAACGGTGTTACCAGGATCAAGACATCGAACCGCTCACCGTTCTTCCGCGCATAGCGCAGTTCAAATCCGTCTGACGGAGCCTGGCCATCGATTGCACCCGTCAGAAACTCGGTGATTGCATCCAGTTCCTCTTCCGGCCAGTAGGCAAACGGCGGTTTGGCTCCGATCAATTCCGATTCATTCCAACCAACCATCTCGCAAAAGGCCGGGTTCACGTATGTCTGCCGGCCTTCCAGGTTCACGACGGCGATGCCGGATGGAATCGACGTTTCAATTGCATGACGAAACGTATGCTCTTCCCAAAGCTTTTTCTCCGCCTGCCTGCGAGCCCGCCTCACTTCGGCCTCGCGCAACTCACGCTCCACGGCCGGCGCCAGCCGCGTGAGGTTGTCCTTCATCACGTAATCGTGCGCCCCGGCCTTCATCGCGGCGACGGCGGTGTCATCGGTGATGTGGCCGGAAACAATGATGAACGGGAGATCCAGTCCACGGGACTTCACCAGCGCCAGTGCGCTCAGGCCGTCGAATCCCGGCATGACATAATCCGCAACGACAACATCCCAGTCCTGGCGATCCAATGCCGCGTTCAGGGCGTCGGCGGTTTCCACCCGTGTCGCTTCGACACGAAACCCGGCGCGTTCCAGCGCCAGCGAAAGCAGGGCGGCATCGTTTTCGGAGTCCTCGACGAGAAGAACCTTGATGAGACGATTGGCGGCGTTCATGTCGTGGTGGGAATTGGCTGATTCAACATGAACCAATAAAGTCCCAGCTGGCCCACGGCATCGACGAACGCGGAGAAATCGACCGGTTTCTGAACGTAACTGTTTGTTCCAAGGCGGTAGCTATTGATGACATCCTTGTCTTCGTTCGATGAAGTAAGAACCACGATCGGCATCAGCTTTGTCCGATCGTCCGCGCGAACCCGTCGCAGAACTTCAAGCCCGTCGATTTTCGGCAGCTTGAGATCGAGCAGCATGACAATCGGAAGCTCGGCAACATTCCGTCCTTCGTAGCTCCCTGTTCCGAAAACGTAATCGAGCGCCTCGGCGCCGTCACGGGCGACCACCACGTCGTTGGCGACGTTGTGCTTCTTCAATGCCCTGAGCGTAAGAAACTCGTCGTTTGCGTTGTCTTCTACCAGAAGGATGGTCTTCCTGCTCATGAGTGGATTCTGTTTCTCCGACATTAAATCCTGGCGGCGGGGGTGCAAGCTTCAGGCACAATCATGCGCCCTGTCCTGCGGGGAGTGAAAAGTAGAAGGTCGCTCCCGCGTTGAGACTTCCCTCCGCCCAAACCCGGCCCGCGTGCCGGTTGATGACACGCTGAACGATCGCCAGTCCGACACCCGATCCCGGAAACTCGCTCGGGGAATGCAGTCGTTGAAACACACCAAACAGGCGCGAAGCATAGGCCATGTCGAACCCGGCTCCGTTGTCTTTCACAAAAAACGTCCCTTCCCTGGTTCGCCCCACCTCGATGCTGGCCTGGGCCTTCTTTCCGGTGAACTTCCACGCATTGCGCAACAGATTGTCCAGCACCAGCCGGATCAATCGCTCGTCCGCCTGCGCCTTCAGCTCCGGAGCGATCTTCGCCTCCACCGAACGCGAAGGCTCTTCTTTTCGGAGGCCGGCGATGATCTCCTGCGCGATCGGAGCGAGATCAACCGGATCGAAACGCAGTTCGCTTCGTGAAACCCGCGACAGCTTCAACAGATCGTCCACCAGCCGGTCCATCTGCGCACTGGCATCGCTGACGCGCCGGAGAAAATCCTGTCCGCGTGAGTCGAGTTGAGCCGCGTATTGTTCCGTCAACACTTCGGTAAACCCGCGCACCGCACGCAATGGCGCTCGAAGGTCATGCGACACGGAGTAACAGAATGCCTCCAACTCCTTGTTCGCCGCCTGCAACTGGGCGGTGCGCTCCTGAACGCGCCGCTCCAGCTCCGCGTTAAGCCTCAGCACCTGTTCCTGCGCCTGCTGCTGTTCCGTGATGTCCACCATCAGAACATAAAAACCGTCCTGCCGGCCGCCCTCGGTGCGTGGGATGTAATTGATCTGAACGGCGCGCCAGGCACCGTCCGCCCGACGGATCGAACTCTCGAAACGTTGTTGAACCCCTTCCAGCGCTGCTTCGATTCGGGGAAGAAAACATCGGTACGTTTCCTCGCTCAAAACGTCCCGCATGGTCCGGCCGTTGAGTTCCTTCGGCTTGAGACCAAACCAGTTCTCATACGCCTGGTTGCTGAAGCAGTAACGCTGGTTGGAATCCACATGCGCCACGAGAGCCGGAAGCGCATTGAAAATATGGTGAAGGTCACTTCCGCCTTGTGGATTATCCATCGCGAGCGACTTCACAAAATCATGTTGGGTGGCGATGCTCATCCGACAATTCAGCGAGGAATTGTGTTCACAGCACGACTCAACCTATATGGGGTTTAACCCGCATCCCGGTCAATCCATGTGAAACACTTCCCGCAACGGCGCTGAAACAGGCTCATTGTCAGGATGGGTTTCCATCAACGGTGCCATCCAATCCCACCATTTTCGCACGACGGGAGATTTGGGCAGCGCGGACGCAGTGTTCTCCGGCGAAAGCTTCTGAACCGCGAACAACGTCAGTGTCTCTTCATCGAGAAAAATGGAGTAATCCGAGATGCCTGCGGCCCGCAACTCGGCGGCGAGTTCGGGCCAGATCGCATCATGCCGGCGCTTGTATTCCTCCACGTTGCCCGGCTTGAGCTTCATCTTGAATGCGTTTCGAATCATAAGTGAGACTGGAACAGCCGCCGTCCTCACGCGGTTCGGCTCGACGAAGAGAAAACGCAATTCAGCGCCCGAACACAAATGGTTTCTACGCTTTGTCGGTCTTCAACCAATGGCAGACGAGCAAGTCGCAGGTATGCCTCAAGGGAACAGTCCGCGTACGCGTTTGGCGTCGTAAACCCGTTTCACGCCCAGACTCATCGCCGCCAATCGCATCGGAATCTTCTGCTTGCGGCTCAGGTTCAGAACGTGCGACCAGGCGTTTTCCAGAATGCGAAACAACTTGTCCACCACTTCGGTTTCGCTCCAGAAAAAGCTCTGGAGATCCTGCACCCATTCGAAGTAGCTCACCACCACGCCGCCCGCGTTGCAGAGGATGTCCGGGATAATGAATATCTCCGGACGATTCTGCAGAACCACATCCGCCTCCGGCGTCGTGGGTCCGTTGGCAGCCTCGGCGAGAATGCGGCATTGAATTCGCGATGCGTTCTGAATTGTGATCTGCCGTTCCAGTGCGGCCGGAACCAGGATGTCGCATTTCAACAGCAGCATCTCTTCGTTCAAAATCGGTTCCGATTCCGGAAAACCCTGCACCGTCCGATGCTTTGCCACATGTTTTTCAAGCGCCCAGAGATCGAGACCATTGGCGTTGTAGATGCCGCCGTTCACGTCGCTGACCGCAATCACTTTTGCGCCGTAACGAGCGATTGAAAAAGCGGCCACCGATCCAACGTTTCCGAATCCTTGCACCACCGCGGTGAGCTTGCTCATGTCGAGCCCGAGCGCATCGGTCGCGCGATTCACCAGGTAACCGACACCCCGCCCCGTGGCTTCGCGGCGTCCGGCTGATCCACCGAGTCCAACCGGTTTCCCCGTGACAATCCCCGGCACGGCATGCCCTTCGTGCATGGAATAGGTGTCCATCATCCACGCCATCACCTGTTCGTTCGTGCCCAGATCGGGCGCCATCACATCCACCTGCGGTCCGATGAATGGAATCATTTCCTGCGTGTAACGACGCGTCAGTCGTTCCAGTTCACCCGGAGACATTCTGGTTGGATCGCAAGCGATCCCGCCCTTGGCGCCGCCGTAGGGAAGTCCGGTCAACGCGCATTTCCAACTCATCCACATCGCCAGCGCCGCCACTTCGCCGAGCGTGACATCCGGATGATACCGAAGCCCGCCTTTCGTCGGGCCGAGCGTGAGATGATGCTGCACGCGATAGCCGGCGAAGACTTTCGTTTCGCCGTTGTCGAGTCGCACCGGAAGCGCGACGGTCATGGCACGTTTTGGATATTTCAGGCGTTCGCGTTCGGCCAGAGGGATTTCAAGATGATTGGCCACAAGGTCGAACTGCTGACACGCCATCCGGAAGGTCGGGTGGTCGTAGATTTCCATATTCGAACCATATATCCGATTCGCGATTTTTAAAGGGCACGCCGGTTTTCAGATCTCAACCACGGATGCGCACAGATCAACACGGATAACGGTCGTCCATGACGAACTCTTAAACCGATGGTCAGAAGATTTATTAGACCATCGGTGTTCATCGTGTGCATCCGTGGTTGATTTCGTCAGTTGAGCCAGCGAAAGAACATGGCTTGACCAAAATCAGCAGGCGCGGAAGAGTTCACGAAGTTGGAGCTGCGATACCATGAAAACGAAAGCAAAAGTCCTGGCGCTTGTTTTTCTCGGATTCACGATGAATCTCCATGCCGCCGATCAGCCGGAAACCAGTTTGAGTGCGGAAACTTCCTCGTTTGGACCTTATCACTGGAACACTGCTGAATCCTACTGGGACCGCATCGTTCAGGAACAACGGTCCCGCCCGGAGGTGCGCATCGGGGAATCGGATTACGTGTTCAGCGGACCGGTGGTTGAAGCGTTCCATCGCGAAAAACTTCCGGAGAACACCTCAAGGTTGCGACGTTTCACAGCGTTGCCTGTCGTGAGACTTTTCGTTCCCCAAAAGATGCCGAAGCCACCGGGTGGAACGGGAAGGTATTTTGCGTGGCGCGACAGCGAGCGGTCTTGGAGCGTAACCGCGGCACTCCCTGCTGGCCCCAGCGGCGCGTGGAGCAATGGAGCGTTTCGCTGAACGCGATCTTTGCCACCGAAATCAGTTCGCTGAACTGACCGCTGTCACTTCCGGAACCGGTTGCAACACTGCCGCAGCTTTGTCGGTCTGCTTCATCAGCGGACCGGGCACAAGTCCAAGGAAGAAAATCCCCGCAATACAAACGTAGATCGCGAACTTCATCGGAACCGAGACAGTGATCGGAGAAAGATCGGTGGATCCCTGGCCCCAATAAATCGCGCGAACGACGCCAAAGTAGTAGTAAAACGACATCACCACGCCCGCCAGCGCCACAAAGGCAAGGCAGTAATATCCGTGATTCACAGCGCCCTGTTCGATCACGGCTTTGAGGAGAAGGAATTTTCCGAAGAATCCCGCCAGCGGCGGAATGCCCGCCAGCGACACCATCGAGATCGTCATCGTGGCAGCCAGCAGCGGCGAACGCTGACCCAACCCCGCCAGACCCGAGACATCCTCCGTGTCGAGATGCCGCATCACGATCCCGATGACCGCGAAGGCTGCGATCACCGTGAACAGATAACCGCCGAGATAATAGAGAACAGCCGAACGTCCGGCCGTGCTCAGCGCTGCAATGCCCAACAGCAGGTAACCCGCATGCGAAATGCTGGAATAACCGAGCAGGCGTTTCACATTCCGTTGCGGCAGCGCACAGAGATTTCCGTAGAGGATGGTGATGGCCGAGATGACGATCAGCAGGTTCGTCCATTGAACCGTGACGGCCGGAACACCCGCAAAGAGGAATCGCAGCAACAGAACGAATCCCGCCGCCTTGGAGCCCACGGCCAGAAACGCAGTCGTCGGCGTCGGCGCTCCCTGATAAACGTCCGGCGCCCAGATTTGAAACGGAACCGCGGCGATCTTGAATCCGAGCCCCACCAGCACAAACAGGACGCCCAACAGAAACAACTTGTTTCCGGCATACTGACCCGCCACTTCGGCCAGCTCGGTGAAGTTCATTTTTCCGGAAATACCCGTCACGAGCGCGATGCCGAAAACCATGAACGCCGATGACAACGCGCCGATGATCAAATATTTGATGCCGGCCTCCAGCGACACCTGCCGCGAACGCTGGAAGCTGGTCAGGACGTAGAAGGTGACTGTGATGAGTTCCAGCGCGACAAACAGCAGCGCGAAATGATTTGCCGACGCGGCAAAGAGCATTCCGGCCAGTGCAAAAATCGTGAGGGAAAAGTATTCAGACACGCCCGCCGCGAACCGGTCTGAAAACTCCACTGCGAGAATCAGAACCAGAATGGCAGCGACGAGGAAGAATCGTTTGAAGAAGATCGACAGGCTGTCCTGCACGAACATGCCGCCAAAGGAAACTCCTTCAACCGCACAGCTGCCGCAGCCCTTCAGATTCCAAATCAGAAGGACACCCAAGGCCGCCGCTGCGGCGTATCCCAGACCGCGTTTGCGCTCCGCTGGAAGCCAGAGGTCGGCAAGCATCACCACCAGGCCAAGCGCCAGAACCGAAATTTCAAGGCTGATCGAAGAAAGATTCATTGGTTATCCGTGGTCGCCGGGGTGTCGGCCTTCGGTTGCGCCGCTGCTTCATCCGAGGCTGTTGCAGCCTGACCGGACGCAGGCGTCGCCAGACCGAGCACTTCATTTGCAACTGCAGCCTCACGCGCTGCAACCGGCCGCGCCATTTGAACGATGGTCGAAGCCACCGGCGTGATTTTGTCCGTCAGCAGGCGCGGCAGAAAACCGAACAACACCAGGCTGAAAATCAGAATAATGAAGGGCAGCTTGCGCCAGATGTGCGGTGCGTCCGACACGTTCGCCCACTTTTCCGGAAGGTCGGCATGCAGGACATTCCGAACCGCCCGCAGCATGTAAACGGCGCCGATGATCAACGCGCCCCAGCATGCGAGAACGACGATCAACCGAAGCGACGGCTCCTGCCAAACGCCGAAGAACACCGTGACTTCACCCGCGAAATTCGCAAAGCCGGGCAGACCGCAACCGGCAAATGCCGCCATGATCAGTGCCGTTCCAATGAACGGAAGTTTGCGCAGCAATCCGCCGAGATCCTTCATCTCCAGCGTGCCGGTCTGCTGATAAATGTAACCGCTCAATCCAAAGGTCAGCGCGGCAAGGAATCCATGCGCCACCATCACCAGCACTGCGCCGGTGACGCCAACGAGTGTCAGCGATGCGATGCCCAGGAAGATGAAGCCCATGTGCGCTACGCTGCTGTAGCCGACCAGCCAGTTGAAATTCTTCTGCTGCATCGCCACCCAGCCGCAATACAGAAGATTGCCAACGCAAAGCCATGCCAGAACGTGCATCCAGCTCTGGGCGGCCTCGGGCATCATCGGCAGCGCCACACGAATCAAACCGTAAAGCCCGAACTTCTTCAGCACGCCCGCATGCAACATCGCCGTCGCCGTGGGAGCGGAGCCATAACCGATCGGCGCCCACGTGTGGAACGGCCAGAGCGAAACGAGAATTCCAAATCCGAACAGCAGCAGCGGGAAGATGAAGTTCTGCGTCGCCGCGGCCATCGGATTGTTCAGGAAATAATTCGTCAGCGTCGGAATGTCGAACGTGCGCAGTTCAACCGGAACAGCAAGATACAAAGCGATCAATCCGATCAGCGCGATCAATGCGCCGGCGCTGAGATACAGCGTGATCTGAAACGCGGCGTAGTTCTTTTTCTCACCGCGTCCCCAAAGCCCGATCATGATGAACGTCGGCACCAGCGCGAGTTCGTGGAAAAAGTAAAAGAAGAACAGATCGAGCGACGCGAATGCGCCCAGGATGCCGCCGGTCATGACAAGCAGCAGGATGTAGAATTCCTTTTCACGCGATTTGATTTCCCACGAGCAGCACGCCGCGGCGAAGGCAACGATCGCCCCCATGAGCACGAGACCAACATTGATGCCATCCACGCCCAGTTTGCAGGCAAGCCCGAGCGATTCAGCTCCAAGCCACGGAATCGTGCTGACGAACTTGTATCCGTTCGCATCCGCCACCGCCGAGTCGAAGCCCCAGAACATCTTCACCGCCAGGATCGCGGTGATGAAGGTGGCGATCACCGCCCCCAGTCGCATGATCACCGCAAAGTTGCGCGGCACGAGCGCCAGCACGAACGCGGCAATCAATGGCAGCAGAAATATGTAACTCAGTGTTGTCATCAGCTGATTCTTCACCGCGGAGGCGCGGAGACGCGGAGGAAAGACAAAGGCTTCCTTCTCTGCGTCTCTGCGTCCCTGCGGTTGTTCAAATTCATCTTCCCAAAGCGAAATAGAGCAGCACCGCAACGCCGAGAACGAACAGCAGGGCGTAGGTCTGCAGGTTTCCGGTCTGCACAAGACGCAGCGCGCGTCCGGCAAAATCCGTTCCGCCACGAACCAGTCCGATGGCGAACCCTTCGATAATCCAGCGATCGAACCAGCCGGCAATCGCCGCAATCAGATCGTGCAGGCGGATGACCGTGGCTTCATACAGTTCGTCGAAGTAAAAGCGATTCCGCATCGCGCGGGAAAGCGCACCGAGTTTTTCCGGCAGCGGGTCTTTCGTCGCCTTTGCGTAAAGCGCGTAAGCAGCGACCAAACCGAGCGCAAAAACGATCAGTCCGGAGATTGCCGCAACAGGTGCGTGTTGGAACGGATAGATGAGCTGCGCCACGATGCCATGCGCATGTTCGGTCTGTTCAGGCGCGAACTGGCGGTTGAACAGCGCTTCAATCCCGATCACGCCACCGATGACGCTCAGCACAGCGAGAATTCGCAGCGGCCAGGTCATCACACCCGGCGATTCATGCGCGTGTTCGGCATGCTTCGATTTTGCAGAGCTGAAGAACACCACGAACACCAGCCGGAACATGTAGAACGTCGTCAGGAACGCCACGAACAGCGCGACGCCGAACAACAGGTAGTTGTGCTTGTGCTGCGCCAGCGCGAGGATGGAATCCTTGCTGAAAAATCCGCTCAACGGCCACAGCCCCGCCAGCGCCAGCGTGCCAACCAGGAATGTCCAGTAGGTCACCGGCGTTTTCTTTCGCAACGCGCCCATGTGCCAGATGTCCTGTTCATGATGCATCGCGAGGATCACCGAACCGGAACCGAGGAACAGCAACGCCTTGAAGAACGCATGCGTCATCAGGTGGAACATCGCGGCGGTTTGTCCCGCGAGACCGACCGCCATCACCATGTAACCAAGCTGCGAAAGAGTGGAATAAGCGAGAATGCGTTTAATGTCGTTCTGCTGAACTGCAATCAGCGCCGCCATCAAAGCGGTGAAACCACCGATGTAAGAAATCACTTCGAGCGCCGGAGCGTTCAGAATAAAGAACACGCGGCACAGCATGTAAACGCCCGCGGCGACCATCGTCGCGGCGTGAATCAGCGCAGAAACCGGCGTCGGACCTTCCATCGCGTCCGGCAACCAGACGTGCAGCGGAAATTGAGCGGACTTGCCGACCGCGCCGCAGAAGATCAACAGACCGCCAATTGTGGCCATTGCACCAAGTGCTTCGGCATTCACGCCAGCCTTCGATTGAAGCACCTCGAAGTTCAGCGAACCGAGCGTCGCCCATACAATCAGGATGCCGAGGATGAACCCGAAATCGCCAAGTCGATTTGTAATAAACGCCTTCTTCGCCGCATCCGCCGCGCTCGGTTTCTCGTACCAGAATCCGATCAGCAGATAGCTGGAGACGCCGACCAGTTCCCAGAAGATGAACGTTTGCAGGAAGTTGTTCGAAAGCACAATGCCGAGCATCGAAAACGTGAACAGGCTCAGACAGGCGAAGAAGCGTGAGAAACTCGGATCGTCGTGCATGTAGCCGACCGAATAGATGTGAATCAGCGACGCCACGCCGGTGACCATCAAAATCATTCCGAGGCTCAGCGGATCGAGCCGGAAACCGAAATCGATCTGAAATGTGTCGCCGATGGAAAGCCAGTTGACCGCAAGCTCCCTCTGCTCGGGCGCGAATCCGTTCACCTTCACGAACAGCACGCTCAACAGAAAAGCGATGACCACCGCGCCGATCGACAGACCGGCGCTGACACTGCGGTTCTTCTGCGTAAAGAGCGTGATCACCGTTGCAGCGAGCAACGGCAGGAACAGAATCAACCAGGGTAACGCTTCGAGTTTCATCAGTTTCCAAACAAACCGCAGAGGCGCAGAGACGCAGAGCAAGGCAAAGGCGGGAACAGTTCAGTGCCCCTCTGCGTCTCTGCGTCTTTGCGGTTCAAATTCATCTTCACTTTCCTAAAGCTTCATCGTCGTCAGTTCTTCCACGTGCGCCGTCTGCTTCTTGCGATACAGCGCGACGATCAGCGCCAGGCCGACGGCAACTTCCGCCGCGGCGACGGTGATGATGAAAAACACGAAAACCTGTCCGTTCAGGTTGTTGGTGAACCGCGAGAAAGCGACGAGCGCCAGGTTGGCTGCGTTGAGCATCAGCTCGAGGCACATGTACATCACCAGCACATTACGCCGGACGATGACGCCAAAGAGTCCCAGAGCGAACAACAGTCCGCTGACGGTCAGATAATGTTCGAGGCCGACGTTCATTTGGAAAAATTCCAAGTTCCAAATTCCAAACTCCAAAGAAGCCCTGAATCCCGGCCATAGACGGGACCATTCAGGCTCCAGATTGGAATTTGAGATTTGATCATTCTTTGAAAATTGAAACCTGGAGTTTGAAATTTCATTTCAGCTCCTTCTTGCTCAGCAGAATCACTCCGACCATGGCGACGAGCAACAGGACAGAGACGATTTCAAACGGCAGCACGTAGCTGCTGAAAAGCATTTTGCCGAGCGAAACGGTGTCGCCGACCGCCTCGGCTTTCGCGAGTTCCGCACCGGGTTTCGTGACATAAAGTGAACGCAGGAAAATGGCGATCACGGCGCCGACGGAAATGACGCCGCCGATGATGCCGAACAATTTAATCTTCTGCCGCTGCTCGGTTTTCAGGTCGAGCAACATGACGACGAACAGGAACAGCACCATCACCGCGCCCGCGTAAACGAGGATCTGAATTGCAGCCAGAAAGAATGCGTTGAGCAGAACGAACAGTCCTGCCAGCGAAACAATCGTCAGCACCAGGAACATCGCGCTGGTCACCGGGTTCCGGTTAAGAATGACCAGTCCGGCGCAAATCAACGCCAGTGCCGCAAAAACGAAAAACAATATGTCGGTAAAGGGCATTTAAAAGTTCCAAATTCCAAACTCCAAATTCCAAAGAAATTCCAATTCCCGAACTTCAGCAAAGTCATCCACGCTCGCGATTGGAGCCTGGCGCTTGAAGTTTCTCTGGAACTTGGAACTTGGAACCTGGGATTTCATCAAGGCTTGACCGGAAAATTCTCCTGCTTCTCGGTTTCGAGCGCTTTGTGTTTCCACTTCTGAATGCCGGCGTGAGTGCCGCCGAGTTCGAGAAGCTTCTGCTTGTTGTAAATCAGTTCCTCGCGGGTCGCAGCGTTGAGCGAGTAATCCTTCTGCAGGAAAATCGCCTCCTCAGGACACACCTCCTGGCAGAAGCCGCAGAAGATGCAGCGGAGCATGTTGATCTCGAACTCCTTCGGCATCTTCTCCGCATTCGGGCGATCCGCCAGCTGGCCATCCGGGCCGGGCGGCGTGATTTTGATCGCCTTGGGCGGGCAGACAAATTCGCAGAGCTGGCAGGAAACACACTTGGTGTTGCCTTCCTGATCCTTCACGAGATACGGCGCGCCGCGGTAGCCGGGCGGCACAACCCATTTCTCCTCGGGATACTGCATCGTCACTTTCTTTTTGAAGAAGTGACGGATGGTGACCTTGAACCCGCCGATTATGGCCGGCAGGTAAAGCCGCTCCCAAAAATTCAGTTTTTTACGATTAACGATCATTTATTCAAATTCACCGCGGCGACACCAGGACGCGGAGTTCGGATGGGTCGAATCAAACTCTTATTAGCACCCTGCTTCAGCAGGGTGAACCGCGGTGACGCCTTCTGAAACCGTTTCAACGGTTTCAGTCCCTGCGCCATTCCAATCCGTAGCGTTCCACAAACAACTTCAGCTCGTCTGCAAAACTTCTTCGGCGATGATGTTCTTCCTGTCCGGCGATGTACGCCGAGACGCTTTCCACTGCCGAGTGCGAGACAGAAAACACTCCGTAGCCTCGCCCCCAGCCGAACTTCCCCGGAATCAAATTCTGTTCGTTCACCCAATGCGATGAACTTCCTTTCAGAAGCTGCATCAATTGCTCGATCGAAAGATGTGTCGGCATATCGACCAGCGCGTGAACGTGATCTGCGTTCACAAAGTTGATCTTCATGTAGATCGACTTTTCTTGGGCGTACTCGTGCAGCCGGGCCGAAAGTTTCACCGCCGCAGCCTTGTGCAAAAATGGTCGCCGTTCCAAAGTCGCCCAAACCAGATGCAGCCAAACCCGCGAATAAGCATGTAAAGACATGTTCCCCAGCCCTTTCCCCATTTCTCGCCCTTAACCCAAAACTGTTGAAACAGTTTTTGACGCAACCGGCTCCTTTCACCCCGCTGAAGCGGGGTGTTAATGAGACCGGCTGCTTGAAAACTGTTTCAGTCCGTTTCATCTGTTACGAGTTTTTGATCCACAGCACCACGGCCGTGACGATCACATTCGCCAGCGCCAGGGGAATGAAACGTCGCCAGCCCAGATCCATCAGCTGATCATACCGGAACCGCGGCCACATCCACCGCACCCAGATCACCATGAACAGCAGGAACAAGGTTTTCCCGAGGAAAATTGCAATGTGCGCGATGCCCATCGCCACCGTGGTCGCCGGTTGATCCAGCCCCGCAAACGGCAGGCTCCAGCCGCCGAGGAACAACGTCGTCATCAACGCGCAGGCGGCGGTCATGTTCGCGTATTCGCCCATGAAGAACAGAGCGAATTTCATCGAGCTGTATTCAATGTTGTAACCACCCGCCAGTTCCTGTTCGGCCTCCGGCAGATCGAACGGTGTGCGATTCGTTTCTGCAAACGCGGCCACCATGAAGATTGCGAAAGCGACGGGCTGCTTCAGAATGTTCCACCCCAGAAAACTTCCGGCCTGATACTCCACAACCTTCGTCAGGTTCAAATCGCCGACGATCAGGAAAATCGAGACGACCGAAAGGCCCATTGCGATTTCATAGGAAATCAACTGCGCACTCGAACGAATGCCGCCAAGGAACGGATACTTCGAATTCGCCGCGTAACCCGCCAGCACGATGCCGTAAACACCCAGCGAGACGATGCCGAACGTGTAGAGCACGCCAACATTCAAATCCGCGATCACCATTTTCTGCTCGCCGATGAACGAGCCGAACGGAATGACCGCGATGACCAGAATGCTCGGAATCATCACAATTGCCGGAGCGAGCCAGAAATAAATCTTTCGAACGTGTGCGGGAGTGAAATCTTCCTTCAGGAACGCCTTGATGGCATCCGCCGCCGGCTGCAGCAGGCCGAAGAAACCGAAGCGGTTCGGTCCGATGCGATCCTGAATCGCCGCAGCCACTTTCCGTTCCACCCAGACGGCGTATGCAACGATGAACATCAGAATCGAGAAAACGCCGAGAATCTTCAGCGCACTGAACAGCGCGAAGTTCGCCGTCGGATTCAGATTGTCGATCCAGGTCATTGCAGCGTTCATATCGCGACCGTCACTCCCGTGTCACCGAGCCCCGCCCAGGTGAGTCCGTTGAAAGCAGGAACTTCCTGCGCCATCAGATTGAACAAGCCTTCGATGCTCCTGTAGCCGTCCTGACCGGTGACGTTCAGAACGAGTTCATGCAGAAATTCCCACTCAGGCCGCGCGTCACCGCGAGGCTCGATCGCCTTCATGAATTTCTGAACGCGGCCTTTGACATTCGTGAATGTGCCGCGTTTCTCGGCATGAGCGCAGCCGGGCAACAGATACGTCGCGAGTTTCGTGGTTTCGTTCGGCAGAATATCGCTGACAATCAGCGTTTCCAGCTTGCCCAGAAGCTTCGCGTCCATGCCGCACTTCGTGACGTCTTCGCCGAAGACAATCAACGTCTTGATTTTCCCGCTCTCAATGCCTTGCGCGATCTTTGGAATCTGATCGCCCATTTCGGTGAAGCAGATGCCGGTCAGCCGCGCGCCGTTGGTGTTTGGATTGCGATCGGCATTGAGAAGCAGCTTGTCGCCTTCAGCAATGCGCGGAACGGAATCCGTGATGGCGCCGAGTTTCTTGCCGAGCCTCTTCAGCAGGAACAATTCTTCGTTCGTCTGCCGCGCGGAAGCGATGATCGCGACGGAACCCTGCTCAGCTTTGTTGAGCAGCCCGGAAATCTCCTTCAACGCCGTCGTCCAGCCGGTGATCTGCCCCTTCGCCTGGACCTGCGTCAGACGATCCGGACGGTTGATCCACTTGTAGTTCAAGCGGCCGTAATCGCACATCCACGTCGCATTGACCGCGTCATTCTCGCGCGGTTCGTAGCGGTAGATCGTGTCGTTGCGCGAACCGATGATGATGCTGCAACCCGTGGCGCAACTGGTGCAGACGCTCTTGGTTTCCTTGAGGAACCAGACGCGCATCTTGAACCGGAAATCCTTCGACGTCAGCGCGCCCACCGGACAGATGTCCACGGTGTTGAGCGTGTAATTGTTGTCGAACGGCTTGCCGGGATACGCACTGATTGTGTTGTAGCTGCCGCGATTCACGATGCCCAATGCATCATCGCCGGCGACATCCTTCGTGAACCGGATGCAGCGGGTGCAGAGAATGCAGCGTTCGGCATCGAGGACAATGCGCGGTCCGAGATCAACCCGTTTCGGCTTGTGAACCTTCGCTTCGACAAAGCGGCTCGCGCTCTGGCCATAATCGACCGAGTAC
>Ga0065721_10001042_pt1 | contig 44263 bp, 43 predicted proteins | sample Mesricmetagenome_FD_59108 | JGI IMG/M metagenome (GOLD analysis project Ga0065721, IMG submission 59108) | Mesophilic microbial community from rice straw/compost enrichment Sample: eDNA_1 v2 (version 2) | ecosystem: Engineered > Solid waste > Grass > Composting > Bioreactor | place: USA: Davis...
GATAGCGACGGCGGGTCGAGGCCATGGGCGGTCGAGGTGGTCAGCGGGTGGTGAAGCCGTGATACGTGGGCGCATCGCCGCGGACGACACGCCAGAGCTGCCGCGCCTGAACTTCGAGCATGCGTCGGTAGCTCATTTTGTAACCGAATTCCGGGTGTTTGACCTCGGTATCGATGCGCCGAAACCACGCCTCCCAGAAGCGTCGCCGCCCTTGTTCGTTGAGGAAGGTGCCGGTGGCCGAGCGAATGAAATCGCTGATGTCGATTTCGCCGCGGTTGACTAGAGTGATGGCGACCGAGTCGGCGATGAGCGGGCGAAACTCCTCCATCAAATCCAACGCGAGTGCGGGGCGGCCGTAGCGCGGCTGATGCATGAAGCCGAGGAAGGGATCGAGTCCGACGGCGTGGCAAACGCCGGCAAGCTCCTTGGCGAGAATCGAATAGCCGAGCGAGAGGAGGGCGTTGACGGGATCGCGCGGCGGGCGGCGGTTGCGGCCGGCGAAATCGAACTTCCACTCGGCGCCTTTGATCATTGAGGCGAACTGCTCGAAGTATAGGCTGGCGGCGGCACCTTCGACGCCGAGCAGCTCGGTCAGATCACACGTGTCTTCCGTCGCATCGCGGGCCTCGGCGAGCAAGCGGAGCACGCGATCGGGGACGTCGCCGTTCCGCATGAGCATCGTGCGTTGGTTGGAAATTTTTGCGCGAATGCATTCGCGCGCGAGCTTCAGGCGGAAGAACGGTTCCTCGAACAACCGCGCCTGACCGAGGCGCGCGTCGACGCCACTGGCGGGGAGTCCGCGGAGGAGTCCGAGGAAGCGTCCGGAAGCGGCGAAGTAAGCGACATCGATGTTGTGTTCGAGGCAGGATTCGGCCGCCTGGGCGGTGAGCTGGATGGCGCCGTAGAGATAAATGGCGCGCACTTGGTGCAGGGGGAGCTTCCGGACGACTTCCCTTTGGATCGTGACGACGAATTCCCCGCCGCGCTGGCCCACTTGGGCGCCGGGTCTTTGAACAACGAGGAGTTCGCCGTCGTCGCGCGGAGGGCGCGGTGGCGGAATCGGGTCGTGATCGGCGGGTGGGGCGCCGGTGAATTCGAGCGGAAGTTCTCCCGGTGGAAACGAAAGGCGGAGCTGGGCATCTTCCGCGGAGGCGCGTTCGCGAGCGTGCGACCACCATGTGCTCTCGCGTGGGAGGCAAACAGGATAGGCGGAACAGTAGTCACAGCGTCGGTCGTTGACGAGCGGCGGAGGGAGTTTGCCCGCGGCAGCGGTGGCGCGCGCTTCGGCGAGTGTGGCGCGGGTTTTGGCGAAGAGTTCGTCGGTGAGCGGGACGGGCACGCGACGTTTCTCTTCCGCGTAGTAGACTTCGGCGGAAGCGACGAGCGTCCCGTGTTCGCGCAGCAAGAGGGCATAGGCGGCCATTTGCACGGCGTCGTTTTCCTTTGCGACGCGTGTGCCGTCGTCGAGACGCCGAGCGGAGCCTTTCTTGTAGTCGACGATACACGCCCCGTCGACTTCGCCTTCGATCACATCGACGACACCGACGAGGTTGAGTTCGGCGCTTTCGAGACGGAGCGAACGCACACGTGTTCCTTCGGGCAGGCCTTCGCGGAGCGCGGCGGCGCGTTCGTCGTCAAAGCGGGAGGGCTGGTCGGTGTGGCGGTGGGTGGCGGAGCCGGCGGCGGTATCGGCGTTTTCCTCGAAAATGTTTTCGACCCACTGGAGATAGAAGAGGCGCGGACAGTAGAGGTAGTTGTGCAACCGACGCACCGGCATTGGTGGCTGGGCGGCGAGTTCGCCCGACGTGGAGAGAGGAGAGTCGGGCATGGTGGCGGCTAATCGGGCGTTTGTTGGAAACCCATGCGACGGCCGTGAGTGGGCGCGTCTGGCGTGACGAGCTGACGAATGGCCTCGAAGAGATTGCCGATGGCCTCGTCGTGGCCCTCAAGGCGTTGTTCGAGTTCGGCGAGTTTGCCGGCGAGCTGACGATGGCTGGCGAGCATTTCGCGGAGTTGGACGAATGCGCGGACGATCGCGACGCTCATGGCGACCGCGCGCGGGCTGCGGAGCACGCTGGCGAGCATGGCGACGCCTTGTTCGGTGAAGACGCGGGGAGGTTTGCGACGGCCGCCGTGGGCGGTTGGTGAATTTTCAATCCGCTGTGAACCAGCGGCTTGATGGCTTGATGTTCCAGATTGGAACATCAAGTTTTCGAATTCTTCGGGCGTGAGATGGAAGGCGAAGTCGTCAGGGAAGCGTTCCAGATTTCGAGTGACGGCTTTGTTGAGTTCGCGGGTGGCGATGCCGTAGAAACGAGCGAGATCGGAGTCGAGTAGCACGCGCTTGCCACGGGAGACAACGATGCGTTGCTGGATCAACTCGACAGGCAGGAGCGTGGGAGAGGTGCGCCGCGGCATGGTATTATGAATAGGGGACGTCCTCTTCGTTCTTCCCGCGCCACTTCGCGAGGCGTTCGGCGTTGAGCTGGCTGCATCGTTGCCACTGAAATTCGCGGTTGTTCACGGTGCCCCAGAGGCCTGGACCGGAAGCATAGGGATATTTGTCTTTAGGATCGCACTCCAGCCGTGCACGGCCGAATGGCGCGACATGCTCGGGATCGAAGAAGAGATTCGAGTTTCTCTCCTTCGGTAGGGTGTGCCCGGGCTGCAGCTCTATGCCGGCCCCTTCTTTGCCGAAGCGACGAGTTTCTCGAGTCGTGAAAGTTTCGGGTTTGGTTTTCGTCGCGGGTTTTCGCGTCGTGCGCACGCGGTGGTGGATTTCGGCGCAGGAGGCGTGAGCGATCGCTCGGAACGCCAGATTCGCGGCAGCGTTCAAGTCGGCCTGAATGGGTGTGACGCGCGATGCTTCGTTGTGAGAGCCGTGAGTGCGTGGATTAACAACAGGCTTGGCGGTCACAAAAATCGGTCCGCCGGGCTGCGGGGCGAGCAGCGTGCGATAAGGTTTATCCGTTTCACTGATACGTTTGAGGCGGTTGAAGAGCGCCTCGGCGTGTTGCGCGTTGGGCGATGGTTCGACGCCTTCGGCTCTAGCCTCAGCTGCTTCTTCAAGCAGCACGCGCCATCGGAATTCGTGGCGATCGTTCCATCCGACTTCTGCGGCGCGAAAGCCCGCAATCCCGGTCAGGGAACAAAAACGCGACGAGTAAGCCGCCGGGGTTTCGAGCACCGGGATGCCGAAAGGTTCGGCGAGCATTTTCACTTTTTGGGAAATGGCGCGATGACACCATTTCATCAGTCGTGTGTTCTCGCTCCGTGCCCGACCTTGGTCGGACAAATAGCGCGATAGGTCCTCCAGCACGATCATGTCGACAGGAGCCCGGCCGGGGATGCGNTCGTATTCGCCATGAAGATCGAGCGTTGCGCGGGTTTCCCTNGGGGTCTGTGGCTGCCGCAACCTGAGACCAAGCGCNTGAGCAATGATCAAATGTGCGGTTTGGTTGACGCGTTGCTCACGGATGTTTTCCAGCTTGCGGAGAAGGTCCGGACACGGATCGGGAATTGGATCGTTCCGCATCTCCGACGCAGTCAGAGGTCGCTGGCCCAGCTCTCGACGAAGGGCTTGGTTGAGTGACTGCCAGCGACGGCGAAGCTCCGAGAGCTGCTCGATGCGAGCCATGCCAAGCCCACGTTGACCCGACAGTAGGACCGAATCTTTCGATGGAGTCGCCGCCGTTTGCCGCAGAAGATGGCAGTCGGGTTTGTCGGGGTGCGTCACCCACTCCCAAGAGCGGTGTCGGAGCGGAAGCACCCGACAGGTGATTTGGAGCAATCGTCGCTGCACGATTTCGCGTTGCTCGATGATGTGATCGCGAAGCTCGTTCCGCAGCGTTTGCAGGTCTGGAGATTTTTCGTCTGCGAGTTCTCTCCATTTGGGCATGCGCTGTTGATCGCGAAGTTGAGCCAGCGCCGATTTCGTCTGCTCCGCGCGTTCCGGATTGGTGAGCTTCCAGTGCCAGGAAACGCAGGAAGCGAGCCAGCTTTGGGTGCGACGCAGGGCAACCAAGAGCTTGTCGTTCTGCTGCGGAAAGCTGAATCGTTTACGCAGAGAGGGCAGGTCCGGAACGTCACGGACGAGATCGAGCTGTCCCAGCTCTTCCAAGATTGCCCGCGTTTGCCGGCATTCGTCTTCTGACGCGGTTCGACCACGTTCGCCGTAGAGTTCTTCGCGAAAAGCGAGGTCACCGTCATCTCGATCGAGACGACTTCTTGGGCGGAAAACGCGAACGTTCTCGCCGGGCAGGCGCAGAATTGCGCCGTTGCGATAGCGTGCATACCACCTCCGGCCGCCGGCTTCGCCGATCGGGCGCGATGCGGGGTGTTGCTCCAAACTGGCTTCGATGAGCGCCACGCTCGCGGCGTGACGTGTGCCGAGATCGGCCGCGAGGACGGTGAAATGGTCGGTTTTTTCCCACCATTGGTGAGGCTCCTTGCCGGTGAACTCTTCTGGCCAGCGAAGAAAGGGCAGCTGGTCTCCGTTCTTCCAGCTGTGGAACTGATGAGCCCATAGCGGGGCTTTGCCTAATTTTTCCCGCAGAGCGGATTCATCGAGACTCAGGGGAAAATTCAGAAGGATGCGCAGCCGGCCTTTCGCGTCGAAGTCAGGCATGAGCTGAACGGCGGCATCTTTCAGCTTCTGCGGGTTCACTGCTTCCGCGGAGCCGAGCAACGCGGACATCATGGGCTGATTCCAGTCTTGGATCAGGCTTCCATCTTCGCCGCGGATTCGATCGCGGAGAAGACGCGGCGCTGAGTATACGATGCGACGCGGCTGCATGGAATAGTGTCCCGAGTCGTCTTTCCACGCCATCGGCACGGTCACAGCGAGGGCACCAAGATCGTGCCGGAACTCGCCGCGATCTTTTCCGAAGCTGCAAGCGTCGGTGAAAATAAACAGGCGGCGGGAGTAACGAGCGTCGGCGGGCGTGAAATTGAGAGGACGTGCCGCGACTTGCTCCAGTGTTTCTCGAGTCTCGCAATAGTCTCGAAATGCTTCGAGAGGATCGGATGCCCAGTTCTTCTTGTTGATGAGTTCGAGGAGCGCGTCATCTGGCTCGCGCCAGATGCTCCAGGAGATCTCGTCCTCCAACAGAGCTTCGAACAAGTAGTGAGAACCGATTTGTTCGCGTTTTTCACCACCCCGCAGCGCGTCCAGCTCCGCTTTCAGCTTTGCTTTCAACTCTTCCGAGAACGGGGTGCCTTTGTGCACGATGCTTTGCCAGCGACGCTTTACATCCGCCCAGCCTTTCATGGTGCGACGACGTAACCCGTATGGGGTGTCTCGGCCTTCGGTCATCCGATACTCTTCGGCGCGCTCTGGATTTATGATCTGTCGCAACCGGTCGATGCGCGCATCGCCCGTGAACCGCGCGAGTTCGATTTCGTCGCCTGTTTCGCTAGGGGGCGGTTTCGGTTTGCCGCCCGTATCGCGCCAAATTCGTGAGAGACGTGCGTGAATTTGTCGGTCCAGATCGGCGTCGGCGGAGTAGCCCTCCAGTGCTTTTTCGCCGTCCATCACGAGCAACTTCGTCGCCAGCGCGTCGAGTTTGGCTTCGCGCTTCGAGACGTTTTGCTGGAACTGATTGTAGACCTTCAGCGCCTCTTTGAATGCAGCGATGTCAAAGAGCTTCCATTGAAGTTTCCGGCCGTCGCTTCCCCAGAGCGGCAGCGCGGTGAAACCTGGGAAAACCATGCCCCGATCGCCGCGGGCGAGTTTAATGGGATCGTCGCCGTCGACGATGAAGTCGGATTCGTCGGCTTCATTGATTGTTTGCTCGGCGATCTTCTTGGACGGTGATGCGCGAGGAGGTTTGGGAGGTGGAAACGTGCTTTGAAAAAGTTGCTTGGTGACCTCGTTCGGGAAGGCGAGGAACAAGATACAGGCGTGGACGCGGGGTTTGTTGATGTTGCCGCCGCGATTTTTCGGAAGGGCGAAGTTCGGCGGCAGCTCGCGCAGCCAACCGTCGAGTTGTTGCTCGGAAACTCGGTCGCGAAAAGTCGCGGCTGCTTCCCGGATTCGCGAGATTGCGTCGCTGCCAGTATCAGGAGCTTCACCCGGTTGGAGGTTCACAACGGCACCGAGCGTGATCGACGCCGATAGATCACGAATTTCTGTTTCGGAGAGATCACGATGTAGCTCGGTCTTGAGCTTTTCCTCTGCATCGGCGCGTCCACGGCGTTCGACCGACAGACGGTAGGTCGGATTCGAGTCGGGATCGCAGAACATCGGGAAGAATACTGGTCCGCCCTGCTGGATCGCGGTGTCGCCTCCCAGGTTGAAAAGAAGAAACTCGCCGGCTTTTTCCGCCGTAGAGAGCGGGACTCCGCTTTCAAGAAGAGGCTGGCGGAATCTCTCAACCGCTTCGAGTAACGTTGGCGGCTTCTGCAGTTGCCATGCTCGCTGCAGTGATTCGCCCATGCCGCTGCGGCGTTCGCCTTTCTTGTCGAAGCCCTCCCAAACGGGCCCAAGTAGTTCGCGGAGCTTCGTTAGTCTGCTTTCAGGCGAATGGCCGAGAGAAGCTAAAGCGACGATGTAGTAGTTCACCGCATCTTGAAATAGAACGTGGTGATCCCACAGCGCGGCCTCGCTTTTTTCTCGGGCTGCTTTCGGGTCGGCGTCTAGCTGCCTCCACGGATTTTCTTTTTGAGTAGCCGCGTCAGGGTTGGGGAGCTCAACGGCCGCGACGCGGCCTTGGTAGATGCGGTTCATGTGGCGTTGAAGCGGGGCGGGCTGGCGATCCGGTGATAACTTCCGAGCTAAGAAACTGCCAAGTTTATACAGAACGTTGGAACTAGTCTTACCAGCTCGATTTCGAACTGCGTTTCTACAATCACAACGTGAAGGACGCAGTCTTCACCGCGAAACTTGGACTTCACTGCGAGCAAACTAAACGGTTCCAATTTCCAGCGTTCTTCGGTTTGACCGCAGGAGTGCGACAGCACCTCGACGAGATCCTCAACACATCGATGAGAATCCGGATTGGGGCCAAATACCATGATATCGCGTTCAAATTCGGGAGCGTAAACGAGCCGCTTCATGTATAATCTTAGGGACTCTAGCCCATGTTTTAGAATGGACGGCTTGTCGAGTATAAAATGTTTTGCAGTCAAGAAACTACGAAGGGCGTAGAGCCCTAACCGCCTCAATGCATAAGCACTGCCTCTCAAGATGGCGGAAGGGAGGTGGTCGGTGGCACGTGGCCGACGCGACTAAAACGCAACGGCGGAAATCCTCCAATAAAAAAGGCACCCGGGGGACCGGGCGCCGAGAGAAGGAGAACGATTACGAGAAAGAGAACGATCGCTTACTTGATCATGTCGGCGACGAAGGCGCGCTCGTCGAGGAGCTCTTTGTTCGTCGCGGCGATCTTTGATTTCGCAAAGTCGTCCATCTGGTAACTCGTGATCACTTCGTAGCTGCCGGGGGTCGTGGTGCGGACGGGCATGCCGGCCCAGACGTTGGCGTCGAAGCCATAGTGGCCGTTGGACTTCACGGCGACGGAGTGGATCGCGCCCGGCGTGACGAGGCTGCGGACGTGGTCGACGAGAGCATTCGCGGCCGAGGCGGCGGAAGAGGCGCCGCGGGCGGCGATGATGGCGGCGCCGCGTTTGCCGACGGTTTCGCAGAACGGGCCCTGGAGCCAGGCGAGGTCGTTGATGACTTCGGTGGCGGGCTTGCCGTCGATCGTGGCGTGGGCGAACGACGGGAACATCGTCGGGCTGTGATTGCCGTAGATGAAGATGTCTTTGACGGCGGTGAGATCGACGCCGGCTTTTTTCGCGAGCTGGGTTTGCGCGCGGTTTTGATCGAGGCGGACCATCGCGGTGAAGCGCTCGGGCGGGAGGCGCTTGGCCTGCGAGGCGGCGATCATGCAATTCGTGTTGGCGGGGTTACCCACGACGGCGATGCGGGCGTCATCGGCGGCGACGGCGTCGATGATGCGGCCCTGTTCGATGAAGATCTTGCCGTTGTCCTTGAGGAGGTCGGCGCGCTCCATGCCGGGACCGCGGGGCTTGGCGCCGATGAGGAGGCACCAGTTGGCGTCCTTGAAGCCGACGGACGCGTCGGAGGTTTGGACGATGCCCTTGAGGAGCGGGAAGGCGCAGTCGTCGAGTTCCATGGCGACGCCTTCGAGGGCCTTCAGCGCTTTCTCGAAGGGGGCTTCGATGAGCTGGAGGATGACGGGCTGGTCGGGCCCGAACATGGCGCCCGAGGCGATGCGGAAGAGGAGGGAGTAGCCGATTTGTCCGGCGGCTCCGGTGACGGCGACGCGAAGGGGTGTTTTCATGGGAAGAAAGAGTTAGGCCCACGGAACACACGGAACACACGGAAGAAAGTTTCCGCGGGGAGAATTTTTAGGAATGGCGCGCGCGTGGGGAGAATGGCTAATGCGGGGCGCGGGCGAGGGTGGCGACGGGAGCGGGGTGTCCGCGCGCGATGCCGCAAGGAGCGCCCGCGAGCGGGCGGCCTACGGGCCGAGGAAAGCGTCCGCAAGCGGGCGGCCTACGCGAAGCGGGGGGCGAGGGCGGCGTGGATTTCGCGGACGAGGGATTCCGTGGTCGGCCAGTCGATGCAAGCGTCGGTGATCGAGACGCCGTAGCGGAGGTTTTCCTTGGGCTGGGGGAAGGGTTGGTTGCCGGCGCCGAGGTTGCTTTCGACCATCGCGCCCATGATGCTGGTGTTGCCGGAGGTGATCTGGGCAAGGACCTCGCGGACGACGTCGGGCTGGCGTTCGGGTTTTTTGGAGGAGTTGTCGTGCGAGCAGTCGACGAGGATGGATTTCGGGAGATTGGCTTTGGCGAGGAGCTGCTCGGTTTGCGCGATGTGGGCGGGCGAGTAGTTGGGGCCGGTAGCGCCGCCGCGGAGGACGATGTGGCAATCGGGATTGCCGCGGGTGACGATGGCGGAGGCGGCGCCGTCGAGGTTGATGCCGAGGAACGTCTGGGGTTGGGCGGCGGCCTTGATGGCGTTGATGGCGGTGGTGATGGAGCCGTCGGTGCCGTTTTTGAAACCGAGGGGCATCGAGAGGCCCGAGGCCATTTGGCGGTGGGTTTGGGATTCGGCGGTGCGGGCGCCGATGGCGGACCAGCAGATGAGGTCGGCGATGTATTGGGGAGTGACGGGGTCGAGGAGTTCGGTGGCGGTGGGGAGGCCGAGGTCGAGGACGTCGCGGAGGAAGGTGCGGGCGAGGCGGAGGCCGGCGGCGATGTCGTGGGAGCCGTCGAGGTGCGGGTCCATGACGAGGCCTTTCCAGCCGACGGTGGTGCGCGGTTTTTCGAAGTAGACGCGCATGACGATCATGACGCGGTCGGAGACTTCCTTGGCGAGGGCGGCGAGGCGGCGGGCGTAGTCGCGGCCGGCGTCGAGGTCGTGGATGGAGCAGGGGCCGACGATGAAGAGGAAGCGTTTGTCGTCGGTGAAGATGAGCCGATGGATCTCGCGGCGCGAGTGGGCGATGAACGCGGCTTGCGATTCGGTTTTCGGAAGTTCGGCGAGGAGCGCGGCGGGGGACGGGAGGGCGCGGGTTTCGACGACGTTGATGTCGGAGGTTCGCTGCATGGCGTGAGGGATCAGCTTGGCGGGGCGGAGCGTGGAGGTGCAAGCTCGGCGTCGGGGAGGGGAAAGCTGCAGGCTTCAAGATCCAATCTCCAGAGAAGATCCAAACTTCGCTCGCTGAGCTGGAGGAAGCGACGAAGGGTTTGGGCCTGACGGATGTCGGGCGGTGGCCGGAATTTGGGCAAAAAAAGTGGCGGGCCGCTTACCCCTAAGCGGCCCGCCTTTGCTTTCTTAGTTACCCCAAAACTCCCGCTAGGCGGGAGAAGTGTTGAAATTGATGAGTTGAGAAGTAGCCCGGAACGACCCACCGTCAACTCAAAGTTGGAGATTTTCTCCAGCTGATCTACAACTAACTGTTCAAACGTGAATAACGGGAGTCTAACTTTAGCGGGAGAGAAGGTGTTTTTTGCCTGGGAACCGGCGGCGTGGTTGCGGGTGTCGGGGGCGGATGCGTTTACGTTTCTGCAAGGGCAATTTACGAATGACCTGAGGTCGCTGGGCGTGGATGGGGCGGTGTATGGGCTTTGGTTGAATCACAAAGGCCGGGTGCTGGCGGATAGCTTTGTGCTGCGAGGGACGGGAGCGGAGGAGTTTTGGGTGGGGAGTTATTTTTCGCCGGCGACGGTGATTCGGGAGCGGCTGGAGGCGTTTGTGATCGCGGATGATGTCGTGGTGGAGGACGAGACGGAGAAGTGGAGCGGGGTGACGGTGTGGGAGGAGGGCGCGAAGTTGGAGGTGAGCGGTGCGAAACGATTCGCGGGGCGGCGGACGAGCGAGGGGGTGACGGAGTGGATGTTTCCGCGAAACGAGCGTGAAGGCGTGAGAGTAAGTTTGTCGGGAAGCGTGGAGCTGTCGGGCGAGGAGATGGAGCGGCGGAGGATTTTGGCGGGCGTGCCGGCGGTGCCGCGTGACATCGGGCCGGGGGAGTTGCCGAACGAGGGCGGGTTGGAGGAGGTGGCGATTTCGTATACGAAAGGGTGTTATTTGGGGCAGGAGGTGATGGCGCGGTTGAAGTCGATGGGGCAGGTGCGGCGGCGGTTGGTGCGCGTGCGGGGGCGCGGGGAGTCGCCGGTGCTGCCGGCGGAGGTGTTTCAGGGAGACAAAAGGGTGGGCGAGCTGCGGAGCGCGGTGCGGGAGGGCGACGGGTTTGTCGGCTTGGCGCTGGTGTCGTTGTTGAATGTGCGCGCCGAGGCGGGGCTGGCGTTGGCGGCGGGGAGCGAGGAGGCGGTGACCTTGTTTCCGGGAGAGCTTGGGTCGTGAGCGAGCACGAGCAGTTGGTGGAGTTGTGTCGGCGGCTGGGGGCGAGTGCGCAACAGGCGGAGGCGATGGCGAGGCAGCTGGCGAAGCGCGCGGATCAGCTGGCGGCGGAGCGGGGTGTGACGCGGGTGGACGCGATGAAGTATTTGTTGGAGGTGGTGGTGAAAGGACGGGCGGGCGAGGCGCTGCCGCAGTTTCCCCGAAGTTCGCCGCCGGCAACGTGAAAGGGGTTGACCGTCGGTGGGGGCGCGCGTGTGTTCGGCGGCCCACTCCAGATCACATGAACAAAGCGGAACTCGTCGACGAAGTGAAGAAGCTGCTGGGCGGCGAGACCTCGAATGCGGCGGCGGAGCGGGCGGTCGACGCGGTGTTGGCGGGCGTGACGCGCGGTTTGAAGCGCGACAAGGAAGTGCAGCTGGTCGGTTTCGGGGCGTTTTCGGTGGCGACGCGCGCGGCGCGGCGGGGATTCAATCCGCACACGAAGCAGCCGATGAAGATTCGCGCGATGAAGACGGTGCGGTTCAAAGCGGGGCAGGCCTTGCGCGCGGTGGCGTGACTCGCAGAGACTGGCGCGTGGCTCATTCGCTCACCAAGATCAAAAAGGAATTCGAAGCGGCTTTTGGCCGGAAACCCACGGCGGTCGTGCGGGCGCCGGGCCGGATCGAGTTCATCGGCAATCACACGGACTACAATGGCGGCACGGTGCTGGGCGCGGCGATCGATCGCGGCGTGACCGTGGCGATCGCGCCGCGGGAGGATGGGCGGCGGCGGTTCTGCAGCAGCATGAACGGGCGCGTCGTATCCGTGCCGGCAGGACGTCCGGTGAAACAGAAAGGCGTGCGGAGCTGGTTGAATTATCCGCTGGGAGTGATCGCGGCGCTGCCGAAGTTCGGGCTGAAGGCGCCGGGCGGGTTCGATTATTATGTGACGTCGGATCTGCCGACCGGGGCGGGGTTGAGCAGCAGTGCGGCGCTGGAGTTGTCGTCGGCGCTGGCGTTTTTGTCGCTGACCGGCGAGGAGCCGTCGCGCGAAACGGTGGTGAAAGTGGGGCGTCACGCGGAGAATCATTTCGTCGGCGTGCCGTGCGGAATTCTGGACCAGGGCGTGTCGGGTTTCGGAGCGGAGGGGCGGCTGGTGTGGATCGATTGTCGCGGGCCGAAGTTCGCGACGGTGCCGATGCCGGCGGAGGCGCGGTTCTGGATTTTCAACACGCACACGAAGCACGCGCTGGTGGACGGGTTTTACGCGGCGCGGCACAAGGCGTGCATGGGCGCGGCGAAGGCGCTGGGCGTGGCGTTGCTGGCGGATGCGTCGATCGCGCAATTGGAGGCGGCGAAGGAGAAGTTGAAGCCGGAGTATTATCAGCGCGCGCGGCACGTGATCGAGGAGATCGGACGCGTGGATGCGACGGTGCGGGCGTTGAAGCGGGGAAATCTCGAGCGCGTGGGGAAGCTGTTGACGGCGTCGCACGAGAGCTCGCGAACGCTGTTCGAAAACAGCACGCCGGAGCTGGACTTCCTCGTGGACGAGCTGGTGAAGACGCCGAATGTGTTTGGCGCGCGGTTGACGGGCGGCGGATTTGGCGGGGCGGTGATGGCGCTGACGTCGAAGGCGTTTACCGCGGCCCAGGCGCGACGCGTGGCGCGGGCGTATGAGAAGAAATTTGGCGCGGCGCCGGATGTGTTGCAGACGCGGACCGGGAATGGCGCGGCGGTGATCGGGTAGCCGGGGGCGTCACCGCGGCGCGAGGAATTGCACGGGCATGTCGACGGACACCTCGACCGGCCTGGCCATTCTGGATGCGCGGCAGGAAATCGTCCACTGACGGAAGGCGGCGGCGGCGGATTCGCCGAAGGCCGGATCGGTCGCGCTCACCACCTCGGGGTCGACGATCGCGCCTGTAGGAAGAATTCGGATACGCAGGATGGCGTGGCCGTCGAGTTTCCGCGGCACCAGTGCCGGCGGGTATTCGGGGACGGGGCCCATCAGGGGTTGCGGCAGTCCGTCGGTGCGGCCCTGGATTCGCCGGGCGACCATCTGATCCAGCACCTGCTCGCGATAGGCGAACGGCTGCTGGGAGTGCAGCACCTCGCGTCCTCCCGCGAAGAGATGAAGCTGATACGTGCCGGAGCCGAGCGGGTGGGCCATGGAGACGGTCAGATCGAGACTGCGGGGTTCGTTGGGCTGCAGGCGTCCGAGTTCGCGGATGAACAGGCCCTTCTTTCCGTTCTCCGGGGTGAGTTCGAGAACGACGAAGACATCCTCGACGTGATAGGCGGAAACGAAGTTGGCGGAGAATTCCAGGCGGTTGTTGATGGTCGCGTTCTCGCTCATGACATCGACGTGAGAGGAACGCACGAGGACGTTGCGGACGGTGATGAAGAGCGGCAGGTATTCCTCGACCTCCTGGAGCAGGAAACGATTGCTGTTTGCGGTCACGAGTTTGCCGCCGGACTCAACCATCGGGAAGGTGCGGTCGACGCGGCGGACCACATGCGCCTGGCCCTTGTGTTGCACGAGCAGCACGTGTTGGGCGTGAGCGAGTCCGGCGATGCCGCCGAAGAGGAGAAGCAACGCGGTGAGCTGGAGGCGCGGGGCGCGGGGCATAAAAGAACGTCGGCTCAGAGAAGCGCGGCGAAATCGGCGAACCAGGCGGTGACGGGGTGTTGGAAGAACAAGAAGTAGAGCGCGGCGGCGACGGCGAGCATGGGGCCGAAAGGCACGTGAACGCCGAAGCCGATCGGGGCGGCTTCGCCTTCGGGGGTTTCGGTTTTGGGTGCGATGGGCGCGGTGCGGCCGGAGAGTTTTTGCCAGACGAGCGCGAGGGCGACCCAGATGACGCCGACGACGGCGCCGCCGAAGACGGAGAAGACGGCGCCCTGCCAGCCGCAGAAGGCGCCGATGGCGCCGGCGAATTTCACATCGCCGAAACCCATGGCTTCTTTTTTCAGCACGGCCTCGGCGAGCAGTGCGATCCAGAGGACGACGCCGGAGCCGACGAGGAGGCCTTGAAGGGAGTCGATGCCGGAACGCATCGCGTCGATGAGATGGATGTCACTCGCGTGGCCGTGCAGCGAAGGGACGAAGAAGGAAAGGGCCACGCCGAGCACGCCGCCGCCGAGGGTGAAGACATCGGGAATGATGAGGTGATCGAGATCGATGAACGTGGCGGCGACGAGGACGCTCACGAAGATCATGCCAGAGATGGCTTTCGCGGGCGGGAAGTGAAGCCAGCAGGCGAGGAAGAGCGCGGCGGTGAGGAGTTCGACGAAAGGATAGCGAAAGGAATACGGGCGGCCGCAGCAGCGGGCGCGTCCGCGGAGGATGAACCAGCTGAGGATGGGAATGTTGTCGTGCCACTTGATCGGCGTGCCGCAGGCGCAGTGCGAGCCGGGGCGCACGATGGATTTCTCGGCGGGGAGGCGGTAGATGACGACGTTGAGAAAACTGCCGATGCAGGCGCCGAAGATGAACGCGACCGAAGGAAAGAACCACGGGAAGGCGTGGGCGACTTCGTGGAAGGTGGCGGCGTTCACTTGGGGGAGAGGTGGGGAGAACGAGAAGGAGAACGAAGGACGGAACGATTACAGACCGAGGGCGGTGCGGGCGGCGCTGGACATGGTGGGGGCGGTTTCGGCGGCGGGGACGCCGGTCCAGATTTCGAGGGCTTTGGCGCCTTGGTGGACGAGCATCGAAAGGCCGTGCGCGTGCGGGAGTCCGAGTTCGGCGGCGCGGCGGAGGAGCGGGGTTTGGGGCGGATTGTAGATCATGTCGTAGACCGCGGCGGGGCGGGGGAGCGCGGCGAGATCGATGGGCGGCGCGTCGGCGGGGCGAAGGCCGGCGCTGGTGGCGTTGATGACGATCGCGTGGGCGGGAAGATCGGCGGGCGGTGTATCCGGAAAAAAAGGACGGAGTGGAATCCCCCCGGCGGTCGGCGCGACGGCGGCGACGAGGGCGTCGAGATTGGCGGCGGTGCGGTTGGCGATGGAGAGCGAGGCGCAGCGGCGTTGCAGGCATTCGATCGCGGCGCCGCGGGCGGCGCCGCCGGCGCCGAGAAGAATCACGTGTGCGCCGGCGAGATCGAGGCCGAGGGTTTCGCGGAGACCGGCGGCGAGGCCGTAGCCGTCGGTGTTGTGGCCGAGCCAGCCGCGTTCGGTCCAGAGGAGGGTGTTGACGGCGCCGACGGGGCGCGCGGCGGGGGCGATGTCGGCGACGTGGTCGACGGCGAGAACCTTGTGGGGAACGGTGAGGTTGAGTCCGCGGAAGCGTTTCGCGTGGAGTTGCGCGAGCGCGTCGGGGAGGTCGGCGGGGGCGACTTCGAAGCGGACGTAGCGCCAGGAGGAAAATTGCGGATGGCGCGCGGCGGCCGCGGAGAGCGCGGCGTTGTGCATCGCCGGGCTGATGGAGTGCTTGATCGGCTGGCCGAGGACGGCGAGGGCGGTGCCGTCGAAGGTCCAGGACGCGAGGTCGGCGAGAGTTAGGACGCTGGAGTTTTCGATTTTCGATTTCAGATTTTCGATTGAAAGGGCGGCGTCGACGACGGGCAAAATCGAAAATCGAGAGTCGGGAATCGAAGATCAGGCGCTGTGCTTCTCGTAGGCGGAGTCGAATTCTTCGACGAAACTGGCGAAGAGTTTGGCGTGCTCGTTGTCGCCGGCGGCGCGGTAGTGATTCACGAGATTGCGGCAGCTGCGGCAGAGGACCTCGCGGATCGGCGTCGGCATGAGGTCGGAGCTCTTCGGGACGATCTTGTTGGCGCGCAGGAGCGCGAACACCTCGTCCGTATCCAAAAAGATACCACGGTCGAAGGGATCGATGAAGAAGGGTTTTCCTTCGGTGAAGCAGCCGACGATGAAGTGGCCGGGGAGGCCGACGGGCTCGAGTTCGATGCCGAGGCGTTCGGCGACGAGGAGATAGACGGTGCTGAGCGAGATCGGGATGCCTTTGCGGCGGGTGAGGACCTGATCGATGAGGCTGTTGAGCGGATCGGTGTAGTGCTCGACGTTGCCGTGAAAGCCCCACTCGTGGAAGAGCACGCGGTTGATGGTGCGGCACTGTTCGCGAATCGTCGCGGGCTGCGTGATGAGGTCGCGGCAGCGGTTGGCGATTTTGTCGAGCGTCGCGCAGCAGGCGGCGACATCGAGGTCGCGCGAGACGGTGCGGCTGAGGAGAAAGGCGCCGGTTTCGAGCTCGTAGTTGAGCGAGCGGATGAAGCCGCGGAATTCGGCGACGGGATCGGAGAAGCGGAGTTCTTCGAGGAACCGGTTGGCGTGGCGGGCGAGGACGCGGTGCGAGCCGTGCGCCACTTCCTGGAGGAACTGGAGGCCGGGTGCGCCCAGTTCGTTGAAATGGGTCAGCAGGGCCTTCCGCACCGAGGGCGTCGCATCGTCGAGCAGCCCCAAGAGCGCTTCGCGTCGCGCGTCACTCAGTTTCTCCGTTTCCACGTTGCGGGACAGAAAATGAAATCCCCCATGCCGCAACCCGGAAACAATCCGGGCGGGAGAATTTAATGTTTGCGTTACGACGGAGCGGACGGGGTTGGGCGGAGGGGAATTCGACGAGCGAAGAAGGAGGAGAAGGCGAGAGCGATGAGGGCGAAACGCTTACGCGTTTCGCTACGGAGAATTCGCGGGGCGATGGCCGAAAAGGGCGGTGCCGACGCGAACGAGCGTGCTGCCGGCGGCGATGGCGGCGGCGAAATCGCCGCTCATGCCCATCGACAGTTCGGGCAGCGGAGCGCCGGTTTTGGCGGCGAGGGTGTCGCGCAATTCGCGCAGTGTGGCGAACGTGCGCCGGGCGACGTCGGGATCGTCGGAGAGCGGCGCGATGGTCATGAGGCCCTCGACGCGCAGGTGGGTTTTGGCGAGGGCGAGATCGAGGAGGCGCGGGGCGTCTTCGAGTTCGGCGCCGAACTTGGCGGGATCGCGTCCGGCATTGATTTGGAGGAGGATCGGGAGCGTGCGACCGAGTTCGGCGGCGGCGCGGTCGAGGTGGTTGAGGAGTTTTTCGCTGTCGACGCTTTGGATGCGCGCGAAGTGTTCGGCGGCGAGGCGGGCTTTGTTGGATTGGAGGTGGCCGATGAGTTCCCACGCGACGGGGGCGGTGGTTTGCGCGCGTTTGACCACGGCTTCCTGCACGCGATTTTCGCCGACGGCGCGGAGGCCGGCGCGGGCGACGTAGTCGGCGGCTTCGGCGGGGTGGGTTTTCGTGACCGGAAGCAGTTCGACGGCAGCGGGATCGCGTCCGGCGGCGGCGCACGCGGCGGCAATTTCGGCGCGCACGCGCGCGACCCTGTCACAAAATTCGTTATAAGTCGGGAGCATTGAGCATTGCTTGTTGGGCCTCCGGAATTAGGAGTCGTTATGGTCAGGGGACCGCGAGCGAACCATGCAAATCGAGAATTTCAAAATTTTCGCCGATCTCGTCGAGACGAAGAGCTTTTCAAAATCGGCCAAGTTGAACGGCATCACGCAGTCGGCGGTGAGCCAGCAGGCGCGGGCGATGGAGCGGCATTTCAAGACGCTGCTGATCGACCGGAGCCAGAAGCAGTTTCAGCTCACGCGCGAAGGGCAGCGGGTGTATGAATCGGCGAAGGAGATCCTGCATACCTACGACAAGCTGCTGAGCGAGTTGCAGGAGATGAAGAAGGTGATCAGCGGGACGATCCGGATCTCGACGATCTACTCGATCGGGCTCCACGAGCTGCCGCCTTACATCAAGAAGTTCCTGCACGATTATCCGTCGGTGAACGTGCGCGTGGAGTATCGCCGGTCGAATCTGGTGTATGAGGACATCCTGCACAACTCGGTGGATTTCGGGTTGGTGGCGTTTCCGGTGAAGCAGCGGCAGATCGAAGTGCTGCCGTTCCGGAACGATCATCTGGTGTTGATCGCGCATCCGAATCATCCGCTGGCGAAGGTGGGCGAGCTGGAGTTGAAGCAGCTGGCGTCGCAGCGGTTCATCGGGTTCGACCCGGACATTCCGACGCGCAAGGCGGTCGATCAGATTTTCCGGGACAACAAGCTCGAGATCGAGCCGGTGATGGAGTTCGACAACATCGAGACGGTGAAGCGCGCGGTGGAGATCGACCACGGCGTGGCGATCGTGCCGCAGGCGACGGTGTTGCAGGAAGTGCAGCAGGGGACGCTCGCGGCGATCCGTTTCAAGGGGAAGGACTTCACGCGGCCGCTCGCGATCCTGCATCGGAAGGGGCGTGTGCTCACGCCGGCGATGAAGAAGTTCATCGAGATTTTGGGCCTCGAGTTGCCGGCGTCGGAAATGACGGCAAGCTGAGGCGCTTCGACGTTGGGGCGGGAAGAAAACCGCCGCTGCCATCTCTCACTGGAAAACCCTTTCGAACTTTCCCATGAAAATCATTCGTTCACTCGTGCTGCTTTCGTCGTTGTTGGTCGTTTCGCTGGCGCTGGGGGCGCAGCCGGCGCCCGCGTGGAAGTTGAAGGATCCGAGCGGCAAGGTGGTGAGCTCGGAGGATTTCAAGGGGAAGGTGGTGGTCGTCGATTTCTGGGCGACGTGGTGCGGGCCGTGCCGCATGGAAATTCCGGGCTACATCGAGCTGCAGAACCAATACAAGGACGACCTGGTGATCGTGGGGATTTCGGTCGACGCGCCGCCGCGGGGCGCGAGCCTGGTGAAGGGCTTTGTCGAGAAGAACAAGATCAACTACCCGATCGTGATGTCGACCGATGAAGTGCTGGAGGCGTTTGGCGGCGACCGGCCGATCAACGCGATCCCGACGACCTTCATCATCGATCGCGACGGCAACATTCGCGATCGCAAGGAAGGGGCGGAGCACAAGGAAGAGTTCGAGCAGCGGCTGCGGCCGTATTTGAAAAAGACGGCCGCGACGGAGTAGGCGCGCGTTCGTGCGCGGGCGGCGGGCGGTGCCGGCGGAATTTCATTTGGCATCGGGAAGGCGGGGCCCGATAGTCTGTCATATGCTCAGCGCAGGCACCGCGGCGTTTCGCCGGCTATTCGATGAAATCGGGACCGTCGATGCGGTCGGCGTCGAGGAGCGGGTGGCGAAATACGCGACGCGTTCGATCAAGAAGAACGCGAAGGTGTGGGGGTTGCGGACGGCGGTGTCGATGGTCGATCTGACGACGCTGGAGGGGAAGGACACGCCGGGAAAGGTGGCGTCGCTTTGCCGGAAAGCGCTGCGACCGCATGAAGAAGGCGACGTGCCGCGGGTGGCGGCGGTCTGTGTTTATCCGTCGATGGTGCGTCACGCCCGGAAGGCGTTGGGCGCGGACACGGACGTGCGCATCGCGTCGGTGGCGACGGCGTTTCCGAGCGGGCAGGCGCCGTTGAAGACGCGTTTGGCGGAGGTGAAGGCGGCGGTGGCGGACGGGGCGGACGAGATCGACATGGTGATCAACCGCGGGGCGTTTTTGGCGGGGGAGTTGGGGAAGGTGCAGGACGAGATCGCGGCGGTGGTCGAGGCGTGCGGCGACGCGGCGTTGAAGGTGATTCTCGAGGTGAGCGAGCTGGAGACCTACGACAACATCCGCGCGGCGTCGTTCATCGCGATGCGGATGATTCGCGAAGGGGATTTCATCAAGACGAGCACGGGCAAGACCTCGTTGAACGCGACGCTGGCGAACAACCAGGTGATGCTCGAGGCGATCCGTGATTACTATTTGGATACGGGCGTGGCGATCGGGATGAAGCCGGCGGGCGGAATTCGCACGGCGAAGCAGGCGCTGCAGTTCCTGATCGCGGTGAAGGAGACGCTCGGCGACGCGTGGCTGAACAACGAGCGGTATCGTTTTGGCGCGAGCTCGTTGTTGAACGATTTGTTGCGGCAGCTGGAGAAGGAGCGGACGGGGGCGTATCAGGCGCCGTATTACTTCAGCGAGGCGGCGGAGAGTTACTGAGCGTGTTTTTCAACCACGAATGGACACGAATAAACACGAATACAGAAGGGGCCGGCCGGGAGTTCGTGTAAATCCGTGTCCGTTTGTGGTTCTTTTCCCATGTCGATGACCATCTCTGAAAAAAAGAAAACCACCCGGATCTCGCGGCCTGCGCCTGAGCTGATTTTTGGGGATTTGTGGGAGTTCGATCCGGCGCCGGAGACGGCGGATCCGCGGCTGCGGGCGCGGTATGATTTGTTCATCGGCGGGGAGTTCGTGGCGCCGAAGTCGGCCCAGTATTTCGATTCGATCAATCCCGCGAACGAGAAGAAGCTGGCGGAGATCGCGCTGGCGTCGGCGGCGGACGTGGACGCGGCGTATGCGGCGGCGCGGAAGGCGTTCGAGACGACGTGGGGGAAGATGGCGGGGCGGGAGCGCGCGAAGTATCTGTTTCGGATCGCGCGGTTGTTGCAGGATCGGGCGCGGGAGTTTGCGGTGGCGGAGACGCTCGATGGCGGGAAGCCGATCAAGGAATCGCGCGACTTCGACGTGCCGATGGCGGCGGCGCATTTTTTTTATCACGCGGGGTGGGCGGACAAATTGGAGTATGTCGCGCCGGGGGCGCGCGTGGCGCCGCTCGGCGTGGTGGGGCAGGTGATTCCGTGGAATTTTCCGTTGCTGATGCTGGCGTGGAAACTGGCGCCGGCGCTCGCGATGGGGAATTGCGTGGTGTTGAAGCCGGCGGAGACGACGTCGATCACGTGTTTGAAGCTGGCGGAGATCATTCGCGATGCGGGGCTGCCGGCTGGGGTGGTGAATTTCGTGACGGGTGCGGGCGAGGTGGGCGCGGCGGTGATGTCGCATCCGACGGCGGCGAAGGTGGCGTTCACGGGGTCGACGGAGGTCGGCAAGATCATCATGCGCTCGCTGGCGGGCAGCGGGAAGAAGATGACGATGGAGCTCGGCGGGAAGGCGGCGAACATCGTGTTCGACGACGCGCCGCTCGATCAGGCGGTGGAGGGGATCGTGAACGGGATTTTCTTCAATCAGGGCCACGTGTGCTGCGCGGGTTCGCGGTTGCTCGTGCATGAGCCGGTGGCGGAGCGGGTGCTGACGAAGTTGAAGAATCGGATCCGCGTGCTGCGTGTGGGCGATCCGCTGGACAAGAACACCGACATCGGCGCGATCAATTCGAAGGAGCAGCTGGCGAAGATCACGGAGCTGGTGGAGAGCGGCGTGAAGGACGGGGCGGAGATGTTTCAGCCGTCGTGCCGGCTGCCGGCGAAGGGGTATTATTTCCGGCCGACGATTTTTTCGGGGGTGACGATGAGTCACCGGATCGCGCGCGAGGAGATCTTCGGGCCGGTGTTGAGCGTGCTGACATTTCGGACGGTCGAGGAGGCGATCGAGAAGGCGAACAACACGGCGTATGGGCTCAGCGCGGGCGTGTGGACGGACAAGGGCTCGCGGATATTGAAGATGTCGACGGAGCTGAAGGCGGGCGTGGTCTGGGCGAACACGTATAACAAGTTCGATCCGACGTCACCGTTTGGTGGATACAAGGAAAGCGGGTTTGGGCGCGAGGGGGGAAGGCAGGGGTTGTTGGATTATTGCAAGGTGATTTGAGACGATGGTTTTGGTGGAACCACGAATGGACACGAATGGACACGAAGAAGGGAAGCTGCTCCATGGGCAGCTGGTCTATTCGATCGTGGGTGCGGCCCTGGAGGTTCTGCGGGAAGTCGGACATGGACTTCATGAAAAGCCGTATGAAAATGGATTGAGCATCGCGCTTCGATTGCGGGGGCACGGGTGGGAGCAACAACGACGTTTTCCGATTTTGTTTCGGGGTGAGTGGATTGCCGACTTCGTTCCGGATTTGATTGTAGACGACGCCGTAATCGTGGACGCGAAGGTGATCGATAAGATCACCGACCATGAGCGCGGGCAGATGATTGAACTATCTTCGGATCACGAAGCTGCGCGTCGGAGTGATCCTGAATTTCAGACGCGCCAAGCTGGAGTGGGAGCGGATCGTGCTGTGAGGCATTCGTGTCCATTCGTGGTTAATTTTCTCCGATGTCGAAAGTCTACCTGACAGCGCCGCAGAGGATTAAGACGATGCCGCCGGGCATTCCCTATATCGTGGGGAACGAGGCGGCGGAGCGGTTCAATTTCTACGGGATGCGCGCGATCCTCGTGATCTTCATGACGCAGTATCTCATGAACCGAGAGGGGCAGCTGGCGCCGATGTCGGACTCGGAGGCGAACAAGTGGTATCACTTGTTTCTCGCGACGAATTATTTCCTGCCGGTGTTCGGGGCGATTCTCGCGGATGCGTTTTGGGGGAAATACAAGACGATCATCTGGCTGTCGCTGGTCTACTGCGCGGGCAGCGTGGTGCTGGCGGTGGATCACACGCGGCTCGGGCTCGGGCTGGGATTGATGCTGATCGCGGTCGGGTCGGGCGGGATCAAGCCGTGCGTGTCGGCGCACGTGGGCGATCAGTTCAGCGCGGAAAACCAGCCGCTGCTGTCGAAGGCGTTCGGGTGGTTTTATTTTTCGATCAACGCGGGGTCGCTGATCTCGATTCCGCTCACGCCGGTGCTGCTGCAGAACTACGGGCCGGGGTGGGCGTTCGGGGTGCCGGCGGGGCTGATGTTGGCGGCGACGTTCGTATTTTGGCTGGGGCGCTACAAGTTCGCGCACATTCCGCCGGCGGGACGGGCGTTTTTCCGCGACAATTTCAATGCAGAAGGCTGGTCGGCGATCGGGCGGATCGCGCTCATCTATGCGTTTGTCGCGGTCTTCTGGTCGTTGTGGGACCAGAGCGGCGGCGAGTGGGTGTTGCAGGCGGAGAAGATGGACCGGCAGGTGTCGATTTTCGGCTGGTCGTTCGAAGTGCTCTCGGCGCAGGTGCAGACGTTGAACGCGGTGTTCATCTTGGCGCTGATTCCGTTCTGCAGCTACGTGCTGTATCCGGCGATCAGCCGGGTGTTCCCGTTGAATCCGCTGCGGAAGATCGGTATCGGACTTTTTGTTACAGTGGTGTCGTTCGCGATCGCGGCGTGGATCGAGTCGCGTATCTCGGCGGGCGAGCGGCCGTCGATCGCGTGGCAGGTGCCGGCGTATCTGCTGCTCTCGCTGGGCGAGGTGATGGTGTCGATCACGTCGCTGGAGTTCGCCTACACGCAGGCGCCGAGGCGGATGAAGTCGATCATCATGTCGCTCTACCTGCTGGCGATTTCGGCGGGGAATTTGTTCACGGCGCTGGTGCACCATTTCATCGCCAACGAGGACGGCACCACGAAGCTGCCCGGCGCGTGGTTTTATCTTTTCTTCGCGGGGCTCTGCCTCGCGACGACGCTCGTGTTCGCGCTGGTCGCGCGTTCTTATCGAGAAAAAACCTACCTGCAGGACGCGGAAACCGCGGCCGCTTGAAAACCGAAACCCAGCCACTCGCATGAGCCGAATTCCTGTCACCAAAACGCCGAAGGTCTACGTGGGCGGCGCGTTCATCCGTTCGGAGAGCGCGCGGGTGTTTCCGATCAACGACCAGGACGGGAATTTCTTCGCGAACATCCCGCAGTGCACGCGGAAGGACCTGCGCAACGCGGTCGAGGCGGCGGCGAAGGCGGGGCCGGGTTGGGCGAAGCGGACGCCGTATAATCGCGGGCAGATCCTTTATCGGCTCGGCGAGATGCTGGAGGCGCGGCGCGCGGAGATGATCGAGGCGATGGTGCTGTTTGGCTGCGATCCGAAGCGGGCGGCGAAGGGCGTGGAGCTTTCGGTGGATCGGTTGATCTATTACGCGGGCTGGGCGGACAAATACGAACAGGTCTTGGGCAACGTGAATCCGGTGGCGGCGCCGTATTTCAATTTCACGGTGACCGAACCGATGGGCGTGATCGGCGTGATCGCGCCCGATCGGCCGCCGTTGCTGCCGCTGATTTCGCTGATCGCGCCGGCGATCGTGAGCGGCAACACGGTGGTCGCGCTGGCGTCGGAGACGATGCCGTATCCGGCGATCCTGCTCGGCGAGATGCTGGCCACGAGCGATCTGCCGGGCGGGGTGGTGAATCTGTTGACGGGATTTCGGAAGGAAATCGTGCCGACGATGGCGACGCACACGCATCTGCGCGCGATCGTGGGCGTGGCGAATGCGGAGGAGCGCAAGGCGCTGGAGTTGGGCGCGGCGGACAGCGTGAAACGGACGCGGCTGATCGCGCCGGAGGACACGGACTGGTTCGCCGATTCGGCGCAGAGTCTCTACGCGATTCGCGAGACCTTGGAGTTCAAGACGACGTGGCATCCGGTGGGGGCGTGACGCCTCGCGCGCGGCGTCTGCGATCTCCAACCCCGAACCGATGATTGTCGCGGAAAGTCTCACGAAGGTTTTTCGCGACAAGAAGCGCGGCGAGATTCGCGCGGCGGACGAGGTGTCGTTTCGGGCGGAGCCGGGAAAGATCTACGGGCTGTTGGGCGCGAATGGCGCGGGGAAGACGACGATGTTGCGGATGCTCGCGACGTTGCTCGAGCCGACGAGCGGGGCGGCGACGGTGGCGGGCTATGATGTCGTGCGCGAACCGGAGCGCGTGCGGGCGAACGTCGGTTTTCTGGCGGCGAGCACGGCGCTGTATGGGCGGCTGACGGCGCGCGAGATGATCGAGTATTTCGGGCGGTTGAATGGATTGTCGGGCGCGGAGCTGCGCGGCCGGGTGGGGCGGCTGGCGGAGGAACTGGAGATGCACGAGTTTCTCGATCGCCGGTGCGAGAAGCTGTCGACGGGCATGAAGCAGAAGACGTCGATCGCGCGCACGCTGGTGCATGATCCGGCGGTGATGATTTTCGACGAGCCGACGCTCGGGCTCGATGTGATGACGGCGCGGGCGATCGTGCGATTCGTGCGGGAGTGTCGCGACCGCGCGAAGACGGTGATCTACTCGACGCACATCATGAGCGAGGTCGACAAGCTGTGCGACGTCGTCGGCGTGGTGCATCGCGGGCGGCTGTTGGCGGAGGGCACGCCGGCGGAGCTGCGGGCGCGGTTCGGGGAGAGCGATCTCGAGGAGGTGTTTGTCCGGATCGTGGCGGCGGACGACGCGGGGAGGGCCGACGCATGAAGGTGCGCAACATCGCGACGATCTATCTGAAGGAGTTGAAGGATTCGCTGCGCGACCGGCGGACGTTGATATCCATGATCGTGATACCGACGTTCGTGATGCCGGCGTTGATATTCGGGGTGGGGAAGATCGCGACGAAGACGTTCACGAAAGCGCGCGCGGAGATTCCAACGATCGCGGTGCTCGGGGCGGAGGGGGCGGCGGACGTGACGCGGGAGCTGCGGGATTCCGGGAGGTTTCACGTCGTCGATGCGGGGGAAGACTGGCGGGCGAGAATCTCGGACAAGAAGCTGCGCGCGGCGGTGGAGATTCCGGCGGGGTTTGAGGAGGGATTGCGCGAAGGGAGGGCGGAGCGGGTCGTGATTTATCACTACGAAGGGGAGTTGAAGTCGGGGCTGGCGGCGGGGGAGCTGGACAAGTTTTTCCGCGAGTTGCGCGAGCGCGCGGTGTCGGACCGGCTGGCGGAACGGTCGCTGCCGGCGACGCTGGTGAAGCCGTTCGAAATCGCGCGGCAGAACGTGGCGCCGCCGGAGAAGGTGGGCGGAAATCTTTTCGGCGGGTTGGTGCCGTATTTGATCATCATCCTGTGTTTCACGGGCGCGATGTATCCGGCGCTGGAGTTTGACGGCGGGGGAGAAGGAGCGCGGGACGATGGAGACGTTGTTGTGCAGCCCGGTGGCGCGCGGGGACATCGTGCTTGGAAAATTCATGATGGTGCTGACGGGCTCGGTGGCGGCGATGGCGATGTCGCTGGTTTCGCTGGCGTTGACGGCGGCGGTCGCGGGCGTGCTGCTGCCGGGCGGGGAAGCGACGGCGGGAGCGGAGGTGGGCGGCGGGGCGTTGCCGACGATCGATCCGCTGGGGTTGCTCGGCGTCGTGGCGATGGTGTTGCCGGCGGCGGTGTTTTTCTCGGCGGTGATCTTCACGGTGGCGCTCTTCGCGAAGAGCTACAAGGAAGCGCAGAGCTATGTGGCGCCGATGATGATCGTGGTGATTTTGCCGGCGGTGGTGGGCATGCTGCCGGGGATCGATCTCAACCTGCGGCTCGCGCTGGTGCCGATCCTCAACCTGTCGCTGGTGTGCAAGGAGATGCTTTCGGGTGTATGGAACTGGCACTACATCGGGTTGATCATGGGTTCGACCTGCGTGTATGCGGCGGGCGCGCTGGCGCTGGCGGTGCGGATGTTCAAGCGCGAGAGCGTGATGTTTCGGATGTGAGGGGCGGTGGAGGCGGGGTCGGGAAAATTCCCGGACCCGAGTAAAGGGCGCGTAAAAGCCGGCGCGGGCCGTAGGCAGCGGGTGGGGTTTCTGATTAGATGCCGGCGCACCGCTCCGCTTCGCTCCACCATGAACTCTCCCGCTTCGTCCCAGCCGGCGTTGAAGGTCGTCCGCAACACGCTCGTTCCGGAAAGTTCCGTTTCGGGCCTGACGGAAGTGCGCAACGATCTTGGCGGCCAGCTGGCGGCGGATCTGGAGGCGTTGCGCGAGCAGGAGGAGAATTTGCGCAAATACGAAGTGCGCCTGCGCGAGTGGCAGGCGCAGCTCGACGCGACGGTGGCGGCGGGCGGAAGCGCGTCGCCTTTCATGCGGACGACGAGCGCGAGTCCGTTTCCGGGCGGTCCGGTGGATCCGGCGCTGGAGGCGGCGTGGGCGAAGTTTCATCGGGCGCGGGCGTTGTTGGAAGCGGAGCAGAATCAGCTGCGCGACGACCGGCTGGCGTTGCGCGATCTCGAGCAGAGGTTGAAGGAGCGCGAAGCGGAGCTGGCGGCGCGGGAGGCGCAGCTGGCGCAGCGCGAGGCGGACGCGGCGACGAATGCGTGTGCGCCCTCGGCGGTGCAGCGGCTGACGCAGGCGCCGTTTCTGGCTGCGAAGGCGGTGTTTCGAGTGTCGCGTTGACGGAGACCGGCCGCGCGATCCGGCATCGGGGGAAAACGCGCGAGTGTCGTAAAACGTGGGGAAAAGCGGGGTTGACGCGTAACCCTTGCAGGAGGGGCGGGTCCATCCGGCCGAGTTTTTCCAGCTCGATGAATCCGACTGTTCCTCCCTTTGCGGGCGCGAAGCCCGTGCTGAAGCTGCCGCGGCGTCCGGCAGCGAAGACGTTGCGCGAAATCGAGAGCGGGGCGCGTTGGCAGATGGCGAGCGAACTCGACGAGCTGCGGCGGCGTGAAGCGAATCTCGCCGACTACGAGGCGAGGTTGAAGGCGTGGCAGGCGCAGCTCGATGCGTGTCAGCGCACGCCGGCGATGACGGCGGCGCCGTTCGTGCGGCCGGGAGCGGAGCGGTTGTTGGCGAATGATCCGGTTTTGAATTCGGCGTGGGGCCGGCTGTATCGAGCGCGGGAGTTGTTGGAGGCGGAGCAGCGGCATGTGCGGGACGAGCGGATTGCGCAGCGGGAGACGGAGCTGCGGTTGAAGCGACGCGAGGCGGAACTCGACGCGCGCGAGGCGGATTTGGTGGAGCGTGAGCGAGCGGTGCATGCGGCGGAAAAAGCGATCGCGGCGAGGAAAGTGGGCGCGGTGTTGCGCCGGGTGATTCGCGGGCCGGTGCGCGCGTTGCGCAGGTAGAAACGCGAGTGTGAGGCTGGGGAAGCGGCGCAAGGAGCGAGGGTTCCGAGATCCCCGATCCGCGCTTTGGGGAAAAATTCCGCTTGCTCACGGTGCGACGCGTCCACATCACGACGCGCAATGAATCTCGCCGTCAACGCCCGCGCCTGCGCTTCCGTCGTCGTCATGACGATCGGTAAACGCGTCCGTTGGCACGGGCTGGCTCGGCGACGATGGTCATGCGCTAAAAGCGCAACAGCAGTCTGAAGACTGCGTGAGACTCAAACCGCCGAGCCCGACTCAACCGAGTCGGGTTTTTTGTTTTTCCCGATCCCAACCCTCGAACCACACCTCACATGTCAGTCCTTGCTCCTCCCAGACCTCCCGCGGCTCCCTCAGAATTGGATCTGCCCGACATATCGTTCTTCGGCCGTTCGCTGGACGAATACGTGCAATTCTTCTCGCTCGACCTGGCCGCGTTGCGCGGCGCGTCGGTGCTCGATGTCGCGGCCGGGCCGTCGTCGTTTACGGCCGAGGCGTGTCGTCGCGGCATCGATGCGGTGGCGGTCGATCCGTTGTATGGGGCGAGTCGCGAGACGCTTGGTGCGCGCGTGCAGCGGGATTATGCGGCGATGTTTGCGCAGATGCGGGCGAAGCGGCGGTTGTTCAAGCTGGGCCGTCGGGCGGCGGCGCCGGTGACGCGGACGAACGATCGCGGGCGGCGCGCTTCGCCGGAGGCGGCGGCGATCGCGAAGGCGATCGCGATGCGGGCGGTGGGCGTGCCGGCGAGATCGCGCGCGTATTTCGCTTCGATCGATGAAGCGGAGTCGGAGCGGCGCGCGGCGGCGCAACGGTTTTTGGCGGATTACGAGACGCACTACGCGCATGCGCGCTATGTGTGTGGTTCGTTGCCGCGGCTGCCGTTTCTCGATGGGGCGTTCGACCTGGTGCTGTGCGCGCACCTGTTGTTCACGTATGCGAAGCGGTTCGATTTTGCGTGGCATCTGGCGGCGTGTCGCGAACTCGTGCGCGTGAGCGCGGGCGAGGTGCGGTTGCATCCGGTGTGCGGACCCGATGGCCGGAAGTATCCCGAACTTGAGCGGTTGCAGGCGGAGCTCGGCGCGGCGGGAATCACGAGCAAGCTGGTGCGCGTGAACTACGAGTTCTTCGTGGGCTCGAGCTCGATGCTCGTGCTCAACCCGCGGGCGTCATGAGCGCGGCGATCGGAATGGCGAACACGCCGGAGCCGCCGTATTACGCGGTCATCTTCACGTCGCAGCGGACGGAAGGTGATCGCGGATACGAGGCGGTTGCGGCGAGGATGGTGGAGCTGGCGGCGAAGCAGCCGGGGTTTCTCGGCGTGGAGAGCGTGCGCGGCGCGGACGGGCTCGGGATCACGGTGAGCTACTGGCGCGACGAGGCGGCGATCGCGGCGTGGAAAAGCGAGGCCGAGCATCGTCAGGCGCAGGCGGCGGGACGGGCGACGTGGTATGCGGGATTCCGGATGCGCGTGGCGAAGGTGGAGCGCGCGTATGGAGAAGGGTAGGGCGCGCGATCACGCGCGTGAGGCGAAACGCTGACGCTTTCCGCTGCCGGATGACGCGGCTGGCTAGAAGCGGGCGGTGACTTCCTGCTGGTGGCCGGGGTCGAGCGTGAGTTCGCCGAGAGCGCTACACTCGATGTCGTCGTTTTTGTAGAGCTTGAAGCGGATGGGCGCGGAGGCGTCGGGGGTTTCCCAACGCCATTTGCCGATCGAGACGAATTGGAGAGGGACGCCTTTGTCCCAGCTCAAGCCGGGGCCGTCGCCGCGGATGTAGAGGCGGTTGCCGATGCCGATGTAGGCGGTGGCGATGAGGCGGGTGGCGCCGTCGGAGGAGAGCACGCGCTCGATCGCTTCGCGACTGGTGATCGGAGTGTCGTCGCTGGAATCGGCGGGGGCGGTTTGCGGGAGGTCGTCGAGCGGGAGATCGAGGGAAGGCGTGGCTTCGGGTTCGGGTTTGCGCGGGGCGCGTTTGCGCAAGGGGCGATCGACGGGCGCGGGAGCCGGGGGAGGGGGCGGTTCGACGGGGGCGGAGGCGTCGGCGATCGGCGGCGGGAAGGGATCGGCGCTGGGTGGTGCGACGGGTTCGATGACGGGAATAGATTCCGCAGGAATCGGCGGTGGTTCGTCGATCGGGGGCGGCGGCGGGGCGGGCGGGAGATCGGCGGGGGCGGGGTCGACGGGCGCGACGGCGGAGGGTGGTTCTTCGACGTGAGATTCCTCGCGGCGGGCTTTGCGCGGGCGTTTGGGTGGCGCGGCGACTTCGGTTTCGGCGGCGGGAGGCGCGGGTGATTCGGGGGCGGGAGGCGGCGGGGAGGCGGGGGCGGAAGGGGTTTGGGTGGCGGCGGATTCGAGGGCGGCGACGAGCGCGGCGGTGCGTTCGGTGAATTTCGCGTCGATGGCGGCGAGGGTTTTGGTTTCGGCGGCGGAGAGTTCGCGGGTGAAGGTGGCGAGGGCTGTGGTGAGCGCGGCGGTGGCGTCGGTGTGAAGTTGGGTGGCGGTGGTTTCGGCGCGTTGGAGGAGTTCGGTGCGCGAGGTGAGGTGTTTTTGCGCGGCGGCGTCGAGTTTGCCGAGTTCGGCGACGGCCTGGTGGATTTTGTCGGCGAGGGTGGCGAGGCGTTCGCTTTCGGTGGCGCGGAGCTCGGCGAGTTCCTTTTCGAGTTCCTCGCGATCGTCGTCGCGGGCGTTGTCGAGCTGGGCGTTGAACTCGGCGATTTTGTCGTGGAGTTTTTGGGGGAGTTGCTCGGCCAGCTTGAGGTTTTTCTGGGCGATTTCGGTGATCTGGTGGAGGCCGCTGGCGGCGATGCTGATTTGTTCGGCGGAGTTGGCGACGGTGCGCGAGAGGGCTTCGAGGGCTTGCTGGCGTTCGTCGAGGATCTCGGTTTTTCGCCGTTCGTAGCGGACGACGAGGGGGACGAGCGCGACGACGGCGCCGAGGAAGACGAGGCCGGCGACGAGGAGCGCGGATTCGAGCGAGAGCGGTTTCGGGCTGTGGTCGAAGAGGAGCCAGGCGGCGGCGAGGAAGACGGCGTCGGTCGCGAAAAAAATCCAGCTGGGTAGTTTCGGAGTCGGATCAGGAAGGCTCATGGTCGGCTGGCGAAGCGGGGGCCGGGAGAGCGGCCGGGCGGCGCGCGCAGTTTGTGCGCGGCGGGGGCGGGTTTTTCAATCACGGAGTGGTTGCGCGAGCGCCGGATTGCGTCCGGTGAGCGGACGTGCATTGGTAGTCGCAATGAGCCTCGGCAACTTTCTGCGGATCGAGCGGGAGGAGTGCGATGGGTCCCGGCACTATGTGGTGCACACGCACGATCCGAAATTTTCAATGGAACTGACGCCCGACCGGGAGGCGCCGGACAAGGTTGGCAAGGGCGTGATCAAGCGCGTGTGCGTGCCGAATTCCTGGGCGGGCGATTATGGGAAATATGCGAAGCTGATGAATGCGGCGCAGGAGTTTTTCACGCAATCGTTTGGGGAGCCGGTGCCGAAGTTGGAGGTGCGGCGGATGGGGCGGTAGTCGGGGCGGAGAATGAGCCGGGGCGGAAAGCGCCTCCCGCGCTTCGTTGTTAGAGGCGGCGCCAGGCCATGAAGGCGAGGGACATGAGGAGGCCGATGCGGAGGGCGCCCTCGAAGGTGAGAATGACGAGGGTCCATTTCAGGCCGGTGTTGCGGCGGAAGGCGTAACCGAGGGCGGAAGCGGCGAGGAGGCAGAGAGCTTGGAGACGGGCGAAGGGGAGCAGGAGCAGGCTGGCCATCCAGAGCCAGTAGGCGAAGAGGGTGAGGGTCCAGAGGAACGCGGTGGTTTCCCGCAGACCGAGGGCGCGGGGGTCGCCGTTGCGGGCGATTTGTTTGATGCCGAGGTAGCGTTCGCAGATCACGAGCTGCCAGATCTCGAAGAGGAGAAAGGCGGGGGCGAGCGCGGCGAGCACGAGCATGGCGGGAGTTTCGCGCGCGGGGGAGGAAGGGCCAAGTTTCGAATGGGTTCGCGTGGGGTCGGTTGCGAGCGGTGCGGACGGTGGTATGGTGGTGGCGCGTCGCGGGCCAGCGGTGGCGTGAGCAACCCCGAGAACGAAAGGCGTGTATGAACCCGTTGACGATGATCGGGAGTTATCTTGCGACCTCGGTGGTGGCCGGGGTCTTGGGCGGCGTGGCGATGTTGGGCGCGATGGAGTTGATGACGCGTGGCGGGCTGGCGCGCGGCAACATGGTCGTGGCGTTGGGCGGGCTGGTGACGAAAACGCGCGGCAATGCGTTCAGGGTCGGGATGATCCTGCACACGATTTCCGGGATCGGTTTCGCGATGGTGTATGCGATGGCGATGCTGTGGCTGGGACGAACGGGGATGCCGCAGGCGTTGTTCGCGGGGATCGGGATGGGGTTTCTGCACGGGCTCATCGTGAGCCTCATGCTGGTGTGGGTGGTGGCGGAGGGGCATCCGTTCGAGGAATACTCGGACGCGGGGCTCGCGGTCGGGCTGAGCCACTTGCTGGGGCACGTGGCGTATGGCGCGGTGGTCGGGCTGACGATCGGGGTGTCGCCGCTGTGAGAACGCGTAAATGTTTTTGGCGCCGACGCAGCGGCGCTCTCCACGAGCGGGGTCGTCGACGAGATTACTTGCCGGAATACCAGACGCCGCGGCGCCAGTTGTGGCGGCGGAGGCGGGTGAGCAGATCGGCGCGCATGGGCGGCAGATCGCTGACGGCGCAATTGGCGTCGGCCTGGGCGACGGTGCGGATGCCGGGAATGACGGTCGAGACTGCGGGGTGCGCGAGCACGAATTTGATGGCGGCTTGCGCGAGCGTGAACGGGGAGCCTTCGAGGTCCTGCTCGATTTCCTTCACGCGGGCGACGGCGCGAGCGAGACGATCGCCTTCGAAGTAGCGCGAGCGGAAATCGTCGGGGGCGAACTTCGTGTCGGCGGTGAATTTGCCGGTGAGGACGCCCTCGTCGAAAACGACGCGGACGATGACGCCGACGCCGCAGTCTTTCGCGACGTCGAGAAGTTCGGCGGCGGGTTCCTGTTCGAAGAGGTTGTAGATAACTTGAACGCTGTCGATCCAACCGCCGCGCATGAGATCGATGACGCTGTTCTGGTCTTGTTCGGGCGTGGAGACGCCGATGAGGCCGATCTTTCCTTCGGACTGGAGGGCGCGGAGGATTTTGAACGGCGTGGGGTTTCGGTTCCAGGCGCGCGTCCAAGTGTGGAGTTGGAGGAGGTCGATTTTGTCGACCCCGAGGTTGGCGCAGCGGGTGGCGATGTTTTCGCGGAGGTAGGATTCGGGGTAGCGTTCGTCGGCGTGGTCGTAGGGTGACGGCGGCCAGGTGCCGTCGGTCGGCGGAGTTTTGGTGGCGACGAAGAGGCGTTCCTTTTTGCCGGAGGCGGCGCGTTCGCGGAGGACTTGGGCGATGAGCTTTTCGCTGCGGCCGTCGCCGTAGCCGGCGGCGGTGTCGATGAAGTTGACGCCGAGGTCGAGGGCGCGGTGCAGTGCGGCGAGCGAGTCGGTGTCGGCTTGCGCGCCCCAGGAGCCGCCGATGGCCCAGGCGCCGAAGCCGATTTCAGAAACGTTGAAGGGGTGACGACCGAACGCGCGATGTTTCATAGGCGCATGAAGTTGTTCATGCGACGCGCTGGCGGAGCGAGGAGAAATTCGGAGCGAAACCGCGAGCGCGGTGCGGTCAGGCGGGCATGGTTCGCTCCTCCTGACGCGCGCTGAATTCGCGCACGGGATTCGTGCCGGGAGGAAGCGGGTGGACGAAGCGGTCGATGAGTTTCTTGCGCCACGTGGTGGGCGAGAAGTGCTGCAGGGTGCGGAAGTCGCGGCAGAGGTGGCTCGCGCTCGAGTAGCCGCAGTGATGGGCGACTTCTTCGAGCGCGAGCGTGGAGAGGCTCATCAGCTCCTTGGCTTTTTCGAGACGGACGCGTCGGAACACGGATTTCGGGCTCGAGCGGCGGGTTTGCCCGAAGAGGCGGCGGAGGTGGCTGGGGGGAAACGTGCATCGCGTCCGCGACTTCCTTCACGGTGGGGTTGCGCGCGAGGTGTTCGGCATACCAGGAGAGGGCGCGCTCGATCTTGAAATTGGCGAGATCGGTGAGGGCGGGCGGGAGTTCTGCGAAGGCACGGCCGGCGAGGAGGAGCAGGGAGAGGTCGAGCAGGTGACGCTGGCAGATGAGCGGGCTGACGGCGGTGGGGTGGCAGAAGGCGGGCTCGAGCTCGTCGGCGATGGTGCGGAGACGCGCGATGTCGGCGTCGCCGATCGGGCGCTCGAGCCAGCCGCCGTTGGCGCGCACGACGTCGTCGAGCGGATACGGCACGCTGGCGAAGTGCATCGAGATGCGTTCGTAGTCGACGCCGCGCGGGCTGGCCCAGGCGTGCGAGCATTCGGGGGCGAAGACCCAGAGGGTGCGTTCGCGCAAGAGCGGGCGCTGGCGGTCGATGAAGCGCAGGCCGCAGCGGCCGTCGATGACGGCGTAAAATTCCCAGTTCGTGCGCGTGTTACAGCGCATGCCGTTTTTCCAGCGGACGCGGCCGCGGGCAAAGTAGCGGAGCATGGGGGTAGCGTGCGAGGAGAGGGATAAGCCGGCGCAGGCAATACACAACGCATGCGGCCGCTGAACAGTCCGAATGGCTTAGGAATATAGAAAAGCCGGCGCGAGGTGCGCCGGCCATGGGGGAATTTATAAATGTTATATAGGGTTTTGTTCTATACTATGTAAATCGCGCACGAGATCCTCAGAAATTATAGGTGAACGAGGCTTTCACATTGATCGGGTCGCCGGGGACGGCGGCGGTGCGGCTGCCGGCGGCGAGGATGTAGTCCTTGTCGAATACGTTGTTCACCTGCAGGCGGGCGGTCCACGACGGGGCGCGGTAGCTGAAGCTGACGTTTACGAGGGTGCGGCCGTCGACGAGGAAGGTGGGCTGATTCGGAACGAAGCTCCCGTCGGGCAGCGGTTTGGTGGTGGTGAAGCCGGTGGCGTTTTCGCCGACGACGTCGCTCTTGTAGTCGACACCGACGGCGACGCCGAAGCCGTTGAGCCGGCCTTCGGTGAAACGGTAGTCGGCGTAGAGGGCGCCGCTGTGGTCGGGGACGGCGCGAACGCGGACGTCGGTGATGGGCTGGCGGATTTTGAAGGACGTGTAGTTGCCGATGAGCGTGAGGTTTTTGTTCACGGCGAAGGTGCCTTCGAATTCCCAGCCCTTGGAGTTGAGGTTGAGGTAGAGTGGATTGGGCAGGGCCTCGGCCTCCTCGGTGCGGCCGAGGGCGATGAGGGAGTAGTATTCGCTGTTCGGGACGGCGTAGTTTTGCTGCGAGATATCGAAGTAGGCGAACGAGGCGGTGAGGCGTTCGTCGAGCGCGGCGATCTTCACGCCGTATTCGTGCTGCGTGCCGGCGGCGGCGCGGAAGTCCGGCGCGTAGGTGCCGGGGTTGAGGGAACTTGGCATCGTGCCGCCGGTGGTGTTGTAGCCGTAGAAGAGGGCGATGGGTTTGAGCGGTTTGATGACGGCGCCGAAGGTTTTCGCGGTCGTGGAGAGTTTGTAGGTGGGGTAAACGATCGTGGGCTCGAGCGCGGCGTTGTAGATGCGCGTGAGCTTGCCGAAGAAGCGCGACACGCCGCCGGAGAGGATCAGGCGGTCCTGGAGGAAGCTGGCGGTTTCGTAGAGGAAGATCTGCGCGTCCTCCTGTTCGCCGTGGCGGTTGTCGTTCAGCGTCGGAGGCGGCGGGTAGTTCCAAGCCGGATACGTGATGGAGGCGAGATCGCCGGCCGGCAGGCTGGGGCGCGAGGCGGTGCCGTAGATCTTGAATTGGACCTCGGAGTAGTTGGCGGCGAGGCCGGCGATGGTGGTCGATTTGACGAAGTCGGTGTTGAACTTGAACGCGTAGTCGTTGCGGACGTGGGCTTCGGAGTAGAAGAGGTCGACGGCGTTGGTCGTGCGCGAGAACACGTAATCGGAAGGCGACGGGAGCGGAGTCGGCGTCGCGGTCGGGATGGCGTTGGGGCCGGTCTGATCGACGGTCCACGTGACGCCGGGTTCGTAGAGGCCGGTGCTGGGATTGCGGGTGATGTTGAGGTCGGAGATCGCGGCGCCGGTGCCGCCCATGTCTTCGCGCACGACGTGGTTCAACATGAGCTGGAGGCGCGACGTGATGTGATCGCTGAGCGTCGATTCGAGTTCGAGGGTGACGCGCTCGGTGCCGCGGTGGCGGAAATCGCTCTTGTTGCCGAACGACCAGTCGCGGGGAAGTCCGGGCGCGATGCGCGCGTAGTCGTTGCTGCCGACGGCGGGATCGATGGGAAGGCCGCTCGTGATGCTTTCGCGGTTCTGCATGAACTCGGCCTTGATCGTGAACTTGTGGTTGGGGTTGAGCTGCCACGAGAAGGACGGGGCGATCATGTAGCCCTTGCGAAACTGGTGCATGGCGTAGCCCTCGCTGTCCCAGTAAGCGAGGACGAGGCGGGCGGCCATGGTGTCGTTGAGGACGCGGTTGACGTCGGTGCTGATGGCGCTGCCGAAGTATTGCGCGAGATCGAGCGTGACGGAGGCCTGGTCCTTGCGGATGGGGGATTTGGTGATGGGGTTGAACTGGCCGCCCGGGCTGCCGCCGGGGACGAGGATGGCGTTGGGGCCTTTGATGATTTCGATGCGCTCGATGTTATATGGCATCAACGAAGCGCTGTAACCGTCCTGGCCGGAGATTTCGGCGCCGTCGATGAACTCGTGGGAGACTTGAAACCCGCGGATCATGTAGCGGTCGCCGCCGATCGGGAGCGTGGATTCGACGACGGGCGTGAGGTATTTCGCGGCGTCGAGCATGCGCAGGCTCATCGAGTCTTTGATGAAGTCGCTGGTGACGACGGAGATGGTTTGCGGGATGTCGTGAATGGGCGTCGCCACACGCGAGGAGGAGAGGGCTTGGCGGGACTGGTAGGGGTTGGCGCGTTCTTCGGTGATCGTGAAGGTCGCGAGGGTGGTGATCTCCTCGCCGGTGGCGGACGGGGCCGGTGCGGATTGGCTGAGGGCGGACGGGGCGAGCGCCGTGGAGAGGCCGGTGCAAAGCAACGCGGTGCGAAGGTGCGATCGATTCATGGTGGTTAGGGGTGGGGAACAGCGCGAAGGCTTCGCGCGTGCACACCCAAAACCCGCGCGCGCCGGTCCGTCCAGCGAGCGGGGCGCTCACGAAATGTCACAAAACGCTCATCGCCGCGCGGCGTGGACGTTGCGGCTCGAAAGGAGGCGAAAAAAAGCGGAGCCGTTGCGGGCTCCGCTGAAAGAAGGAACGTGAAGCGCCCTCTTATTCGGTGATCGAGCTGCGGAGATTTTTCGTCTCGGCCTGCACGTCGTCGACGAGGGCGTTGAAGCGCGATTTATCGAAGTTGTCCTCGAGATCGTCCAAGCGGTCCTCGAGGGCTTCGACGCGGCGTTCGGCGTCGTCGCGGGTCACGCCGCGCGGGAGGTTGTCGACGTAGTCGTCGAGTTCATCGATGCGCATTTCGAGCGCGCGCAAAGCCTGGCGCGCGGCGTTCTTGTCGGTGTCGAGGGGACGGTTCTTGTAGTCGTCGAGATCGAGCGCGGCGACGGCGCGATCACCGGCGCGGCGGGCGTCGCGTTTGGCGTCGTCGAGCGTATCGCCGACTTCGCGACGGGCGTTGCTGACGTCGTCGCGGTTGAAGGTGCGCTTGGTCCACGCGGCGAGGCGGTTGGCTTCGGCGCGGATGTCGGCCTTGAGCTCTTCGTAGCGGGATTTGACGTAGGTTTTGCGGAGGTCGTTGCGGCGCTCTTTGAGGACCTCGATGCGGGCGCGGGCGGATTCGCGTTCGTTCATGTCGGGCGCGCTGTCGACGAGGACGTCGAGGCGATCGATCTCGGCGTTGATTTCGTCGAGCGCGGCTTTGGCGGCGTCGCCTTTGACTTCGGAGATTTCGGCTTTGGCGCGGGCGGTCGTTTCGTTGGCGGAGACGAGCACGGGCGCGGTGACGAAGGCGGCGAACGCCGGCAGGAGGAGAAGACGGGGGAATGATTTCATATATGGTTTGGGTTGAGGATTAGAGAGCGCGGCCCGAGGGCGCGCGTGGGATTAGCGCGTTAGTGGGGTGGGCATGCGGAACGGTTCCGCGATTGGAACGCCGCCGGATGGGTGGTTAGGGGCGCGGCCCGATTGTTGTGCGCAGGCGACCGAGCGCGGCACGTGGGGAGTGAAACAAAAAAAGAAAAAGGCAGGTCGTGAGACCTGCCTGAGGGAGGGAGGGACGGAGGAGCGCGTTCAGGTCGCGGCGGTTTCTTCGGGGATGCGCATGCTGTAGAAGCTGCGGTAGACGAAGACGAGAGCGATGAGGAAGAAGACGCCGCCGATGGCGTGCTTGGCGGTGACGTTCGTCATCGTGACGGCGATCTCGACGGCGAGGAGGCCGAAGAGCGTGGCGAATTTGATGATGGGATTCATCGCGACGGACGAGGTGTCCTTGAACGGATCGCCGACGGTGTCGCCGACGACGGTGGCGGCGTGGAGGTCGGTGCCCTTTTGGCGGAGCTCGACCTCGACGATTTTCTTGGCGTTGTCCCAGGCGCCGCCGGCGTTGGCCATGAAGATGGCCTGGAAGAGGCCGAAGAAGGCGATGCCGATCAGGTATCCGATAAAGAAATACGCGTTGAAGAACGGCAGGGCGAGCGCGAGGCAGAAGATGACGATGAAGATGTTCCACATGCCCTTCTGCGCGTAGACGGTGCAGATGCGGACGACCTCCTTGCTGTCTTTTTCGGAGGCGGTGGTGGCGTCGAGCTTCATGTTCTCCTTGATGTAGACGACCGCGCGATAGGCGCCGGTGACGACGGCCTGGCAGGAGGCGCCGGTGAACCAGTAGATCACGGCGCCGCCCATGATGACGCCGAGGATGATTTCGGGTTGGACAATGGAGAGGCGCGTGACGACGTCGCCGAAGAGATTTTCGAGCAGCATGATGATGCCGAAGACCATCGTGGTGGCGCCGACGACGGCGGTGCCGATGAGGACGGGTTTGGCGGTGGCTTTGAACGTGTTGCCGGCGCCGTCGCCCTTCTCGAGCTGGTATTTGGCGTTCTCGAANTCGGGGNCGAAGGCGAAGTCGCGCGAGATTTCGTCGCGGATGCCGGGGCGCGCCTCGATTTGCGAGAGCTCGTAAACGGATTGGGCGTTGTCGGTGACGGGGCCGTAACTGTCGACGGCGATGGTGACCGGGCCCATGCCGAGGAAGCCGAAAGCGACGAGGCCGAAGGCGAAGATGGGCGCGGCGAAGACGAACTTCGTCGGCATGATCGAGAGTAGCGCGGGATTCTGGGAGAAGTAGTAGGAGACGAACATGAGCACCATGATCATCAGGCCCATCCAGAAGGCGGAGAAGTTGCCCGCGACGAAACCGGAGAGAATGTTGAGCGAGGCGCCGCCGTGGCGGGAGCAGCTGGTGACTTCCTTCACGTGGCGGGAGTTGGTGCTCACGAAGATTTTCGTGAACTCGGGGATCAGCGCGCCGGCGACGGTGCCGCAGCTGATGATGATGGAGAGCACCCACCAGAGCGCAGGATCGAGTCCGGGCTGATGCGCGAGGAGGTAGTAACTCGCGGCGAACGTGATCGCGATCGAGATGGCGGACGTGAGCCAGACGAGGTGCGTGAGCGGGGCCTCGAAATCGAAGTCTTTCTTGCCGCCGTAGAGGGCCTTCGCGACGGCTTCGTTGATGAAGTAGGAAAGGAGCGAGGTGACGATCATCAGCGCGCGCATCGCGAACAGCCAGATGATGAGTGTGGCGCACGCTTCGGGCGCGGCGGCGAGGGCGAGCGCGAGGAAGGCGACGAGCGCGACGCCGGTGACGCCGTAGGTTTCGAAACCGTCGGCGGTGGGCCCGACGCTGTCGCCGGCGTTGTCGCCGGTGCAGTCGGCGATGACGCCGGGATTCTTCGGGTCGTCTTCGGGAAGTTTGAAGACGATCTTCATGAGGTCGGAGCCGATGTCGGCGATCTTGGTGAAGATGCCGCCGCAGATACGGAGCACGGACGCACCGAGCGATTCACCGATGGCGAAACCGATGAAGCAGGGCCCGACGAGATCGCGCGGCAGGAACACCAGGATGCAGATCATGAAGAACAGCTCCACGCACACGAGGAGCAGGCCGACGCTCATGCCGGAGCGGAGGGGAATGCCGAGCGTGGCGAGCGGATTGCCGCGGAGCGCGGAGAACGCGGTGCGGGAGTTGGCGACGGTGTTGATGCGGATGCCGAACCACGCGACGCCGTAGGAGCCGAGAATACCGAGAACGGACGAAAGGAGAATGACGACGACGTGTCCGGCGGTCATGTGCGACAGCACGCCGAAGTAGTAGATCATGCACGCGGCGATGAGCACCCAGAGGATCGCGAGGAACTTGCCCTGCGTGAACAGGTAGGTCTTGCAGGTTTCCCAGATCGTATGGGAAACGGCGGCCATCGACGCATGCACGGGCAGCGTCTTGGTCTGCCAATATTGAATCAGGCCGAACACCATGCCAACGAGGCAGAGTGCGAGGCCCGCATACATCAGCGTGAGGCCGCTGGTGCCCCCGAGGCCATCGAAGGTGACCTGGGTAAGGTCCGGGATCTTGATATCGGCCTCGCTGGCGCGAGCGACCGAGGTGGCGGACACCGTCGCAGCGACGGCGCCCCATTTGGCGAGGTAGGGTAGCTGCATAGAGGGGTATGGGGTGGAAAGAACGGACCGTGTGCGGACGCGGAGGTTCTGCCGGTGACGCGCCGGGGTCGCGAGTCTATTCTGGCGCGCGAGGATTAGGTAAAGCCCGCCTAATCAATGCCGGGAGCGTTCCCTTATTGACAGGCGTGCAGCGCGGGCGAACGGCGCGCGGCGGGGCGCTTTAGGCGGCGGAGGAGCCGGGGGAGCGTTCTTTGGAAGGCGTGCCGAAGCTTTCCGTGACGGAGCGGCAGAGCCCGATGAACGTCTCTTCGCCGAGCGGCAAACGCCGGCCTTTCAAATGCGCGACGCCCCAGGTGCGGCGGAGCCGACGGCGGCCGAGCGGGAAGTCGACGAGGGCGCCGGACTCGAGTTCCGCGCGCGCGATCCAGGGGGCGAGCACGCCGATGCCGACGCCGATTTTGACGAGCTCCTTGATGGCGTCCATGGCCCCGAGTTCGATGTGGTGGCCGAACGTCATGTGTTCCTCGCGGAAGTATTCGTTCACCAGCCGGAACGTGTAGCTGGATTTATTATATAGAATGAGCGTCTCGCTCTCGAGGGCGTCGCGGGACAGGCGGCCTTCGCGCGCCCAGGCGTGCATGGGTGAGGTGACGAAGCGGAGCTCGTCGGAAAAGAGCGGCACGAACTCGAACTCGCTCGTCGATTCCGGCTCGAGCATGATGGCGAGATCGATGCGGTTGCTCTGGAGAAGTTCGACCTGCTGCGCGTGATCGCCCGGCTCGATGGTGATCACGCATTTGGGGAAACTCTGTTTGAATTCGCGAAGGACGGTGGGGAGCAGGTATTGGCAGGCGGTGGTGCTTGCGCCGACGCGGAGGCGGCCGTGACCCCAGCGGGAAAGCGCGTCGAGGCCGGCGCGCGCGGCATCCATTTCGCGCAGGATTTTTTCGGTGTGACGGAGGAACTGTTCGCCGGCCTGCGTGAGCAGGACGTGGCGACCGGCGCGGTCGACGAGCCGGCTGCCGACCTCGGCTTCGAGGGCCTTGATGGCGTGGCTGACGGCACTTTGCGTGAGGAATAATTCCTTCGCCGCGCGCGTAAAGCTCTGGCAGCGCGCGAGCGCGGCAAAGGCGAGCAGCTGCCTGCTGTCGAGAGGGCGATTCATGGATGAGTGCCTTTCATTGATCGCATGAAATCTTTGCAAAGCACTTATCAGGCCAGCTCCGGCGGGTGGCATGTCAGCGGCTGAAACGGAGGCGGATCTACGATGACCATCTCTCCTCCGAAATTCACTGCTGGTTCCCGTCCTCTCCGCATCGGTTTTCTCGCGCTGACCGATGCGGCGCCGCTGATCGTGGCGCAGCGACTGGGGTTTTTCGAACGGCGCGGATTGAAGGTCGTGCTGGAGCGCGAAGTGGGTTGGGCGACGATCCGGGAGAAAATCCTTTATGGGGAGCTCGATGCGGCGCAGGCGCCGGCGCCGATGTTGTGGTCGGCGCAACTCGGGCTCGGGTGCGCGGCGCGGTCGGTGTTGACCGCCTTCATTTTCAACCTCCACGGCAACGCCCTGACGCTTTCGAACCGCCTCTATGCGGAAGGCGTGCGCGATGCGGCGACGCTGCGTTCGGTCGCGCGGTCGCGGCGCGGCGAGAGCCGGTTGACGATCGGCGTGGTGTTTCCGTTTTCGTCGCACCACCTGTTGCTGCTGCAGTGGTTTGCGTCGGCGGGAATTCGGCCCGAGGCGGAGGTGCGCATCGCGATCGTGCCGCCGGCGCAGATGTTTCGAAATTTGGAAGCGGGGACGATCGACGGTTACTGCGCGGGAGAGCCCTGGAACTCGATCGCGGTGCGCGCGGGCGTCGGCTGGTGTCCGACGTGGAGCGCGTCGCACTCGCCCGGACATATCGAGAAGGTGCTGATGGTCACGGAGGATTTCGCCACGACGCGCGCGGCGGAGCATGCGGCCTTGGTGGCGGCGCTCGCGGAAGCCGCGGAGTGGTGCGACGTGTTGGGAAACCGGGAGCAGTTGCCGGCGCTGTTGAGCGAGGCGACGCATCTGAATCTGCCCGCGCGCGTGATCGCGCCGCCGCTGCTGGGGTCGTTCGACCGCGGCCACGGGCGCGTCGAACAGGTGCCCGATTTCCTGGTGTTTCACCGCGGCGACGCGAACGTGCCGACCGCGGCCAAAGCCCTCTCGCTTCAACACGAACTCGCCGCCGCCGGCATCCTGCGGGCCGGCGTCGAAGCCGATCTCGCGGCGCGGCTCTTCCGCGAGGACCTGTATCGCGCCGCGCTCAACCTCCCTGTCACCCATGAATCCCTTTCGTCTTCCGATCTCCCGACGGTTGCGACCTGACGGTCGCATCCGCGTTTTGAATACGGCGCTGCTCTGCGTGGCGGTGCTCGTCTCGCTGCCGGCCGCCGAGCCGGAGAAGCCGGATCTCAAGTTCGGCTTCATCAAGCTCACCGATTGCGCGCCGATCGTGATCGCGAAGGAAAAAGGCTTTTTCGAGGACGAAGGACTTTACGTGACGGTCGAGGCGCAGGCGAATTGGAAGATCCTGCTCGATCGCGTGATCACGGGCGAACTCGACGGCGCGCACATGCTCGCGGGTCAGCCGCTCGCCGCGACGATCGGTTTCGGCACGAAGGCGCACGTGATCACGGCGTTCTCGATGGATCTCAACGGCAACGGCATCACGCTCGCGAAACCGGTTTGGGAGGAGATGCTCGAGGCGAATCCCGACCTGGCCGCCTCGCCGACGCCGCGGCCGGTGAAGGCCGATGCACTCAAGCCCGTCGTGCAGCGGCTCAAATCCGCCGGCACGCCATTGAAAATGGGCATGGTGTTTCCCGTATCCACGCATAACTACGAGCTGCGCTACTGGCTCGCGGCGGCCGGGATTCATCCGGGTTTCTACACGCCCAACGACACGACCGGAACGGCGGAGGCGGACGTGCTCATTTCCGTGACCCCTCCGCCGCAGATGCCTGCGACGCTCGCGCAGGGCACGATCCAGGGTTACTGTGGTGGGCGACGCCCTGGAATCAGCAGGCGGTGATTCGCGACATCGGGGTGACGGTCATCACGGATTACGAAATCTGGAAAAATAATCCCGAGAAGGTCTTCGGCGTCACGGCGGCGTGGGCCGAGCAGAATCCGCAGACGCACATCGCCGTCGTGAAAGCGCTGATACGCGCCGCGAAGTGGCTGGACGAGTCGCCGCAGAACCGCATCGAAGCCTGTCGAATCCTGTCGCGACCGGAATACGTCGGGGCGGACTTCAAGGTCATCGCGAACAGCATGACCGGCACGTGGCAATACACCGCGGACGACACCCGGCCGATGCCCGACTTCAACGTCTTCTTCCGCTACTTCGCGACGTATCCATATTACAGCGACGCGGTTTGGTATCTCACGCAGATGCGCCGCTGGGGCCAGATCGGCGAGGCGAAGGCGGACGAGTGGTATAAGCAGACGGCCGCCGACGTTTATAAACCCGACATCTACCGCGCGGCGGCGAAGGAACTGATCGAAGAAGGATATCTCGAGTCGAGCGACATTCCGGAGACCGACGGTTATCGCCCGGCGACGAATGAATTCATCGACGGCGTCGCTTACGATGGCCGCGAACCGAACGCCTATCTCCACAAACTCGCGATCGGTCTGAAGGACTGACGCGCAACCCCTCGTTCGTCATGAGCACCACATCTGCCGCCGCTCCGCGCTGGGAGGCGCTCGCCCGTTCCGCGTTGCGCAACATCGGAATTCCCACGCTGGCGATCGCCGTGTTTCTCGGGTTTTGGTCGTTGGCGTCGCGCAACATCCAAGTGAGCTTCGGCTCGTTGCCCGGTCCGGGCGCCGTCGTCGACGAAGTGAAAAACCTTTGGGCCGAGCACGTCGCCGAGGGTGTGAAAGAGCGCGAGTTCTACGAGCGCCAGGCGCAGCGCAAGGAAGCGTTTCTCGCGAAGAACCCGAACGGCGAATGGAAGGAGCGCAAGTATGCGCCCCGGCCGACGTTTTTCCGGCAGATCGTCACGAGCCTCCAGACGGTGTTCACCGGGTTCGTGATCGCGTCGCTCGTCGCGGTGCCGCTCGGCGTGATCTGCGGGCTCAGCCGCGGCTTCAACCTCGCGCTGAATCCTTTCATCCAGCTCTTCAAGCCCGTGTCGCCGCTCGCGTGGCTGCCGATCGTGATGAT